>JAESGY010000029.1_pt1 | contig 161469 bp, 134 predicted proteins | sample 9269841 | NCBI WGS metagenome assembly JAESGY01 (sample SAMN17022865, study PRJNA683097) | algae metagenome | isolation source: Spirirestis rafaelensis WJT71-NPBG6 and co-occurring heterotrophs from... | place: USA: Pinto Wells, Joshua Tree National Park, Colorado Desert, CA | collected...
CTCTGGGCCAGGCTGAAGGAGTGGCGTGCTGTTGCGACCCGCTATGAGAAGACCGCCTCATCCTTCATGGGCATACTTTGCCTCGCCGCTACTCTCGACTGGCTCAAGATCTAACAGGCCCTAGAAGATGAATGTCACCCTCGAAGGAAGTTATAGGTATTTGTGTGCCGCCATACTTTGTAGGGACACTGTAGCCAATTACGTATCTCAGAGGGATAAAGCTCCTTATACTTGAAGATAGTCTAATGTCTTTCGGTACAAGAATTACTCGGCCACAGTATCGTGAAAGTTGTTCTGCCTCTCTTATTATACTATCAATGGCGTCAATATCTTCTATATCTCTGGCGCAAGTAAGAATAGGATTTGTTTGTTTTACAGCAGCCAGATGACGGCCATAATCATAATTTTTCCAATCTATATCGATCAAGCCGATACGGCTATAGCCCCGGATATCGCGAAGGTTGGTGTACCTGGCTCCAGGCAGCCAGCCTTGCTCAAGAGCTAATGAAGTCACTCGTTTAGAGTGGCACACGATTCTTAGAACCATGGAAGGGGCTATGACCTGTAGTCCCCGTTGATCTCCACATAGGCCTTGGTGAGGTCGCAGGTCCACATGGTGGCCTCGCCCCGGCCCAGGCCGAGATCGACCCGGATGGTGATCTCGTCGCCCTTCATGTAGGCGGAGGTCCTGGCCTCGTCGTAATTGGGGTCCCGCGCGCCTTTGACCGCCACGCGGATGTCGCCGAAGCAGATGGCGAGCTTGTCGCGCTCGGCGGGCTCGCCCGCCTTGCCCACCGCCATGACCACCCGGCCCCAATTGGCGTCCTCGCCGGCCACCGCCGTCTTCACCAGGGGCGAGTTGGCGATGGCCATGGCGATGCGCTTGGCCGAGGTGGCGCCGGTGGCTCCCGTCACCTTCACGGTCACGAGCTTGCGGGCGCCTTCGCCGTCGCGGGCGACCTGCTGGGCGAGGTCGCAGAGCAGGCCCTCCAGGGCGCCCCGGAACTCCTTCAGGCGGCGGTCGCTCGGAAGCGAGATGGCGGGCGCGCCGTTCCGGGCGGCGGTGCCGGTGGCGAAGAACAGCAGCGTGTCGGACGTGGAGGTGTCGCTGTCCACGGTCACGCAGTTGAAGCTCCTGTCGGCCCCTTTCCGGAGGAGGGCCTGAAGCACGGGCGCCGCGATGGGCGCGTCGGTGAAGACGAAGGACAGCATGGTGGCCATGTCGGGGGCGATCATGCCCGCGCCCTTGGCGATGCCGTTGAGGGTCACCTCGACGCCGCCGAGCAGCGCCGTGCGGGTCGCCACCTTCGGAAAGGTGTCGGTGGTCATGATGGCCTTGGCGGCGTCGAGCCAGCCATTGGGCTTCGCCTTCCGCTCGCAGGCTTCCAGCACGCCCTGGAACTTGGTCGCGTCCAGGGGCTCGCCGATCACGCCGGTGGAGGCGATGAACACCTGGGAGGCCCGGCAGCCTGCGGCCTCGGCGGCGATGTCGGCGGTGAGCTTCACCGCGTCCGCCCCTTTTCGGCCGGTGAACGCATTGGCGTTGCCGGAATTCACCACCAGGGCCCGGGCGACGCCCTTGGCCAGGTTCTTGCGGCACCAGTCCACGGGAGCCGAGGGGCATTTGGAGCGGGTGAAGACGCCCGCCACCGCCGTGTCCTTGGGCAGGGTCACATAGAGCACGTCCGTGCGGTTCCTGTAGCGGATGCCCGCCTCGGCGGTCGCGATCCTCACGCCCTCGAGGGAGGGAAGCGCTGGAAACAGCTTGGGCGCAAGCGGCGACACGGTCTTGGACATGCGGGGACTCGGAGGAGCAAAAGCGGAGACGCCATCGGGAACGGCGACGTGCGGTTTTTTGAGGCTTTTTGTCAAGTGAAAACAAGCTGCTGCAAGCTCATCGGCCGAGCGCGTGTTCCCTTCCCCTTGCGGGGAGGGAAGAGCGCGCCTCGTCCTGAAGACGATCCCTTCCCTCGCTTCCCTCGCCGGGGATGCCCCGGAAACCAAAAGGGCGGCCCGGAGGCCGCCCTGAACCTTGATGGGAGAAGCCTGGCGCTTAGGGCTGCTTCTGCTCGACGAGGTTGCCCTTGTCGTCCAGGCGCTCGATCTTGGCGTCCTTGCGCAGGCCGACGATCAGGTCCTGCTGCGCCTTGCGGGCGAGGTAGGTTTCCACCTGGTCCTTCATCTCGTCGAAGGAGGGCACGGGCTTGGAGCGCCGGTCCTCCACCTTGATCACGTGCCAGCCGAACTGGCTCTTCACGGGCTCCGAGACTTGGCCGGGCTCGAGCTTGAAGGCGGCTTCGGCGAAGGGCTCGACCATGCGGTCCTTGGTGAAGAAGCCGAGGTCGCCGCCGTCGGTCTTGGAGCCCGGGTCCTTGGAGAGCTCGCCCGCCACCTTGGCGAAATCCTCGCCGCCCTTCACGCGGGTGGCCGCCTGCTTGGCCTCGTCCTCGCTCTCCACCAGGATGTGGCGGGCGCGGACCTCCTGCTCGGGGCTCACGCTCTTGGCGGTGTCGTCATAGAGCTTGCGGGCGGCCTCCGGGGTCACCGCCTTCTTGGCCTCCTGCTCGAGATATTGGTCGAGCAGGGTCTTGTCCCGGCTGTAGGCGAGCTTGCGGGCGAACTCGGCGCCCTCGCCGACCTTGGCGGCCTCGGCCGCCTTGGCGCCGAGCTTCAGGTCGATGAGGTAGCCGGTCAGCAGGTCGCGCTTCTGGGCCTCGGGCACGTTGGGCAGCTGCAGGGCCGGGTCATCGGCCGCCACGGCGAGGTCGCCCTCGGTGATGGCGGCGCCGTTGACGCGGGCGACCACCTTGCTCGGGTCGGCCGGAGGGGCGCCGGTCTGGGCGAAAGCGGCGCCGGCCGCGAGGGGCAGGGCGACTCCAAGGGTGAGGAGGCTCTTCCGAAGGGATGATGATAGCAGCATGTAAGATCCTCTGGCGGGCCTGAGACTGCCCACGGATTGCCCTGATCAGATGGCTCAATGCGTTTGCGTTTGCAAGCGAGGGCATATTTATGCCACAGCATCCGGGCCTGCCGGCAAGGTCCGGGCTGCGCCATTGAGGCACAGGCTTTAAGATGCGGTCCGGCATAATTAAGTCTATAAGGCGGCTCAAATCGCCTTGTTTCCTGAAATCCTGAAGGTTCTCGATGTTCGGTTCTCTCGCGAAGAAAATCTTCGGCTCGGTCAACGACCGCCGGCTGAAGTCCTACCGGCCGAAAGTGGCGGCCATCAACGCGATGGAGGCTGAGCTTGAAGCCCTGTCGGACGAGCAGCTTCGCGCCCGGACGGAGGAGTTCAAGGCCCAGCTTAGCCAGGGCCGGACCCTGGACGACATCCTCGTGCCCGCCTTCGCCACCGTGCGCGAGGCGGCCAAGCGCACCCTGGGCCAGCGCCATTTCGACGTGCAGCTCATCGGCGGCATGGTGCTCCACGAGGGCTCCATCGCCGAGATGCGCACCGGCGAGGGCAAGACCCTGGTGGCCACGCTCCCCGTCTACCTCAATGCCCTCGCCGGCAAGGGCGTGCACGTGGTCACGGTGAACGACTACCTCGCCCGCCGCGACAGCGAGTGGATGGGCCAGATCTACCGTTTCCTCGGCCTGTCCGTGGGCGTGATCGTCCATGGCCTCGACGACGTGGAGCGCGCCCAGTCCTACGCGGCCGACATCACCTACGGCACCAACAATGAATACGGCTTCGACTACCTGCGCGACAACATGAAGTACGAGATGGCCCAGATGGTCCAGCGCGGGCACCATTACGCCATCGTGGACGAGGTGGATTCGATCCTCGTGGACGAGGCGCGCACGCCCCTGATCATCTCCGGCCCCCTCGACGACCGCTCCGACCTCTACAACGCCATCGACAAGGTCATCCCGCGCCTCGCCAGGACCGACTACGACCTGGACGAGAAGCAGCGCGCCGTGTCGCTGACGGAAGGGGGCACCGAGAAGATCGAGGAGTTCCTGCGCGCCGAGGGCCTGCTGAAGGAAGGCGACCTCTACGACGCCCAGAACGCCACCATCGTCCACCACATGAACCAGGCGCTGCGCGCCCACACCCTGTTCCAGCGCGACAAGGACTACATCGTCCGCAATGGCGAGGTGGTGATCATCGACGAGTTCACGGGCCGCATGATGCCGGGCCGGCGCTACTCGGAAGGCCTGCACCAGGCGCTTGAGGCCAAGGAGCGGGTTCAGGTCCAGCCCGAGAACCAGACGCTCGCCTCCATCACCTTCCAGAACTACTTCCGCCTCTACGGCAAGCTCGCGGGCATGACCGGCACGGCGGCGACCGAAGCCGACGAGTTCATGGAGATCTACAATCTCGACGTGGTCGAGGTCCCGACGAACCGCCCCGTGGCCCGCGTGGACGACGACGACGAGGTCTACCGGACCGCCGAGGAGCGCTACAAGGCGGTCATCCGCGACATCGAGGCGGCCTCCGCCAAGGGCCAGCCGATCCTGGTCGGCACCACCTCCATCGAGAAGTCCGAATACCTCGCCGAGCTCCTGATCAAGGACGGCTACACCCTCATTGACTTCGAGGACCCGCAGGCCCTCGAACCCCTCTACTGGGACGCCCGGGAGGGTCGCGGCACCCGGCACTTCGCGGTGCTGAACGCCCGCTTCCACGAGCAGGAGGCCTTCATCGTCGCCCAGGCGGGCGTGCCGGGGGCCATCACCATCGCCACCAACATGGCCGGCCGCGGCACCGACATCCAGCTCGGCGGCAACGCCAAGATGCGGGTCGAGCGCGAGCTTGCAGGCCTCGAAGGCGAGGAGCGCGCCGCCCGGGAAAAGGCCGTCAACGAGGAGGTCGCCTCCTTCAAGGAGAAGGCCATCGCGGCCGGCGGCCTCTACGTGCTCGGCACCGAGCGCCACGAATCGCGGCGCATCGACAACCAGCTGCGCGGCCGCTCGGGCCGCCAGGGCGATCCGGGCCGCTCCAAGTTCTACCTGTCGCTTCAGGACGACCTGATGCGCATCTTCGGCTCCGACCGCATGGACGGGATGCTGCAGAAGCTGGGGCTCAAGGAAGGCGAGGCCATCATCCACCCGTGGATCAACAAGGCCATCGAGCGCGCCCAGGCCAAGGTCGAGGCGCGCAACTTCGACATCCGCAAGAACATCCTGAAATACGACAACGTCATGAACGACCAGCGCAAGGTCGTGTTCGAGCAGCGCAAGGAGTTCATGGCGCAGGAGAGCGTGCGCGACACCATCGACGACATGCGCCACGGGGTGATCGACGACATGGTGGCCCGCTCGATCCCCGAGCAGGCCTATGCCGAGCAATGGGACGTGGCCGGCCTGAAGGAGGGCGTGGCCAACTTCCTCAACCTCGACCTGCCCGTGGAGGAATGGGCCAAGGAGGAGGGCATCGCCGACGACGAGATCCGCGAGCGCATCGTCAAGGCGGCCGACGAGGCCTATGCCGGGCGCATCGAGGCGAATTCGCCGGAGGTCATGGCCTATGTGGAGAAGCAGGTTCTGCTCCAGAGCCTCGACCACCTCTGGCGCGAGCACCTGGTGACCCTCGACCACCTGCGCCAGGTCATCGGCTGGCGCGGGCTCGCCCAGCGCGATCCGCTCAACGAGTACAAGTCGGAGGCCTTCGAGCTGTTCAACAACCTGGTGGGCCACCTGCGCGAGCAGGTGACGGGCCAGCTCATGCGCATCCAGGTGGTGTTCCAGCAGCCCGAGCCCGCGGAGCTGCCGCCCATGTTCGCCCAGCACCTGGACCCGGCCACCGGCGAGAACGAGTTCGGCATGCCGGGGGGCGCTGCCTTCGGGGCCGGACCCGCCCTGGGCTTCGCGGCCGCCTCGGCGGCCACCCTGCCGGCCGAGGGGCGCGACCCGAACGACCCCTCCACCTGGGGCCGCGTCGGCCGCAACGAGCCCTGCCCCTGCGGCTCCGGCAAGAAGTTCAAGCACTGCCACGGGCAGTTCGTGGCGTGAGCTGAGGCCTCAAGCTTCTAGGCAAAAAGCCCGGCCATCGAGCCGGGCTTTTTCATTGCCTGAACGGATTCTATCCCAACCCTGGTCTGTCAAGGATCAAGAAAAAGCCCGCCGCAATGGCGGGCTTTTGGATGATCCGATGATCTCGGGCCGTCAGTCCGCCGACACCACCTTGATCCCGGTGGACGCCTGGGCCCGCTTCTGCGGCAGGGGCTTCGCGGCCGGCGCCGCCTCGGCCGGCTGGGACGAGGGGCTGAACAGGTCGCTCACGCCGGAGAACATCCTCTTGTAGAAGGGGGTCTCCTGGGCGGCGGGCGCTGCCGCCACGGCCGGAGCGGCGGGGAGCTGGGCCGCCGCAACCCTCACCGCGGGCTTGGCCTCCGGCGCGGCGGCCGGCCGCATGGACGCGAAGGCGAGGGCCGTGGACGGGGCCTCGGTCTTGGCCCGGCCGGTGTCGTCGAGGGCGATCCGCTGCGGGCCGGAGGAAATGCCCTCGGGGCGGCTGATCAGGCCGAGCTTGTCGTCGCTCACGCCAGAGACGTTCGCCAGGGCGGTGCGGAAGGAATCATGGGTGTCGCCGTCGTGATAGACGAGCTTCACGGGCTGGGTGCCCTTGGCGACCAGCTCGGCCACCTCCTGCTCGTCCTCCCGCTGCTTCTGGGCCACGGCCACGGCCACGGCCGAGTCCTCCGGGTTGAAGGCATAGCGGCGGTCGGCCACCACCACCCGCGGCTCCTCCTTGGTAAGCTCGAAGGTGTCGGAGCCCTCCTTCAGGTTCTTCCAGAAGGCGATGTTGGGGTCCAGGCGATGCTCGGCCAGGTTCTTGGGGGTCATCCGGAACGGATAGGCCTGGAACTGGAAGCCGCGCTGGCCGCTGGCGAAGGCCTCGCGGGCGATGGAATAGATCTCGGCGATGTTCTGGTCCGTCATGGCGAAGCAGCCCCGCGACGAGCACGAGCCATGCACCATGATGTCGCCGCCGTTGCGGCCGAAGGACCGGTCATAGGCGTTGGGATAGCCGGTGTCGAAGGACAGGTAATAGGCCGAGTTGGGGTTCATCTGCGACGGGCTGACCGTGTAGAAGCCCTCCGGCACCTGCCGGTCGCCCTCGCGGGTCTTGGGGCCGAGCTGGCCGGACCAGCGGCAGATCGGATAGGTCTTGAACAGGGCGTATTTGCCGTCGGAGCCCCGCTTCCAGAGCTCCATCTCCGATTCCTTCTTGAAGGCCCGGATCAGGATGGGGTCGGTCTTCGACATTCCCTTGCTGGCCATGAGCGCCATGGCGGCCGGCGGAATCGGCTCCAGGTGGCGCGTGGAGCTTCGGGAGAGGCCGTCGTCCTGGCAGGCCGCAAGCGCGAGCGCCAGGCTCGCAGCCAATGCGATACGCTTCATCATGGGGGACCCCGCAATTTTATGATCTGCCGGCGTTGTGCCTGGCAGTTCCCCTGTCTGTCTAGATCGTTAGCCTTAACTGCCCCTTACTGCAAGCGGGGGTGTAACGGAGTTGTAGCTAATCGGAGGTAAAAACCGTTCTTCGGAGAGGGCGTCCGGGCCGGATTTCCCCAGGAATCCACAGGCCCCTTTCGACCTGCAGGATCGACCCCGAGCGGGAGAACGCGTCATGGTGAGGCAGGCATCCGCCAGATGCTCAGAGCTTGCGCCCGATGGCCAGGAACTTGTCGGCCCGGTGGTCGCGAAGCTCGGCCGGGCCCATGTTGCCGAGGTCGTGCAGGGCCTCGTCGATGGCCCGGCCGGTAGCCTCGATGGTTCCTTGCGAATCCCGGTGGGCGCCGCCCACGGGCTCGGTGATGATGCCGTCGATGATGCCGAGCCGCAGGAGGTCCTGGGCGGTGATCTTCATGTTGGTGGCCGCGTCCTGGGCCCGGGCCGCATCCCGCCACAGGATCGAGGCCGCGCCCTCCGGCGAGATCACGCTGTAGATGGCGTGCTCCAGCATGAGCACCTTGTTGGCGGTGGCGATGGCGATGGCCCCGCCCGATCCGCCCTCGCCGATCACCACGGACACGTTGGGCACGCCCAGGGCGAGCTGCATCTCGGTGGAGCGGGCGATGGCCTCGGCCTGGCCGCGCTCCTCCGCCTCGATGCCCGGATAGGCCCCGGCCGTGTCCACGAAGGAGAGCACCGGCAGGCCGAAGCGGTCCGCCATCTCCATCAGGCGCACGGCCTTGCGGTAGCCCTCCGGGCGGGCCATGCCGAAATTGTGCCGGATGCGGGTTTCGGTGCTGTGGCCCTTCTCCTGGCCGAGCACGCAGACGGGCTGGCCCCGGAAGCGGCCGAAGCCGCCCACGATGGCCTCGTCCTCGGCGAACTTGCGGTCGCCGGCGAGCGGGGTGAATTCGCTGATCAGCGTGCTGCAGTAATCGACGAAATGCGGGCGCTGCGGGTGGCGGGCCACCAGGGTCTTCTGCCAGGGGGTGAGCCTGGCGTAGAGGTCCTTGAGGGCGTCCGCCGCCTTGGCCTCGAGCCGGGAGATGTCGTCCGAGATGGCCACCGCATCCCGGTTCTCGCCGAGAGCCCGAAGCTCCTCGACCTTGGCTTCCAGCTCGGCGACGGGCTTTTCGAAATCGAGATAACTGCGCATCAGACTCTAATGAAAATGGGGACGGCGTCACCGCATGGCCCCGCCGGAGCGGGCGGACACTGGCGATTCAGGGGCCTCAAGTCAAGGTGAGGCCCCGGCTCCTCCCCGGAATACCGGCGGCGACCCGGGAGGCGGGCGCGGGGGCCGGGATGAAGACCGGCTCGGCGCGGCTCGCCCGGCGCACCGCCCGCACGGCGCCGGGGCGGTAGAGCTGCTTGGTGGCTTCCACGATGTGCAGGCCCGCGAAGGGCAGGGAGAAGCCCGAGCCGATCCGCTCCCAGACTTGAGCGGTCTGGAGGAGGACCCGGTCCCGCAGGGGCGGCACGTAAAGGGTCTCGGCCCAGCCCTCCGGGGAGAACCAGGTCTGGCGCATGAGGCTCTTGAGCTGAGAGCGGCTGTAGGGCTGCCCGTAGCCGAAGGGCGTGGTGTCCATGCGGGCCCAGAGGCCGCGCCGGTTGGGGGCCACCATGATGATCCGGCCGCCGGGGGTCAGGATGCGCCAGATCTCGTGCAGGAGCTCGCTCGGGCTCTCCACCACCTCCAGGGCATGGACCAGGAGGACCCGGTCGATGGACGCGTCGGGCAGGGGCATCATGAGAGGATCGACCAGGGCTGCGGCCGAGGCTCCTGTGCTCGGCCAGTTCACCACCCCCTGGCTCGCCGGCATGAAGGCGAGCGCCCGCTCGCATTCGCCCCTGATCCCCGCAAGGTAGGGCGGCGCATAGCCGAGGCCGAGCACGCGCAGGCCCGTGAGCGGTCCCCAGAAGCCGTCGATGGCCCGCCCCACGAAGCGCCGGGTGACGTGCCCCAAGGGACTCGCATAGAAGCTGCGCAGATCGGTGATGTCGACGCTCATGCCAGGTCCGGTTATGGTCTCGTCCGGTTATGGTCTCCCGCTCGGGTCTGTCAAACATCCATGTCGCCGGTCAACGCCTTCGTGGCTCATGGATGTGTCGGATCAAGGTCTGGTTTCTCGGTCCGAGTGTTCCATGATAGCTCAGGATGCTTCAAGACAAGGTCCCACGATGCCCGCCCAGATCCACGTCTTTCGCTGCCTCGACGACAATATCGGGGCCCTGATCCACGATCCCAACACGGGAGCCTGCGCGGCCATCGACGCGCCGGAGGAGGGGCCGATCCTGGCGGCGCTGAGCGAGACGGGGTGGCAGCTCTCCGACATCCTCGTCACCCACCGCCACGGCGACCACGTGCAGGCCATCGAGCCCCTGAAGCGCCGCACCGGCTGCCGGGTGGTCGCCCCGGTCAAGGCCCGGGAGGCGGTTCCCGACGCGGACGCCTTCGTGCGCGAGGGCGACACGGTGCATGTGGGCGATCTCCAGGCCCATGTGTGGGAGACCCCGGGGCATTGCCTCGACCACATCGCCTACTGGTTCGCGGCGGATCGGGTGCTCTTTGCCGGCGACACCCTCTTCACCCTGGGCTGCGGGCGGATGCTGGAGGGAACCTACCCGGAGTTCTGGTCATCGCTCCAGCGCCTCGCGGCCCTGCCGGACGAGGCGCGGGTCTATTGCGGCCACGACTACACCCTCTCCAACGCCCGGTTCGCCCTGGCGGCCGATCCCGAAAACCAGGCCTTGAAGGCGCGGGCCGGGAAGGCCGAAAGGGCAAAGGCCGAGGGGCGTTTCCTGGTGCCCTCGACCATCGGCCACGAGAAGGCCGCCAATCCTTTCCTGCGCGCCGGGGACCCGGCGCTGGCCCGGGCCGTTCAAAAGGAAGGGGCGACGGCCGTGGAGGTGTTCCAGGCCCTGCGGGAATGGAAGAACCGGTTCTGATGCTGCCTCGGGAGCGCACGTGCCCATGAGCAACCCTGATCCCAAGAGCCACCCTGATCCCAAGAGCAACCCCGATCCCACGAGCGGCCCTCATCTCGTGATCGGCCTCGAAGGCCGGCTCATGAACGCCTGGCCGTCCTTCGATTACCAGGCCTATGACGGCTGGATCCTGCGTCTCGCCGACGGCTATTCCAAGCGCGCCAATTCGGCCACGCCCTTCGTGCCGGGCGCGGCCCTGGACGAGGAACTGATCGACACCATGGTGGCCCGCTTCGTGGAGGCCAATGTGCGCCCCACCTTCCGGCTGAACGGGCTCGAAGCCCCGGACGCGGACCACAGGCTGAAGCTGCGGGGGTTCAAGGAGGTCGAGCCGACCCATGTGCTGACCGCCCCGATCCGGGACGGGGACTGCACCCTAGATCCCGAGGTTCGCCTCGAGCCCCATGTGTCGAAGCGCTGGGTACGGGAGGCCGCGCAATCCTACGGCGGCGACAAGGCGGACGACGCGACCCTCATGAAGATCGTCTCCCGCATCCATCAGAAGACGGCCTTCGCGACGCTCTCCCTCGACGACCAGCCCGTGGCCTGGGGACTGGGGGTGGCGGAGCGGGGCTATCTGGGCCTCTACGACATCGTCGTCTCGCCGGACCTGAGGGGCATCGGGCTCGGCCGCCGGGTGGTGGCGAGCCTCATCGCCTGGGGCTGCGGGCAGGGAGCCCACACGGCCTATCTCCAGGTGCGCGAGGAGAACGAGATCGCCCGCTCGCTTTACGGCGCGCTCGGCTTCGGCACGGCCTATCGCTACACCCACCGGGTCATGCCGGGGCGGGCGTCCGCATAGGCTTCAGGACGGCGCTGATCCCCTCTCTCGGATGGGAGGGGGAGAGCGGCGCGGTTCCCGCGCCCTCCGGACCCTCCTTCGAGACGCAGCTTTCGGCTGCTCCCAGGATGAGCGCGCAGCGGGGGCCGGCCCCGTCAGGCCATGTACTGCCCGCCGTTCACCGACAGGGTGGACCCGGTGATGAAGCCCGCGTCGTCGGCGGCCAGGAACAGCACCGTGCGGGCGATCTCCTCGGCCTCGCCGAGACGGCCCACCGGGATCAGCGGCAGGATCTTCGATTTGAGAACCTCCTGCGGCACCGCCTTCACCATCTCGGTGGCGATGTAGCCCGGCGCAATCACGTTGACGGTCACGCCCTTGTTGGCGTTCTCCTGCGCCAGCGCCTTGGCGAAGCCGATGACGCCCGCCTTGGCGGCGGAGTAATTGGCCTGCCCCATCTGGCCCTTCTGGCCGTTGATGGACGAGATGATGATGATCCGGCCGAACCCGCGCTCCCGCATGCCCTCGATCAGGGGCCGGGTGCAGGTGAACATGGAATCGAGGTTGGTGCGCATCACGGCGGACCACTGATCGAAGCTCATCTTGTGGAACATGCCGTCGCGGGTGATGCCCGCGTTGTTGACCAGGATCTCCACCGGCCCGAGTTCCGACGTGATCGTCCGGATGCCCGCCTCGCAGGCGCCGGCATCGGAAACGTCGAACTTGAAGACCGGGATGCCCGTTTCGGCCTTGAACGCGTTGGCGGCCTCGTCGTTGCCGCCGTAATTGGCCGCAACCGAGTAGCCTGCTTCCTTCAGAGCCGTCGAGATCGCGGCTCCGATGCCGCGGGTGCCTCCGGTGACCAATGCGACGCGCGCCATGTCTGTCTCCTTCCCTGGGTGATGTTCAAGCGGATCTCTGCCGGGTCTCCGGCGGATCCGTTCGTCGGATCGAGGCGGTCCGACCGTCGGACCGTCCCGCCATGATGGCTCGGGGCCGTGGCGGAGGCCCGAAAGGGAACGCCCTCACGGCCCCGGCCCCTTCGGGTGTTTCCGTCCCCGGGCGCTCCTAGCGCTCCAGGCACATGGCGACGCCCATGCCGCCGCCGATGCACAGGGTCGCCAGGCCCTTCTTGGCGTTGCGGCGTCCCATTTCGTGCAGCAGGGTGACGAGGATGCGTCCGCCCGAGGCCCCGATGGGGTGGCCGATGGCGATGGCGCCGCCGTTGACGTTCACGATGGACGGGTCCCAGCCCATGTCCTTGTTGACCGCGAGCGCCTGGGCCGCGAAGGCCTCGTTCGCCTCCACGAGGTCGAGGTCCTGCACCTTCCAGCCGGCCTTTTCGAGGGCCTTGCGGGAGGACGGGATCGGGCCCGTTCCCATGATGGCGGGATCGACGCCGGCGGTGGCCCAGGAGGCGATGCGGGCAAGCGGCGTCAGGCCCCGGCGCTCGGCTTCCGCCTCCGTCATCAGCACCATGGCGGCCGCGCCGTCATTGATGCCCGAGGCGTTGCCAGCTGTCACCGTGCCGTCCTTGGAGAAGGCGGGCCTCAGCTTGCCGAGGGCCTCCACGGTGGTTCCGGCGCGGATGTACTCGTCCTGGTCGACCACCACGTCGCCCTTGCGGGTCGAGATGGTGAAGGGCGCGATCTCGTCCTTGAAGCGCCCTTCCTTCTGGGCGGCCTCGGCCTTGTTCTGGGAGGCGGTGGCGAACTGGTCCTGCTCCTCGCGGGTCAGCTGCCAGCGCTGGGCCACGTTCTCGGCGGTGTTGCCCATGTGGTAGCCGTTGAAGGCGTCCATGAGGCCGTCCTTGAGCATGGTGTCCACGAGCTTGAAGTCGCCCATCTTGGTGCCGCTGCGCATGTGGGCGGCATGGGGGGCGAGCGACATGGATTCCTGGCCGCCGGCCACGATGATGCTGGCGTCGCCGTTGGCGATCTGCTGCATGCCGATGGCCACCGTGCGAAGGCCGGAGCCGCAGAGCTGGTTGAGCGCCCAGGCGGTCTTCTCCTGGGGAATGCCCGCGTTCATGGCCGCCTGCCGGGCCGGGTTCTGGCCCTGGCCCGCGGTGAGGATCTGCCCGAGGATCACCTCGTCCACTTCCGATCCCTCGACCCCTGCGCGCCCGAGGGCCTCCTTGATGGCCGCCGCGCCCAGGTCGTGGGCGGGGGTGTTGGCGAAAGCGCCGTTGAAGGAACCGACGGCGGTGCGCGCGGCGCCGACGATGACGATGCTGTCTCGGGCCATTCCGATCTCCTGTGGTGGTCTCTGCCCAACCTTGAGGCAAAACGCTGATTGTTCGATCAAAGCCCGCGGTCCGGGGAAGTCAAGCACACTATGGTCGAGGGTCGATCGAGACGAGTGCTGATACTTTAGGGCTTTGACCGGGCGGGGGAAGCCTATAATCTGACATCATCTGTCAAGGCTCATGACCGGGGACGGGCGATGCCCGCGGCCCTGACGTCGTGCAAGATCATCGAGGTACCAGATCGCAATATGGCGACGGACAAACAGCCGACCGTTATCAAGAAATATGCCAACCGCCGCCTCTATCACACCGGCACATCCACCTACGTGACCCTGGAGGACTTGGCCAAGATGGTCCGGGAGGGCGAGGATTTCCTCGTCTACGACGCCAAATCGGGCGAGGACATCACCCGCTCGGTGCTCACCCAGATCATCTTCGAGCAGGAGAACAAGGAGGGGCAGAACCTTCTCCCCGTCACGGTGCTGCGCCAGCTCATCCGCTTCTACGGCGACAGCATGCAGGCCCTGGTGCCGAGCTATCTCGAATTCTCCATGAACAACCTGTCCCAGGAGCAGCAGAAGCTGCGGGACCAGATGGCCAGCGCCTTCGGGCCGACCGCCTTCCAGGCCATGGAGGAGCAGGTGCGCAAGAACATGAGCTTCTTCACGGAGGCCATGCGCATGTTCTCGCCCTTCCCTCAGAACCTGGCCGGAATCACCGACGGCAGGAAGCCGGACGAACAGGCGGGCGAGACGGGCGACCTGGAAACCCTCAGGCGCCAGATGGCCGAGATGCAGGCCAAGCTCGACAAGCTCGCCAGCAAGTAATCCTCAGGCGCGGGCCCGCTTCGGCGCCGGCCGGACGGAAGGCTGCGAGGCGGGCTGGAGCTCGCCGAAGCACGCGCCCTCCAGGTAATCGACACCCCAGGAGGCCAGCAGCCGGGCCGTGGCCTCGTCGTCCACCCATTCGGCCGCCACCGCGATGCCGAAATGGTGGGCCCTGTCGATCAGGGTCCTGACGAAGAGACGGTCGTCGGTGGAGCGCTTGAGGGTCTGGACGAACACCCCGTCGATCTTGAGGCAATCGATGGGCAGGGTGCCGAGATGCGCCAGGGACGCATAGCCGTTTCCGAACCCCGACAGGGCCACGGCGACGCCGAGCGCCTTCATGGCATTGAGGCGGCCCCGGGTGGCCGCTCCCGCAAGGGCGGCCTCGTGGATCTCCACCATGAGCCGCGATTCGATGCCGGGCCGGGCCCCGAGATGGGCCGCCAGCATGGGCAGCCATTCGGGATCCTGCAGGGTGGCGGGAGACACCGGCAGCAGCAGGCGCTCGCCCGGACGCCGGACGAGATGATCCGCCGCCAGCTCCAGCATGCGCCCGTCGACCAGGAGGGCGAGGTTGGCCCCGTCCCAAGACGGAACCGGGCCGAGGGGGAGGAGGCTCCCGTCCGGCCCGGCCAGGGAGGCGCAGGCCTGGGTCAGGGCCGGGGCGCGGCTCCCCGCGTCCGCCACGGGCCGGCAGGCCAGGGTCAGGCTCCGGTCGTTGAGGGCGGCGATCCAGTCGAAGGAGGCTTCGTCCGGGGCCGGTTCCGCCCCATGGCCGGGGGCGTAGAGCCCTGCCGCCTCGCCGCCCGCGATGGCGCGATCCAGCCCTTTCTCGGCGAAGCGCAGCAGCTTGGCCGCCTGGAACGTGTGGTCCGGCGAGCAGGCGGCCCCGAGGCGAAGGGCGGCATGGGCCGGATGGGCCTTCGCAAGCTCGGCCAGTCGCCTCATAGCGCTCCTCGCCTCCGAGGCCGGGCAGCAGGTCAGAGCGAGGGCAAAGCGGTTGGGGCCGAGCGCGGCGAAATGATCGTGGCGGCGCATCATGGGGCGAAGCATCCGGCCCATATCCTCCAGGGCGTCCGCGCCGTCTCCCAGGGACCCGACGATGAGGGTGCAGGTCTGGGAATAGGCGAGGGCGTGGTTGATTCCGTTCTGAACGGCGATGAGCAGGTCGGAGCGCGCCCTGACCAGGGCCGGCAGCAGGTCCCGCGCGCCCGACGCCGGGTCCAGGCGCAGGTAGCCGCGGGCGAAGGCCGGGCGGCCCCCGGCGTCGCGCTGCCAGCGGCCCGCATCCTGCACCATGATCACCCGGTCGGGCCCGAACCGCAGGGCGTAGCGGGTGTCGTAGGCGCCGCCCGGGCCCTGGCCCGAGGCGATCGCCTCGGGGCGGGAGGGCCCGATTCCCGGCTCGATCCAATGGGCGAAGGCCCGTCCGGTTCGGGGGAGGTCTTCGGGGGGGATCCCCAGGGTCCCGGCGGCGTCGGGCCCCCAGGCGAGGGCGTCCGAGATCATGTCCCAGGCATAGGTGACGCCGGCCGGGGGAGCCAGGGCCGAGCGGGAGGGTTTCGCGGCCCCGCGCCTGCGGGATGCGCCGTTGAAAATCCCCGCCCGGCCCTGCCGCTCCGTCGCCATGATACGCAAACCCTGCAAAACATGTCGGGCGCGGGACAGGGGGCGATGAAGGTTCGCCGCCCGTCCGCAACCCCAAAAAGGAATGCCCGCAGGATCGGCGCTCAGGCTTAACGAAGGGTAAAAATCCCAGGGAAATCCGGGCTGTGGCCGGGTTTTCGAGAGCAAAATGATAATTGCCGGAGCCGCCTCCCGCCAGGGAGGCGAAGGCGCCGATGGGGGGATGCGGGGCATAAAAAAACCGGCGCCTGGGGCGCCGGTTCTTGCTGTCTCATGCGGGGCTTTTTCAAGCGTCCGACTTCACCTTGAGAACCTGACGGCCCCGGTACATGCCGGTCTTCAGGTCGATGTGGTGAGGACGGCGCAGCTCGCCGGAATCCTTGTCCTCGCTGTAGGTCGGGGCTTTCAAGGCATCGGCGGAGCGACGCATGCCGCGCCGCGAAGGCGACGTTTTTCTCTTAGGAACGGCCATTTCTCGTCTCCGGTAAATAGCGGAGCGCCCGCTCAACCGGGGAACGCTCACATTTCAATCTCGATGAGGTTGCGCCTCATACAAGGTATTCGGGCAAATATCTAGCCCCCTGTCGCCTCACGGTTTCAGGCACCCGCTGAAGGGAGCGGCCCCTCCCATGCGCGCCACGAGCTGGCCCGCCAGGGCCCGGTGGCGGGCGGTGGGACGGCCCGGATTGCGCGCAAGCGGATTGGGCAGGGCCTTGGCCAGCAGCGCCGCCTCCATGCGGGTGAGGCTGCGGGCGGATTTCCCGAAGTATTTCTGCGCGGCGGCCTCGGCCCCGAACACCCCTTCGCCCCATTCGGCCATGTTGAGGTAGACCTCCATCATGCGCCGCTTCGGCCAGACCAGGTCGAGGTAGAGGGCGACCGGGATCTCCAGCCCTTTGCGGATGTAGGAGCGGCTCGGCCAGAGGAAGAGGTTCTTGGCCGCCTGCATGGGAATGGTCGAGGCCCCCCGGGCCGGCCCATCCTCGTCGGCGTCCTCCACCACCTCCCGCAGGGCGTCCCAATCCACCCCGTAGTGCTCGCAGAAGCGGCTGTCCTCCGAGGCTATCACCGCAAGGGGCAGGTGGGGCGAGATGCTGTCGAGGCTCACGTATTCGCGCGTCACGGGCTGGAGGCTGATCCAGCGGCCGAGCATCAGGGTGGAGACCGGGGGCACGGCCCAGTACAAAAGCCCTAGCCAAAAGACCGCCGCAACCCATAAGAGGATGAGAGTGAGGCCGGCCTGGACGATGCGGCGGAGAAAGCCGGCCAATGTGAGCGGCTTGCGCGGCCGTTTCGACCGCAGCGTCCAGTTCGGCCCGGATTTCCCGGCAACGTTTTCCTCGGCAGCGTTTTCCTCGGAGGGTGCTGCCGCACTCCCCGAATCCAGGCTCATCATGACGCCATCCACCAGCTCTTTCACGGCGCGGCTCAACGGAGCCGCGGGGCATGTCGAGGCAACCCTCGAAGCCTTGCTATCAGACAATGCCCGGCCCGGCGAGGTCGCCCGTCCGGCCCGCCTCATGCAGGCCATGCGGCATGCGGCCCTGGGCGGCGGCAAGCGCCTGCGGCCGTTCCTCACGGTCGAGGCGGCCCGCCTCCTGGGCCGGGAGGGGCCCGGCCCCTTGCGGGCGGGCTGCGCGGTGGAGCTGCTGCACTGCTATTCCCTCGTCCATGACGACCTGCCCTCCATGGACGACGACGACCTGCGCCGGGGGCGTCCCACGGTGCACAAGGCCTTTGACGAGGCGACCGCCATCCTGGCGGGCGACGCCCTCCAGACCCTGGCCTTCGAGGTTCTGGCCGATCCTGCGACCGACGCCGATGCGGCGATCCGGTCCGACCTCGTGCTCGGCCTTGCCCGCGCCTCGGGCTTAGGGGGCATGGTCGGCGGGCAGATGCTCGATCTCTCGGCGGAGGGGCGCTATGGCGAGGCCGGGCTCGCCGAGGCGGACGTGAGGCGGCTCCAGATGATGAAGACCGGCGCCATCCTCACCTTCTCGGTGGAGGCGGGGGCGATCCTGGGCCGGGCCGATGCGGGGGCGCGGGGCAGCCTCGTGGAATACGGGCGGGCGCTCGGCGCGGCGTTCCAGGTGGCGGACGACATCCTCGACCGGGAATCCTCGGCGGAGGCCCTGGGCAAGCGCACGGGCAAGGACCAGGAGAAGGGCAAGGCCACCCTGGTCGACCTGCTGGGGCTCGACGGCGCAAAGCGCGAGTGCCGCCAGCTCGTGGAGCGGGCCGAAGCCGCCCTCGCGGGCTTCGGGGCCCAGGCGCAGACCCTGCGCGAGGCGGTGCGCTTCGTGGCGGACCGGAAGGTCTGATTCAGGCGCTTGCGGACCGGCGGAGCCGCAGCCACCGGGGCGGCTTCAGCTCGCTCACGGCGACGCCCGCGACGATCAGGCCCGCCCCGACGAGGGCGGCCGCCGGCAGGAGCTCGCCGAAGACCCGGCCGACGATCCCGGCCCAGACCGGCTCGGCCGCGTAGATCACCGTCGCGCGGGTGGGCGAGACCGTCCGCTGGGCCCAGTTCATGGCAAGCTGGATGCCGGCGCTCGCAAGGCCCAGGCCCACGGCGCTGAGGATCAGGAGCCATGACGGGCCAGGCACGGGCTCCCCCATGGGCGCCATGAGGCCGAAGGCCAGGAGCGAGGTGGCGGCAAGCTGCACCACGGTGACCCGGCGCACGTCGACCCGGCCCGCAAAGCCGCCGATGAGAATGATCTCGGACGCGATGGCAGCGGCGCTGAGCAGGGTCAGGAATTCGCCAATGCCGAGCCCGATGGATGTTCCGTCCGGGCCGGCGAGGAGCGCGAGCCCCGTGAAGGCGAGGCCGATGCCGATCCAGGCCATGATCCCCGGCGGCCGCTTGAGGATCAGCCATTGCAGGAGCGGCACGATGGGCACGTAGAGGGCCGTGATGAAGGCCGACTTGCTGCTGGGGATGGTCTGGAGACCATAGGTCTGCAGGGTGTAGCCGAGAAAGATCGCGATGCCGATCATCATCCCGGCCCTGGTCTCGGCCCAGGTCAGGCCGCGAAGCACGGGAGCGGCGATAAGGGCCATGACCAGCGCCGCGCTGCCGAAGCGCAGGCCGACGAAGAACAGGGGTCCGCTCGCCGCCAGGGCGTTCTGGACCACCAGGAACGTGGTGCCCCAGAGGATCGTGATGGCGACCAGCACCGCCTCGCTGCGGCTGAGGACGAGGAGGGAACGGGAGGGGGCGGCGCTCAAGTCTTGATCCTTGCGGGAAGCTGCCGGCGCTGGGTAGGGGCAATCCCGCGAGGGGTCAAGGATGCGGGAGCGGTCCGGCTTCCGGGGTCGGCACCCAGAAGCTCAGCTTCACATGGCCGGGGCGGGTGATGTGCGGGACGGTTCCGGCAGGCACGCCCCCATTGGCGAGGATCACCTTGCGCGAGGCGTCATTGTCGTCGTCGCAGGTGATCATCACCCGGGAGAAACCCTCCGCCCGGGCGACGGGCAGGATGAGCCGCAGGGCCCTTGTGGCGTAGCCGCGCCTCTGCTTCCAGGGCACGATCGTATAGCCGATATGGCCGTAGGCCGTCGCCGGCAGGTCCTCCGTGCCCCTCTGGAAGCGAAAGCCGATCCGGCCGCAGAACTCCCCGTCGCTGATCCAGAAGTCATGCGCGGGCAGGCGCGGCACGTCGCGCCCGCTCGGCAGGCGGATCATCGGGCTGTTGTAGAGGTCGTAGAGAAAGCGCTCGGGATTCTGCCGCAGGTGCAGGAGCTGCTCGCGGCTGACATCCTGGTCCGTGTTGGGCGACCAGCCCCGGGCGAGGGCCTGCTCGTAGGCGGGCAGCCACGCCAGATTCGGGCGGATGAGGGTGATGTTCGTCATGGCGGCGCGAGAGTGGCATCCGGCCGCCCGAAGGGCAACGGCCCTAGACCGTCAGGCCCAGTACCGTCAGGCCCTACACCGTCACCTGGGTGCCCACTTCCACCACGCGCCCGGTGGGAATCTGGAAGAAGTCCGTGGCGTCGCTCGCCGACTTGGCGAGGCCGATGAACAGCTTGTCCTGCCAGAGCGGCATGCCCGAATGGGTGGCGGGGCGGATCGAGCGCCGCGACAGGAAGAACGACGTGGCCATGATGTCGAACTTGAAGCCCTGCTTGCGCAGGATGGCCAGCCCGCGGGGAATGTTGGGCGTCTCCATGTAGCCGTAGCTCAGGCGGATGCGCCAGAACGAATCGCCCACATGCTCGATCTGCACCCGGTCCTCGTTCTCCACCCGCGGCACGTCCTCGCTGCGAACGGTCAGGATCACGTTCTTCTCGTGCAGCACCTTGTTGTGCTTGAGGTTGTGCAGGAGCGCCGCCGGGGCGGTGTCCGGGTCGCTGGTGAGGAACACGGCGGTGCCCTTCACCCGGTGCGGCGGGCTCTTGGCCAGCATCTGCACCAGCTCGAGGAAGGGCACGTCCACCTTGCGGGTCTTGTCGAACAGGATCCGGGTTCCCTTCACCCAGGTGAACATCAGCACGAAGAAGGTGCCGGCAATCAGCAGCGGCACGTAGCCGCCGTCCAGGAGCTTGAACAGGTTCGAGGACAGGAAGGTGAAGTCGATGGCGATCAGCGGCACCATCACGAGAGCGGTCTTGAGCGGACCCCAGCCCCAGACCCGGCTGAACACGAGGCAGGCGAGCAGGGCCGTGACGATCATCGTGCCGAACACCGAGATGCCGTAGGCGCTGGCGAGGCTGCTCGACGAGCCGAAGGTGATCACGAGGGTGACCACGGCGGCGAGCAGGAACCAGTTCACCCGCGGCAGATAGATCTGCCCCTGGTGCGTCTCGGAAGTGAAGCGGACCTCCAGGCGCGGCAGCAGGCCCAGCTGCACGGCCTGTCGCGTCAGGGAGAACGCGCCCGTGATCACGGCCTGGCACGCGACGATGGTGGCCAGCGTCGCCAGGATCACCAGGGGCAGGAGCAGCCACGGCGGCGCCAGCAGGAAGAACGGGTTCGTGACCGAGTCCGGGTTCGAGAGCACGAGAGCGCCCTGTCCTAGATAGTTCAGGGTCAGGGCCGGAAAGACGACGGTGCCCCAGGCCATGCGAATGGGGTTGCGGCCGAAATGACCGAGATCCGCATAGAGCGCCTCGGCACCGGTGACGGCGAGGCAGACGCTGCCGAGGATCGCGAAAGCCGTTCCCGGATGCATGACCAGGAATGACACGCCGTAATACGGGTTGAAGGAGAGCAGGACCTCCCAGTCATCGGAGATGTGGAGGATCCCGAGCCCCGCCATGGTGATGAACCAAAGAAGGGTGAGGGGCCCGAAGAAGGCCGCCACCCTGCTGGTGCCGCGGCTCTGCGCAGCGAAGAGGCCGATGAGAATCGCCAGCGCGGCCGGCAGGACATAGCTCTCGAACGCGGGAGCCACGAGCTTCATGCCCTCGAGCGCCGACAGAACGGAAATGGCTGGGGTGATGGCCGCATCGCCGTAGAAGAGGGCCGCTCCGGCCATGCCCATCATCAGCACGGGCAGGCTCCGCCGTCCTCCGAGGGCGCGCTGCAGGAGCGCCACCAGGGTCAGGGAGCCGCCTTCTCCCTTGTTGTCCGCCTGCAGCAGGAGAAGGATATACTTGACGGTGACGGTCAGGATCAGCGCCCAGATCAGCAGGGACAGGATGCCGATCACCAGATCACGGGTCAGGGCGACCGGAACGCCGTGGTGCCCGCCGGTCGCGGCCATGATGGTTTCGCGCATGGCGTAGAGCGGGCTGGTGCCGATGTCCCCGTAGACAACCCCGATGGCGCCAAGGGTCAGGGTCCAGAAGCTCGCCTTGTGGTGGCTCTCGGGAAGGGTAGCCTCAGGGACTGCGGAATCGGCATGTCCGGGGGCGACAGCGTGCTGATCTGCCATGTGTGCTTTTCTTTGCGGATGTGCCCGCGGACGGCCCTTGTGGAATCACTGTTCAGAACGACGAAGAGCAGGCCCCTTCTCCGGCATTGACCCCAAAAGTGGAATGCGCCTTTGGTCCGATGCATTTTCTCGGTGAGCGCAGCGGCCGTCATTGCCGGCGCGGCGGCTGTCTAGCACATCGCGCCTGAGCTTAAAACGGAATTTCTCCCGCGGTTCCATGGCCCAGCTTGCCGCCTCATTCGGCCGCGTCCCGCCCGGTCTGGCCGTAGTTCTTCTCGATGTAGTCGAGCACGATGGCCTGGAAGTCCCCGGCGAGGCTCGGCCCGCGCAGGGTCATGGCCTTTTTCCCGTCGATGAACACGGGGGCGGCGGGCTGCTCGCCGGTGCCCGGAAGGGAGATGCCGATATTCGCGTGCTTGGACTCGCCGGGCCCGTTCACGATGCAGCCCATCACGGCCACGTTGAGATTCTCGACCCCCGGATATTGCCGGCGCCACCCCGGCATGGAGGTGGAAATCCAGTTCTGGATGTCCCGGGCCAGCTCCTGGAACACCGAGGAGGTGGTGCGTCCGCAGCCGGGGCAGGCGGCCACCAGGGGCACGAAGGTGCGAAAGCCCATGGTCTGGAGCAGTTCCTGGGCGGTCTTCACCTCCACCGTGCGGTCGCCGCCGGGCTCCGGGGTCAGGGAGAAGCGGATCGTGTCGCCGATCCCCTGCTGGAGCAGGATGCCGATGGCGGCCGAGGAGGCCACGATCCCCTTGGTGCCCATGCCGGCCTCGGTGAGGCCGAGATGGATGGCGTAGTCGGAGCGGCGGGCCAGCTCCTGGTAGACGGCGATCAGGTCCTGAACCGCCGAGACCTTGGCCGACAGGATGATCCGGTCTCGCCCGAGGCCGATCTCCTCGGCGCGGGCGGCGGAGAGGAGCGCGGACTGGACCATGGCCTCGCGGGTGACCCAGCGCATGTCCCGCGAGTGGGGCGAGGCGGCGTTCTCGTTCATGAGGTGGGTCAGGAGCTCCTGATCGAGGGAGCCCCAGTTGGCCCCGATGCGCACGGCCTTGCCGTGGCGGATCGCCTGCTCGACGATGGCCCCGAACTGCCGGTCCTTCTTTTCCCGGAAGCCCACGTTGCCGGGGTTGATGCGGTACTTGTCCAGGGCCTCGGCGCAGGCCGGGTGATCGGCCAGGAGCTGGTGGCCGATATAGTGGAAGTCGCCCACGAGGGGCACGGCGACCCCGAGCCGGTCGAGCCTCTCGCGGATCTTCGGCACGGCGGCGGCGGCCTCGTCCCGGTCCACGGTGATGCGCACGATCTCGGACCCCGCCCGGGCCAGCGCCGCCACCTGGGCGACGGTGGCGTCCACATCCGCCGTATCCGTGTTGGTCATGGACTGGACCACCACGGGAGCGCCCCCGCCGACCAGGACGGAGCCGACCCTCACGCCCACCGTCCGGTGGCGCGGGGCCGGACCGGCGGGGCTCTCGGAGGGACCGGCTTGGGGGGAAGGGGACAAAAGGGACATGCTGCGTTCCACGACGGCGGTTCAGGGGCCGCCGCCGTTTAGCTGATGGCAAAACCCTTCCCCGTCAAGCATGGCCTGTCGGGCCATGTCAGGCCCAGACGGCCCGGCAGGGCTGCCGGTCAAGGCTCGCGGAAGCGCCAGACGCCGGTTTTCTTGATGTCCGCATCCTCCAGGGTGCGGGTGACGGGCACCTGGTACTGAGCGAGGTTTTCGAGGCTCTCCCGGGGCAGGTAGCTGCGCCCCGGATCGCCGATGAGCACGGTGGCGCCCCCTCGGCTCAAGGACATGAGCCACCCGGTCACCCGCGCTGCAAGGTCGCGCTCGTAGCAGATGTCGCCGGCCAGAACCGCATCCCAGCCCCCGTCCTGCCCGACGAGGTCCTCCCGGACAGGGGCGACCGCCACCCCGTTGGCCCCGGCGTTGAGGGCGATGGCCGCGACCGCGAAGGCGTCGATGTCGCAGGCGACCGCCTCGGCCGCGCCCGCCTTCATGGCCGCGATGGCCACCAGCCCGGAGCCGGAGGCGAAGTCCAGCACCCGCTTGCCGCGTACGGATTCGGGGTGGTCGAGGATGTAGCGGGCCAGCGCCTGTCCGCCCGCCCAGGCGAAGGCCCAGAAGGGCGGCGGCAGGCCGATTTCGCCCAGCTCCTCCTCGGTCTTCTGCCAGAGCTCCGTGGCCTCGTCGGCCACATGGAGGAGGATCTCCGGCGCATGGGGCACCGGGAGAAGCCGAGTCTCGGCGCGGATGAAGGCGAGGGGATCGGCGATCATTCGCTTAAGATGGAGACGTAGAGCCGTTTGACCGCCTCCATCACGTCCCGCTCCGTGAAGCCGTCGAGCACGCGGGCGCGGGCGGCCTCGCCCATGCGGGCAACGAGGTCGGGCCGGCTTGCCAGGGTGGCAAGGGCTTCCGCAAGGCTTCCAACATCGTTGGCGGGCACGATGCGGCCTTCCACCCCGTCCCGCACCAGGGTCCGGCAGCCGGGCACGTCCGTGGTGAGGATCGCGCGGCCGCAGGCGGCCGCCTCCAGTAGGGTCCGGGGCAGGCCCTCGCCGCCGCGGGAGGGCAGGCAGGCCACATGATGCCCGCGCCAGACGGAGGCGATGTCCCGGGTGGCCCCATGCCAGGCGATGCCGGGCTCGGCGCTCCAGGCCTTCAGGGTCGCCTCGGGGATGGCCCGGGGGTTCGAGGGATCGGGCGCGCCGTAGAGGGAGAGCTCCACGTCCGCTCCCCGGGCCCGGGCCGCCCGCACGGCCTCGACGGCCAGGTCGATCCCCTTGGACCAGAGCATGCGGGCCGCCACCGCCACCCTCAGGGGCGGCCCGGCCGGGAGGGGCTCCGGCCGCAGGGCCTCCGGATCGATCCCGGCTCCGCCCACGACGGCGACCCGGGGGCCCGCCGGGTCGAGGCCGAGCAGCCTCGGATCGTCCGCGTTCTCGAACAGGTAGCGGGTCCTCTTGGTCTCCAGCCCGCGCACGAGCAGGCGCAGGGCCGCCCTGGCGAGGCCGCCGGCCCGGTCCGTGCGCGCGCCGAGGAAGCCGAGGCCGGTGGGCGCATAGACCCGGCGCCCGACCCCGGCCAGCCCCGCCGCGAAGCCGCCCACCAGGATGCTCCTCAGGGCGATGCAATGCACCAGATCCGCCTTCTCGGCCTTGAGGATGGCGGCGAGCTGGCCCGAGGCGTAGCCCGCCTTCATGGGGTTCAGGCTGCGCCGCTCCGCCTGGAGGGGAATCACCCTCGCGCCCGCGGCCTCGATGATCTCCCGGTGCGAGCGCACCCGGGTCACCACCGCCACATGGAGGCCGAGCTCGCGGGCGGCCCGGGCCATAGGCAGGAAATGGGAGGCGAAGAACCAGTCCTCGGTGACCACGAAGACGAGCCTGCGGCCCTGCACGCCGGGGGCCTGAGCGCTGGAAAGGGGTGAGGACGGCAAGGGACGATCCGGATCAAGGGGCTCAGCCGTTCTAGCGGTCGCGCCCGTTCGAGGGAACCACCCTTGTGCCCGCCCGTTGGCGTGGCTCAAAGAAGGAAGGGCCGATGAACTCCTGGCTGCCGACGATCCTGGCGACGGTTGCGGGCATCCTGTCCACGGCGAGCTTCGTGCCCCAGGTGCTCAAGGCCTGGAAGGAGCGCGACACGGCGGCGATCTCCAAGCGCATGTACATGGTCACGGTCACGGCCTTCATCCTGTGGTCGGCCTACGGCTTCATGATCGGCAGCTGGCCCCTCATCGTCTTCAACCTGCTCAGCTTGTGTTTGAGCGGCAGCATCCTGTTCCTGAAGATCCGCAACGACCGCCGCGAGGCGCGAAACCTCGGCGATTCTCCTGCGCCGGCGTCGCAGGGGGAACCCGGGGCGGCGCGGCCCGGTTGACCGTTCAGGCTTCAACCAAGGCGCGCCATGCTGCTGGACCCGAATACCTCCTCCGAAAACGTCGTCGACCCGCGCGACGCCGCCGAAACGGCGGGGCTCTCCTACGTGTCCGACGAGGAGCCCGGCATCCGGCGAAAAAAATCCGGCAAGGGCTTCGCCTATGTGGGGCCGGGCGGCAAGAAGGTGGAAGACAAACCCACCCTGGAGCGCATCCGCTCGCTTGCCATTCCGCCCGCCTACACGGACGTGTGGATCTGCGCCCGGCCCAATGGCCACATCCAGGCCACCGGGCGCGACGCCAAGGGCCGCAAGCAGTACCGCTACCACCCGGCCTTCCGGGAGGTTCGCGAGAGCACCAAATACGAGCACATGATCGAGTTCGCCAAGGGCCTGCCGGCGATCCGCAGGACCGTGGACGGGCACATGAGCCTTCCCGGCCTGCCGCGGGAGAAGGTGCTGGCCACCGTGGTGCACCTGCTCGAAAACACCCTCATCCGCGTGGGCAACGCCGACTACGCCAAGCAGAACAAGAGCTACGGCCTCACCACCCTTCGCGATCCGCACGTGAAGGTGGAGGGGGCCGAGCTGAAGTTCCAGTTCAAGGGCAAGAGCGGCAAGACCTGGCGCCTGTCGGTCAAGGACCGGCGCATCGCCCGGATCGTGAAGGCCTGCCAGGACCTGCCGGGCCAGGACCTGTTCCAGTATCTCGACGCGGCCGGCGAGCGCCAATCCGTCACCTCGGCGGACGTGAACGCCTACCTGAAGGAAATCACCGGCCGCGACATCACCGCCAAGGACTTCCGCACCTGGGCCGGCACGGTGCTGGCCGCCATGGCGCTGTCCGAGTTCGAGGAATTCGACAGCCAGGCCAAGGCCAAGAAGAACCTGCGCGCTGCCATCGAGAAGGTGTCGTCGCGGCTGGGCAACACCCCCACCATCTGCCGCAAATGCTACGTGCACCCGGAGGTGTTCACCTGCTACCTCGAAGGCGCGCTCCTGCTGGAGATCAGGAACGAGGTGGAGGAGGAGCTGCGCGAGGGCCTGGCCGACCTCAAGCCCGAAGAGGCCGCCGTGATGGCGCTGCTGGAAGAGCGCCTCTCCCGCAAGATCGAGAAGGCGGAAGGGAAGGGCGAGGACAAGCCGAAGAAGCGCCGCGCAAAAGCCGCGCCTTCCACCGAGATGAGGGCTTGAAGGCGCTTCCGTCAAAACCCGGACGCAGGCTTGCGTTCGCGGCGACGCTTTCACGACTTGTCATATCGTATCATTAGCCTACCTTCCCGTCGAGACGGCCTTCCGCCGACACGACGCAAGGGAAGCGGTGATCGATGTATTTCGCGAAATTCTTCCACAAGGCTCCAGGCGACGATGACCGCCTTCTTCTCCTGTCTGTCGACTCCGATACGCTGATGGGCGTCTATCTGAAGGAGATCGATTACCGGACAGCCCTTTGGAGGGACCTGCCCCCGGGCGCCAACCTGCCGGGGGAGTTCCTGCGCCAGGAATTCGAAACGATAGATGAGAGCGTTGGAGCCTTTCGGCGCGAGGCGGAGACACTCCGAGCGGCCGGTTACATCGAGACTCATCACACCAAATATACGCTACGCAACCTTGAGGGCGACTTCACGCCCAAGCCGGAATGGCAGCGCGCGCTCGACGAAGCCATCATGGCGGCCTTCGCCGATCCGCTCGATGTTCAGGCGGACCGGCTCGCAACCCTTGCCGGAACGCCCGCCGCGGGCGAGCCTATAGCCCTGTGGCTCGCCGCGCACTATGCCAACGCCATCAAGCAGCTGGACACCCTGAAAAAGGCCGAGCGGGCGCGCGATGCGCTGCTGCAGCGCGAAGCGGGCGGAGCGCCCCACTACACATGGTCGCTGTTTCCACACGTCATCAAAGGCTATATCTACGAACTGCTCGCCGACTGCTACCTTGACGCCGAGCCGCCCGATCCTTCGGCGGCGCTGGAGGCGATCACCATCGCTCGGGAAGCCGACCCGAACGAGACGCGGCTGATTCTCTGGGCGTCGATCATCTGCGAGTGTTTCCCCGAGCGGGAGGAGGATGCCTACGACAGCATCCATCCCTGGGCCCACCAGGACGGTTACGAGGAGATCACCTCGCGCCCCTCCTATGCGGCTTATGCTGCCCGGCGCGCCAAGGACGCAGCCGCCGGCCGCGGCACCTGGCGCTGGGGCTGGGGCAGGCCGCAGAGCGAGGCGGAGATCGCTGCGGCGGAAGGCGCGCTCGGCGTCACGTTCCCGGACGGCTACCGCAGGTTCCTGCGCGAGCGTGGCCAATGCGATCTCTTCGTCCGCTTGCCGAAGGAAGATGCGCGCCTGAGTTTTGCGGCTGCGGATCAGCTCTGGCGAAGCCGCGAGGACTTCATCGATTTCGTCGCCCTGACGGACAGCGAGGCGAATGTCGCAGAGTACTTCCGCGACGAGCACGGCGTCGATCTGCGTCACCTGATCCCGGTTGCTGTCCCCTCCGGCGCCAGCAACCTCCTGCTGCTCCATACCGAGCCCGGCGACAGCTACGGCTCCTGCTATGTGTGGAACCATGATGACGCCTGGGATCTGGTCAACGAACAGCCGAGCTTCGAGGCCATGATCGCGATGCTGCTCGCCGGCATCGAGCGGCCGGAGGCGGTCGCGCTCGACCTATTCGATATCTCGGTCGAGGCCGATTAACTCCTGTCCAGTGCCTCAGGAAGCGCCAGCAAGGAGACACTTGAAGACCAAGCGTGTTCTTCCGGTTCGTCGCAGGAATGCGGCGCAGCACGGAAAAAGAGCTGCTTCCACTCACGTTGAAGCAGCTCCGGCCGTCACGCCGATGATGAACCTCGATGCGGCCTTGCGCCTGAAAGGCCGCGCCGGGCGCTCAGATGATGTAGGTGTAGCTCATGTCGGAGGCGAAGCCTGCGTTCCTGAGCACCACGCCGGTGTCGAACTGGCCGTCGCTGTTGAGGTCGGAGACCAGGTAGCCGGTGTCGGTCTTCGAGTTGTACAGGAACACGTGCTTGATGCTCGCGCTTGGGAACAGGTCCTCGGCGCGGATCAGCGCCGACCCGATCGAGGTGGCCGAGGTCTTGGCCTCCCGGTAGTTGCCTACCGTGCCCCTCACGGTCATGTCGATCCAGTCGTCCGACCTGTTCCAGTCGGTGATCGTGTCGACGGTGCTGGTGGACAGGCCGGAGGCGCCCTTGGTGAAGACGAAGAGGTCTTCGCCCGATCCGCCGATCAGGGTGTCGCGGCCGAGGCCGCCGGACAGGAGGTCGTCGCCGCTGCCGCCCGACAGGTAGTCCAGCCCCGAGCCCCCGTAGAGGTCGTCCCAGCCGGAGCCGCCGTAAAGGTCGTCGTGGCCGTATCCGCCGAAGATCGTGTCGTCGCCGAAGCTGCCGGAGAGGATGTCGTTCCCCTCGACGCCGTTGATCAGGTCGTCGCCGTCATATCCCTCGACGTCGTCCGCATAGATCGAGCCGTCGATGTCGTCGTCGTAGTCCGTTCCGTCAAAGATCACCATTCCTGGCCTCCGCGTGATGTGGTGCTCCAGCCCGCCTCCATGAGAGGCCCCTTGGGAGCCGCCTATAGCTGATTCGTGCCACAGGAGAGTTAACCGCCCGTATCCGCATCATGCACGGCGCGTCTGAATGGCGGCCCGGCGGCCCGTTCATCGGCCGTATAGGTGCCACAGCCGGACGGGAAAGGGGTTCGTCGGCTGAAGGGGGCCGCCCCGTGGCGGCTTCTCGACCGGGCTGCGCGCAAGGAGCCCCAGGATCGCAACGGGCTTGGACGGGAGGGGCCTGCGGTCCGGCGGCCGCCTCCCCCGGAAGGGGACGAGCGTGGCCGCGGGCCGGCCTTCCGGCGCCGTCCCTGGCGGGCTCGAACATTTTCCTCGATCCTGGCGTTAGGGCATGGCACGCCCCTTCCATGAGGTTCACCCATGCGCATCCACCATCTCAATTGCGGCTGCATGTGCCCGGTCGGCGGCCGGTTGTGGGATGGGGTGAGCCGCGGCCCGACTGCGCAACTGGTGTGCCATTGCCTGCTGGTGGAGACCGACAGCAGCGGCCTCGTCCTGGTGGATACCGGCTTCGGCTCCCGGGACGTGGAGGACCCTTACGGGCGCTTGAGCCCGCTCTTCATCCACATGAACCGGATCCGGCTCGAGCACCGCTACACCGCCCTGGCGGAGGTGACGGGCCGGGGCTTCTCGCCCCGGGACGTGCGCCACATCGTGCTGACCCATCTCGATTTCGACCATGCGGGCGGGCTGGAGGATTTCCCCGAGGCCACGGTGCACGTGCTGCAGCCGGAGGCGGAAGCCGCGGAGCAGCGCGACGGCTTCATCCGGCGGCGGCGCTATCGTCCCGAGCAATGGGACGAGGTGGGCCACTGGAGCTTCTACGACCGGGGCGGCGAGCGCTGGTTCGGGTTCGACGCGGTGCGGGGCCTCGCCGGCCTGCCGCCCGAGATCCTCATGATCCCTCTGCCCGGTCATTCCGCCGGCCATGCGGGCGTGGCCATCGACACCCCGGAGGGATGGCTGCTCAATGCGGGGGACGCCTATTTCTACCGGGGCGAGATGGATGCGGAGCCCACCTGCACGCCGGGGCTTGCCGCCTATCAGCGGCTCATGGAGGAGGACCGGCCGACGCGCCTCCGCAACCAGGAAAGGCTCCGGGCGCTGGCCAACAGCCGCCGCAGCCGCGTGCGGATCTTCTGCAGCCACGACCCGGTGGAGCTTGCGGCCCTGCAGCGGCTCAGCACCGGATGGCGGCCGGTCTAGCCCGGCCGACGGGCCGATCCCGCAGCGCTGCGACCCTTTGAGGCCCCTGGCTGGGGCCGCGCCGCGCCCTAAAAGCAGAGAGGACCACCGAAGGGAAAGCCGAAATGGAATTCGATGCCCTGATCCTCTCGCGGATCCAGTTCGCGTTCACCATCGCCTTCCACATCATCTTCCCGGCCTTCACCATCGGTCTCGCCAGCTGGCTCGCGGCCCTGGAGTTCAACTGGCTGCGCACGGGCAACCCGCTCTACCGCAACCTCTTCCGCTTCTGGGTGAAGGTTTTCGCCGTGTCCTTCGGCCTCGGCGTCGTGTCGGGCATCGTCATGAGCTACCAGTTCGGCACCAACTGGTCGCGCTTTTCCGAGTTCACCGGCAACGTGCTCGGGCCGGTCATCGCCTACGAGGTGATCACGGCCTTCTTCCTGGAGGCGGCCTTCCTGGGCATCATGCTGTTCGGCTGGGAGCGGGTGGGCGACCGGCTGCACTTCTTCGCCACCTGCATGGTGGCGCTGGGAACCCTCCTGTCGGCCTTCTGGATCCTCTCGGCCAATTCCTGGATGCAGACCCCGGACGGCTTCGCCATCGAGAACGGCAAGGCGGTGCCGGTGGACTGGTTCAAGGTGGTGTTCAACCCGTCCTTTCCCCTGCGCTACGCCCACATGGTGATGGGCTGCTATCTCACCACCGCGTTTGCGGTGGCGGGGATGTCGGCCTGGATGCTGCTGCGCCATCCCCACGACGCCCCCGAGGCCAAGCTCGCGGGCTCCCGGCTCTCCATGTCCATGGCCCTGTGGTTCGCCACCATCTTCGTGCCGGTGCAGATCATCATCGGGGACCTGCACGGGCTCGGGGTGCTCAAGTACCAGCCCACCAAGCTTGCGGCCATCGAGGGCAACTGGGAGCGGCAGGCCAACATGCCCCTGCGCCTTTTCGCCATCCCCGACGAGGCGGCGGAGACCAACCATTACGAGATCGGCATCCCCAAGATCGGGAGCTGGATCCTCACCCACGCCTATGACGGCGTGGTGCCGGGCCTCAAGGACGTGCCGCGGGATCAGCGCCCGCCGGTCTGGCCGGTGTTCTTCTCCTTCCGCATCATGGTGGCCATCGGCTTCGCCATGCTGGGGATCGGCCTGTGGAGCCTGTATCTGCGCTGGAAGGGGACGCTGTTCTCCAACCGCCTCTTCCTCACCGCCGCGATGCTCATGACGCCCTCGGGCTTCGGCGCGGTGCTGTTCGGCTGGTTCACCGCCGAGATCGGCCGCCAGCCCTATGTGGTCTACGGCATCCTGCGCACGGCGGATGCGGTGTCTCCCGTGAGCGCAAGCGCGGTCAAGGCGTCGCTCCTGACCTTCGTGGTGGTCTACGCCTTCGTGTTCGGCTTCGGCTCCTATTATCTCGCCAAGCTCCTGCGGCGCGGGCCCGATCCCGTGGAGGACATGCGCGGCGACGACGTGGGAAAGAAGCCCAAGCGCCCGTTCTCGGTGCCCGACGAGGGGCTCGAGGGCAAGCCCGGCCACAGGCCGCAACCGGCCGAATAGGAGAGCGCCATGTTCGGCTTCGGAACGGAATACGAGGGACTGGCCTTCTGGCTGCCGCTGGTCTGGTCGGGGCTGCTCGCGATTGCGGTGGCCATGTACGTGATCGTGGACGGGTTCGACCTCGGCGTCGGCATCCTGTTCAAGGCCGCCCGCAACGAGAACTGGCGCGACCGGATGATGTTCTCCGTGGCGCCGATCTGGGATGGCAACGAGACCTGGCTCATCCTCGGGGGCGGCGGCCTCTTCGCGGTGTTCCACGTCTCCTACGCGATCCTCATGCCGGCCCTCTACGTGCCCATCACCCTCATGCTGATCGCCCTGATCTTCCGGGGCGTCGCCTTCGAGTTCCGCTTCAAGTCGGAGCGCTCGAAATTCCTCTGGGACAACGCCTTCTTCTTCGGCTCGCTCTTCGCCACCTTCTTCCAGGGCGTGGTGCTCGGCGCCTTCGTGCAGGGCTTCGCCCATGACGGGCGCCAGTTCACCGGCGGCACCTTCGACTTTCTCACCCCCTTCAGCGTGCTCACCGGCGTCAGCCTGATCTTCGGCTATGCCTTGCTCGGCGCGACCTGGTGCGTGATGAAGACCACGGGGGAGCTGGAAATCTGGGCGCGGCGCATGGCCCTGCGCTTTCTGGTCGCCACCATCGTGGCCATGGCGGCGGTGTCGCTCTGGGTGCCGTTCCTCGGCAGGCAGATCGAAGCGCGCTGGTTCTCCTGGCCCAACATCGCGTTCCTGGCCCCGATCCCCCTGATCACCGTCTACCTGGCCTACCGGCTCTTCCGGGACCTGGAGGAGGGCCGGCACGTGAGGCCGTTCTTCCTGGCCATCGGCCTGTTCCTGCTGGGCTATCTGGGGCTGGGAATCAGCCTCTTTCCCTACAACGTGCCGCCCAACCTCACCATCTGGCAGACCGCCAACACGGTCAGCTCCCAGCTCTTCACCCTGGTGGGCTTCGCCATCGTGCTGCCGATCACCTTCATCTACACGGCCTATGCCTATTACGTCTTCCGCGGCAAGGTGGCCGAGGAGATCAGCGGCGGAGGCTACGGGCATTGAGGCCAGCGGGATCGGATCGCCCATCCGAGGGGCGCGCGAAGCGCCTCCTCTGGTTCGTGCTCCTCTACGGGGCGAGCCTCGCGGCCTTCACGGCTTTCGTCTATGTCTTGCGGGGGATCATCCCCCGCTGACCGCCTGGGCGGCGCCCGTCAGCGGGTCGCGCTGATGGTGCCCTTGTCGGTCAGGACCACCCAGTTCCGGCCCCGGCGCTCGATGGCCTCCACCCGGCCCACCCCGGGAATCACCCCTCCCGGCATGACCTCGTAGAGGCGGCGGTTCCCCTCGATGAGGGCTGCTCCGTCGTAAACCTCCCGCAGCACCCATCCGTCGAGGGGCTCGTTCCTGGCGGACTTGGCCGCCGGAACCGGCTCGCGGGCCTCGGTCGCCGCAGGGGAGGGGGCGGGCGCGGCGGGAGCCGCGGCTGGCGCAAGAGAGGGGGCGGGGGCTGGCGCCGGAGCGGCCGCCTTGGCGGCGAGCCCCGCGAGATGGGCCATGATCTGGCTTTCCATGCGGTCGAGCTTGGTCTCGAGGGCGGAGAGCTTCCTGCCCGGGTCCTGCACCGCCACGGCGAGGCGCTCCACCTTCTCGGAGAGCCTGGCCTGGTCCGAGGCCTTGGAGACGGAAGCGGTCTGCTCCACGTCCCGGAACGAGGCCACCGCGCCCCTCAGGGCTTCCAGGTCGCCGTTGAGCCGGGCCAGGATCTCCTGGGAGCGGGCGGTTTCCGCCTCGATGCGCGAGATGGCCTCCCGGTTGCCGAGGGTTCCTACATAGGACGCGCCCCAGCCGGCTCCGATCAGCGCCAGGGCCACCAGCGCCTGAGCCGCAAGGGAGGAGCCGGAGGCGCGGGGGGCCGGGCTTTTCGCCGCAGGGGCGGTGTCCGTCCGGGGCGGCTTGGCCGGCGGCAGGTCCTGCCTGGCGCTCTTGATCGCCTCGGCCAGGGCGGCGCTGGCCGCCGGATCGATCCCTGCGGGCTCGGCCGCGCTCGCCGGAACCGCTTCTTTTCCCGGAGCCGCAGGCGCCGTTGCCTCCCGGCTGAGGGCCTCGGGTGGATTCTTCGGATTTTTTCTGGAAGCCATGATGCAACCCCAATTGCAGGTCACATCCGATTAACCACAAACCTTTACCAAAGCGTTACGGGACTGTAACGGCGTCACCTTTCGGCCCTGCGAAGATCAGGAAAACAAAGTACGCCGTAAATTCGCCATGACTTTTCGTTGACATAGTAACGTGGTATATGATTACAAAAGCATGGCGTAAGGTAAAGCGCCAGCAAGGGGGCCTTTCTCACATATCCGTGTATGCCGACGAAGAGCAGGGGCTGATTCGCAGCCTCCACAAAGCGTTGCACGGAATCCTGGCCCGACATCTTAGCCGTCGCGGGACGGCGAGCATCATGCTAGGATAATGTTCTGGCAGGGTGTCACTGCACTTTAGACCGCGGCGCCGGGGGTACTGGGTCCGCCAATGGAAAAAGAACATGAAGCAGGCTTCGAGGCATCGGGAAGACAGCACAGAGGTCCATGACGCTCTGAAATCCTGCTTTCCGTCATTCACGGGCGTGGCGGTCTTCTCGGCGGTGGTCAACATCCTGGCCCTGACCGGCTCCCTCTACATGCTTCAGGTCTACGACCGGGTACTGTCGAGCCGCAGCATCCCCACCCTGATCGGCCTCTCGCTGATCACGCTTGCGGCCTACGCCCTCTCGGGCGGCCTCGACATGCTGCGCGGCAAGATGCTGGCGCGCATCGGCGCCCGCTTCGACGAGCAGCTCTCCACCCGGGTCTTCGATCTCGTCTCCACCATGCCGCTCAAGGGCGCCAAGCAGGCGGAGAGCATGCAGCCGATCCGGGATCTCGACACGATCCGCAGCTTCCTGTCGAGCCTGGGCCCCACGGCCCTGTTCGACATGCCCTTCATGCCGATCTTCCTCATCGGCTGCTTCCTGATCCATCCCTGGATCGGCGTCCTGTCGGTGGCGGGCGGCGTGTTCATCGTCGCCCTGACCATCTACACGGACGCCAAGAGCAAGGCTCCCTCCTACGAGATGACCAAGAGCAGCGCCGAGCGCCACGCCATGGCGGAGAGCAGCCGGCGCAACGCGGAGGCCATCCGGGCGCTCGGCATGCGCGACTTCCTGGCCGGCCGCTACAACGAGGTGCATGTGCGCCACGTGAACGACGGCCTGCGGGCGAGCGAGTCCACCTCCGGGATCAGCGCCTTCGCCAAGGTGTTCCGCATGGTGCTGCAATCGGCCGTCCTGGGCCTGGGCGCCTATTTCGTCGTCCACGGGGAGATGTCCGGCGGCCTGATGATCGCGGCCTCGATCATGATGTCCCGGGCGCTCGCGCCCATCGAGATCGCGGTGGCCCACTGGAAGGGCTTCACCGCCTCCCGCCAGGCCTACCGCCGCCTCCAGCACATCATGTCCCTCGTGCCGGCTCAAGGCCAGCGCATGCCGCTGCCGGCCCCGAAGGCCCGCCTGTCCGTGGAGGAGGTCTACGCAGGCGCTCCGGGCACGCAGCTTCCCATCGTGCAGGCCGCCACCCTGCAGCTCCAGGCCGGCCAGGGCCTCGGCCTCATCGGCCCCAGCGCCTCGGGCAAGTCGACCCTGGCGCGCACCCTCGTGGGCGTCTGGTCCACCATGCGCGGCGAGATCCGCCTCGACGGGGCGGCCCTCGACCAATGGGAGCCGGACGCCCTCGGCCGCCATGTGGGCTACCTGCCGCAGGACGTGGAGCTGTTCGAGGGCACCATCGCCGAGAACATCTCCCGCTTCCAGCCGAACGCCAAGCCGGAGGACGTGATCGCCGCCGCCAAGACCGCCGGGGCCCATGAGCTCATCCTCAACTTCCCCGACGGCTACGACACCCGGATCGGCGAGAGCGGAGCCTCCCTGTCGGGCGGCCAGCGCCAGCGCGTCGCCCTGGCCCGGGCGCTCTACGGGGATCCCTTCCTCGTGGTTCTCGACGAGCCCAACGCCAGCCTCGACGGCGCCGGCGACGAGGCCCTGAACCAGGCGATCCTGTCGGTGCGCAAGCGCGGCGGCATCGTCATCGTCATCACCCACCGCCCGGCCGCCCTCGGCCAGGTCGATCAGGTCGCCATCATGGAAGAAGGCCGGATCAAGGCCATGGGGCCGCGGGACGAGGTGCTCCAGTCCGTCATGAAACGCAATGCCGCGCCGGCTCCGGTGCGTCAGCCTCAGGTTGCCGGACAGGCTCAAGGCCTGCGCGAGGTCGGTTAAAATGTTAGCTCTCCAGAATCCGAACCCGAAACCTTCCGCCCACCAGAAGGCCCTGCGGCGCTCGAGCATCGCCGGCGTGGCCATGATCGCCCTGTTCGGCGGCACGGTCGGCCTCTGGGCCGGAACCACGACCCTGTCGGGCGCGGTCATCGCCGGCGGCCAGTTCGTGGTCGACACCAGCATCAAGAAGGTGCAGCACGCCACGGGCGGCATCGTGGGCGAGCTGAAGGTGCGCGACGGCGACCGGGTTCAGGCCGGCGACCTCCTGGTCCGCCTGGACGAGACCCTGACCCGCGCCAACCTCCAGGTGGTGTCGAAGCAGCTCGACGAGTATCTCGGCCGCCAGGTGCGCCTCGAAGCCGAGCGCGACGGGGCCTCCGACATCAAGCTGCCGCCGGAATTCGCCCATCGCCTCGACGAGCCGGCCATCCAGAAGATCGTCAATTCCGAGCGCACCCTGTTCGAGGCGCGCCGCGCGGCCCGCGAGGCCCAGAAGGACCAGCTCAAGAAGCGCATCACCCAGTCCCGGGACGAGATCTCCGGCCTCAAGGCCCAGCAGGACGCCAAGGCCCGCGAGGCGGCGCTGATCGTCGAGGAGCTGAAGGGCGTGCGCGAGCTCTACCAGAAGAACCTGGTGCAGCTCCCGCGCCTCAACGCCCTCGAGCGCGACGCGGCCAGCATCGAGGGCCAGCGCGGCCAGCTCATCGCGGCGGTGGCCCAGGCGGAAAGCCGCATCGCCGAGACCTCGTTCCAGATCATCCAGATCGACGAGCAGATGCGCGCCGAAGCCATGCAGGAGCTGCGCGAGGTTCAGGGCAAGGTGGCCGAATACACCGAGCGCCGGGTGGCGGCGGAGGACCAGCTCAAGCGCGTGGACATCCGCGCCCCCAGCCCCGGCTACGTGCACCAGCTCGCGGTGCATACGGTGGGCGGCGTGATCTCCCCCGCGGAGCCGGTCATGTACATCGTGCCGATCAACGAATCCCTCGATCTCGAAGCCCGGGTCCTCCCCAACGAGATCGACCAGATCGCCATCGGGCAGGCCGCCACCGTGCGGGTTCACGCCTCGAACCAGCGCACGACCCCCGAGCTGCACGGCAAGGTCACCCGCATCTCGGCCGACATCTCCCGGGACCAGCAGACCGGAACCCCGTTCTACACCATCCGCGTCGGGCTTCCTCCCGAGGAGCTCAAGCGCCTCGGCCAGCTCAAGCTCATCGCCGGCATGCAGGCGGAAGTGTTCGTGCAGGTGAACGAGCGCACGCCCTTCGAGTATTTCTTCAAGCCCATGCAGGAGCAGATGACCCGCGCCTTCCGCGAGCACTGAGCCCTTCCCGGGCCCGTCGAACCCCATCCGCGGCCAGCCTCAAGGGGCGGGCCGCGGATTTTTCATGCGGGGCCCTCGTGCGCGCCGAGCCTGGACACTGCGCCCCGACGACCCATAAACAAGAAGCTGTCCTCTTGCGGCAACCGGCCGGCGGCGAAACCTCAAGGCTCCTCATGAGCCTGGAGGCTGACGCCAGGCTGTCCGGGGCGGTCTTCGACTTGGGAACCGGGCTTTTGAGATTGGTCCTCCGCTTCGGCGGCATCGCATCACGGACGTTCCCCCCTGCGTCGCCCGGGCGGCGGGCCCTTCGCTCGGCTGCCGCTGGAACGGGGCGGGAGGCGGCCCATGGGTGATGTCGCCTCGGAAGCCGACGGGAACTGCGCCCTCTTCCTGGACTTCGACGGCACCCTGGCGGACATCGTCGAGCGTCCGGACGCCGTGACGGTCGATCCGGCCTTGCCCGATGCGCTGCTGCGGCTGCAGGAGCGCCTGGGCGGCGCGCTCGCCATCATCAGCGGACGGCCCATCGCGTTCCTCGATCCGCATTTCGCGCCGCATCGCTTCGACATCGCGGGCCTGCATGGCCTGGAGCACCGCATCGGGGGCCGGCTCACCTCCTGCGATCCCGACGACCATCCCCGGCTTCGAGTGATGGTCGGGCGCCTGAACAAAGCCGTTGCGTCCAGGCCTGGAATCCTCATCGAGGACAAGGGCTGTTCCGTGGCGATCCACTGGCGGCTCGCGCCTCAGGAAGAGGACTTCGCGCTGGCCCTTGCCCGGGCGACCAACAGGCCGCTCGGAGCCGGGTACCGCGTCCAGTACGGCAAGGCGGTGGCCGAGATCCTTCCCGCCGCCGCCGGCAAGGGCAAGGTGATCGAAAGGTTCCTCCAGCAGGCTCCCTATGCGGGCCGCCGCCCGATCTTCGCGGGCGACGATCTCACCGACGAGAACGGCTTCATGGCCGTGAACGCCCATGGCGGCCTGTCCATCCGCATCGGCGGGGGCGAGACGGTCGCGCGGATGCGGCTGCCGACCCCCGCCGCCCTGAGACAGGCCCTCTTCGCCTGGGCTTCGGACGGCTCCCTTCCTTTCGCCCGGGATGTTTGATCCATGAGCTCCCTCGACCTTGCCGTGATCGGCAATTGCATGATCGCAGCCCTCGTGGACCGGCACGCGCAGATCGTCTGGAGCTGCTTTCCGCGCTTCGATGCGGACCCGGTGTTCTCGGCGCTTCTCGACAGCCCCGAGGGGCGCTCCGACGCGGAGCAGCGCGGCGTCTTCGCCATCGACCTGATCGGCATGGCGTCCTGCGAGCAGACCTATCTGGAAAACACGGCGGTGCTCGTGTCGCGGATGACGGATTCGGTGGGCAACATCGTCGAGATCACGGATTTCGCGCCCCGCTTCAAGCACCTCGACCGCACCTTCCGCCCGCCGATGCTCGTGCGGCGCGTCAACCCGATCAAGGGCCGCCCACGCATCCGCGTCCGGCTGCGGCCGCACTACGAGTGGGGAGGCTCCCCCCCGAACCACACCCGCGGCAGCAATCACCTGCGCTATGTGGGGCCGCAGCATTCCCTGAGGCTCACCACCGACGCCCCCGTGTCCTACGTGTTCGAGGAGCGGCCCTTCGTGGTCGACCGCCCCATGTCGTTCTTCTTTGGGGAGGACGAGCCGTTCCGCTCGGAGGTGGACACGACCGCGCGGGAGTTCCTCGACCAGACCGTGGATTTCTGGCGCGACTGGGTGCGCTCCCTGTCGATCCCCTTCGACTGGCAGGAGGCGGTGATCCGCGCCGCCATCACCCTCAAGCTGTGCAATTACGAGGAAACCGGCGCCATCGTGGCGGCGCTCACCACCTCCGTGCCGGAGGCCCCGCATACGGGGCGCAACTGGGACTACCGCTATTGCTGGCTGCGGGACGCCTATTTCGTCATCCAGGCCCTCAACCGGCTCGGCACCACCCGGACCATGGAGAGCTATCTCGCCTACATCGCCAACATCGTCGACGACATGGAGGCCATCCCCGGCCGAAGGGACATGCCGCCGCTCTTCAGCATCACCCGCTCCCCCGACCTGGCCGAGCGGGAGGCTACCGCCCTTGCGGGCTATCGCGGCATGGGGCCGGTGCGCGTGGGCAACGCCGCCTATACGCAGGTCCAGAACGACGCCTATGGCAGCATCGTGCTGGCCTCCGTCCACGCCTTCCTGGACAAGCGCCTGATCCGCACCGGCAACCGGGCCCTGTTCGAGCACCTGGAAAAGCTCGGGGAGCGGGCCATCGAGGTGTTCGACCAGCCCGACGCCGGGCCCTGGGAGCTGCGCACCAAGGCGGCGGTGCACACCTTCCCCAGCGTCATGTGCTGGGCCGCCTGCGACCGGCTCGACAAGATCGCCCGCGCCATGGGGCGGGAGGACCGCGCCGCCTATTGGCGCGACCATGCGGACCGGATGCACCGGATCATCGACGAGCGGGCCTTCAACCCCAGGACGGGAACCTTCGTGTCCTCCTTCGGCGGGGAGCACCTGGACGCGACCCTGCTCCTCCTGTTCGAGCTCAACTTCGTGAGGGCGGACGATCCCCGCTTCATCGCCACGGTGGAGGCGGTGGGCAGGACCCTGCGGCGGGGCGACCTTCTCCTGCGCTACGACGTGGAGGACGATTTCGGGCGCATGCACACCGCCTTTATGATCTGCGGCTTCTGGTACGTGGACGCCCTGAGGGCCATCGGGCGAAAGGAACAGGCCTGTGAATTGTTCGAGCGGATCTTGAGCCTTCGCAACTCCTTCGGGCTGTTTTCCGAAGATGCCGACTTCACGACCGGGGAGTTATGGGGCAACTTCCCGCAGACCTATTCCATGGTGGGGCTCATCAACTCCGCCGTGGGCCTGAGCCGGAGCTGGGAGGAGGCCTTCTGAGGGGGGCTTTCCGAGAAGGCGTGAAAAGGACCTTATGGCAATGTTTGCGTTTCCCGTTCTGCTCGGCGACATCGGCGGCACCAACGCCCGCTTTGCGGTTCTGCCCGCGCCGGGAGAGCCGGTCCAGCTCCTGCCCCGCGCGCTCACCGCGCAGACGCCGGACCCCCTCGGCGCCATCCGGATCGCCCTGGAGGGCTATGCCGGTCCTGCTCCGCGCTCCGCCATGATCGCGGTGGCGACCCGGGTGGACAGCCCCTGCATCCGCCTCACCAACGCCCATTGGACCATCGACGCGGGGGCGATCGGCGCAGGCCTCGGGCTCGAGCGCGTGGTTCTCGTCAACGACTACACCCCGGTGGCCGCCTCGGTGATGGTGCTCGACCAGGGGCGCGGCGACCTCGCGCCCCTGGGCGGCGGCCCTTCCGCCGGGTCCGGCGCCCGGGTGGTGCTCGGGCCCGGCACGGGCCTCGGCGCCGGGGCGCTCGCTCCCGTGGAGGAGCGCCTGGCGATCCTCGCCACCGAGGCCGGGCACATGGAATTCGGGCCCGCCGCCGACGACGAGGCGGCGCTCTGGCCGCATCTGGAGCGGGTCGGCGGCCGGGTGTCCGCCGAGGCGGTCCTGTCGGGTCCCGGCCTGTTCCGCCTCGCCAAGGCCGTGGCGGCCCATCGCTGCATGGAATGCCCCTTCACCATGCCCAACGACGTTCTCGACGCCGCCCGGGAGGGCCACGACATCGCCCGCACGGCCCTGGACCTCTTCGCCCGCTTCCTCGGGCGCTTCGCGGGCGACCTGGCGCTCACCTTCGAGGCCTCCGGCGGGGTCTTCATCGCGGGCGGCATCGCGCCGCGCATGGTCGACATCCTCGGGGCCGGGGGCTTCCGCGACGCCTTCGACCGCAAGGCTCCCCACGACGCCTGGGCCAGGACCGTGCCGGTCTTCGTCATCGTCAATCCCGAACCCGCCCTCCAGGGCCTCGCCGCCCTGGTGTCGGACCCGGCGCGCTTCGTGTTTCCCTCGCAGTGGTGGCGGGCCGCCTGATCGCCACATCCGGGGCTCCCGAGCGTTGACAGGCAGAATCCTCCCTCACCAGCCCGCAACCCCTTCCGGTCGCCATGAGAACAGAACAGATCGCCCTTTCGCCGCTGGCTCCCGGAGCCAGCCTCTCCCTGGTGGTTCAGCGCTTCGGGGCGGCAGGCGCGCGTCCGCGGGTCTACATCCAGGCCTCGCTCCATGCGGACGAGATCCCCGGCATGATCGCCGCCCATCACCTGCGCGAGCGTCTCCTGGCCCTGGAGGCGCAGGGCCGGATCGCCGGCGAGATCGTTCTGGTGCCCTCTGCCAATCCCATCGGCCTCGCCCAGCGGGTGCTGGGCGACCATATCGGCCGCTTCAACCTCGCGGACGGGGTCAACTTCAACCGCGGCTATCCCCATCTGGTCCCGAAGGCCGCCGAGCGCATCGAGGGCGCGCTGACCGGCGACGGGGAGGCGAACCTGCGCCTGATCCGCGAGGCCCTGCGGGCCGAGCTCGACGCCTGGGAGACCGGCAACCCGGCCGAGGCGATGAAGAAGGCCCTGCTGACGCTTGCCATCGAGGCCGATTGGGTGCTCGACATGCATTGCGACTCGGAGGCCGTGCCGCACCTCTACACCCATACCCGCTCGGGCGAAGCCTTCGCCCCGCTCTCCGCGCTCCTGGGCGCTCACGCCTATCTGCTGGCGGAGGAATCCGGGGACGAGCCCTTCGACGAGGCCTGCAGCCGCCCCTGGGCCGAGTTGGCGGACCGCTTCCCCGACCACCCGATCCCGTTCGGCTGCCATTCCACCACCCTGGAGTTCCGGGGCGAGCGGGACGTGAGCCACGAGCTGGCCCGGGCCGACGCGGCGGCGATCGTGGCTTTCCTGACCCTGCGCGGCGCGGTTGCGGGCGAGGCCCCCGCGGTGCCCGAACCCCTCTGCGGGCCGACCCCGCTCGCCGCCTCCGAGCCCGTCACGGCTCCGGCCGCGGGAATCGTGGTATTCCGGGCCGATGTGGGGGACCGGGTGAAAGCCGGCGACGTGATCGCCGAGATCGTCGATCCGCATACGGGCGCCGTGGCCGAAGCCAAGGCGACCACGGACGGCGTCCTGTTCGCCCGGGTCCTGCTGCGCTTCGCCACGCAAGGGATGCGCCTGGCCAAGGTGGCGGGCGCCAAGGCCACCCGCACCGGCAAGCTGCTCAGCGCCTGAAGGGGCCAAACATGCGAAAGGCCGCCCTTCCATGACCGAATCCAACGAATCCTGAGGGAGAGAATCTTGCCCCATCTCAATGAGAGCGCTTCAGGCGTGTTCGTCATCGCGGTCACTCCCTTCAAGGAGGACGGCTCCCTGGATCTCGCGAGCACGGACCGGATGGTCGAGTTCTACCTGGAGAAGGGCGCGACGGGACTGACGGTTCTCGGCATGATGGGGGAGGCTCCGAAGCTGACGGCGGAGGAGGCGCGCAGCTTCGTCCAGCGGGTTCTCAAGCGGGTCGACGGGCGTGTTCCGGTGGTGGTGGGAGTCTCGGCTCCCGGGCTGGCGCCGATGGCCGAATTGAGCAGGAGCGTCATGGATGAGGGCGCATCCGGCGTCATGGTGGCTCCAACCGCAGCGCTCAGGACGGACGATCAGATCTATGCCTATTATGAGATGGTGGTCAAAACCCTGGGCCGCACGCCGCTCGTGCTGCAGGATTACCCGCTGGCCACGAACGTCCAGATCAGCGTCCCGGTCATCCTGCGCATCGTCGAGGCATTCCCGACCTGCGTGATGTTGAAGCACGAGGACTGGCCGGGGCTCTCGAAGATCCTCGCCCTGCGGGAGGCGAGCGGCAGGGGAGAGGCAAGGCGCATCTCCATTCTCGTCGGGAACGGCGGATTGTTCCTTCCCGAGGAGCTCGGACGCGGCGCCGACGGGGCGATGACCGGATTTGCCTATCCGGAGATGATGGTCGATGTCTGGAAGGCCCATGCGGCGGGGCAGACCGAGCGCGCCCGCGACCTGTTCGACGCCTACCTGCCCCTCGCCCGGTACGAGCAGCAGCCGGGGATCGGCCTCGCCATTCGCAAGCATATCCTGGCCAAGCGCGGAGCCATCGCGGCCGGGACCTTGCGGAAGCCGGGGGGCCGCCTCTCGGCGGCGGACATCGCCGAGGTCGAGCAGCTCATGGCGCGCCAGACACGCCGCCTGAGCAGCATCAGCTGACGCAACGAACGGGTCCAGGCAGAATGGGAAAGACATCGCCATAGGAAAACCTGGCTGACCCGCGCCCGGGCCGATAGGCTCGAGCACGAAGGGGCCGCCTCAACCCCCGCATCAAGACGGACATGGACGAAAAGAACCTCCAGATCCTTCGCCTTCTTCAGCAGAACGCCCGGCTTCCCCTCAAGACCTTGGCCGGGAAAGTGGGCCTGGCGCGCAGCTCCGTTCGCGAGCGGATCGCCCGCATGGAGGCGGAAGGCGTCATTCTCGGCTACAAGGCGGATGTGCAGCCATCCTCCCTCAGGGAGGATGGCATCCGAGCCTTGCTGATGATCCGGCTCCGGCGAACGCCGGCTCGGGAGACGGTCTCGCAGATGACGGCTCTCCCGAATGTCCGCCGCTGCTTCTCGGTGAGCGGCGACATCGATCTGGTGGTCGAGATCGAAGCCGGGACGATGTCGGCGCTCAATGCGACCAGGGACGAAATCGCTCTCCTGGCCGATGTTGCGGATGTCACGACCGCTATCGTTCTCAAGGATGAGAAGCCAGGCTGACCGCAGCCGGGAGCAACGGAAGGCCCGCGACTGCCGAAACGGCGGCCGGGCCGCAAATTTGACTGGCGCGGCCGCCACTCGGTCGATGCCAAATTCCGGTACGCCCAACGACCCGGGAAGCAACAGTGACGATCGTCAACAATCCGCGCCCCTCCTTTTCGACCGTCGAGGCGCAGGCGTTTCTCCGGACCCGGTTCGGCATCGAGGGCGAGCTTGAGCCCCTGCCGAGCGAGCGGGACCAGAACTTTCGCGTTCAGGCCAGGGATGGCCGGATGCTGACGTTCAAGGTCATGAACGCGGCAGAGCCCCTGTCCGCCATAATGTTCCAAGCCGCGCTCCTGCGCCATCTGGAGGCCTGCGCGCCGGACCTGGCGGTTCCTCGAATCGTGCCTTCGACCGAGGGGGAGGACTACGCTCTCGTTGACGGGGCCGATGGGCAGCACGCGCTGCGTCTTGTCACCTATCTGCCTGGGGTGCCGTTGGCCGAGGCGGCAAGGACGCCAGGCCTCCTGGGGAGCCTGGGGAGTTCCCTCGGGCGGCTTGATCGGGCGCTGGCAAGCTTCGGCCACCCGGGGGCGCACCGCTCCTTCGATTGGGAGATCCGCACCGCGCCTCTTTCACGGGCGCGGCTGGGCGCAATCGCCGATCCCGAGCAGCGACGCCTCGTGGAGTTCGCCCTCGACGGCTACGATGCCCTTGTGGCGCCGGCCCTGAGGCACCTGCGCTGCGGCGTGATCCATAACGACGCGAACGACTGGAACGTCCTGGTCCACGAGGGGCGGGTCAACGGCCTCATCGATTTCGGCGATGCGGTTCATTCCCCCGTCGTCGCCGAGCCGGCCGTGGCCTGCGCCTACGCCATGCTGGGGGAGGCGAGCCCCATCGAGGCCGCCGCCAGGATCGTCTCGGGCTACCACGCGCAATACCCCCTGCAGGACGAGGAGTTTGCCGTGATCATCCCCATGGTCATGGCCCGCCTCGCCATCAGCGTCACGATGTCGGCGGCCCGGCGGGCAGGGGAGGCGGACGATCCCTACCTTTTCGTCAGCGAGAAGCCCGCTTGGGATCTCCTGTTGAAGCTCTCGCTCATGGATCACCGCATTGCGACGGGGATCCTGCGCAAGGCCTGCGGGCTGGAGGCTGCGAGCGGCGCCTTGCGCGTGCGCGAGTGGCTCTCCGCCAACCGCCGAAACCTTGCCGCCCTGATGCATCCGCATCCTGCGCGGCAGGCCAAGTTCGTTCTGAACCTCGGCAGCCCTCATGAGCCCTTGGCCGCCGCCAGCGCCGCTCAGGACCATGCCGCGGCGGACCGCGCCTATGCCGAACTGGCGAAAGAGCATGGCTTCACCCTTGCCCTCGGCCCCTGGGGCGAGAAGCGCATCATCTACACCGCGCCCTTCTTCGAGTCGGCGCTGACGAGCGGCGCGCGCCGCAATCTCCACCTGGGGTTGGACCTCTTCGCTCCTGCCGGAACGGAGATGTTCACGCCCCTCGCAGGCAAGGTCGTGGCTGCCGCCATCAACCCTGAACCGCAGGATTACGGCGGCCTCATCCTGCTCGAGCACGAGCCCGAACCGGGCCTTCGCTTCTGGACTCTCTGGGGGCATCTCGCTCACGCGTCGGTGAGGGAGCGGCGCATCGGCGAGAGGCTGGAGGCCGGTGATCTCGTGGCGCGCCTCGGCCCTTGCGCCGAGAACGGCGGCTGGGTCCCGCATGTTCATCTGCAACTGATCACGGTGCCCTATGACGATGTCGGCATCATTCCGGGAGTGGGCGAGGAAGCCTTCGTCGATGTCTGGGAGGATCTTTTCCCGCGCCCCTATGATTTTGCCGGCCTGACCCCTGAAGCCTATGCGAGGACGGGGCGCACCAGGGACGAATTGATCGACAGGCGGTGCGAGAGGCTGGCGCCGAATATCAGCATGTCCTACAGCACGCCGCTCAAGATGGTGCGGGGCGAAGGCGTGTGGCTGATCGACGATTCAGGGCGCGCCTATCTGGACTGCTACAACAATGTCGCGCATCTCGGCCACTGCCACCCTCGGGTCGTGGAGGCCATTGCCCGACAGGCCGCCCTCCTGAACACCAACACGCGATACCTGCACGACAACATCATCGCCTACACCGAGAAACTGGCCCGGACCCTGCCGAAGGAACTCGACACGTTTTTCCTCGTCTGCACGGGAAGCGAGGCGAACGATCTGGCGCTGCGCATCGCGCACACCGTCACCGGAGGCGCCGGCACCCTGGTGCTCGACTGGGCCTACCACGGCCATACGCAGGCCCTGATCGACGTCAGCCCCTACAAGTACAAGCGAAAAGGCGGGCGTGGACGTCCGCCATCCACCTATGAACTTCCCGTGCCTGAAGTCTATCGCGCTCCGGTCGATGGAACACCCGAGGAGATCGGCCGCCACTATGTGGATGAGGCAAGGCGGATCATCGGCGGGATTCCGGCTTCAGGCCGGCCGCTTGCCGCCTTCATCGCGGAGACAATCCCCAGCGTCGCCGGCCAGATCTTTCTTCCTCCAGGCTATCTGAAGGGCGTTCATGAAGCCGTTCGCGCGGCAGGCGGCATCGTGATCGCCGACGAGGTTCAAGTGGGGTTCGGCCGCGTGGGAAGCTCCATGTGGGCTTTCGAGGAGCACGGAGTGGTTCCGGACATCGTCACGATGGGCAAGCCGATCGGCAACGGCCATCCGCTTGCCGTGGTCGCGGTGCGCCGGGACATCGCCCGGGCCTTTGCCAACGGCATGGAGTACTTCAACACGTTCGGCGGAAATCCCGTGTCCTGCGCCGCAGGACTGGCGGTTCTCGAGGCGCTGGAGCAGGAACGTCTGCTCGACAATGCATCCGAGCAGGGCTCCTATCTTGTGGCGGGCATGACGCGCCTCAAGGACAAGTACTCGTGCATCGGCGACGTGCGCGGCCGCGGGCTCTTCCTCGGCATCGAAATCGTACGGGACAAGGCAACGAAGGAGCACGCCGGCGACCTTGCCTCGCACATCGTGAATCGAGCAAAGGAGCGCGGCGTTCTCATGGGCACGGACGGACCCTACGACAACGTCATCAAGTTGCGTCCGCCCATGATCTTCAATCGCGAGAACGCCGATCTGCTCCTGGAGGTTCTCGACCGGTCCGTCGGCGACGCTCTCGGGTGAGCGGGCGTTCTACCCTTCGGCCCGAGGTCGCCCGTCCACATCAGCCCAACAATCATGCCTTCAAAGCCCTCGACCAACCCGTTAGGCTGAATGGCGCCCCGGGAGCCGGAGAATCTTCATGACTGGCTATGCAGACACCTACTACGCCCGCACCCTCGCCGAAGCATGGCAGCGCCCGGCTCTCGGGGGACGCGAGACGGCCGACGCGGTGGTGGTCGGCGGCGGGCTTGCGGGGCTGACGGCTGCCCTGGAGCTGGTGCGGGCCGGGCGCTCGGTCGTGGTTCTGGAGGCCGAGCGGGTCGGCTGGGGCGCATCCGGCCGCAACGGGGGCTTCGTCGGCCCCGGCTACGCGACCGGCCACGGCCACATCACCCGCATGGTCGGAGCCGAGAACGCCCGCACCCTGCACCGGCTCTCCATCGAGGGCGTTCGCATCGTCGAGGACAATATCAGGAGCCTTGCCCTGACCGACAACAAGCTCGTCTACGGCAAGATCAGCGTGCTTCGCTACCACGACCCGGAGGGGCTCGCCCGGCAGCGCGACCTGATGGAGAAGGAGTTCGGCTACCGCCTCGAGGTGATGCCCACCGGCGCCGTTCGAGCCGTGCTGCGTTCGTCGAAATATCATCAGGCTCTCTATGACCCTGCATGCTTCCATTTCCATCCCCTCAATTACGCCCGCTCCCTGGCAAAGGCGATCGAGGCCCTGGACGGGAGGATCTTCGAGGCGTCCCGCGTGATCGGGTGCGATCTCGACGGCGCGGAAAAAATCGTCAGGACGGCCGGCGGCGAGGTCAGGGCCCGCGACGTGATCCTGGCCGGCGGCGGCTACACGGACGGACTCGTGCCCCGCCTGCGGCGCAGCATCCTGCCGATCTCCACCTATGTGCTTCTCACCGAACCGGCGCCGGAACGGATCGCCGACGCGGTGCGCACGCCGGTGGCGATCAGCGACAATCGCCGCGCCGGAGATTACTACCGCCTCGTCGACGATGGAGCGCGGCTGCTGTGGGGCGGCCGGATCACCACCCGGACGACGGAACCGCGACGCCTCGCGGCGATGATGCAGAAGACCATGGCGTCAACCTATCCTCAGCTGGAGGGCGTGCGCGTCGAGACGGCCTGGTCCGGCCTCATGGCCTATGCGCGCCACCTGATGCCCCTGATCGGGCAGCTCCAGCCGGGGGTCTGGTACGCCTTCGGCTTCGGGGGGCGCGGCATGAACACCACGGCCATCGGCGGTCGGGTGATCGCCGAGGGCATTCTCGGGCTGAGCGACCGCTACCGGCTCTTCGAACCCTTCGGCCTGGCCTGGAACGGCGGTCCGTTCGGGGTTGCGGCGGCGCAGCTCACCTACTGGACCTATCAGGCCCTGGATCTTGCCAAGGAGCATCGCGCGGCGCGCGCGGCATGATCGATGCCGCTCTTGCGCGAACGAAGGGGCCTTGTACGTTCGGACGATGGTTTGTTTCAGTCGTATCCCAGGCGCATGCGCCGCTCCAGGAAGCGGCTGTAGGCTCCCATGCCGTAGGAAAACACCAGGAACACGACGGCCGCAAAGACATAGCCTTCCATCACGGCGATGCCGACCCAAGCCGGATCGGTCATCGCGGTGCGAACGGTGGAGAGGAAATCCAGAAGCCCGATGATGGTCACCAGCGTCGTGTCCTGGAAGAATCCGATCGAGATGTTCACCAGGGGCGGAATGGCGATCTTCAGGGCTTGCGGCAGGACGATGAGGCGCATGGCCTGCCAGTAATGCAGGCCCATGGCGCTTGCAGCCTCATGCTGACCCCGCGGAATGGCCTGCAGGCCGCCGCGCACGGCTTCCGCGATATAGGCGGCGGCGAAGATGATGATGGCGATCTGCGCCCGCAGCAATTTGTCCACCGTGACGCCGGTGGGCATGAAGAGCGGCAGCATGACCGAGGCCATGAACAGGATGCTGATGAGAGGCACGCCCCTGATCACTTCGATGAAGATGATCGCGAGCACCCGGATGGCAGGAAGCTTCGAGGAACGGGCCAGCGCCAGCACGACGCCGAGAGGAAACCCGAGCGCCAGCCCCACGGCGGAGAGCAGGAAGGACAGGGGCAACCCGCTCCACTGCGTCGTCGGCACAGAGCTGAGCCCGAAGACGCCGCCTCCGATCAGGACCGCGGTCGCGGCAATCGTTATGCCCCAGAGGGCGAGAAGGCGCCGGCTCCAGAAACGCGGGATCATCGTGATCCCCATCGCGCCCATGAACAAGCCCATGGCGAGAAGCACGCGCCAATGTTCGTCGTAGGGATAAACCCCGAAGATCATGAAGCGCAGCTTCGCGGCATAGAAGGGCCAGCACGCCCCCTGGCCCACCTTGCAGGCCTGTGCCCCTCCTTCGGTGACGGCTCGGGTGACGAGCCAGCCCCAAGCTCCCCTGGCCGCAAGCCACAGGATCCACAGGCAGGCCAGCGTGATCACGGCGTTGACAGGCGTCCCGAACAGAGGCTTGAGGGTGCGATGGAACAGGCTCCGCCCCGGGTTCGGCCGACGTTCCATCGGCAGCTTCAGTTGCGCCTCGGCGATATCGGTCGCGGTCGTCATGGCTCAGCGTTCCTTTATGGCGACGCGGCTGTTGTACCAGTTCATGAACACGGAGATCGTGATCGACAGGCCAAGATAGACCAGCATGAAGATGGCGATGCCTTCGATGGCCTGGCCGGTTTGGTTCATGGTGGTGTTCGATACCATCACGAGGTCCGGATAGCCGATGGCGATGGCAAGCGACGAGTTCTTGAACAGGCTGAGATAGCTGCTCGTGAGCGGCGGGATGATCACCCGAAGGGCCTGAGGAAGCACCACGAGGCGCATGATCGGCCCGTCCCGCACGCCCAATGCGCGGGCCGCTTCCCATTGGCCTTTGCCCACCGACAGGATGCCGCTGCGCACGATCTCGGCAATGCCTGCGGAAGCCGACAAGGCAAGGCCAACGAGGAGGGCCGTGAATTCCGGCCGGAGCTGGGCTCCGCCCGTCAGGCGGAAGCGGCCCTTCTCGGGCAGGCTGACGGCGAACTCGGGCTGGATGATCAGGATCGCCAGGACGGGCGGCGCCAGAAGCGCCAGGGCGGTCAGAGGCCAGGTGGTTCGGCTCCTGCCGGTTCTGACGCGTTCAGCCATCGTCCGCCGGCGCAGCCCGACCGCGAGCGCCGCTCCAAGAGCGAGCGCCGCAAGAACGGCTGAGTGTTCGCCGGTCCATTGAAAGGACGGAACGGTCAGGCCGCTGTTGCTCATGAACACATGGGGCAGGATCTCCCATGCATCGCGCACGGACGGCAGGCTCGTGACGATCAGGGCGTACCAGAGGAAAAGATACAGGAGGAGGGGGACGTTGCGCAGGGCCTCGACGTAGAGAAACGCCAGGAAAGCGAGCAGCGGATTGCGGGAGAGGCGGGCGATCCCCACGAAAAGACCGATGATCGTCGCGAGCGCCACGCTCCAGGCGGAAACCCAAACGGTGTTGACGATGCCGGCCAGGAGAGCCCGGCCATAGGTATCGGTCGGCCTATAGTCGATGAGGGTCTGGCTGATGACGAAGCCGGCCTCGCGACCCAGAAAACCGAATCCCGTCGCGATGTTCTGCTCCGCCAGCTTCTGCGAGACGTTCGAAGAGAGATAGAGCCCCAGAAGGACGATGCTTCCAACGGCGATCACCTGATAGAGAATGGCCCGGAAGCGCAGGTTGTAGAGGAGCCTCGTCCCGTTCAGGGCAGCGATGCGCATGACAATCCTTTGCGGAACAGGGCTGAGGGTGGGACGGGCGGCCAGGAGCCGCCCGTCGATCTCAGGTTACCGGAAGGGCGGCGAGTACAGGAGACCGCCCTCCGTCCAGAGCTTGTTGGGGCCGCGCGTCAGTCCCAGCCGGGTCTTGGGGCCGAGGTTGCGGTCGAAGACCTCCGCATAATTTCCCAGGGACTTGATGATGTTGAACGCCCATTTGTTGTCGAGGTTGAGCATTTTCCCGAAGTCGCCGTTTGTGCCCAGCATGCGCTGAACCTCGGGATCCTCGCTCTTGAGCTGCGCCTCCACGTTCGCCTGGGTGATGCCCTTCTCCTCGGCGGCGATGAGCGCATAGACCGTCCAGTTCACGATGTCGCGCCAGTTGGGGTCGTTCTGGCGGATCGCCGGAGCGAGGGGCTCCTTGGAGATCGTCTCGGGCAGAACCACGTATTGCTCCGGGTCGTTGGCGATCGCTCGCACGGAGGCAAGGTCCGAGCGGTCGGTCGTAATGGCGTCGCAGCGTCCGTTGAAGAAGGCGTTGCGCCACTCGTCGGAATTCTCGAACACCACCGACTCGTACTTCACGTTCTTGGGCCGGAAGTAGTCCTCCAGGTTCTGGAGGGTGGTCGTACCCGGCAGAAGACAGATCGCGGCGTTCGCAAGTTCGCCGGCGCTTTTCACGTTGAGCTTGGCCGGCGCCATGAGGCCCTGCCCGTCATAGAAGACGACCGGGCCGAAATCGAGGCCGAGGGAGGCATCGCGCGAGAAGCTCCAGGTGTTCTGGCGCGACAGGATGTCGACTTCACCCGACTGAACCGCCTGAAAGCGCACATTGGTGTTGAGCGGCACGTACTCGACCTTGTCGGGCTCGCCGAAAACCGCTGCCGACACGGCGCGGCAGATGTCCACGTCGAACCCGCGCCGAACGCCCTTGTCGTCCGCATAGGAGAAGCCGGGAGCCACAGGGGATACGCCACAGAGAAGCTTCCCGCGCTTCTTGACCGTATCCAAGGTTGCCTGAGCCGAAGCCGGGGCTGCCGAAAGGGCGGCTACGCCGGCAACGAGGCCCATTGCAAGCCATCGGGTCAAATGTTTGGATCGCGTCATCGTACTCCCTCTCTCCATTGCGCCTTATCCGGTCGCCACCGGCTCAAGCTAGACCCGAAGCAACGACACTTTCAAGAGCGGAATTTCCTTACGTAAAGCGCGTTGAATCTTGCTGATTGACGAAAAGGAATGCACTCTTTGCTTTCTTTTTCCGGCCGCCAGGGCCGCCTTTCCGCGAGCGCTCCATGCCAGTTCTGCCCAAAGCCGATATCGTTTTGACCCATGGCCGCGTCTTCTGCGGGCTGAACGAAGGAGTTGCGGAAGCGGTCGCGCTGTGGGCGGGACGCGTCCTGGCCACAGGGTCCGCAGCCGACATGGAGCCCTTGATAGGCCCCTCGACGCGGGTGATCGACCTTGCGGGACGCCTGGCGACGCCCGGCCTGTGCGACTCGCACATGCACCTCCTGCCTTATGGCGTCATCATGGGTCATGTGGACGTGCGCTCGACCTCGGCGCCCACTCTTGCGGCATTGCTCGAACGGGTTAGGGAGCGTGCTTCCGTCACGCCGCCCGGCCAGTGGATCCAGGGACGAGGATACGATCAATTCGCGCTGGATGTCGGACGTCATCCCCTCCGCGAGGAACTCGATGCGGCTGCGCCCGATCATCCTGTCGCGGTCGTCAGGGCCTGCGGCCACGTGACCATCTGCAACTCGCGGGCCCTTGCGCTTGCGGGAATCGACGAAGCGACGCCGGTTCCGCAAGGCGGAGCCATCGAGCAGCGGGGTGGGCGGCTGACCGGCCTCTTGGCCGAGACCGGGCGGGACCGGCTGAAGGCGGTGCTGCCCGAACCGACCGATCAGGAGCTTGTGCAGGCCATCGACGATGCAGGCCGGGCCTGCCTGTCCTACGGCATTACGAGCGTCATGGATGCGGGGGTCGGCATGAGGGCCGGATACAGGGAGGTTGCGGCCTACCGTACGGCGCAAAGACTCGGCCGCCTGCCTGTGCGCACCACCCAATGCCTGTTGGGAGGACCCGGCGGCATCGTGGAGCGGGCTTATGCCGACGGGATGGTGACCGGCGCAGGCGACGCCATGCTGCGCGTCGGCCCGGTGAAGATATTCACCGACGGCAGCGCCGGCGGGAGGACCGCCGCCATGACGGAGCCCTATCTCGGCGAACCCGAGACGAGGGGCCTGATGCTCCTGCACGACAACGAGATGAACGATCTCGTGCATGATTATCACGCCAAGGGTTATCAACTCGCGATTCACGCCATCGGCGACGCGGCCATCGAGCAGACGCTCAATGCCTTCGAGCGGGCGCTCGAGGCCATGCCGGATCCCGACCGCCGCCACCGGATCGAGCATGCGGGCTACGCAAGGGCCGACCAGAACGCCCGCATGAAGCGGCTCGGCGTTCAGCCGGTGCCGCAGCCCGTGTTCATCTACGACTTCGGCGATCTGTACGTCTCCGTGGTCGGAGAGGGGCGGGCCAAGCCTTCCTATCCGCTCAGGACTTGGATCGATCTCGGCTTCAAGCCTGCGGCCGGCAGCGACGCCCCGGTCTGCGACATCAACCCGTTCCCGAACTTCTTCACCATGCTGACCCGCAGGACCTCCCATGGAACGGTCATGAGCGAGGGGGAAACGGTTTCGATCGCGCAGGCCCTCGCGGCCTTCACGGAATTCGGCGCCTACGTGAACAGGGCCGACCACGAGGGCGGCCGCCTCGTTCCGGGGCTTGTGGCGGATGTGGCGGTGTTCTCACGCGATCTGTCGTCGGCCTCTCCCGAGGAGATTCTCCACGACACCCGATGCGACCTCGCCATCCGAGGGGGCGAAGTGGTCTTCGATCGTTCCGGAGAGGCGGTCTGACGGGGCCGTGCTTGTCCGACGATGCGTCGACAAGAAGGCCCCGGGGCCTGCTCAGGGCCTTCTTGTCGATCAGGGGTAGTGCAGCATCCGGGAGCGCATGTCCCAGGTCGCCTTTATGTGCGCACCGGGAAAACGCGCGGGCTCAACTCATCGAGGCCACGGCCGGCCCAATCACGCTGCGGCGCAGCCGCAACGGCTTCCGCCTGTCCCCGTCGCAGCATTTCGAGATCCTCGCCGATCTCGAAGCCCAGGACCTCGCCATCCCGGACGACCTGGCGGCCGTCCACGAAAACGTCCTTGATGGCCCGGTCGTTGGCCGAGTAGACAAGGCTGCGGATCGGCTCATAATCGGGCTGCATGTAAGGATTGCTCATATCGACGACGGAGAAGTCGGCCTTGCAGCCGGGAGCCAAGCGGCCGAGATCCGGACGGCGGATCATGTCGGCTCCAACGGCCGTCGCCGCCATGAAGGCATCTCTCGTCGTCGAGGCGGTGAAGCTTCCCGCGATGATGCGCCCCGCATAGCAGGCCATGCGAAGCTCATCGAGCATGTTGTGGGGGAAGCTGTCCGTGCCGATCCCGCACCGGATGCCGGCCTTCATGTAGCGGCTCAGGGTGTTCAGCGCAATGCCGCGGCGGGCGAACACCACCGGGCAATGCGCCACTTGGGCCCCGCTGTCGCGCAGGCGCTCGAAGTCGTTGGCGTGCGGCCAATGCAGCCAGGGATGATCGTTCAGGAAGATGCAGTGGCCGATGATCGTGTCAGGCCCGAGCGCCCCGATCTTGTCCAGCCATTCGACGGGCGTGCAGCCATAACGGCGCATGATCTCCTGGAACTCGACGATGCTCTGCGCCGCATGGATCTGGATTGGCTGACGGCGTTCCCGCGCCGCATCGAGCGCGTCGCGGATCTGGCCTTCCGTGCAGGTATCGATCTGGGCCGGGCCGAAATACCCCGTAATTCGGCCGCTCGGATGCCGTGAGGCCGCGTCTGCGATTTCGATTGCCTCGCGCAGCAGCCTGTCCCCGGCCGCCGGGTCGAGATCATACTCGACCGAGTGCCCGTTCCGGGTCTTCCAGGGCCCGGACCGGAACATGCCCCAGAGGACGGCGCGGATTCCGGTCTCGGCATACTCGTCAGCCCAGGTCTCGCGCGGCCTGCCAAGGTCGCAGATGGTCGTCACGCCGCTCTTCAGGAGCTCCGATGCGGCGACGCGCAAGGCGGGGCGCGTATATTCCGGGCCGATCTGGAAGACGGGCATGAACTCGTAAAGGGAGCTCTGGCCGAGGCGGGGGCTGCCAAGCTCCTCCAACATGCCCTTCCATCCGGGCTCGTGGCCGGGATGACTATGGACGTTGACGAACCCAGGAATGATCATGATCCGGCGCGCATCCACCTCGACATCGGCCGAGCCGGCATAGCCCTCGCCGACGTGAACGATGTCGCTGCCTTTGATCACGAAGTCGGCGTTGCGCAGATAGACATGGGACTGAGCCGCCGCGTCCCATGCAACGATCCAGTCACAGTTGCGGAAAAGTGTCGTCTTTGCATCAGCATCGGTCATTCCAGGCTCCAGATGACTTACGGGTCGCAGATCGTACATGGAAGGGCTGGCCGGTGCGGCATCGCCCTTAAGGGAGGAGGGCTGGCGCGGAAGCTCGCATCAGGCGGACATGGCCGACGGCCATGATGACGGCAGCCTGCGTCGGCTCGACAACCGGAATGCCAACAGCATCTTCCAGGGAGGCCCGAAAGCGCGCCATGCCGGCGCAGCCCATGACGAGAACGTCCGCGCCGTGGGCGTCCCTCAACGTCCGGCCCACCTCGACCATGCGGCTCAGCGTCCTGGCCTCGTCGGAGAGCTCCGCCACACCAAGGCCGATGGGAAGATCGGCCGCAAGCCGCTGGGTCACCCCCATGGCGGCGAAATAGCGGAGATGACGGGGAACCGATGTCGGCAGAATGGCAATGACGCCGAACCGCTGCCCCAGAGTCAGGGCCGTGAGCACGCCGCATTCGGCAATGCCGAAGACCCGGCGGCGGCTCTGCTCGCGAAGCGCGAAGAGGCCAGGGTCCGAGAAGCAGGCGATCACGAAAGCGCCGGCGTCCTCCTCCAGCGCAGCGGCTTGGCGCAGCATGGGCGTAATCACGCCGTCGACATCGCGCTGGGACTGGATTCCGGCAGGACCTTCGGGCAGAGACAGGCACACGATGTCCGGTCCGTCCGTGCTCCTCAATGGGGCGACGGCCGCGTCGATGCCGGTCGTGACGGACTCGGACGAGTTCGGGTTGATGACGAAAACCGTCGATGTCATGACGACCATGCCTTTCAGGTCAGCGGCAGCGAATAGGGCGCCAGCGCGGCGAAGGAGCGACCTTGCGGATCGTTCTTCTCCGCGCGCCGGCAGGCCCGCCGCTGCGCATCCTGCAACTCCCGAACGGCGCCATCGTAGTCGAGATTGACGATATGCCGGTCCTTCAGAATGGCCTTGCCGTCTACGTAAACGTCACGAACCGCCCGCTCGGCGGCGCAATGAACGAGGTTGCGCAACGGGTCGTGGAGGGGCTGCATGGCGGGATGGTTCAGGTCCACAAGCACCAGGTCCGCCTTGGCCCCGGGCGACAGGCGTCCGAGATCATCGCGCCCGAGGGCCTTTGCCCCGCCGGTGGTCGCGGCCGAGAACAAACCTGCCGTGTCGAGGTCGAAGACGCTCCGGCCGGCGATGCGGGAGCAGATCATGGCTTCGCGCATCTCCTCGAGCATGTTGAAGGGATAGCTGTCGGTGCCGAGGCCGACATTGACGCCGGCGCGCCCGTAGGCTCCCAAGCTCTCCAAAGTCATGCCGCTGCGGGCGAAGGTGACCGGACAATGGGCGACCGACGTGCCGGTCCGGGCGAGCCTGTCGAGATCGTCGCGGCTCCGCTGCCGGGTCCAGGAATGATGATCGAGGAAGATGCAGTGCCCGAGGATCAGATCGGGTCCAAGAATGCCGAGGCGCTCCAGCATGGCGGGAGCCGTCTCGCCGGTTCGGCGCAGCAATTCCTCGTGTTCGGCCATGGTCTGAGCGGCGTGGATCGTGATGCGCATTCCGCGCCTGCGCGCTTCGGCGGCGGCCTCCTGGATCAGGTCCTCTGCACAGGTTTCGATCTGCGATGGAGCCACGACGCCGTCGATGCGGCCGCTGGGATGAGCGCGGGCATGGTCCGCGAAGGCGAGCGCTTCGGCGTATCGCTCCCGCCCTTGCGGCTCGTTCCAGTCGAAGTCGAGGCGGTGGCCGTCGATCACGCGCCAGCCCGCCTGGCGGAAGCCGGGCGCCAGATAGGAGCGCATGCCGCTTTCCGCCGCCAATGACAGCCACCTGGGGCGGGGCGACGCGATATCGAGATGGGTGGCGACGCCGCTGCGCATCAGGTCGCCCAGCATGATCGTCTGGCAGGCCGCCTTGGCGTCGGCGTCGGAGTCGATGAGCGCCGAGTACTCGTAAAGGGCGTTGCCCCAGAGCGCAGCGGTGCCGACGTCCTCGAACAAGCCCTTTGCGATGGGCTCATCGCCCGAATGGCAGTGAATGTTCACAAGACCGGGCATGACCATCATCGACGAGCCGGCGATTTCCCGATCCACATGGCTCTCATAGCGTGAGCCTACGTGCAGAATGCCGTCGGCCGAGAAGGCCACGTCGGCATCGCGCCGGTAAACATGGCGGGCGGTGTTCTCATCCCAGGCGACAACCCAGGCGGCGTTGCGGATGACGGTGATTTCTTCAGCCATGGGTCACAGTGAGGTGCACGAAACAGCAGGGACAAGGTGAGCCGAGCGGCTCATGAAGGCAAGCTAGACGGCGCAGGTTACAGGAGGTGCGCGCCAAAGTTCGTGGCGGGATCGAACTCGCAACTGAGCGTTCCCGTAGGCCGCATGGAGGCGGCGCACGGGCGCAACTGGAGCCGGCCCGATCCTGGCGCCGCCTGAAGCGCCCCGTTGGAGACGATCACCTCGCCGCGGCGCAGCACGGTCTCCGGCCAGCCGCGCAGCCGGCGGCCCGCAAACGGGTTGTAGCCGACATTGTCATGGAGGCCGTCATCCGCCAGCGTCGTCTCATGATCGGGGTTCCAAATGGCGATGTCCGCGTCTGCGCCCACCGCGATGGCTCCCTTCCTGGGGTAGAGACCGTAGATCTTTGCGGGCGCCGTGGCCGTGAGTTCGACGAACTTCTCAACACTTGAGCGCCCTTGGCTTACCATGGCGTCGAAGAGAAGCGGCAGACGGGTCTCAAGCCCGGGAAGTCCATTCGCGATCTGCTTGAAATCCGGATCAGGACCCGCCGACAGCTTGCCGCTGGCATCGTACCGATAAGGTGCATGGTCTGAGGACACGACCTGAAGATCGCCAAGCTCGAGGGCCCGCCACAGAGCCTCCTGATCTGACGTGGAGCGGGGAGGGGGACTGCACATCCACTTGGCCCCTTCAAGCCCGGGCCGGTCCAGATCCTGTGCGGTAAGGAAGAGATATTGCGGGCAGGTTTCGGCGAAAACCTTGATGCCTTCCCCCCGCGCCCGCCGGATCGCGGCGGCGCCCTCGGCGGTGGAGACGTGGAAGAGCATGATGGGCTGGTCAAGAAGCTGGGAGAAACGAATAAGACGCTCGAACGCCTCGATCTCGCAGACCCGCGGATGACTGACGCTATGAAATTTCGGCTCCGTGTAGCCACGGGAAACCAGCCTGTCGGCCATCCATTTGATCATCCCATGGTTTTCAGCATGGGCGCAGACCAGGGCGCCGTATTTCCGAGCGACGGTCATCACGTCGAGCACCTGCTCGTCAAGAAGGCGTACGCGGTCATAGGTCATGAAGATTTTGATCGAGCGGTGCCCCGCCTCGATCAACCGGGGAAGATCGACCTCAAGCGTTTCGGGCGTGGGGTCCGAAATCCACAGGTGGAACGCATAATCCGTCACCGCGCCGGCTGCAGCGCGACGCGAGTAGTCCTCAACGACCTCATGCAGGCTGTCGCCCCGGTGCTGGGCCGCAAATGAGATCACCGTGGTCGTGCCGCCGAAAGCGGCGGAGCGAGTGGCCGTTTCGAAGGTATCGGCATTCATCAGCCCGCCGCCGGAGAGCTGCTCAATATGACAATGGGGATCGACGCCGCCAGGCAGAACAAGGTTGCCGGCCGCATCAAGTTCCCTGCGCCCCTCCGGAAGGTTCCGCCCCAGGGCGGCAATCCTGCCATCCTGCACCGCGACGTCCGCCAGGAAGACGCCTTCCGTGGTTGCGACACTCCCGCCCCTGATGACGAAGTCGTACTCGGCCAACGTGCCCCTCGATCCCTATGGCTGCGATACGGTCAGACCCATATGAGGCTGCATTCTAGGCGGAGAGGCCGGGCTTCATCAAGCAGAGGCATCAAATGGCTGCGCGAATCACGATCCTTCACGTCACGCCGCGCTGGCGGGCAATCAGCTCACCGGGGCATCAATCGTGCATCTGACCCCTTCGGGAGGGAACTCCAGCCTCGCCTGGCCTCCGAGTTCCATGGCAAAGCTGCGTTCGATCAACCGGCTTCCAAATCCGCGGCGGGTCGGCGGATTCACGACGGGCCCGCCTGCCTCCTCCCAGCAAAGCATGAGGCGCCGGTTGGCCGCGGCGCCGGTGATCGTCCAGGTGATGCGCACCACGCCCGTGGCATTCAACAGCGCCCCATACTTGACCGCATTCGTGGCCAGCTCCTGCAAAGCAAGAGCAATGGCCAGCGCCATCCGGGGAGAAAGACGGGCGTCCTCGCCCGCCACATGGAAGCGCCCGTCATCGGCTCGTCGGTAGGGCTCCACCGCCTGCTCGACGACCTCGCGAAGGTTGGCTCCGTTCCAGTTCTCCCGCGTCAGCACGTCATGGACCCGGGACAGGGCGAACAGCCGCCCCTCCAGGTCTTCGCGCACCTGCTCCATCGATGAGGCATTCCGCAGGGTCTGACCTGCGAGGGACTGGACGGTGGCGAGCGTATTCTTCACCCGGTGGTTCAGTTCGTTGATGAGGAGCGATTGATGCGCCTCCCAGCGCTTTCGATCCGTGATGTCCTGATGGATGCCGACCACCCGCTGCGGGGCGCCGGACCTGTCGCGATGCACGATCGCCTGCGAACTGACCCAGCGCTCCGTGCCGTCCTTCGCCTGAACCCGGAACTCCGCCCGATACGCGGCTCTGCCCTGCAGCGCCGCCTGAAAGGTGGCATTGAGCCGCTCCCGGTCGTCGGGATGGATCACGGCCTGCCATGCCTCGCGGTCGAGAAGCTCGTCGGTGGGAACCCCGAAGATCTCCGCTGACCGGGGCGACAGCAGGCGGCGGCCGGTGGCGATGTCCAGCTCCCAACTGCCGAGCCTGCCCGCCTGAAGCGCCAGCCGCAGCCTCTCCTCGCTTTCCCGCAACCCCTCTTCGGTCCGCCGCCGCTCCCCCACCTCCCGCTGGGCGTCCTGAAGCAGGCGTGCATTGTCGAGGGCAATGGCCGCTTGGCCTGCAATGCCGACCAGCAGGCTTTCGTGTTCCGGCTTGAACATGCGGGGTTCGGGGTGACCGAAGAACAGGCCTCCAAGCACCTCGCCCGAGCGCGCGGTCACCGGCACCGCCAGATAGCTGCGAACCGGCAGATGTCCCTCGGGCATGCCCTTGTAGGGCTCGTTCGTTCCGTACCGCGGGTCCCGGGTGATGTCGTCGGACCGGACGATGCCTTCCCCGCTGAAGGTGGGATGGAACACGGCCGTCGGGCGAGGCATGGGGAACCTGGAGAACTCCTCCCGCGGCACCCCCGAGATGGCGTACAGCGTGAGCGTCTCGCCACCGGTGCCGGTAACATTGTAGAAGAAGGCTCCGAAGTGGGCGGCCGTCAGCGTCACCCCCGCGTCGGTCACCTTCTGGACCAGCCTCTGGAGGTCGAGTTCGGATGCGATCGCCTCGCCAGTCCTGTTGAGGATCTCCAGCCGCTCCGTTTCCGCTCGAAGCTTGCCCTCGGCCCGGTCCCGGGCGTCAGTCCTCTGGCGCAGGTCAAGAGAGGCCGCCACAAGGGCATCACCAATGGCGTTGACCTCCCGCAGCCGAGTGCGAGGCGGCTGCATGGGCTCCGTTCCCGACAGGGAGGCGGCGGCCCGGGCCAGCGACCGCATGGAACGGGCAATCTGGCGGCCGCACCACCCCGCGATGAGGGTCGAGAGCGCGAGGGTCGTGCCGCCCAGTCCGATGAGCCACCAGAGGGATTGCCTTAGGGGTGCCTCCACGGCGGCCACCGGAGCACCGACCGCAACGCGCCAGTTGGACAGGGCGGAACGGGCATAGGCGGAGAGAACAGGAACCCCGTCCACTGTGGTCCCGACCCAGGTTCCCTCGGCTCCGGTTGCATTCTTCCGCAGATCGGCTGTCGCGGTCTGACCGACGAACTGGTCATGCTGCCGCGAGCGGGCGATGATCCGGCCGTTCCGGTCGACAAGAGCGCTGATCCACTGGTCCGGCAGTCCGCGGGAGCGAAGCACCTGACCCAGGCGGGCGGTGTCGAGGGCCATGCTGACAAGAGCGATGGCCTCGCCATTCCGAAGGATGGGAACATTGATGCTGACGATGGGACGCTGGGCCGTTGCGCCGGTAAACAGATCGGAGATCACCGGCTTCTTTGTCTCCAGCGCAAGCTTGTCGGCTTCCGGCAGCGATGTGGGAAGCGGTGCGCCCCACGGCAGGCGTGTATTGATGATCTGCTGTCCCGAAGGATCCTTGAGGATGATCTCGACCCCGAGGAAGCGCTTGACCTCGGTGGCCTGGGCGTAAAGGGTCGGATAATCGCGTGCATCAATGCTGCGGTAGGTTGTGAGCACCTGCGCTGCGCTCTGGAGTCCGGAGAGCTCACGGTCGACCTCGGTTGCCACCTGGCGAGCGATGTCGAGGGCGTCCCCTTGCTGACGCGAACGCTCCCCTTGGGCAAAGCGCCCGAGCAGGAGCGCCGCGAAAAGGATCACGGGCACCAGGAATGAGGCGACCAGGACAGCGAGGAACGTCTGGGTCGACAAGGCGCGGCGAAATGGGAGCAGATGCTTGGCCTGCACTTAGGGATCCTTCGAGCGTGTGCTCCCTCGAGGAATGGGCATGGAGGCCACTCCCCTACACACCATGAACCTCGAATACCAGTAAACCTGGCCAATCAACACATGCTCGACAGCTTTCTGCCGGCAACCGGCGCTCCAGAGCAACCCGAGAATCCGGCCCGCTCCCGCCGTCATCCGAACTGGGGCGGTGTGTTCTGCATGGAGGGACGCTGGCTCATGGTCTCCCACCATTGCCTCAGGCCTGGCGTCGGCTGGAGCAGCGCTTCCTTATCCGGGGTCATTGCAAGATAGGCGAAAATCGGCGCAAGAAAGCAGTCGGCCAGCGTCATCTCCGCCCCGACGAGAAAAGGATGCGAGCCCTTCAGACGTTCGAATTCCGACAGGCACAGCCGCACCATGTCCAAGGACCCCTGCACGATACCCTCGTCGCCCTGTCCGCCTTGCATCGGCACGACAAGGCGCTGCCAGACCAGCTTGCCGACGATCGCCCCATAGGCATAGGAGTCGATCACGGCAATGATCTGATCCATGCGGGCCGCCTGCTTCGCGTCCTTCGGCTGCAGCGATGGCCCTGGAAAAGTCCGGTCGATGTAGCGGGCGATGGCGACCGACTCGTAGAGCGAGAAGCCATCATGATCGAAGCTTGGCACCTTGCCGAAGGGATGGCGGCTGATGTGGCTGGCGGCCTGCCCCTCGCCCGTCATGATATTGACCGGCTTGAGTTCGTAATCGACACCCTTCTCCTCAAGCACGAGGCGAACCGTGCGGGTATAGGTGCTGAAGCTTGGGCCGTAGACGACGGGAACTGGCATGCGATCCTCCTGTTCGATCAGACAGTGCAGACTAGGCTGACGCGGAGATCAATGGCTAAAGAGAATGAGGTTTGCAGCCCATTCGGTAAACGCCGCCGGCTCTCCCGTGAGACCTACCGGGCTGCTACAATCTTGCGCTGGCTGGGCGTGCGCCGCAGACATGACGGAGCGATTGTGCCGATCACCGCGGTTCCTGGTCCCGCGGCCGACGTCATGTGTGACAGCTCCGGTCTCGTCCGGTCTGTTGCAGGATTGGACGTCCGATCCTCCTAGCCGTGGCCGCGATTTTGATGGTTGTTGTCGACATCCTTGTTGGCTTGCCCTTGGCCCTGTGTCTTGGGAACGCCGCCTCCGCCGTCACCATGATGAGGATGGTGTCCGGCATCCTTGCTGCCGCCCTTCGGAACGGCCTCGTCGCTCCGGTCGGGCATGTGGCCCTTCTGCTTCTCGCTGCGATTGTTGTGGTTTCGTGAGGTCATCGAGAACTCCTGTGATCCACACGAAACGCCCCAATCGAAAGCACGGTTCCGGAGGGGATCGTTTGCGGACGAACAGCCGGGCAAGGGTGGAACAGGGATGCCCAGGCCGGTGCGGCGTCGAAAGCCTTCGATGCGGGAGCAGCCTCGGCCGGTGTGATTGCAGCAGCCGCACAAAGGGGAAGTATGTTTCCCCTTCATGGGCCCCTCATCGGCGGCATGGGGCGAGCGGATCGCACTGCGATTACTGGGCCGCCACATCAGCTCCCTGCAACATTGCCGCCACCTCGTCGAGCGTAACCTTGAATCGCTCCACCATGTCGCGAACCTGGTCCTCCGTGATGATCAGGGGAGGACAGAAAGCGATGGTGTCGCCGATGGCCCGGATGATCAGGCCATGCTCGTGAGCGCGAGAGAACACCTGCGCGCCAGCCTTGCCCACAGGGTTGAACTTCGCCTTCGTGGCCTTGTCCGCGACCAGTTCGACCCCTGCGATCAACCCGACGCCACGAACCTCGCCGACGAGGGGATGACCTGCCAGGGCGCGGAGTTCGGCCTGCATCACCTCGCCTACGCGCCGCGCGTTCTCGACAAGGTTCTTCTCCTCGATGATGTTGAGGTTCTCGAGGGCTACCGCTGCAGGGACCGGATGGCCCGAAGCCGTAAAGCCATGGCCGAACGTGCCGATCCGCCCCGAGTTGTCGGCAATGCCCTCGTAGAGCTCATGGCTGATCATCACCGCCGCAAGAGGCTGGTACGAGGAGGTGATCTGCTTGGAAAGCACCATGATGTCAGGGTCGATTCCGTAATAGTCGCACGCGAACATGGTTCCGAGGCGGCCGAAGCCGTTGATCACCTCGTCCGCAACGATCAAGACATCATGCCGTCGGCAGACCGCCTGGATCTTTTCCCAGTAGGTCGCCGGCGGCGGCAGAACACCGCCTGCTCCCATCAGCGGTTCGCCGATAAAGGCCGCAACGGTCTCAGGTCCCTCCTCGAGGATCGTCGCCTCAAGCTCGGACGCGAGACGGTCGGCAAAAGCCTCCTCGGTCTCGCCCGGCTCCGCATACCGGTAATGATGCGGGCAGGTGACGTGTCGCACCGGCACGAACGGAAGATCGAAATCCCGATGGTTGGTCGGCAGGCCCGTCAGGCTCCCCGACGCGATCGTGATTCCATGATAGGCATTGATACGGGAAATGAACTTCTTCTTCTGCCGCATCCCTCGTGCATTGTTGTAGTACCACACCATCTTGATGACGCTGTCATTCGCCTCGGAGCCGGAGTTCGTAAAGAAGGCGCGTTTGAGGCGAGCGGGGGTCATCTTGACCAGTCGCTCCGCCAGATCGACCGAGGGCTCGTTCGTCTTGTGGGAGAAGGTATGGTAATAGGGCAGCTTGGCCATCTGCCTGCTGGCTGCTTCGACAAGGCGCTTCTCCCCGAAGCCGACCGCCACGCTCCATAGGCCGGCCAGCGCCTCGATGTAGCGGTTTCCGAGATCGTCGTAGACGTAGACTCCCTCGCCCCGGTCGATCACGATCGGCCCGACCTCCTCGTGCTTTCGGGCGTTGGTGACGGGGTGAAGCACGTACTCCACGTCGCGCGCATAGATTGAGTTCGGGTGTCCACGCATAGCTCTTGCTGTCCTTCCGTGTGCTGAATCGTCGATTCTCAAACAAATGTCATTTGATCCTGCCCATCCGGCTCGGACGGGCAGGAGATCACCGCTTTCCACCACCCCTGACAAATGGGCGATCCTGTCCAATCCAGGCCAAATTCCCGTTGCTCATGGCGCCGCTCGCATTGCAATCCGCTCCTGACGCCACCGGAGCCCGGCCGCGAGACCGCCAAGGCAAAGCGTTCCGATGATGAGGAGCAAGGCGGCTGCAACCACGGTCGGGCTGATGTTTTCCCGAATGCTCGAGAACATCTGCCGGGCGAGGGTCCTTTGGTTGGGGCCGGCCACAAAAAGAGTGATCACAACCTCATCCAGGGAGGTTGCGAACGCAAAGACCGCGCCGGAGATGATGCCGGGAAGCGCCAACGGAAACGTCACCCGACGAAAGACCGTGACCGGCGGAGCCCCCAGGCTGCTTGCCGCCTTCTCTACGGCACGGTCGATCCCCTGGAGGGATGCGGACACGCTGACGATGACGAAGGGAATGCACAGGACCGAATGGGCGACGATGACGCCGGGATATGTGCTCGCGAGACCGAGGGTCACGAAGAGCATCTGCATGCCCACGCCCAGCACGACGGCAGGCACGACCATGGGAAGGAGAAACACGGTTCTCAGAAGGCTCCCCAAGGGCAGGGCTTCCGACCGCATGCCCAATGCCGCCAGGGTTCCCAGTACCGTGGAGAGCAGGGTTGCGCCCAAGCCGATGATCAAGCTGTTCACGATGGACAGGCGCCAGGCGTCCGCCGTTGCAAGCTCCGCGAACCAGCGGAGGGAATAGTTCTCGACCGGGTACGTAAGGAATACGCTGGACGTGAAGGCCAGAGGCAGGATGGCGACGATAGGCATCAGAAGAAAAGCCACGACCGTGACGCCGAACAACGCTTGAACCGCCCGGAACATGGCCTCAAGCTCCCAGCAACTGGGGCGACTTCGATAGGCGCCCGTAGACGAGATAGAGGATCGTCGTCACCAGGAGCAGGATCAGGCCGAGCGCCCCGGCCAGGCCCCAATTGGCTGTTCCCGTCGCGTAGAAGGCGATGACAGAGCTGATCATCTGGTCGTTGGCCCCACCGACGAGAGCTGGAGTGATATAGTAGCCGATGGCCACCATGAACACCAGGAGCGAGCCGGACAAAAGGCCGGGAAGGCTGAGCGGCAGCAAAACACGCCAAAAGGCCCGCAGGGGGCTTGCTCCCATGGATGCCGCGGCCTGCATCAGGTTGCGCGGAACCGACAGGAGGACACTGTAGATCGGCAGGACCATGAACGGCAGAAGAACATGCGTCATGGCGATCACCACGCCAAGCCGGTTGAAGATCAGCGGCAAGGGGCTGTCGATGAGCCCAAGGGCCTGCAATGCGTCGTTGATCAATCCCTCGTTCTGAAGGAGCACGAACCATGCCGTGGTTCGCACGAGCAACGATGTCCACAGCGGAACCAGTACCGCCAGCAAGAGCGCCGAGCGCTTCCAGCCGGTCATTGCGGCAGCCAGCATCGCATAGGGCAAACCGATCGCGGCGCACGCCGCCGTAACGATGGCGGCGATCAGGAACGTGCGGAACATGATCAGGCGATTGGCCGACGCCCCTGGGGCCTCGCTGACAATGTTCCCGTCCTGGTCCCGCCTCATGTCGACCGCCGCGAGAAGGTTGCGATCGGTGTAGGGCGGAACCGCGTCCTTGAGCGCCTGCCAGAAGCGGGGATCCTTCCAGCGGGGATCGAGGCTTGCGAGATCGATTGTCTTGGCGGCAGCCTCGTCGCGGACGGCACTCGTCGTGCGGCTGAGCAGGGTGCGAAAGCCCGACACGGCGCTGTTGAGCCGCCGCACCGTCTCTCCCAGAGCCTGTTGGTCGCTCGATTGTCTGAGGTCCTCGATCAGGGCCCTCTGGACGTCTGGCGGCGGCAGATCCCGGCCGTCCCAGGATACGATCGCCGTGGCCATTCGCGGCAAGACACGGCTCACGGTGTCGTCGACCACGGCAGCCGTCACCATCGTCCAGAGGGGCCACAGGAAGAATACCGCCAGAAAAGCGAGAAGCGGCATGATCAGCACGAGTGCGCTCAATCGCTCGCGCAGGGTTGCCCTGTTCATGGGACGAGCACAGTGCAGTCGCTGGGATCGAAGGTCACCACCACGGGAGCGCCGGCCGTCCAGTCGCCGGAGAGGCGCTCACACCGCGCGGTAAATGTAAACTCACCCCGCGTCAGCTGAACCCGCATGTGGTCGCCGTGATAGATGCAGTCGGCGATGGTCATGGTCAGCGCGTTGTCCCCTGCCGGGTCGCCCCCAAGCCGCATGCGTTCCGGACGAAGCGAGAACCATGCCCTCTGCCCCTCGGCCAGTTCGGGAACGGCCCGCACCCGGGCAACGAGATCATCGCTCAGGGCAATCGTCGCCCGTCCATCCCGGACGTCGACCACATCCGCTTCGATCAGATTGGTCTCGCCAATGAACTGCGCGACGAAGCGCGTCCGGGGCGTGTCGTAAACCACATAGGGGCTATCGATCTGCTCGATCCTGCCCGCGTTGAAGACTGCGATCCGGTCCGACATCGTCAGGGCTTCGGACTGATCATGGGTCACGAACACGATCGTGAGGCCAAGGCGCTTGTGAAGCTCCCGTATCTCCAGCTGCATATGCTCCCGCAATTGCTTATCGAGGGCTCCAAGGGGCTCATCCATCAGGATCACCCTGGGCTCGAAGACAAGAGCCCTTGTCAGGGCGACGCGCTGCTGCTGCCCGCCCGACAGCTGCGAGGGCCGACGGTTCTTCAGCTGACCCAGTTGAACCATGTCAAGAGCACGCTCAACCCTTGCGGCGATCTCAGCCCGGGACAGCCTTTTCATTTCCAGGGGAAAGGCAACGTTCTCGGCCACCGTCATGTGGGGGAAGAGAGCATAGTTCTGGAATACGACCCCCATCTCCCGCCGGTACGGCGGCAGCTGATCGATGCGTGTTCCATCGAGAGTGATGGCGCCGCGGGTGGGCCGCTCGAATCCAGCCAGCATCATCAAGATCGTCGTCTTGCCGGATCCCGAAGGGCCAAGGAGGCTGAGGAACTCGCCTCGGTTGATGGTGAGATCAAGGGACTCGATGACGGTATGCGAGCCGAAGCTCTTCGAGACGGCCTCGAACTGAATGAACGGTTGCATGGCTCTCTGCTCCATCCGGCTCCGTCGCGACCTGCGATACCATAAAGTTGCGCATTGTCGCCGGATTGAGAGCCGGATGTGATTGAAACGAAGCTGAATGAGAAAGCGTGGGAATACCCACGCTTTCCGCCTGCCAGGAGATCAGCGCCACCGCTACTGGGCAAGCCAAGCGCTGAACCGCTTGTTGAGCTCCTCGATGTTGTCCACCCAGAATTCGGCGTTGAGAGGAGCCGCGCCCGCGAGGTTTTCCGGCGCCGTGGGCAGCTCCTTCTGGGCTCCCGCAGGCACCTTTGCGGCAGCCTCATTGTTGGGCAGGCCGTAGGCGATGTACTCGGGCAGCTTCACTTGGTTCTCCGGGAGGCTCGCAAAGGCGATGAAGTCCATCGCCTGGTCCTTGTTCGGGCTGCCCTTGAGGATGACCCAGCTGTCGATGGCGTAGAGGCTGCCGGGCCACACGACCTTGAAGTTCTTGCCTTCGGTCTTGTTGATGCCCGAAATGCGTCCATTGTAGGCAGCGGTCATCACGACTTCGCCGGACGCGAGCAACTGCAGGGGCTGCGCGCCGGATTCCCACCAGACGATATGCGGCTTCAACTGGTCGAGCTTCTTGAACGCCCGATCAACACCCGCCGGCGTCGCCAGCACCTTGTACACATCGGCTGGCGGAACGCCATCCGCCATCAAAGCGAACTCGAGGGCATATTTCGGACCGCGCCGGAGGCCGCGCTTGCCCGGGATCTTGTTCACGTCCCAGAAATCCGCCCACGAGGCTGGCGCCTGCTTCAGGCGGTTCGCGTCGTAGCTCAGCGCGGTCGACCACACGATGGTGCCGACCCCGCAATCGTCCACAGCCGCGGGGAGGAACTTGTCTCTCCCGCCAACCTTGCTCCAGTCGATCTTTTCGTAGAACCCGTCGGCGCAGCCCAGCGCCAGTTCCTCGGCCTCCACCTGAATCACATCCCAATTGGGCACCCCTGCCTTGACCTTGGCCGCAAGAACGCCAATGCCGCCGTCCCAGCTCTCTTCAAGAACCGGCTTGCCGCTCTTCTTGGAGAAGGGCTCGAAGTAGATCCTGCGTTGGGCGTCCTGGTAATTGCCGCCCCAGGAGACCACCGTGAGGTCACGGGCCTGAACGGCCTGCATGCTCCAACCTGCGAACAGGGCCGACAGACATCCGGCAACCGTCAACATCTTCGCGGAATTCATTCTTATCTCCCTCTGCTGGTTAAGTCCTTCCAGGGAGGGCGAGCATACCGCGCCGATTGAAAGCCTGCCAAGGTCCATCGTGGCGACAACAATTGGCAACACAGGAACGCGAGGCTCCATGTGAGGGCGATCATGCGGATCGGCAATTTCGGGATCGGCTAAGCCGAGCGGACCTGAATGCTACTGCCTTGCGGCTTGCCTGTCGGGCCGCCTCAATGCTGCCGGGCCTGAACCAGATAGGCGAACACCGTGGTCTCACCGAGCGCCCTGCAGGCTTCCAGCCGGTGTAGCCCCTCCACAAGCACAAAGCGGCTGCCGTCCTCCCGCACGAGAATGGGGGTGTCCTGGCCTCGCGCAAGAATGCTCTCCGCCAGGGTGTCGACCTTCTCGGGATCAAGCGTCTGACGCCGTTTCACCGGCACATAAACGTCCTCGATGGCTACGGCCTTCTTCTTCAACATGCTCGCACCTGCCGCCTCAAACCCGCATGCCGGCCGGATGAGGAAAAGGAGAGGCCAACCTCAGGCCGCCTGGCGAAGTGAGAGCACTGGCACGACCAGGTGTTCATAGGGCCCGACACGCTCCGCAGCACCGGTGAGCCTGCTCGTGAAGCGCAACTGCGCCTCTTTGAACAGGCGGAGCTTTCTTGCCATCGGCTGTGATTGTGGTGTGCTGTCCGCAACGAGAGCCGCCGTTGCCGCATACAGATCATCGGCAGCGGCTTCGATGCCGGGATTGCGCTGGAACAGCCTCATGGCGTCCATCAGGTGGCGCGCGAGTTCCCGCAGGTCGGCGGCCCCGCCGCCCTGTTCCATGCGAGCGAGGACAAGAGCAATGGAGGCGAGTTTCTCGTCAACTGCGTCAGTCAGGCTCTTGAACATCATTCGCAAGGCTCCAGGGATAAGCGGGTCAGCAAAAACATGGTTGGGGGAATATGGTTAACGGCGTCCTAACACCAATACCGCCTGGCAGAGCATCGAAACAGCAACAGGCGGCCGTACGGACCTACACCCGCTCGGGCCGATGGCGATTGCATCCCAGCAAACGTGTCCAAGAAGAGGCAGGGACTGGCTCATGGCAGCCTTGAGTACTGCCAAGATGCGGGCGCTGAAACCTGGATCGGGTCGGCTTGCGTCATTTTGCACGGGAAACGGTATGAGCTCCGTGAGCGTTACCTCATATCTGCCGCTCGTGCCGGATTGATGGAGACCTTTATGCTGGCGAGATGGAACCGGGTTTGGATGGCTTCCGTAATACTGGCTCCCTTGGCCGGTCCGGCAGCTTTGGCGCAGGTCAAGGGCGCCTGGGTTGACCCGCCGTCCGATCTATCTGCCCCATTGGCTTTGGACCAACCGTTGGACGTGGAAGTGGGTCCTTTGGACCTGAAGGTGGATCCGTCGCCCAATGTCGTGGCAGGCCCTTCACCTGTGGGGCCCCTGCCAGTTCCAAAACTTGCAGAGCGTTCAGGAGGTGAGCCAGGGTTATATGGCCAAGCAGTCCAATCGAAGCAGGAAAGTCGAGCAACTGGTTTTACTTCTCTTGGACCGACAGTGCGGAACAGTGTCATTCCGCCTCAAGCGGCCGCCAGAGGCCAAGCCGTTCAGCCCGCTCGGGAGACTGCTCCGGCAGCTCCCTCACAAAGGACTGCCCAGCAAAGCTCGCCCCCGCGTCGAGCCGGCACTCGAGAGGAGGATGCCCGCAGGCTGGCTCAAAATTATCTGAGCGTCTGGTCAGCGTCGAACCACCAGACCCTGCGAGCCACTCCCGGCTTTTATGGTTCCACGGTGAGGTTCCACGGCCGCTCCATGAGTTTGGCAGCGCTCCTGGCTGAGAAACGGCGCTTCGTTCACCGGTGGCCCGACAGAACCTATCGTTACGAGCCCGGAGCAATGGACGTGAGATGCGACACCACCGGCGAGTCATGCATCGTTCGGTCCACCTTCGACTTCGACGCCTCGAACGCCAGGCTCGGTCGCCGCTCGCGGGGCGTTGGGGCCCATGAGCTGGTTGTGAGCTTCGCAGACGATCGGCCTGTCATCACGTCGGAGAATAGCCGAGTCGTCAGGCGAGGAAGCCGTCTGTAAAGAGCGCCACACATCGAAGGTGCCTCGCTGACCGTTGCCGCTTCGCCTTGCTGCAGCTCCCGTCCGATCAGGGAAGCAGGGTTAGCTCCTGAGCCGCGAGGGATCACCAACGACGATTGCTGGAGGTCAGACGTGCGGAGACGAGACCGTCCAAAGACCTTCCCGAGAGAAGGTGAGCGGCAAGCTTCACGGGGCGGCAAAGTGAAGGGTCCGGCACTCGGGTCTCTTGCAGGCGCGCTCGCGGTGGCCATGCTGGGGATGCTCGTCGGCTCTCACGCCGTCGTCGCACAAGAACTGCGGAGCGGAAGCCCTCAGCACCAGAATGCCCAGACGTCGAAATCGTCAGCCGAACCCCTGGCTCAGCGTGAGACGAGCTCCGACACCGCTTCAAGTGCACTGTTGATGCTTGGAACGTCGCCGGAGCGGCGGAAGCTTGCAGCGGAACTTGAAAGCCTCCTTGAGCAGGGCAACTTCGAGGCAGCCCAGGACCGCCTCTACACAGCAATCGAGATCGGCTCCCTGGCCGTTCTCCTGACCGACCGCTTAAGAGATCCCAAGTTCCTGGCAGGCCTTAAAGCACTTGGAAGCCGGGCTGAGGAGCACTCGAAGCCTCCCCCGATCGTTCCCAGAGAAGCTCTAGGATTGTCCACGGATCGCGCGAGCGCAGAGCCGCCCCGGTCTCATGTCGTCGAACTCGCAGAACTGAAAGAGGCCAAGGAGCGGGAGCAGCAGCGTGCCGACGGGATCGCGCGCGAGCTCGCCTCAGCGAACGAGGAACTTCACGCGCTGCGAGCGCTCAGGGAACGGGAAGCTCGTTCCGTTGCGGACAGTATAGGGCAGCTGACGGAACTGAGAGGCGCCTTTGAGCGGGAGCGGGAACGGGCTGACGCTGCTTCGCGGGAACTCCTGACCGCAAGGGAGGAGCATCGCGCCCTCCAGGCGATGCGGGAGCATGAATCCGCTCTTCTCGCCTCCCACCAGAAGGAACTGGGCGAGTTGAAGGCGGAGCTTGAAAGGGAGCGGCAGCGGAATGCCACTGCTACCGCTGCCATCGTCAAGAAAGAACAACCTCCTGAAACCGGGATCGAGAGCCCCGATCAAGCCAGCGGCGCGGCTGCTCTTCCGTCCGCCTCAGCACCAAGCACAACCGCATCAATCGCTGCACCGGAGAGGGCTTCAGCTCCCGCGAGCTCAGGTCGGCTTCGTGGAGTGCCGAATGTCCTCACACCATCCACGCTTCTGCTGCAGGGTCGGCGCATTCGTCTGTTCGGGGTTGAAGCCGCCGGCGATGCCGGCAGCACAGGTGAACTCACCCGTTATCTGGGCGGACGCGAAGTTGTTTGCGAGGTGGTGGCTCGACCAGACATCTATCGGTGTCAGGTTGACGGAAAGGACTTGTCTTTGGTTGTGCTGTTCAACGGCGGCGGACGTGTCACGGCGGATGGAACGGCCGAGCTCAAGAGCGCCATGGACAGGGCGCGGTCCGCAGGCATCGGGATTTGGAACAGATCCGCCTCCCGCAAATGAAGGGTCGCAATAAGCGCACCGCCAGCCGGGCTCGGCGATGCCGCCCCGAAACGATGCGAATGCCTGCTAGGCATTCAACGTCCCGCTCGCCTCAGTTCTCGTTCCGCCTCTTTGAACTGCCAAGGCTTTTCAGATCCGCCAGGCAGTAATGCGTGAAGCCGACGCAGGTGCCGAGAGCCGCAATCGTATTGCCGCGACGCAAATCCCGCGACCTTCCAACCGGTTCATTGGTGAGGAGCTCAGCCAGGGCGTTCATGATCACCTCCTGGTTCCTCAACACGGCTCGCAACATCTCTTCATATTCTTCCGTCATCGGTGACCTCAAGCGTTGGTCGTGTGGCAGCAATGCTCATCGCCCAAGATCCACCAAGGGGGCTTCGGCATGTGATCCAAGAAGGTTCGCGTTCCGGATTGAGGTGAGGCCCAATCAACCTTGACAGCGTGCGGTCAATCCTGAGGTGCGATCGGCAATTCCAGCACACTTACCTTCAGCAAGATGAACGGTTGCTGATGAGCGCGTTTGGCTTCGTTCATCTCCTCCGTTGCCAGCCTCTCAGGCTGCTGAAGCTTGGCTTGAGCCTCCTTCAGCGACGGCGCCAGATGATATCCTGCCATAAGGAAGCCATGCTCTACGATGAATACTTCCGGATCGACCGTCTTCGCAGGAGAATGGCATGTTGTCGGTATCCTTCCGTGCCTTGAGAACCGCACTTCTCTCCTGCCTGCTGCTGTGGCAAGCCGCCAGCGTTGCACGGGCAAACCCGGATTGGGTCGATCCGCCCACCGATCTGCGCGACATCGCCGCGGCCGAGCCCTCAGGATCACCCAAGTCTCCCCGGCCGCCCGCCGAAGGGGAGCAGGCGAGCGATCAGAGCAATCTGAGGGCGCAGGACGCCCAAGCGCTCGCTGTCGATTACCTGGACCTCTGGTCCGGTCCGAACCACCTGTCCCTTGCCGCAGCCTCATCGTTTTATGGGCCTGTCGTGATGTTTCATGGCCGTGAGAGAACTCTCGGCTCCGTGCTTGCGGAGAAGCGCCGATTCACGGAGCGGTGGCCTGAACGGAGTTATCGCTATCGACCCGGAACAACGATGGTGGCGTGCGAGAGCGACGGAGCGCGTTGCACGGTTTGGGCCATCTTCGATTTCTCGGCGACCAGCGCCAGCGAGGGCCGACGCTCCCAGGGAATCGGAGAACACGAGATTGTCGTAGGTTTATCCGGAGGCAGGCCCGTGATCGTGGCCGAGACCAGCCGGGTTCTCCAGCGGGGCGCCGTTAAGAATCACTGAGAGGCGATGCCTCGCGCGGCCGAGTTTCACGGGCCGGCAGATGGGGCTGGGCGGTAAAATCGTCATGATCGGCGATGCGGCCGCCCCTATGCGGCATTCCGGGCGCGCCGCTCTGGAGCCCACGTCCGCCTTCCATGGCGAGGCCATGGGCGGAGACTTTGCCTGTCCGAATCAGGGGGCGGAAATCATCGCCAGGGTGGAGCGGCAGAAGCCTGGTCGGGAAGGAAAATGAGAAGAAGGACACACAGGAGATTTGCGTCCCCTGTGTGTCCCGGCATTATCTCGCCGTGTAGAACGCCGCGGGCGTATCCACAAAGCCAAAGCTAAATCAATGACTTAGCGGGCGACCACGGCGAGGCGACGGCAGTGACAATGAGACACTGGATCACCTCCTTTCGTTGTTGACGGGAAACCCCCATATGGGGTGAGAAGACATGAACGGAAGAGGGCCGCGCTGCGGCGTTCTGCCTCCATCTTCGTCTCCTGAGATTTTGACACCCATGACCGACCTTCCGGCCCCCGTGGGCCGCCGCCGAACCTTTGCGATCATCTCCCACCCGGACGCGGGCAAGACCACGCTCACCGAAAAGCTGCTGCTGTTCGGGGGCGCAATCCAGCTTGCGGGCGAGGTGAAGGCCAAGAAGAACCGGGTCTCCACCCGGTCCGACTGGATGGGCATCGAGAAGGAGCGCGGCATCTCGGTGGTGACCTCGGTCATGACCTTCGAATACGGCGATTGCGTCTTCAACCTGCTCGACACGCCGGGCCACGAGGACTTCTCGGAGGACACCTACCGGACCCTCACGGCGGTGGATTCTGCCATCATGGTCATCGACGCCGCCAAGGGCATCGAGGCGCGCACCCGCAAGCTGTTCGAGGTGTGCCGGATGCGGGACATCCCCATCGTCACCTTCATCAACAAGATGGACCGGGAGGCGCGCAACCCCTTCGACCTGCTGGACGAGATCGAGAAGACCCTGGCGCTCGACACCGCCCCCGTCACTTGGCCCATCAGCCAGGGCAGGGGCTTCGCCGGCACCTTCGACCTGAGGCGCAACCTGGTGCGCCGCATCGACACGGACGACGAGCCCACCGGCGTGTCCGGGCCGGACGATCCCAAGCTCCTGCGCCTGCTGCCGCCGGAAGAGGCCGAGGCGTGGCAGGAGGAGGTGTCCCTGGCCCAGGAAGCCTGCAAGCCCTTCGATCTCGAAGCCTTCCGCGAAGGCCACCTGACGCCGGTGTTCTTCGGCAGCGCCTTACGCAATTTCGGGGTGCGCGATCTCATCGACGCGCTCGCCGCCCATGCGCCGCCGCCCCGGGGCCAGGAGGCGGACAAGCGCCTGGTGGAGGCGGGCGAGAGCCGCATGACCGGCTTCGTGTTCAAGATCCAGGCCAACATGGACCCGAACCACCGGGACCGCATCGCCTTCATGCGCATCTGCTCCGGCCGGCTCCAGCGCGGCATGAAGGCGAAGCTCGTGCGCACGGGCAAGCCCATGAGCCTCAACACGCCGCAGTTCTTCTTCGCCCAGGATCGGGCCATCGCGGACGAGGCCTGGGCCGGGGACGTGGTGGGCATCCCGAACCACGGCACCCTTCGCATCGGCGACACCCTCACGGAGGGCGAGGACATCGTCTTCCGCGGCGTGCCGAGCTTCGCGCCGGAGATCCTGCGCCGCATCAAGCTCCAGGACGCCATGAAGGCCAAGAAGCTGCGCGAGGCGCTGCAGCAGATGGCCGAGGAGGGCGTGGTCCAGCTCTTCGTGCCGCAGGACGGATCGGCCGCCATCGTGGGTGTCGTGGGGGCGCTGCAGCTCGACGTGCTGAAGGAGCGCCTGAGCGCCGAATACGGCCTGCCCATCGACTACGAGCCCACGCGCTTCTCCATCTGCCGCTGGATCGCCGCGGAGGACCGGGTCGAGCTCGACCGCTTCGTGGACAGCCACCTGTCGTCCATGGCGCGCGATCTCGACGGCGCGCCGGTGTTCATGGCGGCCAACAGCTTCAACCTGCAATACGAGATGGACCGCTACAAGGCGATCCGGTTCTCGGACGTGAAAGATTATCAGAAGAAGGCCGCGTGAGCCTCTGGGGCCGCCCGTCTCAGGAGGCGATGAGGTCGAGGGGCAGCCGGATGCAGGCGCTCAGGCCCTCGCGCTTCCAGTCGTAGCTGATGCTGCCGCCCAGCTGGCCGGTGACGCTCTTGTGGACGAGCTGGGAGCCGAACCCCTGCTTCTCCGGCGCGCCTTCCACGGGCGGGCCGTTCTCCTCCCGCCAGACCAGGGCCAGGGTCCCGTCCTGGCAGGTCCACTCGATCCGCAGGTGCCCCTCGTGCACGGAGAGCGCGCCGTATTTGCAGGCGTTGGTGGCAAGCTCATGCAGCACGAGGGTCAGGCCCGTCGCGGCCTTCGCGCCGACGGGAACCGGCGGTCCCTCGATGGTGATCTGCGACGGGTCGGCCTGGTTGGCGTGGGGCGCCAGAACCGTGTGAAGGATCTCGTCCACGGAGGTGTCCCGCTCCATGGCCTCGCCGCCCGCAATGGCCGGGCGGATGAGCTCATGGGCGCTCGCCAGGGCGTCGAGGCGTCCGCGCAGGGACTCGGCCATCTGCTTCGGGCTTTCCGCCGTTCTGGCCGTCAGGGCGATCATGCCGCTCGCCATGGCGAAGAGGTTCTTGACCCGGTGATTCAGCTCATGCACCAGGAGCTGCCTCGTCTCCTCGCCCTTGCGGCGGTCCGTGATGTCCAGGACCGTTCCGAGGAGCCGGACCGCCTTCATTTCCCCGCCGACGAGCTCGTAATGCATCCGGGCGCGGCTGATGATCCAGCGGATGTCCCCGTCCGGGAGAACCACCCGGTGCTCGAGGCGGAGCTGGCCTCCCGAGCGAGGGTCGAGGAGCGTCGCGACCTTCTCGACCACGGCGTCGCGATCCTGGGGATGAAGGCACGAAAGCCAGGCCTCATAGGAGGGCGGCGCATCCTTGGGCAGGCCGAAGATGCTCTTCTGGTGATCCGACCAGTAGATCTCGCCGGTCCGGACGTTCCACTCCCAAAGCCCAAGCTCGGTGGCTTCCACCGCCAGCGCCAAGCGCTCGTTGTCCAGCGCCGCGCCCCGGGCCTGCCGGTCGGCCTCCTTGTGCGCTCTGACCCGCTCGGTGACATTCGCCGCGAGAACCAGCATCCCGCTCAGCCGGTCGTTGGTCTCGCGGACGGGGAGCAGCCTTATGTCCCAGTAGGTGACCGCATCCGGCGTCAGCGAGAGCGGCGTGCCGGAGAGCTCCTGCGGCTCGCCGGTCTGGAGGAAGCGCTCGTGCAGGGCCCGGATCTCGGGCGTGTAGCGGTCCCCGACGACCTCCGAGGCGATCTTGCCGGTCAGATCGTCCCCCGAGGCCGAAAAGGCGGCCCGGAACATCCGGTTGGCGAAGGCGAATTGCTGCTTGGGCCAGAGGATGACCGCAATCGCCAAGGGCACGTTCTCGAGCAGTTCCGCCAGCGCCTCGCGGCTGAAGCCCCCCGCCGCCGTCGGAAGTCGAAACTCCTTGAGTCCATAGGCCCAGGACTGAAAGGGACTCAACGACGGTATCCTTCCGACGGGAGGGGGAGGCGGGCTCGGGAGCCGGTGAAGCCTGACCTTAGAAGATCAGCCCGCCTTTTCCAAACCTGTTTTTAGGGCAGGCTGCGCGGGATTGGAGGCTCGGGCCGGCTTCTCGGGGAAGGTGTCCTGGGCGCGGGCGATGGCCTCCAGGGTCGGCAGGCTCGCCTCGTTGCCCAGGTGCTGAATGGCATGGGCCGAGGCGGCGCGGGCGAAGACGAAATGCTCGCGCCAGGACAGCCCGGGCCGGGCCATGGCGGAATAGACATAGGCGCCGTGGAAGATGTCGCCCGCCCCGTTCGTGTCCACCACCGCGCCCGCGGGGACGTCGAGGGCCGGCAGAACGCCCTCCTGCCCGGTCTCGTCGTACCAGACGAGGCCGCGCTCGCCCAGGGTGACGCCCCCGATCCGGCAGCCGCGGCTCTTGAGGTAGCTCAGCATCCCGGACGGCGTCAGGTCCATCTGCTCGCACAGGCGCTCGGCCACGATGGCCACATCGATGAATTCCAGCAATTCGTGGGTGTTGGAGCGCAGCCCCCCGCCGTCCAGGGAGGTGAGGATGCCCGCCTCGCGGCAGATCCTGGCGTATTGCATCGCCGCGTCCGGCTGGTGGCCGTCCAGGTGGAGCGCCTTGCAGCCGCCCAGGTTCAGGGGCGGGACCGGATGGAGGTAATGGTCGTCGCGGCAGCGCACGATGGCGCGCTTGCCCCCATGGGGCATGATGAAGGACAGGGAGGACTCGGCCACCTTCCGGTGATGGACCGAGATGCCGTACTTGGCCGCCATGTCGATGAACATGCGGCCCAGCCAGTCGTCGGCGATGGAGGTCAGCAGGTCCGGCGGGATGCCGAGCTTGGCGCAGGCGAAGGCCGCCGTCACCGCGTTGCCGCCGAACGAGATCGCATAATCCTGCGCCACCGTCTTCTCGTCGCCGGTGGGGATCTCGTCCGCCAGGAAGGTCACGTCGATATAGGTCTGGCCGACAAACAGAGCGTGCATCGCTGGTACTTCGTCTTTGATCCGAGTTTCACCCGCAGGATGTCATGGACGAGGTGAGGGCGGGACGCAAGCGGCCTCCGGCTCTCCGGTCCGCCCGGAGTAGGCCCAGGGGCTAACCTTTGTGCAGGGTGGCGGCGAGGCGCGCCGCGGTCAGGGCCGCGTCGAGATCGGCGGTGATGAACTCGACGGGCGAGACGAGGTCGCGCCGGAAGGCGTGGGCGACGATGGGGTGGAGGCGCGAGCTGCCGCCCACCAGGGCCACGGGACGGGGGCCCACCCGCTTGATGAGGCAGTTGGCCAGCCGCGCCAGCTCTTCGCCCGCCTCCAGGAGGATGCGAAGGGCGATCCTGTCGCGGGCCTTGGCGGCCTCTCCCACGGCGTGGGCCAGCGAGCCGATCTTGCCCCGGTCGCCCCCATAGACGAAGGAGCGGACCTGGTTCCAGTCCGTGCCGCCGAGAACCTCCGCCAGATTGGCGCCCAGGGGGGTCGACCAGCCCTGGCCGGGGCTTTCCTCCTCGGCGCGCAGAACGGCCTTCAGGCCCTCCCGGGCGATCCAAAAGCCGGAGCCCGCATCGTCGATCAGGTTGCCCCGGCCGCCGACCCGGATCACGTCCTTGTCCTCGGACAGGTAATAGCCGATGGAGCCCGTGCCGCTGTAGACGAGAATGCCTTCCCCGAGGGCGAAATAGGACAGGTAGGCGATCCACATGTCCTCGGCCACGAACACCCTGGGCTCGGCGAGCTTGAAGGCCTGGGCCAGCAGGGCGCGCATGGTCGCCTCTGCGGGCGTGTCCCGGGTCAGGCCGGTGATGCCCGCGATGATGCCGAGCGGCCGGCCGGTCTTGGCCACCGTCTGGGCGAGGCCGGCGATGATGTGCTTTGCCCGCTCCTCGGCGGCCGGGGAGAAGAGGTGGCCCGTGAGGGGATCGACGGAGCCCTGCGCGACGCATTGACCCTCACGGTCGGCCAACCGCCAGCGCGTGGCGGTTCCGCCCGCATCGATGCCAAGCCCCAGGGCCATGGATATCCTGCTTTCCCTTTGCGGCGGCTTATGAAGCCGCCGTCATGCCTTGGTCGTCATGCCTTGGACTTGGAGAACTCTGCCAAGGCCCGGCGCAGATTGCCATCGCTCCTCTTAAGAGCTTCTTGCGCCTGCGCCGAATCCGCCCCCAGGGCGATGAGAACCGCCGCCTTCAGGTCGCCGTTCGCGAGCCGGAGCGCCTCGGCGGCGGTGGCGTCGCTGCAATCGGTGATCTGGGACACCATGATCTCGCTGCGGCGGCGCAGCTTGGCGTTCGTGGCCCGCATGTCCACCATGAGGCCGCCATAGACCCGGCCCAGGCGCACCATGACCAGGGTCGAGAGCAGGTTGAGGACGATCTTCTGCGCCGTGCCCGCCTTCATGCGGGTCGAGCCGGCGATCACCTCCTCGCCGGTGTCGGCCAAGATGGGATGGGAGCAGACATGGAGCAGGGGAGCATCCGCATTGTTGGAGATGCCGATGGTCTGGGCGCCCCGCCCCCGCGCCTCCTCCAGGGCCGCGATGGTGAACGGGGTCCTGCCGCTGGCGGCGACGCCGATCACCACGTCGTCGGGGCCGATCCCGTGGGTGCGGATGCCGGCGACGCCTTCCTCGACCGAATCCTCGGCGTTCTCCACCGCCCGCATGATGGCGCCCTGGCCGCCCGCGATGAGATAGACGACCCGGTCGTCGGGCCAGTTGAAGGTGGGCGGCAGCTCGGTGCCGTCCTGGACCCCGATGCGGCCCGAGGTTCCCGCGCCCACATAGACGAGCCGCCCGCCCCGGCGCAGCCTCGCCGTCGCCTCCTCGGCCGCCGCCGCGACGGCGGGCAGGGCGGGCCTCACCGCCGCCACGGCGGAAAGCTGTCCTTCGTAGAAGGCCGAGAGGATGTCGGGGTTGGGCCAGGTGTCGAGATCCTGGAAGCGGGTGCTGGAATGTTCTGTGGCCATGGCCTTATCTTTCTTGCAGACCAGTATAGGTCCAGTGGGTGGCCTCAGCAATGGATCCGGCGGGCTCGGGAGGGGCGGGACGCCGCCATTTCGTCGGCATCCTTAAGATCGCGCGCGCCCCTCGGACAACGCGATCACCCGCTCGCCCGTTTCACGCCGCAGGGAGAGAATGCCGCTGTCCTTGTGGCGGCTCGGGTGCACCCGGTTGGTCAGCAGCGACCAGACCAGGCCCCGTTCCGCATCGAGCCATAATCCGGTGCCGGTGAAGCCCGTGTGGCCGATGGTGGCGGCGGAGCAGGCATTGCCCCCATGCCAACCGGGATGGAAGGCCTCCCAGCCGACGGTTCTGGTGTCCGATTCGCGGGTCCGGATGGCTCTTAGCGAGTCGGGCGACAGGGCCGAGCCGTCGAGGAGCGAAGCGGCGAAGTCGAGCACCCCGTCGATGGTGCCGAACAGGCCCGCATGGCCCGACGCGCCGCCGAGCGCAAAGGCATTCTCGTCGTGCACCTCGCCGCGGATGACGCGGCCCCGCCAGGTGCAGCGCTCCGTGGCCGCGCAGAGGCGCGGGTCGGGTCGGAAGGACAGGCGCGGCGGCAGGGGCTGATCGATCAGCGCCCGCCCGGTGAGGCGCTCGATGGCGATGCCGAGCAGCATGAAGTTGATGTCGGAATAGACCGGCGGCCCGCTGCACCATACCCGCTGCAGGATGAAGGCCCGCAGGGTGTCCGGGTCCTGGCCGTAGGTGTAGAGCGGCTCAACCCCGGGCAGGTGGGTCTGATGGGCGAGGCACCCGCGGAAGGTGAGGCGCCGCTCGGCGGCGTTCATGTCGTATTGGCGCAGATCCGGAATTGCCTCCGTCAGGGGATCGTCGAGGGCGATCCGCCCCTCCTCCACCAGGCGCAGGATGCGGGTGGTGGTGAAGATGACCTTGGTGAGCGAGGCGAGGTCGAACCAAGTGTCCCGGGACAGGGGCTCGCGCTCCGGCTCGACCTGCGCCAGGCCCGCCGCGTGAACGGCGCGCCTGCCGTCGGCGGTGACCACTCCCAGAACCGCCCCCGGAATATGGCCGCCCGCGATGGAAGCGGCGGCGGGCGCGAAGGCCTGTTCGATCCAATCGGCAGGGGACATGTCGGCAGGGGACATGGGAGCCTTACGCCGCGCGATGCAGTTCGCCGCCCGGCATGGGGCGGGGCACGCCCGTGGTGGTGGGAAGGCTGAGCGGCAGGCCGAGGGTCGATCGCACCGCGAGGTAGCCGAAGGCCTGCGCCTCAAGGAAATCCCCGTCCCAGCCGACGGCCTCCACCGGATCGACGGCGACCCCCAGGCGCTCGCGCAGGCGCCTCATGAAATGGGCGTTGCGCCGCCCGCCGCCGGTGACCAGCCAGCGCTGGGGCGCCTGCGGAACGTGCCGCAGGGAGGCCGCGACCGATTCGATCGTGAACTCGGCCAGGGTGGCAGCCCCGTCCGCATCCGAAAGGGAGTCGACGCTTTTCGCCCTCGCATGGAAATCCTGGCGGTCGAGGGATTTCGGGGCGGGGCGGTCGAAGAAGGGATTGGTCATGAACTCCGCCACGAGGGCCGGGTCCGCCTGGCCCGAGGCGGCGAGCCCTCCGTTCTCGTCGAAGCCCAGGCCCCGGCGGCGCAGGACGAAGTCGTCGAGAAGGGCGCTCGCCGGCCCCGTGTCGAAGGCGATCACCGTGTCGCCGCCGATATAGGTGACGTTGCCGACGCCGCCCAGATTGAGGATCATCACCGGCTGGGCGATCCGGCTCGCCAGGGCGCGGTGATAGAGCGGCACGAAGGGCGCGCCTTCGCCGCCCGAGGCCACGTCCGCGTGGCGGAACCGGTCCACCGTGTCGATGCCCAGCGCCTCGGCCACCCGGGAGCCCTGGCCGAGCTGGCGGGTGAAGCGGGCCTCCGGCCGGTGATAGACCGTCTGCCCATGAAAGCCGATGAGGCTCACGCCCTCGGCCGCCACGCCGGCCTCTTCCATGAAGCGCCGGATGGCGCCGATATGGGCCTCCGTCACCTCCTGGTCGAGGTCGCCGAGCGGCTCCGACTGGGCGCGCGCCGGCTCGGCGATGAGGCCCTGGAGGCGCCTGCGGAGATCCTCCGGGTAGGGGAAGGTCCGCCCCGGCCCCGGCGTGACGACGGCGTCCCCGTCCGTTTCCACCATGGACACGTCGATGCCGTCCATGGACGTCCCGCTGATGACGCCAATCGCTTTGACGGGCACGGGCTGCGGCATCGATTCCTCCCAGAATTCCTGTAACGGCGCGGACCATAGCACAGGCGGCGGAACGGTCTAGAGTGGTCTGATATTGGACCATGACAGGTGCGCTGCGATGGCCTATAAAATGCCGCAAGCTTTCCAAGGGAGAAAACACGCATGTTCAGGCTAGCACTGCGCGGCGCGCTCGGCGCAGGTTTCATGGCGGCGGCGATGGCGTCCGCCTCGGCTCAGGTTCTCGAGATCGGGGCGGATCAGGGCCCCACGGGCCTCGACCCGCACCTCATCACGGCCTTTCCCAGCTTCATGGTGGTGAACGGCAACATCTACGAGGGCCTGACCCATGTGGACAAGGACCTGAAGGTCAATCCCGGCCTCGCCGAATCCTGGACCGTCGCCCCAGACGGCAAGACCTACACCTTCAAGCTGCGGGCCAACGTGAAATTCCACGACGGCTCCCCCATGGAGGCGGAGGACGTGGTGTCCTCGATCAAGCGCGTGCAGAGCAAGGACATCGCCTCGCCCCTGGCAAGCCGCCTCTCGGCCGTCGAGAGCGCCAGCGCGGTCGATCCGCAGACCGTGGAGCTGAAGCTGAAGGAGCCGTCCGCCGCCCTCCTGTCGTCGCTCGCCACCATCGCCATCGTGCCGAGCGCCATGGAGGCCAACAAGGACGCCCTGCAGAAGACGCCGGTGGGCACGGGCCCGTTCAAGTTCCAGGAATGGCAGCCCAACGGCTACATCCTGCTCGCCCGGAACGAGGCCTATTGGGAGAAGGGTCTGCCGAAGCTCGCCGGCCTCAAGTTCAACATCGTGCCCGAATCGGCCACCCGCCAGGTCGGCCTCTCCAACGGCCAATATGCGCTCCTGCCGAACACGGACGCGGCCACCGCTCTCCAGCTCAAGGGCAAGCCGAACGTGAAGCTCGCCGAGACGCTGGACCTTGCCTATACGCTCATCGGCATGAACGTGTCGAAGCCGCCCTTCGACAATGCCAAGGTGCGCGAAGCCCTCAACTACGCCATCAACCGCAAGGAGATCGTGGACGCGGCGCTCTTCGGCGCCGGCGTGCCGGGCGGACCGCTCTCCCCGGCGCTCAAGTCCTGGGCGCTCGATACCAAGGAGTTCGCCTGCTATTCCCATGACCCGGCCAAGGCGCAGGCGCTGCTGAAGGAGGCAGGCGTCGCCACGCCGGTTGCGGTGACCATGAACGTCCTGCCGCGCCAGGACATCAAGGACATCGCCCAGGTGGTGCAGGAGCAGCTCAACAAGGCGGGGTTCAAGGTCGAGCTGAAGAACCAGGAGCAGGGCCAGTTCATCCAGGATTGGCGCAACAGCAACTTCGACCTGTTCGCCTCCATCAATGCGGGCAATCCCGATCCGGACGAGTATTTCTACCGTACCTTCCGCACGGGCGGCTCCACCAACGTGTTCAAGTACACGGACCAGGAGATCGACGGCCTCCTCGATCAGGCCCGCACCACCCAGGACCAGGCCGCCCGCAAGACGGCCTATGACAAGGTGCAGAAGAAGCTCGCCTGCTCGGGTCCCGTGGCGCACCTGACCTACGGCACCCTCTTCTCCGCCATGCGCGACAAGGTGCAGGGCTACGAGGTCATGCCGAACCGCTCGCTCTCCACCCTGCGGGGCGCGAGCTTCTGAGCCGACATCATCGCTCCGGCGCCGCCCGCCTGCGGCGTCGGAGTTTTTCGTGAAGCGAAGCCCTTGACCCTATGAACCGCGTCCTGCTCGCGCGCCTGATCGATCTGGTCGTCGTGCTCTTCGGCGTCTCGATCATCGTGTTCCTGATGATCCGCCTCATCCCGGGCGATGCGGTGGCGATCATGCTCGGGGCCAATACCGAGATCACCCCCGAGCGCATGGCGGAGCTCAACCGCCGCGTGGGGCTCGACCGGCCCATCGTGGAGCAGTACCTGATCTGGGCGGGCGCCGCCCTGCGCGGCGATTTCGGCACGTCCCTCTGGACCGGGCGTCCCGTCGCCACTGAGATCCTGATCCATCTCTGGCCGACCCTGGAGCTTACCTTTCTGTCCCTCCTCATCGGAGCGGTGTTGGCCGTTCCCGTGGGCTGCGCCATGGCCCAGGCCCGCGGCGGCGCGGCGGACGTGATCATGCGCGTCTCCGCCATCGCGGGGCTGACGATCCCCTCCTTCTGGCTCGGGATCGTGATGATCCTGCTCCTCTCGGTGCTTGCGCCCGGCTTCTCCTCCCTGGGCTACGTGCCGTTCTCGCAAGACCCGCTCGGCAACCTCCAGCGGATGATGCTGCCTTCGATTGCCCTGGCGCTGCCGATTCTCGCCAACCTCTCCCGCCTCGTGCGCTCGGCCATGCTCGACGCACTGGGTCAGGATTATATCCGCACCGCCCGCGCCAAGGGGTTGCCGGAGCGGCGCGTGGTCTACAAGCACGCCCTGCGCAACGCCCTCATCCCGTTCCTGACCAGCGTGGGCATCATGACCGGATATCTGCTCGGCGGCGCCATCGTGGTCGAGCAGGTCTTCGCCATCCCGGGCCTCGGCCGTCTCATCCTCGGGGCCATCGCCGAGCGCAACTATCCCCTGATCCAGGCCACGATCCTGGTGGTGACGGCAGGCTTCGTGGTGGTGAACTTCCTGGTCGACTTCCTCTACATCCTCGTCGATCCGCGCGTGAGGGCCTGATCCCCATGCGGCGCCTCGCCCGGAACAAGCTTCTCGCCTTCGCACTCGTTCTCGTGGCGATCCAGCTCGTTCTCGCCGTCGGCGCGCCCCTGCTCGCACCCTACGATCCCATGGCGCAGAGCGTCGCGCGGCGCCTGCGCGGGCCCACGGACCTCAACTGGCTCGGCACCGATCAGCTCGGCCGCGACGTGCTCACGCGCATTCTCTACGGCTATCGCACCTCCCTCATGGCCTGCCTGATGGCGGTGGGCATCGCGCTGCTCGCCGGGGGAACCCTCGGGCTCATCGCCGCCTATTATCGCGGCTGGCTCGACCGCATCATCATGCGGGTCATGGATGTGCTCTTCGCCTTTCCGGTGATGCTGCTCGCCATCGGCATCATCGCGGTTCTGGGGCCGCATACCTACAGCGCGTCCGCCGCCATCGCGGTGGTCTACACGCCGATCTTCGCCAGGCTCCTGCGGGGCCCGGCGCTGGTCCTGTGCGAGAGCGAGTACGTGGCCGGCGCACGGGCCATCGGGGCATCGGATCCCCGCATCATCTTCCTGCACATCCTGCCCAACCTCGCCTCCGTGGTCCTGGTCCAGACGAGCCTCCTGCTCTCCGCCGCGATCCTGGTGGAGGCCTCGCTCTCCTTCCTCGGCCTCGGCACGCAGCCGCCGACGCCGTCCCTGGGCCTGATGCTCTCGGAGGGGCGCAACTTCCTCATGCTCTCGCCCTGGAGCGCGATCTTCGCGGGCTTCGCCATCCTGTTCCTCTCCTTCGGCTTCAATCTCCTGGGCGACGCCCTGCGCGACACCCTCGATCCGCGCCTGCGAGGGCAGCCGTGAGGGTGCGGCCTGCCCGGCCGGAGGATGTGCCGGCGCTGGCCGACATCGCGGAGCGCTCCTACCGGTCGGCCTTCAAGGGGATCCTGGAGCCCGAGGTTCTTGCCGGGCGCGACGCCGCCTTCTTCGCCGCGCGCTTCGCCTCGTCCTGGGAGCATATGCTGGTGGCTCTGGCGCATGAGGAGCCGATGGGCTTCCTGCTCATGACGGACGGCCATATCGACATGCTGTTCATGGACCCTCAGGCGAGCGGACAGGGCCGCGGCGCGCTTCTTCTGACGGAGGCGGAGGATCTCGGAGCCAAAAGCCTCGAATGCTTCCGCGACAACCACGCCGCCCGCCGCTTCTACGAGCGCCACGGCTGGCAGGTCGCCAGGGAATACGACCGCACCTTCGCCGGACGGGAGCGCAGCTTCGTTCTGTACGCCAAAAAGTGAGCTTGTCACCTGGATCGAACTCAGGCTGTCATCGCGCCGGTCTCTCGACCGGCGAGCCGCAGGGGAGGGAGGGGGATCAATCCTCAAGCGCGACAGGCTCTCCTCCCCCTTGTGGGGAGGAGATGGAGGTGGGAGTGTTTGCACCAGACCTTCAGAGGCTCTCGCTCACACCCCCACCCTGGCCCTCCCCACAAGGGGGAGGGGAACCAGCGGTGCCGTCTGTGACGGTGGTGTGGATTCCCTTCCCCTCCGCTGCGCTCCGGCCGGGAATGACACAGAGCGCGTGACACCGGGCTCATCCCCGGCGAGCGCAGCGAAGGGGATCCACACTCAATCCGCGTACAATCCGCTTGCGCGATGCTCTACGCCTGCGCCTCTCCGTCGATCCAGGTGTCCCGCACCTGAAGATTCTCGTCCAGCAGAACGAGGCTGGCGCGGTAGCCGGGGGCGATGCGTCCCAGTTCGTGGTCGAGCCTCAGGAAGGCGGCCGGATGGAGGGAGGCCATCCGCAGGGCGTCCGGGAGGGAGAGGCCTAATCCCTGCACGGTGTTGCGCACTGCGCCTGCCATGTCGAGATCGGAGCCTGCCAGCGTGCCGTCCTCCGTGGTGAGCCTGCCGTCCTTCCGAAGAATCCTGCGCCCGTGCAGTTCGAAGCCGGTAAGCTCCGTTCCCGTCACCGACATGGCGTCGGTGACGAGCATCATGCGCTCCGGCCCCTTCGCCGCGATGGCGATGCGCAAGGCCGCGTCGCTCACGTGATGCCCGTCGACGATCAGACCGCACCAGGTGCCTCGGCTGTCCAGCGCCGCGCCCACCGGCCCGGGATCGCGCCCGGCGAGCGGCGGCATGGCGTTGTAGAGATGCGTGAAGCCGCGAAGCCCGTGGCGGCAGGCTTCCATGATGGTGGCGTAGTCGCCCGCCGTGTGGCCGGCGCAGACCAGCACGCCCGCAGACGACAGGCGCGCCACCGCGTCCATGCCCGTGCGCTCGGGCGCGAGGGTCACGAGGGTGCGGCCCTCCTTCAGGGAGGTGAGGATTTCGATATCCTCCACCTCCATCGGGCGCATGAAGGCGGGATTGTGCACGCCCTTGCGCTCGGGGTTGATGAAGGGACCTTCCACATGGATGCCGAGAACGCCGGGAACGCGGGCGGCCAGAGCGTCGCGCATGGCGTCCATGGCTTCCGCCATCCGCTCGCGGGTGTCGGTGATGAAGGTGGGCAGCAGCCCCGTGGTGCCGTAGGCGCGATGGGCGGCCGCAAGGGTTCTCAGGCCGTCCACGTTGCGAACATCGTTGAAGAGAACGCCGCCGCCGCCATTGACCTGCACGTCAATGAAGCCTGGAGCGAGCAGTCCCTCGATGCGGCGGCGCTCCACATCCGCGCCGAGATCCCGCTCCGGCGGGACGGCGAGGATGCGGCCGTTCCCGATCACCACGGCGCGGCCTTCGAGGATGTGCGCGCCGTCGAAGACGCGCGCTCCGGTCAGCGCTAGGGGCATCACAGGGTCTCCGTCACCTTGCGCAGGCGCGGAGGGCTGTCCGGGTCGCGCCCCCGCGCCTGGGCGATGGCGTTCACGAGGGGATAGAAGCTCTGGATGAGGGCGATGGGTGCAAGGAAAGGATGGGCGTCGTCGACCGACGGCAGCACCACCGGGGCCGGGCCTTCGGCGGCTCCCGCCACCACCACGGGAACGCCCTGCTCGTTCAGTTTCTCCACCAGATCGTTCACGCCGCTCAAGGTCTCGTCGCGCTGGCTGAGCACCAGGATCGGGAAGTGATCGCCCGCCAGGGTCCAGGGCCCATGCATCAGCTCGGCCGAGCTCATGGCCTCCGCGTGAATGCCGGACGTTTCCTTGAGCTTCAGCGCCACTTCCTGCGCCATGGCGAAGCCGACGCCGCGGCCGACGACGAAAAGGTTGTCGGACCGCGACAGAAGCGGCAGCGCCGGCGACCAGTCGATGCCCGCCGCTCTTTCGAGCACATCGGGCAGGGTGTCGAGGGCGGCCAGGAGCGCCTCGTCCTGCGACCAATGGGCGACGAGCTGGAACCCGGCCGCGAGGGCCGCGATGAATGACTTCGTGGCGGCGACGCTCTTCTCCGCGCCCGCATGGAGCGGCAGCACCACCTCGCATGTGGAGGCCAGCGGCGAGGAGGTGTCGTTGACCAGCGCGACCGTCAGCGCGCCGTCGTCGCGCCCGGCGGCGGCGAGGTTGAGGATGTCCGGGCTGCGTCCAGATTGGGAGACCGCGAGAAAGAGCGCGCCGCGCATGCGCGGGCGGGCGTCGTAGACGGACGTCACGGAGGGGCCGACGGAGGCGGTCACCAGCCCGGAATGGATCTCGAGCAGATACTTGATGAAGGTCGCCGCATTGTCCGAACTGCCCCGCGCGCAGGTGACGGCGAAGGGCGGCTGCGAGGCGCGAAGGCGCGCGCCCAGCTCCCGGCACAGGGGCGCGTTGCGCTCGATCAGGCGCGCGACGACCTCGGGGGCTTCGCGGGCCTCGCGAAGCATCGCCGTCATGCCAGAGAGGTTCTGGGCGGGGGCGTTCGGGTCAGTCGTCATCGTCGTGCATCCGGTCGGGCTGGCCGATGGTCAGCTCGGCCACGAAATCATAGGCGTCGCCCCGGTAGTAGGACGACGTGAACTCGACGGCCTCGCCTGCGCCGGTAAACGAGCGGCGCTCGATGTACAGGGCCGGGCTCTGAGGTGGAACGTGAAGCAGGGAGGCCTGTTCCTCGTTGAGCAGGACCGCATGCAATCTTTGCAGGGCGCGGCTCGGCATGACGCCCTTCTCGTGCAGCACCGCGTAGAGGGATTGCTTGACGAGGGAGGGATCCGGCAGGAACCGGGAGGGGATCACCGCGTGCTCGATGGCCATGGGGATGCCGTTGGCGAGGCGCAGGCGGTTGACGCGGCTCACGGTGTCCCCGGGCGAGAGCCCGAGCGCCATCAATTCGTCGGAGGAGGCTGGCCCCACTGAGCGGCTGAGCAGCACCGCGGAGGATTCGAGGCCCCGCGCCAGCATGTCGTCGGTAAAGCTCGACAGGCGCGACAGGGGCTGCTCGAGGCGGATCTGGGGCGCGATGAAGGTTCCCGATCCCCAGCGCTGGACGAGAACGCCTTTCCGGACGAGGCCCGTGATGGCCTTGCGCACGGTGACGCGGGAGATGCCGAGCTGCCGGGCGAGATCGCGCTCCCCCGGAAGCGCCGCGTCCGGCTTGATGGAGCCTTTGCGAACCGCATCCTCGATGGATTGCTGGAGCTGCAGATAGAGCGGCGTGGGATTGCCTCCGTCCAGGGGGACCAGGGACAGGGCTTCAGGGGCCTGTTCGCTCATGGGGCTCCCCGCGCCTGAGCCATCCCGGCAAGGAGAATGGCCCCGTCGAGGGCGTCCGCTGCGGGAGGCACGATGGCGGCCTGAATCGGCGGCGGAAGCCAGGGCCGCAGGGGTTCCGCCAGCCCGCCGAAGAGGCACAGGGAGGGCGCCCCGAGATCGAGCAGCCGCGTGGCGATCCCGGCGGCGCCTGCGGCGGCCGCCGCGACCAGCTCGACGCCCAAGGGATCGCGCCGTCGGGCATGGTCCAGAATGCGCGGCGCATAGGCCGCATAATCGCCGGGCTTGGCCCTGCCAGCCCAGTCGACGAGAATTTCGGGATCGTTGCCGAACCCGGCCATGACCTCGGCCGACAGCGGCGTGGATGGAATGCGCCCGTCATGGGCCCACACGGCGCGGCGCAGGAGTTCGCGGCCCATGAGGGCGCCGCTTCCCTCGTCGGAGATCTCGAAGCCCCAGCCGCCCACATAATGGCATTGTCCGCCCGCCCCGCCATAGCCGCAGGAGCCGGTGCCGAGGATCAGGATCGCTCCGTCGCCACCCTTGAAGGCTCCGAGCCAGGCGGTGTGGGCATCCGTGTCGATGGCGAAAGACGCGAAGGGGTGCGGACGGGAGAGCAGGCGCTCGACGGCGCTCGCTTGTCCCGCCCCGGCCGCGCCCATGCCCGCGCACACGCGCCTGAGGTCGGTCTCGTGGAGCCCTGCCTGCGCCAGGGCCTCGCGGCAGGCGGCGAGGATCGAACTCCACACCAGTTCGGGATCGAGCCGGATGTTCGAGGGACCGCCGGAGCCCTCTCCCAGCAGGTTTCCCTGCTCGTCTCTCAGGCGGGCCCGGCATTTGGTGCCGCCGCCGTCGAGGCCAAGGAAGAGGAGCTTGCTCATGGGGAAAGATCTTGGAAGTGCGGCGGGAGAAATGTCATGGCGAGCGGGCACCATGCCACTTTATGTCCAGTTCGTGAAGAGGCATGGCTGTGGAGCGGATCCCGGTTTGGAGGGTTCTTCCGCTTCCAGTGGCAACCCGGTCAGGAGTCGGATGTCGCTGCCGCAATGCTCCCGGACAGGGGCCCGTTCAGGATGGCGGACGGCGATCCCGAGGCCATGACCCTGCCGCCTGCCACGAAGGCCATCTGGTCGGCCAGGTCGGCCACGTCCTCCGGGGTGTGGATCGTCATCAGGATGGTGACCGGGCGCCTGCGGCGCAGATCGTCCACGAGCTGCACCATGTCGCGGCGCAGGCCGGGATCGAGGCTGCTGAAGGGCTCGTCGAGCAGGATGAGCGGACGCCCCGAGATCAGGGCCCGCGCCAGGGCCACCCGCTGGCGCTGCCCTCCCGACATCTCGCCGGGTCTGCGCGCGCCGAGCCCCTTCAAGCCGACGGAGGCGAGCATGTCCTCCGCGAGCATCCTCTCGTGGCCGGAGAGGCGCAAGGAGGGGCGCAGGCCCAGGGCGGCGTTCTGCAAGGCGGTCAGGTGGGGGAACAGGTTGTGGTCCTGGAACACGATGGCGGCGGGACGCCTGGCCGGTTCGAGCCGCAGAAGATCCTGCCCGTCGAAGGCGAGCCTGCCGCTCTCCGGGGTCTCGAAGCCGGCGATCATGTGCAGCAGGGTGGTCTTGCCGCCCCCGGACGGGCCCACCACGGCGCAGAGCTTTCCCGCCTGCACCTCCAGGGAGTAATCGGCCACGAAATCCGGCCAGGCGAGGCGGCAGCGTTCAATCACCAGCATGGGACAACCGGCCTGAGGCATGAGCGAGGAGGAAGGCGACGATCACGATGAGAAGCCCGATGGCCGACGCCTCGCCGATCCGGTAGGCGCCGAGGCGCTCGTAGAGGAGATAGGGAAGGGTGCGCAGGTCCGCGCCGCCGAACAGGGCGACGATGCCGAAATCCCCGAACGACAGGGCCATGGCGAGGGCAAAGGCCGCCCCGAGGGGCCGCTTGAGCACGGGCCAGTCCATGATCGCGAGCTTGGCGAAGCCCCTGATGCCGAGAGAGGCGGCCACGCGGCCATATCGCTCTCCCGCGGTCATGAGGCTGGGGGCGATGGCGCGGTAGGCGAAGGGAAGGGCCGTGAGCCCGTTGATGAGCGGGAGAAGGATCGGCCCTGCGGCCGAGGGATCGGCAAAGCGCCGGAAAATGAGAAACAGGCCCGCCGTGAGAGCGAAGGGCGGCACCGCGAGAAGGGCGCCCGGCAGGACGTCCATCAAGGCCGCCATCCGGGGCGACTTGAGGACCTGGCGCTGCCGGCGCGCCGCGGCCGCCAGCGCCAGCGCCAGAAGGCAGGCCAGGATGGCGGCCGCCAGGGCGATCCCCATGCTGGTCATGAAGGCCCGAAGGAGATCCGCGTCCAGAACCGCGAGGATGTGCCGGAGGCCTTCGAGCACGCTCAGGGCCAGCGGCCCGATGAAGAGCGCGCCCACAGCGAGGAGCGCCGCATCGACGATCTTCAACGGTCGGTTCGCCGCATCGGGGCGGCGGACCAGCGCCCTGATGGTGTGGCCGACCGGCGGCCGCGTGAAGGCCCAGTTGAGCGCGAGCGTCATGGCAAGGCAGATGGCGAGCTGGATCAGGGCGAGCCACGCGGCGCGGCCGAAATCGAGATCGACCTTGAGGGCCTCGAAGATGGCCACCTCCAGGGTGGACCGGCTCGGGCTGCCGCCCAGCGCCAGCACGATGGCGAAGCTCTTGAAGCAGAGAAGAAACACCAGGCCCGCGAGACCGGGCAGCTCCGCGCGCAGCACGGGCCAGTCGAGATGGCGGAACACCTGCGCGGGGGTGAAGCCGAAGGCGGAGGCCAGGCGCCAGTGCTCGGCCGGCACGAGGCCGAGCGCGTCGAGAAGGATGCGCGCCACGAAGGGCGCGTTCAGGAACACATGAGCGATGAGAATGCCGGGATAGCCGAAGATGCTGAAATCGCCGCCCCACCCAAACGCCGCCAGGGCCTGAGCGAGCCAGCCGCTCCGCCCGTAGACCGCAAAGACCGCGAAGACCGCCACGATGGTGGGCATCACCATCGTGGTCCCGAGCAGGGCCAGGATGAGATCGCGCCCGGCAAAGCGGCGGCGGGCGAGCGCCAGCGCAAGGCCGACCCCGAGAGCCAGCGACAGGATCGTCGAGAGGGTGGCCTGGAGCAGGGAAAACACCAGGACCCGGCCGAGATAGGGGCCGATGGAGAGAAGCGCAGGTCTCTCTCCGCCCACAAGGGCAAGAGCCAGGAAGCTGCCGGCCACGAGAGCCAGGATGGCGAGCGCCACGACGCTCCCGGGATGAGGCCGGCTCAGGGTCATGGAGCCCCTCAGCGGGTGGTGGCGTTGAGCCAGCCGTCCACGAAGGCGCGCCGGTTCCGCTGCACCTCTTCCGGCGTGAAGAGGAGCGCCTTCGCGGGCGTCACGATAGTCCTGAACGCCTCGGGCAATCCGCCTGCGGGAGCCTTCGCGGGCATCATCCAGTTGCCTTCCGGCATGGCCGACTGGAACGGCTCGCCCAGCACGAAGGCCATGAACCTTCTGGCGAGGTCCGGCTGCCTCGTCGTGCGGGTCATGCCGGCGAGTTCCACATGGAGGTAATGCCCTTCCGTGAAGGCGGCGGCCTTGTAGTTGCTCTTCTTCTCCGCGACGATGTGGTAGGCGGGCGACGTGGTGTAGGACATCACCATGTCGGCCTCGCCCTTGAGGAAGAGGCCGTAGGCCTCCGACCAGCCCTTGGTGAAGGTGACGATGCGCGGCTTCAGCTTCTCCCAGGCCGCATCGGCCTTGTCCCCGTAGACCTGGCGCATCCAGAGCAGGAGGCCGAGGCCCGGCGCGCTGGTGCGGGGGTCCTGCAGCACCACCTTCGGGCCATTAGGGTTCTCGACGAGCTCTTTGAGGCTTTTGGGCGGAGCGGCGAGCTTGTCGGCGTCGTACACGAAGGCGTAGTAGCCCCAATCGAAGGGGATGAAGGTGTCGTCGGCCCATGCGATCGGAAGCGACAAATCCTTCACCTCCGCCCCATGGGGCGCGAAGAGGCCGAGCGCCCTCGCTTCGGCCGCGAGGTTCATGTCGAGGCCCACCACCGCATCCGCCTTGGTGCCCTCGCCTTCGAGACGCAGGCGGCCCAGGAGGCTGCCCGCATCCTCGGCGGTGACCCAGGCGAGTTCGCAGGCGCAGACCGCCTCGAACCGTTCCTTGACGGTTTTGCCGGGGCCGTATTTTCCGGCGAACGAGCCGTAGGTGTAGACGGTCAGGACCGGCTTGGACTGGGCCGCGGCGGGGCCGGCGGCGAGCCCGAGCGACAGCAGGGCGAAAAGCAGGCGGCGTATCATCAAGGATGCTCCCATGCATGAGACAAGCCGGATCGGCGGCACAACTCGCACGGGGCGCGCAGCTTCTATTCTGCGATGTCGCATGCTCATTCCCTCCGCCGGTATGACCCGGATCAGGTTCGACGGGTCGGCGGCCCTGCCGCCTCTCAGCCCTGGACAGGGCTCCCCGTGAGACGCCTTGCTTCTAGAACAGTTTGGGGCCGGCCACAAGCCTCCGGCCTCGGGAGCCGTTTCCCTCAGGGCTTGGCCTGTTACGGCTTCGGCAATGCGCAGCCTTATGGTCCGGGCACGAGGCGTCTCCAGCAGGCACGGGAAGCGCGACGGATCTCCCTCTCCCGTGTGGGAGAGGGGCAGGGGTGAGGGCAGGACGCTTCAAGGTAAAGTGCCGAGTTCAACGCTCACCACCGACTGTGCTTCTCTCGGAGAGGGCCTACCCTCACCCCTAACCCTCTCCCACACGGGAGAGGGAGATCCGTCGCGCCTCCCTCACCCCCTGGAGCATCCTTCAAGACGCCGCTGACGTGGCTCCTCAGGATGAGGTCGAGGGCATCGTGAACCGGGCTTTCGGGTGGAATCAGCTCCTGCTGTCGGTGTGCCGCATTCTTCGGCGGGAAATGCCCTAGCGGCGCGGCGTCTTGCCTTTCTCTTGGGGCTTCGCCATTCCGGCGCGGCGCAGGGCGTCCGCCAGAGCCCCGGACGCCGCCTGTCCGCTCGCGCCCTTGCCGTTCGGCGCGCGAGGCTTGGGGGATGAGCCCCGTCCCTCGTCGGAGCGGGCGGCAGGCTTCTTCTCCAGGGGATCGCTCATGCGCATGGTGAGAGCGATGCGCTTGCGGGCGGTGTCGACCTCCAGCACCTTCACCCGCACGATGTCGCCCGGCTTCACCACCGCCCGCGGGTCCTTCACGAAGCTGTCCGACAGGGCCGAGATGTGCACCAGCCCGTCCTGGTGGACGCCCACGTCCACGAAGGCCCCGAAGGCCGCCACGTTGGTGACGACCCCTTCCAGCATCATGCCGGGCTTGAGATCGGAGATCGTCTCGACCCCCTCCATGAAGCTGGCGGTCTTGAACTCGGGGCGCGGATCGGGGCCGGACTTTTCCAGCTCGCTCAGGATGTCCTTCACGGTGGGCAGGCCGAACCTGTCGTCGGTGAAACGCTTCGGGTCGAGCCCCTTCAGGACGCCGCCATTGCCGATCACCACCTTGATGTCGCTTTTCGTCGCCTCCAGGATGCGCCGCACCACCGGATAGGCCTCCGGGTGGACGCCGGAGGCGTCGAGCGGATCGTCCCCGTTGGGGATGCGCAGGAAGCCTGCGGCCTGCTCGAAGGTTTTCGGCCCCAGTCCCGTGACCTTGGTGAGGGCCTTGCGGGTCCTGAAGGGGCCGTTGGCGTCCCGGTGGGCGACGATGTTCTGCGCCACCCATTCGCCGAGACCCGACACCCGGGCGAGGAGCGGCGGCGAGGCGGTGTTGAGATCGACTCCCACCGCGTTCACGCAATCCTCCACCACCGCATCGAGGGAGCGCGACAGCTTGTACTCGGCGAGATCGTGCTGGTACTGCCCGACGCCGATGGATTTGGGGTCGATCTTCACGAGTTCCGCCAGGGGATCCTGCAGGCGGCGCGCGATGGACACCGCGCCGCGCAAGGACACGTCGAGATCCGGCAGCTCCTGGCTCGCATAGGCCGAGGCGGAATAGACGGACGCGCCCGCTTCCGACACCACCATCTTGGTGAGCTTCAGGTCCGGGTGCTTCGCCACCAGCTCGCCCGCGAGCTTGTCGGTCTCCCGCGAGGCGGTGCCGTTGCCGATGGCGACGAGCTCAACCCTGTGGGCGCGGCACAGGCGCGCCAGGGCGGCGAGGGACTCGTCCCATTGGCGCCTGGGCTCGTGCGGATAGATCGTGTCCGTGGCGACCACCTTGCCGGTGGCATCCACCACCGCCACCTTCACGCCGGTGCGGTAGCCGGGATCGAGGCCCAGCGTCGGGCGCGCGCCGGCGGGAGCCGCGAGCAGCAGGTCGCGCAGGTTGCCGGCGAACACCCGCACGGCCTCGTCCTCCGCGAGCTGCCAGAGGCGCATCTTCATGTCGAGTTCGATGGAAAGCCGCAGCTTCGTGCGCCAGGCCCAGCGCACGGTCTCCAGCAGCCAGGCGTCGCCGGGGCGGCCCTGGTCCGAGATGCCGAAGGCGAGCGCCGTGCGGCCCTCATAGGGGCTGATGTAGCCCGGCTCCTGGCTGCTCTTGTCCTCCTCCATGCGAAGATCGAGAACCTCCTCCTTCTCGCCGCGAAAGAGCGCCAGGATGCGATGGGAGGGCAGCTTCGCGAGGGGCTCGGCGAAATCGAAATAGTCCGAGAACTTCGCCCCATCGGTCTTCTTGCCGTCGCGCAGTTTGGACGTGAGACGGCCGCGCTGCCAATAGGCCTCACGCAGGGCGCCGAGCAGCTCCGCGCTTTCCGCGAAGCGCTCCACCAGAATGGCGCGCGCGCCTTCGAGCGCCGCTTCGGGGGTGGCCACATCCCGGCCCGCATCGGCGAAGGCCGCCGCCTCCTTCCTGGGGTCGCGATGCGGTTCCTTCAGCAGCAGATCGGCGAGGGGTTCGAGCCCTGCCTCCCTGGCGATCTGCGCCTTGGTGCGCCGCTTGGGCTTGTAGGGAAGGTACAGGTCCTCGAGCCGCGCCTTGGTGTCGGCGGCGGCGATCTGCGCCGCCAGCTCGTCGGTGAGCTTGCCCTGCTGGCGGATGCTGTCGAGGATGGTCTTGCGCCGGTCCTCCAGCTCGCGCAGGTAGCGCAGGCGCTCGTCCAGGGTGCGCAGCTGGGCGTCGTCCAGGGTGCCGGTGACTTCCTTGCGGTAGCGCGCGATGAAGGGCACGGTGGCGCCGCCGTCGATGAGGCCGATGGCGGCCTCGACCTGCCATTCCTGAACATTCAGTTCGCCGGCGATGCGCTGACCGATGGTTGGCATGGACGTCTCCGAAAAAGCCGAGGCGCGGCTTCTACGGTGCCGGGCCGCCTCCGGTCAACGGGCCATCCGGTACCCGGACGGCAAGATGCCTCTTGGCTCCGGAGGGGTTGCCGTATAGACCGTGCGGCCCCAAGCCACAGGCCCCGAGCGCGTCATGCCCCTCTCGAACGACTTCTCCATCGGCATCGACTTCGGCACCAGCAACACGGTGGTGGCCTTGGCCGATTCGCACGGCCATGTGGAGGCCCTGACCTTCGATCACCGGGGCCAGAGCCTCAAGGTCTATGTCACGGCCCTGTGCTTCTGGGACGAGCGGCACGGAAACGGTCTTCGCACCCGCGTGGAAGGAGGCCCCTGGGCCATCGACCAGTTCCTCGAAGGGCTGGAGGCCCACCGCTTCATCCAGTCCTTCAAGACCTTCGCGGCCAGCGCCACCTTCCAGGAAACCCGCATCTTCCGGGAGCGCTATCGCTTCGAGGACCTGCTGAGCGCGTTCCTGGGCACCCTCGTGCGCCATGGGGGCTCGCGGCTCGACTGGTCGGCCCCGAACGTTCTCATCGGCCGCCCGGTGCGGTTCGCCGGCTTCAATCCGGACGACGGCCTCGCCATGCGCCGCTACCGGGCCGCCTTCGGCAGGCTCGGGGCCGATCACGCCCGCTACGTCTACGAGCCCGTGGGCGCGGCCTTCTTCTACGCGCAGCGGCTCGACCACGACGCCACGGTTCTGGTGGCGGATTTCGGCGGCGGCACCAGCGACTTCTCGGTGATGCGGTTCTCGCGGAAGGGAGGCGTCCTGCGGGCGGAGCCCCTGGGGCATGCGGGCATCGGCATCGCGGGCGACGTCTTCGACTACCGGATCGTCGACCGGGTGGTGTCGCCCCGGCTCGGCAAGGGCGGGCTCTACCGCTCCATGGGCAAGACCCTGTCCCTGCCCAACCACTACTACGCCAACTTCGCCCGCTGGAACCAGCTCGCCCTGATGAAGGGCAGCGGCGACCTCAGGGAACTGCGGGAGCTGGCCCGCGCCGCCCTGGAGCCGGAGCCCCTGGAAAAGTTCATCAGCATCATCGAGTACGACCTGGGCTTTGCCCTCTACCAGGCCGTGTCCTCCGCCAAGGTGGCCCTGTCGGGCCAGGACGAGACGGATTTCCGCTTCCGGGGCGAGGGGGTGGATATCCAGGCCCGCATCACGCGCCGGGATTTCGAGGGCTGGATCGCCGAGGATGTGGGCCGCATCGCCGGGACCCTGGATGAGGCCCTGTCGAGGGCCGGCGTCGGGGCGGAGGCCATCGAGCGGGTCTTCCTGACCGGCGGGACCTCCTTCGTTCCCGCCATCCGCAACCTCTTCGTGGAGCGCTTCGGCGAAACCCGCCTGACCTCCACCGACCAGTTCGAATCCATCGCCTACGGCCTTGCCCTCATGGGCCGGACCGAAGCCCCGGAGCAATGGGCCCTGCCCGAAGGCTAGGCCAAGCCTGCATCAATATTGCGCTTGCGGCGGGGTGACAAAGGGTTTTATTTCGCAGTGCAGCAATTTTGAGCCTGAAGCGGGAGCCCCGAGCCGTGTCCCTGATCAACCCGGACGTCATGCCTGAAAAGGACTTCCCGCTCCGCGACGACATCCGCCTCCTCGGCCGGCTCCTAGGGGACACGATCCGCGAGCAGGAGGGCGAGGCGGCCTTCGACATCGTCGAACTCATCCGCCAGACCTCCATCCGCTTCCACCGGAACGAGGACCAGGCCGCCCGGCGCGAGCTCGAGACGATCCTCAACAGCCTCTCCCGCGGGCGCACGAACCAGATCATCCGCGCCTACAGCTATTTCTCGCATCTCTCCAACATCGCCGAGGACCAGCACCATGTCCGCCGCTCCAGGGCCCATGCCATGGCGGGGGCTCACGCCATGGCGGCGCCGGCGCCGCGCGAGGGCACCATGGCCAAGGCCCTCAAGCTGGCCCGGGAGGCGGGGATCTCCCAACCCGCCCTGCAGGCCTTCTTCGGGTCGGCGCTCATCTGCCCGGTTCTCACCGCGCATCCCACCGAGGTGCGCCGCAAGAGCACCATCGACCGGGAGATGGAGATCCTGCAGATCCTGGCCCAGCGCGACCGGCAGGAGCTGACCCCCGACGAGGAGGCCGTGAGCGAGGAATCCCTGCGCCGGGCGATCCTCACCCTGTGGCAGACCAGCATCCTGCGCCGCAACCGGCTCAAGGTCATCGACGAGGTGATGAACGGCCTGTCCTATTACGACTACACCTTCTTCAAGGAGCTGCCGCGCTTCTACGCCTCCCTGGAGGATCAGCTCGCCGCCATGGACCCGGCCTGGAGCAACGTGGAGCTCCCCTCGTTCCTGCGCATGGGAAGCTGGATCGGCGGCGACCGGGACGGCAATCCCTTCGTGACGGCGGAGGTGCTGCGTCAGGCCCTCCTGCTCCAGGGCAAGCACGCGCTCGGCTTCTATCTGGAAGAGCTCCATTGCCTGGGGGCCGAGCTGTCCCTGGACGGGCGTTTCGTCACCGTGTCCGAGGGGGTTCAGGAACTGGCCGCCGCCTCGCCCGATGCCTCGCCGCGCCGGAAGGACGAGCCCTACCGCCTCGCCATCTCAGGGCTCTATGCGCGCCTCGCCGCGACCGCCGCCGGGTTCGGCCACGGGGATGTTGCCCGCCATGCGGTGGGCGAAGCGCCGGCCTATGCGGGCGTGGAGGAATTCGCGGGCGACCTTTCGGTCCTCCATCGCTCGCTCATGTCGAACGGCTCCCTTGCCCTGTCCCGGGGACGGCTGCGGAGGCTGCGCCGGGCGGTGGACGTGTTCGGCTTCCACCTGGCGAGCCTCGACCTGCGCCAGAACGCCGACGTGCACCAGCGCGTGGTCGCCGAGCTGTTCGAAAAGGCGCTCCCGGGCACGGGCTACGAGGCCTTGCCCGAGGACGAGCGGGTCGCCCTCCTGCTGGAGGAACTGAGAACGCCGCGGCTTCTCACCTCGCCCTATCTCGACTACTCGCCCGAGACCGCCTCGGAGCTTGCCATCGTGCACGAAGCGGCCGGGGCCCATCGGCGCTACGGCCGCGCGGCGGTGCCGAACTACGTCATCTCCAAGGCCAGCGACCCGTCCGACATCCTGGAGGTGGCCCTGCTCCTGAAAGAGGCGGGCCTGCTGCGCCCGCGCGAGGGCGGGATGGCCGTCAACATCATCCCGCTGTTCGAGACCATCAACGATCTGCGCCAGTGCAGCCGGGTCATGGACGCGCTGTTCGGGCTGCCGGACTACATGCGTCTCCTGCGCGGCCGCGGAGGGGCCCAGGAGGTGATGCTCGGCTATTCGGACAGCAACAAGGACGGCGGCTTTCTCACCTCCGGCTGGGAGCTCTACAAGGCGGAGATCGAGCTCGTCGAAGTGTTCAGGCGTCATGGCGTGGCGCTGCGCCTCTTCCATGGCCGCGGCGGGTCCGTGGGCCGGGGCGGCGGCCCGAGCTACCAGGCGATCCTGGCCCAGCCGGGCGGCGCCGTGCAGGGCGCGATCCGCATCACGGAGCAGGGCGAGGTCATCGCCGGCAAGTACTCCAACCCGGACCTCGGACGGCGCAACCTGGAAATCCTCGCGGCCGCCACATTCGAGGCCTCCCTGCTGCATTCGGGCCAGTCCGCGCCGCGGGACGAGTACCTCAGGGCCATGGAGGAGCTGTCCGACAACGCGTATCGGGCCTATCGCGCCCTCGTCTACGAGACCGAAGGGTTCGAGCGCTATTTCTGGGAATCCACTGTCATCGGCGAGATCGCCAACCTGAACATCGGCAGCCGGCCCGCGTCGCGGACGAATTCCCGGCGCATCGAGGATCTTCGCGCCATTCCGTGGGTGTTCGGCTGGGCGCAGTGCCGCCTCATGCTGCCGGGCTGGTACGGCTTCGGCTCCGCCGTCAACGCCTGGCTCGAAGCCCATCCCCATGACGGCCTCGCGCTGCTGCAGGAGATGTATCGCGAATGGCCGTTCTTCCAGGCGCTTCTGTCGAACATGGACATGGTGCTGGCCAAGAGCAACATCGCCATCGCGTCCCGCTATGCGGGGCTCGTGGAGGACGAGGCCTTGCGCGAGGCCATCTTCCCGCGCCTGCGGCGGGAATGGGAGGATTCCATCGCAAAGCTGCTGGCCATCATGCAGCAGCAATCCCTCCTCGACGGCAACCCGCTCCTGGCGCGCTCGATCCGCAACCGCTTCCCCTATCTCGATCCCCTGAACCACCTGCAGATCGAACTCCTGAAGCGCCACCGCTCCGGCGACGGGGACGAGCAGGTGGTCCAGGGCATCCACCTGTCCATCAACGGCATCGCGGCGGGCCTGCGCAACAGCGGCTAGGGCGTGGTGGCGCTTGAACGCGTTGCCTTTCCGCGATTGAAAGGATTCACGTCACGTGCAGGTGTTCCAGATGCGCGCCACGATGGCCTTTCGCGGCTGATCACAGGCCGCCGGCCCAGAGGAAAGAATTTATCCTCCCTCGATGCTGGCTGGGGGTCGGATTCTATCGGCGGAGTGGGCTGAGCGGCGCGTCCGGAGGCTCGGGAATAAGTTCCAAGAACTAGAATTCTACTCCCGCGACACATATTCGTGAAAAGACAAGCTTATACTTGACCGTATTTCCTGCAAGATTATTGCCAGTCTAAAGCTTGTCCATATCGATGTCGTCTCACGCTTCCTCGAAAGCTTACCAATCATAAAGACAAGGACAACGGTCAATGGCCACATTCAACGGAACAGACAACCCCGACACAATCGGAGGAACGAACGCCTTCGATATCATCAATGGTCTCGGAGGGGATGACATCCTCCTCGGCAATCTCGGCAACGATAGCATCAATGGCGGCGATGGGTTCAACCGCATCGATGGTCACGGTGGAGACGACCGGCTGAACGGCGGCAACTCCTTCGACTACATCGCGGGCGGCTTAGGAAACGATTTGATTTATGGCAATGACGGCATTGATCAAATCATCGGCGAGTTCGGCAACGATACGATCTACGGCGGCCTAGGGGATGATTACGCCGCCGGAAATCCCGGCAACGATCGCCTGTTTGCTGGCGATGGTGATGATTTCTTCGTTGGCGAGGCCGGCAGAGACCTCGTTTACGGACAAGCGGGTCAGGATTTTGTCGCGGGCGGCGATGATAACGACACGGTCCATGGCGGGAGCGGGGATGACCTCGTGGACGGGGATCTCGGAAACGACCTCGTGTCCGGAGGCGCAGGGGCCGATGTCCTCTATGGAGATCAGGGAAAAGATACAATCAACGGAGGCGCAGGCAGCGATCGCGCCTTTGGTGGGGCAGGTGCGGACAGATTCGTCTTCCGAAGCACGGCAGATACGACGGCGATCAACGAGGGCGCTGACTACATCGCCGACTTCTCCTTTGCGCAAGGTGATCGCGTCGATCTGCGTTCGATCGATGCCAATCAGGGACAAGCCGGCAATCAGGCGTTCAAATTCGTGGGAACAGCAAACTTCACTGCCGCAGGTCAGGTCAGGTACTCGGTGAGCGAAGGCGATGCATTCATCGCTCTGAATACCGACGCCGATGCGGATGCCGAGGCCGTCATCCACATCGAGCAACTGGGCGTGAAAGCAGGCTGGTTCCTGCTGTAGGCGCTTGGAACGATAGGCTTCACGCGGTGAGGAGGGGCTCTCGGCATCTCCTCACCGCGTCGAAGACCCTGGCGGCCCTCGTCGTCGGAAACGGAACCGCGGTTCCGCCTCCCTTGTTACATCCATGGGCCGGCAGGGCCCTGGATGCAATGAATAAGGAGAGCGCGATGCCCCGCGGCGAGAAGTCGGCCTATACGGACAAGCAGAAGCGCAAGGCCGAGCACATCGAAGAATCCTACGAAAGCCGCGGCCTGTCCGAGAAGGAAGCCGAGCGGCGCGCCTGGGCCACCGTCAACAAGCAGGACGGTGGCGGCAGGAAGGGCGGTTCCGGCAAATCCTGAGAAGCGGTCAGATGCGCACGGGCCGGCGCTGCGGACGGGGCGCGCTCCTCGCCGCATAGGGCTGCGGGCGGTTGAGCGCCGCGATCATCACGTAGGAGATGATCATCAGCAGGAACCAGGCTCCCAGCTTGGTCAGGGGAACCATGGACCAGCCCTTGGCCTGATGGGGGTAGAGCCAGGCGCCGGTGATCGTGCCGATGTTCTCGGCAAACCAGATGAACAGGGACACGAGCACGAAGGCGACGAGAAGCGGCATGGGGCGGTGCACGCGCCAGACCTTGAAATACACCATCGTCCGCCCGAACAGCAGCGCCGTCAGGGCAAAGAGCGCCAGCCGGACATCCGGGACGTAGTGGTGGGCGAAGAAATTGACGTAGATGCCCACCGACAGGCCGATGATCGACCAGAGCGGCGGGTGGCGCGTGAAGCGGAGGTCGAACAGCCGCCAGACGCGGGCGAGGTAGCTTCCCACCGCGGCGTACATGAAGCCCGCGAAGAGCGGCGCTCCTGCGATCCTGAACAGGCTCGGCTCGGGATAGGCCCAGGAGCCGACGGAGGTCTTGAAGATTTCCATGGCGGTTCCGACCACATGGAAGAGCAGGATCACCTTCGCCTCGTCGGGCGTCTCGAGCCTGAGCGCCAGCAGCGCCAGCTGGATGACGATGGCCGAGAGGAAGATGAAGTCGTAGCGGGTCAGGGGCAGGTCCGCCGGATACCAGAGGCGGGTCCCGATCAGGAGAGCCACCATGAGGCCGCCGAACAGGCAGGCCCATCCCTGCTTCACCCCGAAGCGCAGGAATTCGTAGAGGCCCGAGGCGAGCTTCCCCTTTGCCGCGAAGCGCCGCCCCAGCCGCTCCTCGGCGGCGATGAACCGGGCCGTAAGGGGCCAAAGCCGGGCGGAACTGGGCGCGGGCCCCTGGTTTTTCGGCAACAACATTGCCTCTCTATGGCATGGGCCCCAGACCCTGCCAAAAGATCGATGCGCTCCCCGGGAAGGGGGTGTATGGAAGGAGCCTGACGGGAAAGACGATGGAGCGCGTCCGGCGCTCGGATCAGGGAGCCTTGCGGCATGAAGACAGGGTTGGACGGAAAGCGCGCGCTCGTGCTGGGCGCAAGCAAGGGCTTAGGCTTCGGCATCGCCGGGGGCCTGGCGGAGGAGGGCGCCCGCGTCGCCATCGCCAGCCGCTCCATGGAGGGCTCGAAGGCTGCGGCCGACAGGATCGGCCGGGACGTGCTGCCCTTCGTCTGCGACACGGGCAAGGTGGATCAGGTCGATGCCCTCGCCAGGGACGTGACGGAGGCGCTGGGCGGGGTCGACATCCTCATCCTCAACAGCGGCGGCCCGCCCCCCGGGGGCGCCCGGGGCGTTTCGTCGGACCAGTGGCGGCAATCCTTCGAGGCGATGTTCGTCAATCTCGTGCGCATCGCCGACCATCTCCTGCCCGGGATGATCGAGCGCAAGTTCGGCCGCATCATCTCGGTGATCTCCTCGGGCGTGATCCAGCCGATCCCGAACCTTGCCATCTCCAACGCGATCCGACCCGCCCTCGTGGGCTGGGGCAAGACCCTGTCCAACGAGGTCGCGTCCTCCGGCGTCACCGTGAACGCCATCGCGCCCGGCCGCATCGCCACCGACCGCCTGAAGCAGCTCGACGCCGCCAATGCCGAACGCACCGGCCGCCCCGTCGAGGACGTGGCCGCGGCGGCGCGGGCCGGCATTCCGGCGGGCCGCTATGGCGAGATCGAGGAATTCGCCGCGGCGGCGGTGTTCCTCGCCAGCGAAAGGGCCTCGTTCATGACCGGCTCGATCCTGCGGGTCGACGGCGGGCAGATCTCGTCCGTGACGTGATGGGTCTAAAAACAGGAGCGGGCGAGGTATCGACCCGCTCCCGTTCACGAATCAGGCGATTGCGCCGGCCGCATGAAGCGCAAGGCCCGCCGCCGATGTGGCGGCCAGGGTCGGCAGCATCCCGAGCTTGAACCGGAACATGGCCAGGATGGCCGCGGCGGAGAGCAGCAGCGCCCACCCATCGACGCTTCCCCATACCGGCGCGTCGAGGCTGAACGGCCCCCATGCGATGGTGCGAACCTCGCGGAAGATCGTGTGGATGCCGAACCAGATCGCAAGGTTGAGGATCACCCCCACCACCGCGGCCGTGATCGCCGACAGAGCGGCGCTCAAGGAGCGGTTGCCGCGCAGAATCTCGATGTAGGGCGCGCCGAGAAAGATCCACAGGAAGCATGGGGCGAAGGTCACCCAGGTGGCCAGCAGCCCGCCCAGGGTGCCGGCCATCAGGGGGCCCAGCGCGCCTGGATCGCGAAAGGCCGCCATGAAGCCCACGAATTGCAGCACCATGATCAGCGGACCGGGGGTGGTCTCCGCCATGCCGAGCCCGTCCAGCATCTCGCCGGGCTTGAGCCAGCCATAGGTTTCCACCGCCTGCTGCGCCACATAGGCCAGCACCGCATAGGCCCCGCCGAAGGTGACCATCGCCATCTTGGAGAAGAACACCGCAATCTGGCTGAACACATGGCTTCCGCCGAAAGCCAGCAGAAGAGCCGCCACCGGCACGAGCCAGAGGGCCAGCCACAGGAGGGCGACGCGCAGGCTGCGCCGGGCATTGGGCCGCGCATGGTCCGGGAGATGCTCGCCGAGCAGGTTGCCGGCCTCGTCCTTCCCGCCGCCATGCCCGCCTCCCTGGAACTGCGGCAGGCCTGCGTGTCCCCCTGCAAGGCCGATCCCGGCGGCGGCCAGGATGATGAGCGGGAAGGGCACGTCGAAGCAGAAGATCGCCACGAAGGCTGCCGCCGCAAGGCCGATCATGACCCGGTTCTTGAGCGCGCGCCTGCCGATCCGCATCACCGCCTCGAACACGATGGCGAGCACCGCCGCCTTCAGCCCGAAGAACAAGGCGGAGACGAAGCCCACATTGCCGTAAAGGGCGTAGACCCAGCTCAAGCCCATGATGGCGACGACGCCCGGCAGGATGAACAGGCCCCCGGCCATGAGGCCGCCAGGGGTCCGGTGCATGAGCCAGCCGATATAGGTGGCGAGCTGCTGGGCTTCGGGGCCCGGCAGCAGCATGCAGTAATTGAGGGCGTGGAGGAACCGGCTCTCCGAGATCCAGCGCTTCTCCTCCACGAGGATCCTGTGCATCACGGCGATCTGCCCTGCGGGCCCGCCGAAGCTCAAGGCCGCCACGCGCAGCCAGACCCGGAAGGCTTCGGCGAGCGGCACGCCGTGGCCCGCCTGGGCTTCGGCGCTGCGGTTGTCCGACGAACGCATGGTTTCGTTCATCTCATGCTCCCGCCTTCTTCAGGGGCCAGTTGTGGGTCTCATCGCTGGCATCCCGGCACCACCGATAGAACGCGTCGTAGAGCAGGAGCCCCGCCTCGAGCTGCGCGAGGTCCTCCGTGTACATGCGCGAGAGCCCGAGCGATGCCGCAAGCAGCCCGGCGGCTTCGGGAGCGAGGTCGAGCCGGGCCGTGTCCGCTCCCCTGACGATCGCCGCGAGCCGTCGCAAGGACTCGGTGCCAAGGCCGAACTCCTCCACCATCGTGTCGAAGGTGCAGAACTCCCCGCGATGGCTCCAGAAAACGCCCTCGCCGTCGATGTCGAAGGGCGTTGCGCCGAAGCGTTCTGCAACCCCCTGCACCTCCGATGGGGGAACGAACAGGAAGACGGCGCCCGGATCGACGAAGCGCCGGATCAGCCAGGGGCAGGCGATCCGATCGATCTTGGGCCGCGAGCGCGTGACCCACACGGTCCGCCCCTGCGGGTCGCGGGGCGGCAGCCTGGCCTCGGGCACCATCGGCAGGCCCGCCTGCGCCCAGGCGAGCGCGCCGCCTTCCAGGGAGTCCGCCGGGATGCCCGCATGCCGGAGCCAGGCCGCCACCCCGTGGCTGAGCTTGAGCCCCCTCCGGCAGATCACGACGGCGGAGCGGCCGGAAAATTCCCGCCCCCACTCCGGCACGGTTGCGAAGGGCCGGCGGACGGCGCCGGGGACGAGGCGCGGATCGGCCCGGAAATCATCCTCGGTCTGAACGTCGATGAGCACAGGGCATTTCGGGGTGCCGATCAGCCGGGACAGCTTGTCGATGGAGATGGCGTTGAATGACGACATGGTTTTTGCATCCGTGAATGAAGGTTTGCGGATGCGATGCTTGGGCCTGTCGCCTCGTGGGGAGATCGCGATCCCCATGGCGTTCAGCAAAATCCACCGCAGGGGATTTGTCAATCGATGCGGCGGACGAGGCTCAGGAACCCTCGCCCGATGGGCTTGCCTCCTGGCGCAGCGCGATGAGGCCGTTCTCGATCAAGGTGGTCCAGACCTCCTCGGCGCTCTCGGCGAAATGCACGAGCTCCCGGTCCCGTTCGCTGACCATGCCGTGCTCGAGGAGCGCGTCGAAGCTGATGACGGATTGCCAGTAGCCCCTGTCGAAGAGCACCGTCGGGAGCGGCGGAGCCTTGCCGGTCTGGCGCAGGGTGAGAATCTCGAAAAGCTCGTCCAGGGTGCCGAATCCGCCCGGAAACACCACGAGCGCATTGGCCCGCATGGCCAGGTGCATCTTGCGCATGGCGAAGTAATGGAAGCGGAAGGTCAGCTCGGGGGTGGAATAGGCGTTCGGCTCCTGCTCGTGCGGCAGGGTGATGTTGAAGCCGATGGAGGGCGCGCCCGCATCGGCGGCTCCCCTGTTGGCGGCTTCCATGATCCCCGGCCCGCCGCCGGTGGCGATCACGTTGTCCCTCAGGCCGTTGGCATGGACGAGCGCGCCTCCCTTCTGCGAGGCGATGGCTCCGAAGGAGCGGGCTTGTCGGTACCAGAAGGCCTGGCGGCCCGGCCCGTTCTCGCGCACCCGCGCGCTCCCGAACACCACGATGGTCGAGCGTACGCCCCAGTTGCGCAGGCTCTCCTCGGCCTTGGCGTATTCCAGCTGGAAGCGGACCCCGCGCATGGAATCGCCCAGCAGGAAATCCCGGTCGAGCGCTGCGATGCGATAGGAGGGGGATTCCATCTGAGCCGCGTTCGGGCGCCTGGCATCGTCCATGGACCGGGGCTCCTCACGCTCCTGTGGGCGTAACCGGGATCTCCTGGGGCCCTGAGTCGGGAATGCCGATGGGTTCGGCGGGGCTCGGAACCTCGCCGGGATTGCCGGGGGGAACGCCCAGGGGCTCCCCGGGACCCGGAATGCCCGCGGGGCCGGGATCCGGATGGACGGGCTGCGGCATCGGGCTCGGAACGTCGGGCTGGGAGGGGGTATCGGACATGAGGCTTCATCCTTTCTTGCGGACCGACGCTTTTTTCGTCGCGTCGCCGGAGCGTGACCTTGCGGCGCAACGGGCGGGCGGGCGCATTTGTTCCGGCAGCGCCCCTCGGCGGGACTGGAAGGGGTCTGGCAGGTGGATATCTCACTTTCCTTATGGTCCCACCTCCCGCCGCCGCTATAACAGAGGCGCAACACGCATGATGGAGCAGGCTCAGGGCCTGCCCCCTGGGAGGACCGCCGGTCATGGATCACCTTTCCTCACCCAAAAGCGCAGCCGGCATCCTGCCTGCCGACAGACTCAAAGGCGCCCTGGCCGGGCGGGTCTGGCGTCCGGGCGTCGGACCTTCCATCGTGGCCATCCGGGAGGAGGGGGTGTTCGACATCTCCCGCTCCTGCTCCACCATGAGCGGGCTTGCGGCCATGGGCGATCCGGCCCAGGTGGTGAAGACCGCCCCGGGCGAGCGGATCGGCTCCCTTGAGGAGATCGCGGCCAATACGGCCCCGGACGGCCGGGACGCGTCGAAGCCCTGGCTCCTGGCTCCCATCGATCTCCAGGTCATCAAGGCGGCGGGCGTCACCTTCGCGGTCTCCATGCTGGAGCGGGTCATCGAGGAGCGGGCGCGGGGCGACGCCAGCGCAGCCGTCGCCATCCGGGCCGAGGTCACCCGCCTGGTGGGCGACGACCTGAGCCGTCTCAAGCCCGGCTCCAGGGAGGCCATGGACCTGAAGGCGGTTCTGGTGGCGCAGGGAGCCTGGAGCCAGTATCTCGAAGTGGGCATCGGCCCCGATGCGGAGATCTTCACCAAGGCGCCGACCCTCTCGGCCATCGGGGCGTTCATGGATGCGGGCCTGCACCCCAAGTCGACCTGGAACAACCCGGAGCCGGAGGCGGTCCTCGTGGTGACCGGCGAGGGAAAGATCGTCGGGGCGACGCTCGGCAACGACGTGAACCTGCGCGATTTCGAGGGACGCTCCGCCCTGCTCCTGTCGAAGGCCAAGGACAACAACGCCTCCTGCTCCGTGGGGCCGTTCATCCGCTTCTTCGACGAAAGCTTCACCCTCGATCACGTGCGCCGCACCACGGTGACCCTGACGGTGGAGGGCCAGGACGGCTTCAGGCTGGAGGGCTCGTCCTCCATCAGCAGGATCAGCCGGGACCCCGAGGATCTCGTGGCGCAGACCATCGGGCCGCATCATCAATATCCTGACGGCTTCGTGCTCTTCCTCGGCACCATGTTCGCGCCGACCCAGGATCGCGGCGAGCCCGGGATGGGCTTCACCCACAAGACCGGCGACATGGTCACCATCGCGGCTCCCGAGCTTGGCGCCCTCGTCAACCGCATGAAGCCCAGCCCCGATTGCGAGCCCTGGACCTTCGGCATCAGCGCGCTCATGGCCAACCTGGCGGGGCGCGACCTCATCACGATCAAATCCGGAGATTGATTATGACCAAGAACTATATCGCCGGCGAGTGGGTGGGCGCATCGGAGGCCTCCCCCAACATCAATCCCTCGAACACCAACGACGTGGTGGGCGAGTTCGCCCGCGCCGACGCGGCTGCCGCCGAGCGCGCCATCGCGGCCGCCTACGACGCCTTTCCGGCCTGGTCGCGCTCCTCGATCCAGCAGCGCCACGACATCCTCAAGACCGTGGCCGACGAGATCCTGGCCCGGAAGGAGGAACTCGGACGCCTCCTCTCCCGCGAGGAGGGCAAGACCCTGCCGGAGGGCATCGGCGAGGTGACCCGCGCCGGCCAGATCTTCCAGTTCTTCGCCGGCGAAACCTTGCGCCTGGCCGGCGAGAAGCTGCAGTCCGTGCGCCCCCTGGTGGATGTGGAGATCACCCGCGAGCCCATCGGCGTCGTCGGGCTGATCACCCCCTGGAACTTCCCCATCGCCATTCCGGCCTGGAAGATCGCGCCCGCGCTGGCCTACGGCAATTGCGTGGTGTTCAAGCCTGCCGATCTCGTGCCCGGTTCGGGCCATGCGCTCGCCGAGATCATCATCCGCGCCGGCGTGCCCGAAGGCGTGTTCAACCTGGTGATGGGCCGCGGCTCGGTGGTGGGCGAGGCCATGCTCAACAGCCCGAAGATCTCCGCCATCTCCTTCACGGGCTCCGTGCCCACGGGACGCCGGGTGGCGCAGACCTGCATCACCGCCGATCCCATGAAGAAGCTGCAGCTCGAGATGGGCGGCAAGAACCCGATGGTGGTGCTGGACGACGCCGACCTGAAGGTGGCGGTGGACTGCGCCATCAACAGCGCGTTCTTCTCCACGGGCCAGCGCTGCACCGCGTCCTCGCGGCTGATCGTGACGGAGGGCATCCACGACCGGTTCGTGGCGGCCATGCAGGAGCGCATGGCAGGCCTGGTCGTCGACGACGCCCTGAAGGCGGGAACGCATATCGGTCCGGTGGTCGATCAGGGCCAGCTCGATCAGGATCTCAAGTACATCCGCATCGGTCAGGAGGAGGGCGCAAAGCTCGTGGCGGGCGGCGAAGTCCTCAAGCGCGACGCGCCCGGCTTCTATCTCGCGCCGGCCCTGTTCACCGAAGTGGACAACACCATGCGCGTGGCCCGCGAGGAAATCTTCGGGCCGGTGGCCACCGTCATCCGGGCGCGGGATTACGACGAGGCCCTGGAGATCGCCAACGATACGTCCTTCGGCCTGTCGTCGGGCATCTGCACCACGAGCCTGAAATATGCCTCGCACTTCAAGCGCAATGCGGAGGCCGGCATGGTGATGGTGAACCTGCCCACCGCCGGGGTGGACTATCACGTGCCTTTCGGCGGGCGCAAAGGCTCGTCCTACGGTCCGCGCGAGCAGGGGCGCTACGCGCAGGAATTCTACACCACCGTGAAGACCGCCTATACGTTCGACGGCAACGCCCCCTACGTGCCCAAGACGAGGGCAAGTGAATAATATAAGTTTACTGAGCCGCTCCCAAGGAACGCCGGCCCCCGGCAGGTTTCCGAAGAACCTGCCGGGGGCCGCTTTTTTGCGGCCGGCCCTTTGTTATCAAGGGAAAACCGGCCCTGACCTGCTTGAAGTCTGGCCGCGAAGCGCCATGATCTGTGCTCGATTTTCCTTGCTCCGCCTACGAACTCGTTTGCTGACAATAGAACGTCACGCGCGATTTTAACGATGTTGGATTATTGTGCTGGACTGTGAATACGTTCTATTTGATCGTTGAAGCATCGAGATCTAGGTAAGAGCGAGCAGTTTTCGGCCTATGATCAGAGGTCCTGATATGAGTACTTACAGACGTTATCTCATTCCTTCATCCCTGGCCCGACTCATTCGAAAAGAACGGGGCGGCAATCGGGTGACGGAAGGCCATTTCCCCAATCAGTCCGATCGCAGCTCCTACGTGATCGTCGAGGGCGACAAGGGCAGCCTCGTGCTGATCAGCGCAGGACCGAACGGGCCGGTCGAGGAGCGCACGGAAGTTCCCCGCGCGCATGCCGAGGCCCTGCTCGACGTGACGCCCGGCAAGGTCGATTACCTCGTCACCCATATGACGATCGGCACCCGCGACATTCACCTGGTGCGTCTGGTCACGCCCGGCCCCCTGGATCTCATTGCGGTCGAGTTCCAGAGCGAAGAGGAAGCCCGGGATTTCCGCCCCCTGTCCTGGTTCGGGCCGGACGTGTCAGGCGAGGGCGCCTATCAGAACCGATCCATCGCCCTCGAAGGCCTGCCGCAGGTGCCCGACATCCCGGTTTCGAACGCAGCCCTCAACAGCCTGCTCGACACCCTCGAGAACCGCTACAGCTCCTCGCGAAGCTATGCGCCTCCGCCACCCGTGGTGAGGAACGCTCCCGAGCCGGCGGCTCCCCAGCGCGCTGCAACGCCCGCGCCCGAGCACGAGAAGCTCCCCCAGCTGCAGGGAGGAGCCACCGCCCGGATCGAGCCTTCCATGTCCGCAGAGGTCGAGATCACGTCCGATGACGACGGGGGCCTGAACATCGAGGACAACGTCATTCGGGAACTGGCCCGGTCCCTTCGACCCCAGCGCCGCTGACCGACCGCAAGACAGGGCTCGCGCTCCCTCGCGTCGACGCGAGGGAGCGCGAGCTTTTTGATGAACGTCGCCTCTCAGCTCGGCAGAACGATGCAGCTTCCGCCCGCCGTGCGGATCCGCGTGCAGAGCTGTTCCGCCTCCTTGCGCGTCGCCGCCGGCGCGCGCACGCGATAGAAGGTTCTCGCGCCGCGATAGCGCAGCCGCGTTCCGATGATCATGGGCTGCGTGCTGCCCAGAACCGACGCATACGCCCGGCTCGTGCGCGCGAAGGCCGCGAGAGCCAGCTCCTTCGAGAAGTTTCCGGCAAGCTGAACGCCCCAGGGGGCAAACGCCGCCTCGATCGCCGGAGCATCGCGGCCGGGGACGCGCAGCACGGCAACGATCTGAAGGCAGGATTGGGCATTCGGGTCCGCAGGGGCCTTGGCCTGGCCGTCGGCTTCGGCCTTCCTGTCGGCCGCCCATTCCTCGGCGGAGCGGCCCGTCACGGCGATGACGTAGTTCCTGGTCTCCGTGGGGAGCCCTCCTGTTCCCGCAAGCCATGCGGCCACGCGGGCGGGGCCGCCGTTATAGGCCGCTGCGGCCAACCCCAGATTTCCGAAGCGATCCGTCAGGTCCGCGATGAACTCGGCGGCCTTCGGAATGGCCTGTTCCGGGTCGAAGGGGTCCGTCAGCCCGCGCTCCTGGGCCGTGCCCGGCATGAACTGCGCGATGCCCTGGGCTCCGGCTGGGCTGATCACATGCGGGCGGAAGGAGCTTTCCCGCCAGATGAGCTTGGTGAGGAAGCCCTGCGGGATCCCGCGCGCCTGCGCAGCCCCTTCGATGAGGCGGCACAGGGCCTGCTCGACGGTCTCGGTGGTGGGGGTCGTCGCGCCCCATCCCGTCCCGCAGCCGACGACGAGAGCGCCGAGCGCAAGACCAGCGCGCATGAAGAACCTTGCTTGGATCATGATAACGATGCTGGAGCAGAGGAAGAAATTGTCCAGGGGGCAACACCGCCGGCAGACCCTAGAGGTAGGCGATCAGGCGTCCGGCCAGCAGCGCGAGGATCCAGGCGGCAGGGGAGATGAGCGCATAGGCGCGCGCCTGCGGGGGGATGGCACCCGAGCGCAGGGTGCAGCCGAACCGGGCGTGAAACAGCGCCACGTTGGCGAGCCCGGCCGCGATGAACGCAAGCTTGAAATAAAAGGCAGGGTTGACGCCCAGCGCCCTGGCTTCGACGGCCAGCAGGAGCACCCCGGTGGGGATCTGCAGGGCCAGGCCCGCCGCCGCGAGGGGGATCGCGTAACGCCCGACCTGCCAGGCGTTCTTGCCGTGCTCCGCCAGAACCTTGAGGTCGAACACCATGATGCCGCCGACCAGGAAGGCGGCCCCGAGAACGTGCAGCAGGTTCGCGGCGGTATAAAGCCAGGCCGAGTGGCGCCCCGCATGGCCGAGCCAGGAGCCCTCCAGCGCCGCGAGCAGCTCGAGATACATGAAATCCTAGCGGAGTTCGAAGGACTTGCCGCCCACCATGATCCGCTCGGCCCTCATCTCGGCCTCGGCGCGGGTCGACGGGTAGCCTTCGAGCGTCACGGCGGTGCCGGGCTTGATCATATCGGGCTCGAGCCCCCGCGCACTCATGCGGAACGGGGGAGCCAGCACCGCATCCCATTTCTTGTTCTCATGGGACACCACGATCATCACGTGGGGGTTCTGCCAGTCGGCGCCCTCCACCGAGCCTGCAATCGTCAGCTTCCGTCCCGCGTCGTAGCTCCCCCAGCCATGGTGGGCGAGGGCGATGCCCCCAGTGAGGAGGGCGCCGGAGAGACATAATCCAAACAGAGGATATTTCATGGGCAAACCCTCGATCGCGATGGGGTCCTGCTTTGCTGCAAGCCTGAACCTCAAGACTCGACCTTGAAACCATGAACGTCAAGAAGCCTGACATCACAGGTCGGTTACGGCATCGGCTTTCATGGGGGCGGCAAACCTGATACTGGATTGCCTATGGGGCGGCCCAGGGGCCGCCTCCCACATCGCTTCTTTATGAACCGGCTGAGTTGGTGAACATGGCTTCGATCCTCAAAGGCTTATGGACGCGGTTGACCGGAGGGGGCGAGCCCAGCCAGGAGAGCGAGCCCGCCGCCGAGGCGGTGGAATACAAGGGCTTCCGCATCCGGCCCGCCCCCTACCCGGCGAAGGGCCAGTTCCAGACCGCAGGCGTGATCGAGAAGGATTTCGAGACGGGAACGAAGGAGCACCGCTTCGTTCGCGCCGAGACCCATCCGAGCAAGGACGATGCGGCTGCCTTCGCGCTCGCCAAGGGCAAGCAGATCATCGACGAGCAGGGCGACCGCGTCTTCCGTTGAGGCCGTTCCCGACAAGGCCAAGCTAGACGTTGATCGAGAGACCGCCCCTTCGGTCTCTTTCCTTATGCGCCGGCTGCTCTATTCCTTTTGTCTTCATCTGCATTCGGGCCGCGACACCCATGTTCGCGCCGCCTGTCGGTCCGGATCGATTCGGTTGCGGACAAGGACGCACACCCAGGACGCAAGGAGACGCCCATGAGCAGGAAATCCAAGGGACCCGATTCGGACAAAGCCTCATCCCCGCAAGCCTCGGACAAGGTCCTGACGAACCGGCAGGGGCATCCGATCACCAACAACCAGTCCCAGCGCACGGTGGGCAGTCGGGGTCCTGCGACCCTGGAGAACTATCAGTTCCTGGAGAAGATCACCCATTTCGACCGCGAGCGCATTCCGGAGCGCGTGGTCCATGCCCGCGGCTTCGTCTGCTACGGGGAACTGGAGGTCACGGGCAAGATCGGCGACGAGCCCGCCTCCAAGTACACCCGCGCCAAGCTGTTCCAGCAGGCCGGCAAGAAAACTCCCCTGGCGATCCGCTTCTCCACCGTCATCGGCGGCCGCGACTCGTCCGAGACCGCCCGCGACCCGCGCGGCTTTGCGGTGAAGTTCTACACGGAGGACGGCAACTGGGACCTCGTGGGCAACAATCTCGCGGTCTTCTTCATCCGCGACGCCATCAAGTTTCCGGATGTCATCCACTCCCTCAAGCCCGATCCCGTGACCTTCCGCCAGGAGCCGAACCGGATCTTCGACTTCATGAGCCAGACGCCCGAATCCATGCACATGCTGACGCACCTGTTCAGCCCGCGCGGCATTCCGGCAAGCTACCGGCACATGGAAGGCTTCGGGGTCAACACCTACAAGATGGTCAATGCCGCGGGCGACACGGTGCTGGTCAAGTACCATTTCCATCCCCGCTGCGGGCTGGCGAGCCTCACCGCCGACGAGGCCGCCAAGGTGCAGGGCCAGGACCTCGGCTCCGCCTCCAAGGATCTCTACGAGGCCATCGAGCGCGGCGAGCATCCGCAATGGGACATGTATGTCCAGATCATGGAGGACCACGACCATCCGGAGCTGGACTGGGACCCGCTGGACGACACCAAGATCTGGCCCGAGAAGGATTTCCCCCTGCGCCACGTGGGCGTCATGACCCTCAACCGCAACGTGGAGGATCATTTCAACGAGAACGAGCAGATCGCCATGGGCACCGGCGTGCTGGTGGACGGGCTCGACTTCTCCGACGACAAGATGCTGGTCGGCCGCACCTTCTCCTATTCGGATACGCAGCGCTACCGGGTCGGCACCAACTACCTGCAACTGCCGGTGAACCAGGCCAAGAACGCCGACGTGGCCACCAACCTCAACGGCGGGCAGATGTCCTTCCGCCGCGACCTCGCGCCGGGGCAGAACCCGCACGTGAACTTCGAGCCCTCCATCCACAACGGCCTGCATGAATCGCCGCGGGAGGAGCCGAACCATGGGCCCGAGATCCACGGGCGCCTGACCCGCAGCGTCATCGACCGCCGCAACGACTACGTCCAGGCCCGGGGCCGCTACTGCACCATGATGGACTGGGAGCGGGACGATCTGGTGCTCAACATGGGCACCCTGCTCGGCCAATGCGAGCGGGACGTGCAGGAGCGCATGGTGTGGCACCTGCTCCTGGTCCATGACGAGTACGGCAAGAGGGTGGGCGAGATGATCGGCATTTCGGCGGACGATGTGCGCCATCTCCAGCCCCTGCCGAAGCAGGTGCTCACCGACGAGGACAAGAACCGGCTGCAGAATCTGGGCCGCAACGGCGACAGGATCGACCCGATGGTGTGGGGCCAGTGGACGAGTTCCGTGAAGAACTACCGGGCTTCGGCCGAGGAGGTCTTGGGCGGCATGAGGAACGTCCCCACCACTCCCGCCATGGGTCAGGCTGCCGAATAGGCAGGCGGGCCGGCGTCCGAGACAGGGGAGGCGAGCCGGGGGGCCGGCTCGCCTGCTATGGCTGGTTGGGCCGCTTGTTCTTCCGGCTTCCCCGGCTTTCCGCATAGGCTTTCGTGAATTCCGCGCCGAACAGGAGGATCAGGGACGAGTAGTAGATCCAGAGCAGGATGGTGATGATCGAGGCGGCGGCTCCGTAGCTCGAAGCGACGTTGCTCTTTCCCAGGTAATACCCGATCAGGAGCTTGCCGACGGTGAACAGCAGCCCTGTGACGAGAGAGCCGGCCCACACGTCATGCCATGTGATCCGCACGGCCGGCAGAAGCTTGAAGATCATCGCGAACAGAAGAACCGCGATGGCGAAGGACACCAGGCTGTTGAGGATGCGCAGGATGATTGTCGCGCCGGAAAAGCCCGCCTCGAGATAGGACCCGACCGCCGTCAGCCCCGCATCGATGACAAGGGATACCAGCAGCAGGAACCCGATCCCGAGCACGAAGCCGAGGCTGAGAAGCCGCGTTTGCAGGAAGGACAGGACGCCGTAGCTTTCGGGCAGTTTCGCCTTCCAGATGATGTTCAGGTCGTCCTGCAGTTCGACGATGGCCCCGGTCACCAGGAGCAGGAAGGTGACGATGCCAAGGGTCATGCCGGTGATGCCCGACCCGACGTTGCTGGCGCTGACGATCATGGCCTCGAGGGCGGAAGCCTCGTTCTTGCCGATGAGGCCGCCCAGTTCGGCCACGATGGCGCCCTGCGCGGCCTCGCGGCCGAAGGCGAGGCCAGCGACCGCGATGGCCGCAAGCAGCATGGGAGCCAGCGAGAAGACGGTGAAGAAGGCGATCGATGCGCCCAGGCTCATGGCGCGATCGTTCCACCATCCGTTGAAGGCCGTTTTCAGAAGCCGCCATGTCTCGGAAAGCATGCGTGAACCGGTTCTTAAGGCGCCGATCGATAGGGCGGCTGCGGGTAGGTTGCCTTGGCTGTTTAACTGGACGGCGGTTCGTCTTGTTCCCTGGCCGGCTGCCGGGCCGGTTCGAGGTTCAGCAGCCCTTGCAGCAGGCGAAGGTATCGGTCCGCCGCACGGCGCAGGCGAAAGGCTTCCGGTCCATCCCCAAGGGACCAGGCCGCCATGGTGTGAGCGCCCATCTGGAACGCCAGATAGCAGGGGCCCATGAAGGCCAGGATCTCGGGCGCGACGGGAAAGCCGCTTTCCCGCTCGACGATCCTGCAAAGCCGGGAGGCCTCGTCCCCGGACAGGTTGAATTCGACGGTGGCGCCGGCGATGTCCCAGGTCACGTCCTGACAGCCGACGAGATCGTGGGCCGCGCTATGGTCCAGGGCGTCGGTCTTGATGAGACGCCCACCGACCAGCAGCCATTCCCAGGGGTGCATCCTGTTGTCGGTGTCGATCCGGCGCACGCGGCCTTCAAGGCTCCCGCCACGGGACACGAGAGCCCCCAGTGCCGCCGCATCCTCGCCGAGCGCCTGGCCGGCATTGTGGCGCGCCATTTCGCCCAGGTGCTCCAGGGAGGCCCCCTGGTCGGCGCCTGCCGCGAAGCGTCGCGCCCGAAAGCCGAGATAGGACCCGATCCGCTCCACGAGGAGATCGCGGTCGATCGGCGTCCGATCGAGGGACGCCGCGCCGTCGTACCAGCGCTCGATCAGGAACCCGTGGCGGAAGCCCGCCACCTCCGGCGTGAAGCCCCCTGCATGAAGCTCCTGGGCGCGCCGGTATTTGCGAAGGCCGTCCTCTCCGAGTCCGGCGAACTTGACGAGCCATGAGGAGCCCTTGACGCGCGCCAGGAACTTGCGCCGCTCCTGCTGGATATGGGCGGCAGGCCAGTGCGTTTCGTCGGGGTAGCGCCTGGCGCGCCAGGCTCCGCCGGAGATCTCCTCCAGGGGCTGATCCAGCGGGCCGAGACAATCCTCGATCCAGGCCGCGAGGCCGTGCGGCGGCGAGGAGTGCAGCAGGAGGCGGTCCATGTCGGTCACGTGGCGGGGGGCGCTGCTCCACCGCTCGCGATGGTGTTGGCTGGCCTGGGGGCCGAGGCTGTTGGCGTGGCTGGGAAAGAAGTGGATGCGCCGCCTCGCGATTCCCGCCGCTTCCAGCCAATCCGCCACGGCCCCGAACGAGCTGCCGGACAGGCCCGGGCCTTCGTCGACGATGGCGAAGTTCGTGTCCTTCTCCGCCGCAAGCTCTTCCGTCAGGGCCGGGTCGGCCCGCACCTCCCGCCGGAAGGGATGACCCGCCGGGCGAAAGGTGAGGGGAGGCGGGGCGTCGAGGGCCGCGGCCACGAGGGCGCTGAGGCCCGCGCCGATGCTGCGGATCCCGATGACCCGCGTTCGAGGCCCGAGCCCTGAGCGCCGGGCGGCTTCGAGATAGCTTTCAGGATAGACCGCATAGAAGGCATAGCCCTCGGCGGTCCTGGTGCGGATAAGCAGGCCAGGATCGAAGCGGGCAAGCATTTCCGGGAGGGCGGCGGGCACGGGCGCCTCGGCAAAACCGCTCCACCAGGAGCGCGCCACCATACGGGCCATGGCCGCAAGCAATTCCATCCCGCTGCCGTGAGCGGCGGAGCGCGCGTCGCAGCCGCGCTCCTCAAACTCGGCGTCGGCGATGCCCTGCACGAGCTCGCTCGCATGGATGAACGCCGTCACCAGAGCGCCATGCCGTTCGATGCCTGCGGGCAGGCCGCCTGCCTCCATCAGGAGCGCCTGGATACGGGCCTTCTTGGCGCCGACACTCTGCGTGCATTCGACGTCGCCATAAACCAGCATCCCGCAGCCTTCTCGACCCGTCCCGCGACCTTGCCTTGGCAGGAGAACGGGCGCTCCATCCCGTTGTTCCGGGTCGGGAGCCTGCGGGCCTTGCTGCTCAGGCGGCCGCGTCCTGCTTCAGCGACGCCATGTCGATGACGAAGCGATATCGCACGTCGCTCCGAAGCATCCTCTCATAGGCTTCCTCGATCCGTTGGATCGGGATCATCTCGATCTCGGAGGTGATGCCGTGTTCGGCGCAGAAGTCGAGCATCTCCTGCGTTTCCGCGATCCCACCGATGAGCGAGCCCGCGAGCTGGCGGCGCTTGGCGATGAGGTTGAACACCGTCGTGGCCGGATGGGGCTCGGCGGGCGCTCCCACGAGAACCATGGCGCCGTCGCGGGCGAGGAGCACGAGATAGGCGTCGAGGTCGTGCGGCGCGGCGACGGTGTCGAGGATGAAGTCGAAGCTGTTCCGGTGCGCCTTCATGGCCTCCGGGTCCTTCGAGATCACCACGTCATGGGCGCCGAGCTTCAGGGCATCCTCGCGCTTGCCCGGCGAGGTGGTGAACAGCACCACATGCGCGCCCATGGCGCGGGCGAGCTTGACGGCCATATGCCCGAGCCCGCCCAGGCCGACCACGCCCACCTTCTGCCCCGGCTGGACCCGCCAGCGGCGCAAGGGCGAGTAGGTGGTGATGCCCGCGCAGAGCAGGGGAGCCGCCCCGGCCGGGTCGAGGCCCTCGGGGATCCGCAGCACATAGGCTTCGTCGACGACGATCACGTTGGAATAGCCGCCATAGGTGTTGGCGCCCGTGCCCTGCTCGGGGCCGTTATAGGTGCCGGTCATCCCCACTTCGCAATATTGCTCCAGGCCCTCGCGGCAGCTCCGGCAGGAGCGGCAGGAATCCACGATGCATCCCACGCCGACGAGATCGCCGGCCTCGAAGGTCTGCACGCCGACGCCGACGCGGGTGACGCGGCCGACGATCTCATGGCCGGGGAGGCTGGGGTACATGGTGCCGCCCCATTCGCCGCGAACGGTGTGCAGGTCGGAATGGCAGACGCCGCAATAGAGGATCTCGATCTGAACGTCGCGCTCGCCCGGGTCCCGCCGGTCGAACCGGAACGGAGCAAGGGGCGTGGTGGCATCCTGGGCGGCATAGCCGAAAGCCTTGATCACGGGGATATCCTTCCGATGGAAAAAGGGCCGATGCGGGACATGTGGGAGCTTGTGGGGGTTTGGCGAGCCCGGTCCATGGAGGTTCTCGACCGGCGGGATCGGTGCAGCGTCAACGCACCGGCGCGGCATTCGTTCGGCGCGAGGGTTTCGGCCAAGGGTTTCGGCCAAGGGTTTCAGCGCATGGCTTTCAGCGCATGGGTCCTGCTAGTATTCCCACTCGGCCCCGACGCCCACCGCGGTGTTGCCGCCGGCTCCGACTTCTCCCTGCACGCGGATGCGCCGGGTCACGTCGATGTCCACGGAGACGCCGCTCTGTTCCGTGCTCGCTCCCGCCCGGACGCCGATGCTGACGCGGTCGCTGATGGCCCGGGAGATTCCTACCGTCGGGCCTCCCTCCGCGCCCAGCGAAATATCGAGGCCCTCGACGCCCAGCGAGCGGCGCAGGCTCTCGAACACGTCGTTGCCCCCGCCGCCGGAGAACTGCGCCGCCACCTGGGCGAGCTGGAGCGCCTGGGTGGCCGAGAGGCCGCCCGACGCCTTGGCGAAGAGAAGCCGGGAGAGGACCTCGTCCTGGGGAAGGTCGGGATCGGACGTGAAGGCGAATTGCGGCTGCCTGGCCGTTCCCGTCACTCCGATGCGGGCGGTCACGTCCGCCGCGCGGGTCTCGGCGAGGAAATCGAGTTCGGGGGTCAGGTCACCGGTGAAGGTGAGCCGCCCGCGGGTGAAGTCCAGGCGCGTGCCCACCACGTTGAGGCGTCCGCGGCGCAGGTCGAACGCCCCGATGGCCACAGGGTCCCGCAGGGAGCCCGAGAGGCGCAGGTCGCCCCCCAGCTCCGCATCGATGCCGCGCCCGCGCACGAAAATCCGGTTGGGCGCGGAGACCACCAGGTCGAGGGTCGCGTTGAAGGCCGGTGCGCCCCGCGCATTGGCCTGCGCCCTGGCCGCCAGGGCAAGGCGCCTGGCTGCGGTGGGCGTCGGCTGGACGTGCCGGGTGCCGGGGATGGGACGCACCGTCACGGGCAGGCTCTCCGGGATGGTCACGTCCATGGAGAGGATGCGCACCTGTCCCGTCACGCGAGGATCGCGGGAGAGGGGGCCCGACAGGGCGAGCGCGAGATCCGCCGAGGTAGTCACGAACTCGTTGGAAGCAAGCTCCGCCCTCTGGCCGGTGATGCGGATATCGCCGGGAAAGCCTGCCGCGGGATCGATGCGCACGCGCCCGCTTGCCGAAAGGCTGCCGCCGTTGCGCGTGGCGGCGGAGAGGCGTTCGATGGTCACATCCGTGCCGCGAGCCACAACACGCCCCTGGATATTGTCGAGGCGAATGCCCTGCAGGGCGTCCCTGAAGCTTCCCCCCGACAGGGCAAGGGAGCCGTTCACGCTCGGCTCCGCCATCGTGCCGCCGATCCGCATGTCGACAGCGGCGGTGCCGGAGACCTGCCGCCCCGCTGCGGACAGAACATTGTTGGCCAGACCGAGATCGAGACGCCCTTGGGCGTTCACATCGAGGGCGCCGGTCGCCGCGAGCGGAACCCGTCCGGTCACGCGAAGGGTGCCGGCATTGCCTGCGGTCAGGGTCCCGTCAACGCTCGTCCCGCCGCCGCCGAGACGGCCCTGCGCGGAAACGTCGATCGGCGGCGCTCCAAGGCTGCGGGTCTGCGGGAGGACGAGGCGGGACAGGCGAAGGCGCCAGTCCCCGGTCGGCTCGCCCGCCGTGCCGCCGATCTGGGCGCTGCCGTCGAGGGTGCCGGACAGGCCGGTATTCGGCACAAGGATGTCGGCGGCGGACAGGGGCACCGCCTGGGCCGATAGGCGCAGGTCGAGGGACGTGCCGGCGCGCCCGTCGAGGCTGATGGTGCCCCGGTCGATGCCGAGCGTCAGCTGGCGCACGGCGACGCCGCCGTCGCCGAAGGTCAGGGTCGCCGGTTGGGCGAGGGCGATCTGGCGTCGGTCGCGACGGGCCGTGAAGGCGGCGAGATCGAAGCGGAGCGGCGTCTCCGGCACCAGGCGGCCGCGGGCGTCGAGATTGAAGCCTCGGGCCTGGGCCGCCAGCACGATATCGCTCGCCGCAGGCGTTCCCGTGGCGTCCAGCCTGACCTGCGAGAAGGTCTCGCCGGCGATGGTCGCCCGGTCGACGGCGATGGCCGCATTGATGATGGGCCTGCCATGGATGTCGGCGGCGTTTGCCCGGGCGTCCAGGCGCTCCACGGCGATGTCCGCCACCCTGATCCGTGCCCCGCGCGCCTCGAGCTGCACGTCCTGCCGGCCGCCTGCGGCATCCAGAACCACATCGGCCGCGAGATCGCCGGACAGGCGGGTGAGCGCCAGGGGCGACAGATCGTCGAGGTCGCGCGCATCGACGCCGAGGCGGCCGGACGCAAGGTTCGCGTCGTCGAGGGTCATGTTGCCGCGGACGGCGACGGAGCCGATCGTCACGTCGAGGGAGTCGACAAGCCATCCGCCCTCCGGGCGTCTGGCCACGTGAATGGTGCCGTTGGCCGGCTTCCGGTTCACCTCTCCCGCCAGGGTCGTGCGCGCGTCGATCAGTCCCGTCAGGTCGGTGACCGTGGCATCGAGGGCGAGCCGGGGGATCGGGCGGCCGAGGGCGGTCGCCTCGGTGATCGTCGCGGTGGCTTTCGCATCGAGGCGGGACAGGGTTCCGGTGAGCTGCGCCGCAAGGGCGCCCCGTCCGGTCAGGCGCTCGTCGGCCCGCCGGAGGTCCGGCAGGTCCACATGGGCGTTCACGGCCACACGGGCCGATGTGGCGTCGCCGTCCAGGCGGGCGGCGGCGTGTACGCCCGCAAGGCGCAGATCCTGGAAGCCGAAGCCGCCGTTGGGCAGAAGCCTCGCCAGCCCTGACAGGGTCACGCGGCCTCCCGCAAGGCCGTCCACGGCCCCGATGCCGGTGGCAAAGCGGGTGGCGCTGCCGTTGAGCGTCGCGCTGACCGGGCCCGTGGACAGGACCCCCTGAAGGCCCGCATCAAGATCGAGCGCGCCGCGCAGCCGCAGGCCGGCGATGTCGCCGAAGCGCGACAGGTCGGGCGCATGGGCCACCAGCCGGCCCGCGGCGTCAGGCGCGCCCAGCCGCCCCGCATAGGTGGCGTTCAGGGTAGGCGCGGCGAGGCGCGCCGTTTCGATCTCGGCGGTGCCGTCCGGGGCGGCATTGCCCCGCAGGGTCAGCGTGAGCCGGTCGCCGACGGCCCGGGCCAGGGCCGGATCCGCGAGCACAACCCCGCTCGCCTCCGCATCGGCCACAAGGGCGATCCGGGTGGCGGGCTCCGTGAAGGGGCCGCTGGGAACGGCCGAGAAGGATGCATCGAGCCTCCCCAGGCGCCCGACCGGGAGGCGGGCGTCCTCCGCCTGGAGGTTTCCGGTGATCCGCGGTCCCGCCAGGGGGCCGGCGACGGCCCCGTCGAAGGCGAGCCGGCGGATCTCGGCCCCGCCCGCCACCGTCCTTCCCTCCACGGTGGGAACGGCGCTGGCCGATACCTTGAGATCCACCTCCCGGCCGGCGGAGAGGCTGCCCGATGCGCTGAGCCGTGCGGTCTGCGACGCGAGCGTCAGGCGGGGAATGGCAACGGCACCGTCATTGGCGAAGGTGGTGTCGGCCGTCAACTGCGTCGTTCCGGCAAAGACGGGGGCGAGGGCGGAGGGCAGCAGGCCTTCGACCCGCGCATCCGTGTTCAGGGTGAGCCGCCTGACGCCGCCCTCCCGGCGCAGATCGGCCCGCCCCGTCGCGCCGATCGTCGGCCCCGCATTGAAGGCGAGCTGAGCCCCGAAGGCGTCGAGGCTTCCGCTGCCGGTCAGGTCGAGCCGCACCGGCGGGAGGCCGGGGATGCTGGCGGCGCGGGCCAGGATGCCGCCCTCGGGCTCGTCGAGGGCGAGGGTGAGGTCGAGCCTCTCGGAGGCGTAGTTCAGGCGGGCGGTGAGGTTGCCGGGGGCATCGAGGCGATGGGCCGCGAAGCGCAGATCGAGCCCTTCCGCCGGATTGCCCAGGGAGGCCGCGCCGGTGGCCGAGAGCTGCGCCGCCACCCCGAGGATGGGCTCGCCCAAGGTGAGCTTCTGCAGCCGGAAATCGGCGATCTGAACCTTGACGGGCAGTTCGGGAAGAAGGGGCTCGTCCGCTCCGGGAACGGCCTCCTCGGCGGGCAGCGGCTTGCGCAGGACTTCCAGGCTGCCGATCTCCAGGCGGTCGATCTCAAGCCGCCGCGAGAGCAGGGCGAGGCGACGCCAGACGATGCGCGCCCGGTCCAGCCGGAACCAGACCCCGTCCCGGTCGGAGATGGTGATGTCGCGGATCGTCGCGTCGGACGACAGGGCGCCTTCGACGGTGCCGATGGAGACGCGGGTTGCGGGCGTGGACAGGGCGCGGGAGATGAGGGAGGCCAGAACGCCCTTGTCCTCCTCGGCGCTTCGGGTGCGGAAGGCGGAGGCGAGCAGGATGGCCCCTGCCAGAATGAAAAGCGCAAGCACTGGAACGAGAAGGCGGCGCATGGTCATGTCAAAAGGCCTGTCCGATGCTCACGTAGAGTGAGACTGGCTTGTCGCCCTGGCGACGGTTGAGGGGCGCCGCGACATCCAGACGGATCGGCCCGATGGCCGTGTAGTAGCGCAGCCCCAGCCCCGCCGAGACGCGCAAGGTGTCGTCGAAATCCGGATAGCTCGACTCGAAGGCGCCCCCCGCATCGACGAAGGGGACGATGCCGATGGTGTCGGTGATCTTGATGCGGGCCTCCAGGGAGGCTTCGAGCAGGCTGCGCCCGCCCACCACCTGGCCGAAGGGGCCGATGGGCCCGAGGCTGCGATAGCGGAAGCCGCGCACGGAGCCGCCGCCGCCGGCGAAGAAGCGGAAATTGGCCGGGATCTCGTCCAGCTCGGCGCCCAGGATCGAGCCGACGCCCAGCCGCCCGGCCAGGATATAGCGCGCATCTTCGTCGAGGGCGTAGTAGGCGGAGGCGTTCGCCTCGCCCACCACCATGCCCACCGTCGAGCCGAGGAAGGTCGGATAGGGCGATACCGTCGCGTTGATCCGCATGCCGCGGGTCGGATCGAGGGGCCGGTCGGTGGAGTCGTAGGTGACGGATGCGGGGGTGCCCACCACGAGATAGTCGATCTGCCCCAGCACGTCGCTGGTCTGGCCCTTCTGCACCTGAGCGCCCGCCTGGACGGAGAACGTGTCGCTGAAGCGGTGCCGGATGAACGCCGTGGCGTCCGCAAGGCGGCTGGTATATCCGCCGAAGCGGTCTCCGCCCGTCCGGTCCCGCTCGACGCGGGCGTCCACCAGGAGATCGTTGCGGCTGCCGCCGAGCGCCGGCTTGAGGAAGCTCGCCCGGAAGCGCCCGCCGAGATCGGAGCGCTCGAAGTCGTCGATGCCCTTGATCTGGGTGCCGTCGTTTCGGGGGGCGAGGAAAACGTCCGCCTCCAGGCGCAGCCGCTCTGCGCCGCCGAACAGGTTGCGGTGCTCCCAATAGGCGCGGACGGCCGGCCCGTCCGTGGTGGAGTAGCGGGCGGAAAAGCCCACGACCCGCGGCAGCCGCTCCGTAACCTCCACGAAGATCGGCAGGCGGCCCTGCGGGTCGAGGGCCTCCGCCTCCCGGATGCGGACGGAGCTCAGGGCCTGCAGGGTGGCGACGGATCGGCGGGTGTCGGCCAGGGCCTCGGGCGAATAGGGATCGCCGGGCTCCAGATAGATGAACGAGCGCACCACGGCGGGATCGACATTCTGCGTGCCCGACACGGTCATGTCGCCGATGGGGGCAACCGGCCCCGGGTCGAGGCTGTAGGCCACATCCATGATGCGCGCCGGGTGGAAGACCACCGGATCGATGCTCACCGCCTTGGCGAGGGGGCGCGACTGCGCCCTGAAATGGTCCACCATCCTGGCCTGCGCCGCTCTCAGGTCCGCCGCCCGCGCCGGGTCGCCCGGTTCGAGCTTCACCACCCTCTGCGGCAGCTCCTGCGGGGAGAAGGGCCGGCGCGCCCGCGCATGGTTGACCTGGATGGTGCGGAGCCGGAACAGGGGTCCGGGATCGACCCGGGCCTGGATCGGCACCGCCGCCCTGGCGCGATAGGCCTCGGCGGCCCGAATGGCGGCGGCCGGTTCGGCCCCCATGTCCAGAACGGAGCCGCCGACATCGAACACCAGCCGGGCGTTGTAATAGCCCGATCCCCAGAGCGCATCGATGAGAGGCGCGAAATCCGCCTGGACGCGCCGCACGAGGGACTCGCCGTCCGGCGGCGCATCGGCGCGCAGGCGGTAGAGGGTGGAGGTGTTCTGCAAGGTTTCCCGGAGCGCCTTCTCGCCGCCGGCGATTTCGAACGTCAGCGCATAGGGCAGGGCGTTCGGCGAGGGCGGGGGAGGCTTGTCGCCGGAGCCGAACAGCCCGAAGAAGTCGAACGCCCGCGCCCTTCCGCCCTCGACCGCCCCTGAGGAAGCAAGCAAGCAGGCGGACAGAAGGACGGCGTTGCCCCAGGACGGAAACTTCATTCGGAACTCCAACTGACGCAGACAAAGGCAATCAATGCGGAGAATTTGTGATTGAGGCGAGGATCAGGCCTAAAGAGGGTTAATCCGTTATCTGCCGCAGGGCGCGGCGCAGGCATCGCTCCTGCCCGCGCGGGGCTGGGCGCGCCGATCCCAGACCAGGCTCCCCCGGCGGCAATCCTCGGATATTGCAGATGAATGCCCGGATTTTCCAGGAAGCTCCCGGCGGCGATCAGCCTGAAAATCTGATCCCGCGGCGCTCCCGGATAGCCTTGTGCGGCGAGCCTAAGCGGCAAAGAAGCACAGTGGATTTCAAGCAATAGTGAGCAAGATTAACTTGCCCTGACCATTGCAATCCGCGAGGCTAAGGATGAGGCGGCAAGTCCAAGGTCGAACAAAGGCAACGTCCCAAGACCGGACCTTTCGCGCCGCGCTCTCTGCGCCTGGGGAGGGCTATCCGTCAGCATAAGAACGAAACGCATCAGAGTATCGGGGCCTAGCAACCTTAGCCGTGCAGAAACGTTGTCTCTGAGAGGGATCTGAATTCGGTGGCGCCATGCTTCATTCCGACGACCTGTTCTCGAGTTTCCTGAAGACCTACGAGACCCGCCGCGAGGCGGAGATGTCTCTCGCGGAATACCTGGAAGGGTGCCGCACCGATCCCATGATGTATGCAAGCGCTCCGGAGCGCATCCTGGCGGCGATCGGCGAGCCTGAACTCGTCGATACCTCGAAGGACGCGCGCCTCGGCCGCATCTTCATGAACCGGACGATCCGCGCCTATCCGGCCTTTTCCGAGTTCTACGGCATGGAAGAGACGATCGAAATGATCGTGAGCTTCTTCCGCCATGCCGCGCAGGGCCTGGAGGAGCGCAAGCAGATCCTCTACCTGCTCGGCCCGGTCGGCGGCGGAAAATCCTCCCTGGCCGAACGCCTGAAGGCCCTGATGGAGGTTCACCCCATCTACGTGCTCAAGGCCGGCAACGAGATCAGCCCCGTCTTCGAGAGCCCCCTCAGCCTGTTCGATCCCGAGCAGATGGGGCCGATGCTCGAGGAGCGCTTCGGCATTCCCCGGCGGCGGCTGACCAACCTGATGAGCCCCTGGGCCATCAAGCGCCTCGACGAGTTCGGCGGCGACGTCTCCCGCTTCCGGGTGGTGAAGGTCAATCCTTCGCGGGTGCGGCAGATCGGGATCGCCAAGACCGAGCCGGGCGACGAGAACAACCAGGACATCTCGTCCCTCGTGGGCAAGGTGGACATCCGCAAGCTGGAGACCCTGTCCCAGGCCGATCCCGACGCCTACAGCTATTCCGGCGGCCTCAACCGCGCCAACCAGGGCATTCTCGAATTCGTCGAGATGTTCAAGGCGCCCATCAAGATGCTCCACCCGCTGCTCACGGCCACGCAGGAGGGGAACTACGTCGGAACGGAGAATATCGGCTCCATCCCGTTTACGGGCATCATCCTGGCGCATTCCAACGAGGCCGAGTGGCAGAGCTTCAAGGCCAACAAGAACAACGAGGCGTTCATCGATCGCATTTATGTGATCAAGGTGCCCTACTGCCTCCGGGCGACCGAGGAGCAGAAGATCTACGAGAAGCTGATCCGGGGCTCGGAGCTGACCGGAGCGCCCTGCGCCCCGGCGACCCTGGAGATGCTGGCCCGGTTCTCGGTGCTCTCGCGCCTGCGCTCGCACGAGAACTCGAACTTCTTCTCCAAGATGCGGGTCTATGACGGCGAAAGCCTGCGGGAGGTCGATCCGCGCGCCCGGAGCCTGCAGGAATACAAGGATGCGGCAGGCGTCGACGAGGGCATGGACGGGATTTCCACCCGCTTCGCCTTCAAGGTTCTGGCCGCCACCTTCAATCACGACACGATCGAGGTGGCCGCCGATCCGGTCCACCTGATGTATACCCTCGAACAATCCCTGCGGCGGGAGCAGCTGCCCACGGATGTGGAGCGGCGCTACCTCGAGTTCATCAAGGCGGAGCTCGCGCCGCGCTACGCCGATTTCATCGGCCACGAGATCCAGAAGGCCTATCTGGAATCCTACCACGATTACGGCCAGAACCTCTTCGACCGCTACGTGGCCTATGCGGACGCCTGGATCGAGGATCAGGACTTCAAGGACCCCGACACGGGCCAGCTTCTCAACCGGGAGCTCCTGAACCAGGAGCTGACCAAGATCGAGAAGCCGGCCGGCATCGCCAATCCGAAGGATTTCCGCAACGAGGTGGTGAAGTTCTCGCTGCGGGCCCGGGCCGGCAACAACGGCCGGAACCCGTCCTGGACCAGCTACGAGAAGGTGCGCGAGGTCATCGAGCGCCGCATGTTCTCGCAGGTGGAGGAGCTCCTGCCCGTGATCAGCTTCGGCTCGAAGAAGGACAGCGAGACGGAGAAGAAGCACGGGGAATTCGTGGAGCGGATGATGGCGCGGGGCTACACCGAGCGGCAGGTTCGCCGCCTGGTGGAGTGGTACATGCGCGTGAAGCAGGCAGGCTGACCAACAAGCGGAGGCAGATCAGGCGTTCCTATGTACATCATCGACAGACGCCTCAACCCGGGCGGCAAGAGCCTCGCCAATCGCCAGCGTTTCCTTCGGCGGGCCAAGGCGCAGATCCAGCGGGCCGTGCGCCAGAGTGCCGGAGACCGCGGCATCAGCGACCTGGAGCGGGGAGGGGAGGTTTCCATCCCCGTCGATGGCGTGCGCGAGCCGAGCTTCCGCCGCTCCGGCGAGGGGGGCATCAACGACCACATCCTCCCCGGCAACAAGCGCTTCGTCGAAGGCGATACGATCGACCGGCCTCCGTCGGGCGGGGGCGGGAGCCCGACTGCCGGCGGCGACGGGGAGGGGGAGGACGATTTCCGCTTCGTCCTGACCCGCGAGGAGTTTCTCGATCTCTTCCTGGACGATCTCGAACTTCCCGACCTCGCCAAGCGGCGCCTCGCCACCGTGGAGACCCAGGGGATGCGCCGCGCCGGGTATTCCGTCACGGGCTCCCCGGTCAACCTCGCCCTGCTGCGCTCCATGCGCAACGCCCTGTCCCGGCGGATCGCCATGCGGCGGCCGAAGCCCGACGAGCTGCTACGCCTCCAGGAGGAGATCGCCCTTCTAGAGAACGAGGGTGAAAGCGAGCGCCTCATGGAGCTGCGCCTGGAGCTCGAAGCGCTGCAACTGCGCGCCCGGCGCTTTCCCTATATCGATCCCATCGACCTGCGGTATCGCCGCTTCGAGCCCGTCTCGAAGCCGGTGGCCCAGGCGGTCATGTTCTGCCTGATGGACGTGTCCGGGTCGATGACCGAGCACATGAAGGACCTGGCCAAGCGCTTCTACATGCTGCTCTACATCTTCCTGACCCGGCGCTACAAGCACGTGGAGATCGTCTTCATCCGCCATACCCACGAGGCGAAGGAAGTGGACGAGAACACCTTCTTCAACAGCCCGGAGACGGGCGGCACCGTGGTGTCGTCGGCCCTGCGGGAGATGCAGAGGATCGTGACCGAGCGCTATTCTCCGGACAACTGGAACATCTATGCGGCCCAGGCTTCGGACGGCGACAACTCGCCCAACGACGGCAGCGTCACCGCGGGGCTCCTGAAGAATGTGATCCTGCCCGTTTGCCAGTACTACGCCTATCTGGAGGTGGGCAGCGACAGCGACAGGATGCATGCGGGCTTCATCAACCACAAGACGTCGCTCTGGCAGACCTACGAGGCCCTGCAGAACGAGGGCGCCACCCTCGCCATGCGAAAGGTCAACCACCGCCGTGAGATCTATCCCGTCTTCCGGGAGCTCTTCCGGCGCCGCGACGCCGATGCGGGGGTAAGGGCGCCATGAGCCTGATCGAGCATGATCGCCTTCTTTTCCAGGGCGCCGACTGGGATTTCGGAACCATCCAGCGGATCTACGACGCGGTCGAGACCGTTGCGCGCAAGGACCTCGGCCTTGACGTGTATCCCAACCAGATCGAGGTGATCACGGCCGAGCAGATGCTCGACGCCTATGCGTCCATCGGGATGCCCCTGTTCTACAAGCACTGGTCCTTCGGCAAGCGCTTCGCCACCCACGAGGCCGGCTACCGCCAGGGGCTGATGGGCCTCGCCTACGAGATCGTCATCAACTCGAACCCGTGCATCTCCTACATCATGGAGGAGAACACGGCGACCATGCAGACCCTGGTGATCGCCCATGCGGCCTTCGGGCACAACCATTTCTTCAAGAACAACTACCTGTTCAAGGAATGGACAGACGCGGACGGCATCCTCGACTACCTGGAATTCGCCAAGGGCTACATCGCCCGCTGCGAGGAGCGCTATGGGCAGGCCGCCGTCGAGAAGGTGCTCGACGCCGCCCATGCCCTGATGTCCCACGGGGTCCACCGCTATCCGCGCAAGAAGCGGCCCGATCTGCACTCGGAGGAGCGCCGGGAGGAGGAGCGACACCTTCACCGGGAGCAGACCTACAACGTCCTGTGGCGCACCGTGCCCCAGAAGGGCGCGGCGAAAGTCGAGCTGAGCGAGGACCGGCGGCGGGCGCTGCTGGAGCTGCCGCAGGAAAACCTCCTGTACTTCCTCGAAAAATCGGCCCCGCGCCTGCAGCCGTGGCAGCGGGAACTCCTGCGCGTCGTCCGTCACATCGCGCAGTACTTCTATCCGCAGCGGCAGACCAAGGTGATGAACGAGGGCTGCGCCACCTATTGCCACTACCGCATCATGACCCACCTGCACGAGCGCGGGCAGCTGAGCGACGGCGCCTTCCTGGAGTTCCTGCAGTCGCACACCAATGTGGTGCGGCAGCCGGAATACGACGATCCCCACTACGGCGGCATCAACCCCTACGCCCTCGGCTTCGGCATGATGCAGGACATCGAGCGCATCTGCACCCGTCCGACGGGAGAGGACCGGGACTGGTTCCCGGACATCGCCGGCAGGGGCGATCCCATGGCGGTGCTGCGCGACGTCTGGGCGAACTACCGCGACGAGAGCTTCATCTCGCAGTTCCTGAGCCCGACCCTGATGCGGCAATGGCGGATGTTCCATCTGGTGGACGATCCGGACCAGCCGGAGCTCTGGGTCGAGGCCATCCACGACGAGCGCGGCTACCGCCGCCTGCGCCGCATGTTGTCCCGCCACTACGACGTGGGCTGGAGCGACCCCGATATCCAGGTCGTCGACGTGGACCTTGCGGGCGACCGGCGCCTCATCCTGCATCACCAGGTCTTGAACCGGTCGCTTCTCCACAAGGACGACGCCCAGCGGGTCCTCCAGATGGTCGCCAACCTGTGGGGCTACGACGTGGTGCTCAAGGAGGTCGATTCCGCGACCGGAGCGATCTTCCAGGAGCATGTCGCCCACGCTCACGAAACGCTCTTTTAAGATTCCCTTTGACGCAAAAAAGCCAGCGACTCACAGCACCATGGATCATCCAGGGCTCGGCTCCCGATCAGGCCGGCTCCCATTCTGGAGGGTACCTATGGAACATAAGCCTGTAGAGAAGCTTCGTAGCGTCGCTGAAGTGCATGAGTTCAAGCAAGGTTTCCTCTCCCGGCGCGAGCGCCTCGAGCGCTGGGCCGAAATCCTGGAACGCCGGCCGAAACGGCGCCTGAGGTCCCTCGGGGAGATCGAGTTCACGCCGGAGGAAGCGCGGCCCGAACTGCGGTCGGACAACTCTCCCCTGACGGTCGCCTTCGAGGACTCGGTTCTCCGCGCGGACGGCCTGAAGAGCGACAAGCTCGGCGACGCCATGGAGTATTTCGACCTCTCCGAACGGCAGGCGCATCGCCTCCTCTGCTCCTGCATGAACGGCTGGAGCATGGAGGCCGGATCGACGGCCCGGAAAATCCATCGCCTGGCAAATCCCGACCACCGCCAAGCCCTGCTCCTCACCTCCCTCGGGCTGCTCACGGCAGCGCCGGCCGTGTTCTATCTTCTGGGCTAGGACCGGGAGCGCATCGGGCCCTCTGTCTCGACGCGGGAGAGGGGGCTCGAACAACACCGCCGTCACGAACCGCCCGACCCCCTGTCACGGGGAGGCAGCGCGCCGGCCGGAACATGCCGCAGCCCCCTTTGCTGCGTGCGATGGATGACATGTGACCCGCAGGATCGCACTTCCCTGGTACAGCCGCGAGAACTACCCCGGCATCCTGGCTGTGGTGGCGGATCGCCACAACTTCGCTTCGACCTACGATCAATGGCTCATGGCGGCCGAGAACAACGAACTGGTGGCGCGCCAGGCCGGCCTCGAGATCGACCGCGTGATGATCGAGCCGGAAGCCTTCGCCCGCTGGTGCGCCGAGAGGGGCGCCGCGCCGGACAGCGCCGCACGGATGAGCTATGTGTCGGAGCAGCGCCCCTCCCACCCCGAAGCCTGATTCCGGCAGGAACGGCCAAGCCTTGACGTCCTCCCCCCTGTCCCTAGTTGCACCGGAATACCGGTGGAGAGACGTGTGGAACAGTTGAGTCGCGGCGAATTCAGCTCTGCCGATCCTGCCAGCAGAACGAGTGAAGCGGGAAGCGGAGGATCTGCCGCAGGCGCGACGATGCGCGCGGCCGTTCTCACGGGGCCCGGGCAGATGCGCATCGACCAGGTGGCCCGTCCCGAGCCCGGACCGGGCCAGGTGCGCCTTCGCCTCGAAGGCTGCGGGGTATGCGCCTCGAACCTGACGCCCTGGGCCGGACCCGAGTGGATGCGGTTTCCCACCGAGCCGGGCGGGCTCGGGCACGAGGGGTGGGGCGTGGTGGACGCCCTCGGCGGGGGCGTCGAAGGCCTGTCGGTGGGCGACCGGGTCGCGGCCCTCTCGTACAAATCCTATGCCGAGTACGACCTTGCCGATGCGGAGGCGGTGGTCCGCCTGCCGGAGGCTCTTGCGGGACAGCCGTTCCCCGGCGAGCCCCTCGGCTGCGCCATGAACATCTTCCGCCGCAGCGAGATCGAGGCCGGCCAGACCATCGCCATCGTGGGGATCGGCTTTCTCGGCGCGATCCTGACCCGGCTTGCCTCCGGGGCCGGCGCGCGGGTGATCGCCATCTCGCGCCGCCCCTTCTCCCTCGACCTGGCGCGCCGGATGGGAGCGGCCGAGACCATCCCCATGGAGGATCATCACGCGATCATCGAGCAGGTGAAGGATCTCACCGGCGGCGTCTTCTGCGACCGTGTCATCGAGGCGGTCGGCAAGCAATGGCCCCTCGACCTCGCCGCGGAGCTGACCCGCGAGCGCGGCAAGCTGATCGTCGCCGGCTACCACCAGGACGGCCCGCGGCAGGTCAACATGTGGCTCTGGAACTGGCGCGGACTCGACGTGATCAACGCCCATGAACGGGACCCCAGGATCTACGTGCAGGGCATCCGCGAGGCCGTGGAGGCCATCGCATCGGGGCGGCTTGATCCGAGCTCCCTCTACACCCACGTTTTCCCCCTCGACCGACTGGGCGAGGCGCTGAACGCCACCCGCGACAGGCCCGACGGGTTCCTCAAGGCTCTGGTGACCTACGGATGACGCAGCAGGCCCTGCTCGAAACAGCTCCCGCCGCATCGCTGCCGCGCCCGCGCCTCGGCTTCCTCGGCGTCGGCTGGATCGGACGCCACCGGATGCAGGCGATTCTCGGAGCGGGGGCCGCCCATGTGGCGGCCATCGCCGATCCGTCGCCGGACATGGCCGCGGAGGCCGGCAAGCTGGCCCCCGACGCCAAGCTCGTCTCCACCCTTGACGACATCCTGGATGCGGGCGTCGACGGCGTGGTGATCGCCACGCCGAGCGCCATGCACGCGGAGCAATCCATCCGGGCCCTGGAACGGGGCGTGGCCGTCTTCTGCCAGAAGCCGCTCGGTCGGACGGCCGCAGAGGTCCGGGCGGTGGTGGACGCCGCCCGTGCGGCGGACCGGCTCCTGTGCGTGGATCTGTCCTACCGGTTCACAAGCGGGATGCGCCGCATTCGCGAGGTTCTCGGCTCCGGCGAGCTGGGACGCATCTATGCGGTCGATCTGGTCTTCCATAACGCTTACGGACCGGACAAGCCGTGGTTCTACGACCCTGCGCTCTCCGGCGGCGGCTGCGTCATGGACCTTGGCGTCCACCTGGTGGACCTTGCGCTCTGGGCCTTGGGCCATCCGGGCGTCAAGGACGTTTCGGGAAAGCTGTTCTCGGGCGGAGAGCCGTTGCGGGACCCGGCCTCGCAGGTTGAGGATTATGCGGTCGCCACCATGGAGCTGGAAACGGGCGCGGTCGCGCAGCTCGCCTGTTCCTGGCGGCTTCAAGCCGGTTGCGATGCGGTGATCTCCGCTTCCTTCTATGGCACGCAGGGCGGAGCGGCCCTGCGCAATGTGAACGGCTCCTTCTACGATTTCACGGCGGAGCGCTATCGCGGCACGGCGCGCGAGGTGCTGGCGGCCCCTCCCGACGAATGGGGCGGACGGGCGGCGGCGGACTGGGCGACGCGCCTTGCGGCAGGCGAGCGCTTCGACCCCGCAGCGGAGCGGCTGCTGGACGTCGCCCAGGTGCTGGATCGGATCTACGGACGCTGACACGAGCCCCCTCTCCGAAGGGAGGGGGCTGGAAAGCAAGCCTGAGGAGGTCAGAGCGGTTCGAGCACCCTGCCTGGCTGCACGGGAGCGATGTGGCCTGCGTAGCGGCGGATCATGGCGGCGCAGAACTCGGCGAATTCTTCCTTCACCTGGGGCGCGCTGGTGTGGTGGGGCGCGATGCCGCGATGCTCCGGCGTGAAGCAAAAGGTCACCGTCACGTGGAAATCGGCAAGCGCCTCCATCTGGCGGTCGAACCAGTCGAGGGCGTTGGGGCGGAAGCTGTCCGCCCAGGACAGGCCCGTGCGCAGGTGCCTGACGCCGAGCCGCTTCATCCAGGCCACCGCATCGTCCAGGCGGTGATCCTCGAAATGGAACCACTGGCAAAGCCCCATCTGGGCCGCGTATTTTGCATATTCCTCAAGGGCGGGCTTGGGCGTGCCGTCTTCCCGCAGCAGCCCCATGTAGAAATGGCGGTAATAGGACGAGCCCTCCGCCTCCCGGTGCCGGGTGGTGGCTCCCCAGGCGCGGGGCAGGTCGTAGAGCGAGTACCAATGGATCCGCGGCGCCTTGCGGATCAGGAGCTCCGCCGTGCGGTTCAAGCCCCAGACCTGGACTTCCTCGGCCCCGAAGGTCGAAATGCCGACCTCGCTCACCCAGATCGGCTTGTCCGTCACGGCCCGGATCTCGTCGATCTTGGCCGGCCATTCATGGATCTGCCACAGGTTCCAGTCGAGGGGGAAGCCGTGAACGGCCACCACGTCGAGGTGATCGAGCGCGCCGTGGGCCTCCAGCTTCTTGATGAAGCCCGGATCGATGGGCGAGATGCCGCCGAGCACGCGCGGCAGATGCGGGCTTTCCGCCTTGATGGCCTGGCCCGCGACGATCACCATGTCGGAAAAGAGCTTCCAATCCGGATCGATCTCCGGGTCCCAATGGGACTTGTTGTTGGGCTCGTTCCAGATCATTGCGGCTTCGATCATCGGCTTCTCCCCTTGGCCGGGTAGACGGCTTCCGCTCCCGGCGGCGCATCGACGCGGCGGCAGATGTAGACTTCGGTTTCGGGATGCTGGACGATCTCGAACCCGGCGCTGCGGAGCATGGCTTCCACGCAGGCCGAGTTCGGGGCCCACCAATTGGTCGGATCATCCGCATAGCGATGCTCGATGAAGTGCATCTTTGGGTAGCGCGGATCGTCGAAATGCTCCGTCTGCCAGAAGGTGTAGTTCTCCTCGACGCGAAGCACGTCCTTCGACCCGCGCTGCATCGACTGGAACACGAGCATGTCGCCGGCCACGTGCTCGTGGATGAGGTCGAGCGCCAGGAGCGGGTGCCGCAAGTGGTAGAGAACGCCCATGAACAGCACCACGTCGAAGCGCTCGCCGAGCGCCCCCAGGTCGTAGACGGAGAGCTTGCGGAACTCGATGTCATGGCCCGTGGTCTGAGCCGCGAAGCGGGCCTGGGCGAGATATGCGTCGTCGAAATCGACGCCCAGAACCCGGCTTGCCCCGCGCTTCTTCATCTCGATCGAGTAGAAGCCGCCGTTGCAGCCGATATCGAGAACCGATTTGCCGGTCAGGTCCTGCGGGATCGCGCCCGAGAACTTCTGCCATTTGACCGCAGGGTAATTGCCGAGGAAATGGTCGGGGGCCGTCCAGACGCCGTTCAGCTCCATGTTGTGAAACCAGGGGCCCAGGGCTTCGGCCCGCTTGCGGATCTCATCGGCGGATGTGGGGTCGACAGCATTCATGGTGAGGCCTACTCCCTGCTCAGGTCATGAAGGCCGCGGGGCATCCGCCCCGCCGGCCAGCCCAGGGCGACGCGCGCGCCCGCGATGTCGTCGTGTTGAGCCGCCTCGCTCAGGAGCCCGATGGCGGAGCGGTAGCCGTGCAGGGTTCCCACATCCACGTAGGATTCGCCCGCCTTCACCCCGATCGCCTCGCCTCCCTGAGCCAGATAGGCGTTCACGAGCGTGCCGATATACTCGTCCTCACCGTTGCGCTCGCGCCAAAGCCGGCGCAGCGCTTCCAGAACGTGGCCCGGCATCTTGAAAGCGCCCCAGATCCATTGCGAGGAGGCGTCCTCCCGCTTCACCTGGATGTCCCGCACGCGCATCGCCTCATCGAGAACGACCGCGTCGAAGAATTGCGGCTGCTCGACCGGGAAGAGCAGGAAGGACAGGATGTTCTCCGGCAGCTCCGTCAGGGCTTTTTCCGGAAACCACACCGTATCCGGCAGGCCGACGATCGCGCTCTCATCGGGGGGAATGAGGGGGGCGGCGCGGAAGATCGCGTCGCATAACCCCCGGGGCTCCGGCTGAACCACATAGGCGATGGAGGCGTTCCCGTAGCTTGCTCCGTAATATTCCATGATGTCGGATTTGCCCGGCGAGATCACGAAGCAGATCTTGTCGGCCCCGCCATGGATCATGCGCTCGACGAGATACTCGCTCACCGCGCAGGGCCGCTCGACCCCGTTGTCGAGACGGCTGCCGACCGGCAGGAGCTCCTTGGAAAAGGCCAGCGGCTGAATGCGGCTGCCGATTCCTGCTGCGGGCACGATCCCCCACATGGCTTCAAGCCTCCATCATGGCCTGGGAACGGCCATCCGATCGAGAGGGGGAACTGGGACTCGCCAGAAGAATCTCAAGCTCCTGCGCCCGGCGGTCGGACGTGTGCTGCTCCAGGGTCCGCTCGCGGCTGGCCCCCGCGATGCGCTTCAGTTCGGCGTCGCCGAGATCGAGCGCGTCCAAGGCTTCTTCCATCGTTCGGGCGAGAAGGATTTCCCGGCCGGGTTCGAAGAAGCTGTCGAGGCCGTCCCATGGGTCGGACAGGATGGGGACGCCGCAGGCGGATGCCTCGAACAGGCGCCCGGACGGGCACCACCCCATCTCAGCCATGGCCTGGCGGGTCACGTTGAGTGTCAGGCGCGAGGAGGAGAAGAAGGCGGGGTGCTCGGCGGGCGGCAGGTGCTGGACGAAATAGATGTTGGGCGACCAGGGAAAGTCCTGCGGATATTGCGCGCCGCCGATCAGGAAGCGTTTGTGAGGGCGAAGAGCGGCAGGCTCGATGAAGAGGCGCTGCAGGGTCGCCTGGCGATCCGCCGCATAGGTGCCGAGATAGGACAGGTCCGACGCATAATGCTCCACCCCCGCCACCGGCCGGTGAATGTCCGGATCCACATGCCCGTAGAGGGGCGCAACCCGTTGCGCGCCCAGTTCCGTGCGCAGCTTTTCGAGAGCCCCGCCCCCGGTATAGCTGAGAACCCAGTCGAACTCGCCGAGCCCCCTCGGGCCGATATAGGTGGTCGTTTCCTTCGCCTGAAGGCGCGAGAGGGTGATGGGGGTGTCGAGGTCGTAGAAGATCCGCCTGGCGCCTGGCGCATCGAGCACCAGCTCCGTCGCCGCGATGCCGTCCGGGCAGTAGGAGGTCACCATGGCGACATCCGCGTCGGCGATGTGGGCTTTCGCGCGGGGCGCGACGGAGTCCCACGAATCGTAGAGCACGAGCTCGCCTCCTGGGATCTCGAACAGATCCCGGTTCATGGCGTAGTAGGGCGCATCCTTCTCGAAGAAGACGGTTTTGTGCCCCCGGCGGGCGAGCGCGCGGCAGAGGCCCCGCCACAGGGTTGCATGGCCGTTGCCCCAGGATGACGAGATGGTGAGGCCGAACACGACGATCTTCATGCGGCCACCACCTCGTTCAAGCGCAAGACCTTGCAGCCCCAATCACCCACCACGAGCGTGCTGATGGAGGCAGGCTCGACCTCGAAGCGACCATAGGCGTCGATGGGCAGGCCGAGGCAGTAGAGCAGGGCAGCCTTGATTACGTCGCCGTGGCTCACCAGAACCACGGACCGGCCCGGGTAGCGCTCGCGCAAATCTGCGATGGCCTTGACGATGCGGCCCTGCGCTTCGCGCATCGTCTCGCCCTCGGGCGGGCGGCTGACCGCGCGGGCGTTGTTCCAGGCGCTCCAGCGCGGGTCCCGGCTCAGGGCCTCGAAGCTCATTCCGGTCCAGGCGCCGAAATCGATCTCGCCGATGGCCTCGCAGATCTCCAGGGGCTCGCCGATGCGCGCTGCGATGGGTTCTGCGGTTTCCACGGCCCGTTCGAGAGGGCTCGTCTGAATACAGGCCACGTTCTCGCGGGTGAAGCGCTCGGAGAGGCGGCGGGCCTGGGCCTTCCCCGCCTCGCCCAGCCTGACCCCGGGCATCCGCCCGCACAGCACGGTGCCGACCCGGTCATGGGCCGCATGGCGCACGAGGAAGAACGTGGTGGTCACGTCTTGAGCCCCCGCCTCAATCGTCTTCACCGCTGATGAAGCGCAGGGTCCTTTCGCGGGCCTCGTTGTCGGTGAATTGCTGCGGCGGGGACTTCATGAAATAGCTCGACGGGCCGGTGAGCGCGCCGCCGATCTTGCGGTCCATGGCCAGCTTCGCGCAGCGCACCGCGTCGATCACGATGCCGGCGGAGTTGGGCGAGTCCCAGACTTCGAGCTTCAGCTCCACATTCAGCGGCACGCCGCCGAAGGTGGTGCCTTCCATGCGGATATAGGCCCATTTGCGGTCGGTGAGCCACGGCACGTGATCGCTCGGGCCCACATGGATGTCGCCGGCCGGAAGGGGAATATCGAGCTGGCTCGACACCGCCTGGGTCTTGGAGATCTTCTTCGATTCCAGCCGCTCCCGCTCCAGCATGTTCTGGAAATCCGTGTTGCCGCCGAAGTTGAGCTGATAGGTGCGGTCGAGCCGCACGCCGCGTTCGCGGAACAGGTTGGCCAGCACGCGATGCACGATGGTGGCGCCCACCTGGCTCTTGATGTCGTCGCCGACGATGGGGAGCCCGCGCTCCTCGAAGCGCCTGCGCCATTCGGGATTGGAGGCGATAAAGACCGGGATGCAGTTCACGAAGGCGCAGCCCGCTTCCAGCGCGCGCTCCGCATACCATTCGGTCGCCCTCTGCGATCCCACCGGCAGGTAGGAGACGAGAACATCCGTGCCGGATCGGCGCAGGACCTCGGTGACATCGGCCTCGTCCTCCGGCGCCTCGTCGATCTCGTCGCGCAGGTACTTGCCCAGGCCGTCGAGGGTCCTGCCGCGGTTGACCACGATTCCGCTTTCCGGCACGGATGCGAAGCGCTGCGTGTTGTTGGGCTCGGCGAAAATCGCCTCGGACACGTCGCGGCCCACCTTCGAGGCGTTCACGTCGAAGGCCGAGGCGATCTCGATGTCGCCGATATGATATCCGCCCAGTTCCACGTTCATCAGGCCGGGCACGGGCTCGTTGCCCTTCGCGTCCCGATAATAGGAAAGGCCCTGCACGAAGGACGAGGCACAATTGCCGACGCCGACGATCCCCACGCGGACCTTGCTTGAACTCATGACGGACCTCTCCATGTACTGTAGAACGGATCGCTGCCCTTATCGAGCCGGATCGAAGCAGGCGACAAGCTATCGGCCCGGCGGCGCATCCCCAAGCTTAGCCGTCAACGTACGAGGGTAGCCGTTGTTCCGAGCGCTGATTCCTCTGAAGAGACTCCTGTCGCGCGACTCTTGCCCTAGAACCTTGTCTTAAGGATTGAGCGTCCAACCTCTCCGGGGCGACAAGGAACAAAGATGAAGCTTTGGAGTTGGATTGCCGGAAAGCCAAGCTTGCGAGTAGTCTCATGCGGCGTCTGATGAGAACCGACTCGCCCTGTCAGAGGGGTCGGAGACAGACCGTTATCATGTGTCGCCTGCCCGAGCCAGGGCGCGGCCGTGACCCTTTGAATCCCTTCCCAGCATGGAAACGACCCGGAGGCACCTTGTGACGGATACGATCCTCATTACCGGCGGCGCAGGCTTCATCGGGCGATATGTGGCGCGGGCCTGCCTGGAGCGCGGGCATCGGGTCCGCGTCCTCGACGGCCTGATCGAACAGGTGCACGGCGACAGGACGCAGGCTGAAGGGCTCGATCCCGAAGTGGAGGTCGTGGTCGGCGACATTCGCGACGAGACGGCGGTTCTGCGGGCGCTGAAGGGCGCCACGAAGGTGGTTCATCTGGCCGCGGAGGTGGGCGTCGGCCAGAGCATGTACGCCATCGACCGCTATGTCTCCGTGAACGACTACGGCACGGCGGTGCTGTTCCAGCAGCTCATCGACAACCCGGTGAAGCGGGTCGTCGTCGCCTCGTCCATGAGCATCTACGGCGAAGGGCTCTATCGCGATGCGGACGGCAATGTCCTCCAGGAGGTGGCGCGTGCGCCGCGCACGAGCGAGGATGCGCCCTGGGACCCGGTGGATGCGCAGGGGCGGCCCCTGATCCCCGCGCCGACGCCCGAGTGGAAGCGCCCGGCTCTCGCGTCCGTCTATGCCCTCTCGAAATATGTTCAGGAGCGCCTGACCCTCACGGTTGCGCCGGCCTACGGCATGGAAGGCGTGGCGCTGCGGCTCTGGAACGTCTACGGGCCGGGCCAGGCCCTATCCAATCCCTATACGGGCGTTCTCGCCATCTTCTCGTCGCGCCTCCATAATGGGCAGCCGCCGATGATCTTCGAGGACGGCCAGCAGCGCCGCGACTTCGTTCATGTGGAGGACGTGGCGCAGGCCTTCGTTCTGGCTCTGGAGCACGAAAAGGCCCCCGGCGGGGTGTTCAACGTGGGCAGCGGCGAGGACCGCACGGTCTGCGAGGTGGCGGAGCTTCTCGGCAAAGCCATGAACCGTCCCATCGCGCCCGAGATTGCCGGCAAGGCCAGGACCGGCGACATCCGCCACTGCATCGCCGACATCACGAAGATCCGTCAGGAACTGGGCTATGCCCCCCGCCGCGACTTCCAGGAGGGACTGGCGGAACTCGCCGAATGGGTGGCGAAGCAGGAGGCCAAGGATCTGGTGCAGGAGGCGCGCAAGGAGCTGGAAGCGCGGGGTCTCGTGGCATGAGCGAGACCGACAAGCCAGCCGCCCCGGCGCCCCTGCGCCGCCGTCCCGTTCTCGTGACCGGCGGCGCGGGCTTCATCGGGTCGAACCTCGCCGATCGCTTCGCGCGCGAAGGTCATGACGTTCTCGTCTACGACACCCTTGCGCGCCCGGGCGTCGAACAGAACCTCGATTGGCTGAAGAAGCGGCATCCGGGCAAGATCTCCGCCGTTGTCGACGACATCCGCAACGAGACGGCCCTGGCCGATGCGGCGGGCGACGCTCAGGCGGTCTTCCACATGGCGGCCCAGGTGGCCGTCACCACCAGCCTCGCCAATCCCCGCGAGGATTTCGAGATCAACATCCAGGGCACCTTGAACCTGCTCGAAGCGCTCCGGCGGCGCAGCGAGCCCGTTCCCCTTGTCTTCGCCTCCACCAACAAGGTCTATGGCGATCTGGCGGACGTTGCCCTCGACAAGACCAACGACGCCTATGTTCCGCGCGACCCTGCGATCCGCGCCCATGGCATCGGCGAGAATCGTCCTCTCGATTTTCACACGCCCTATGGCTGCTCGAAGGGAGCGGCCGAACAATATGTGCTCGACTATGCCCGCTCCTTCGGTGTGCCCACCTGCGTGCTGCGCATGAGCTGCATCTACGGACAGCGCCAGATGGGAACCGAGGATCAGGGATGGGTCGCCCACTTCCTGATCCGGGCGCTCAAGGGAGAGCCGATCTCCATCTACGGCGACGGATGCCAGGTGCGCGACGTCCTCGACATCTCCGACGCCGTCGAGGCCTATGCCTCGGCCTGGAGGCACATCGGGGCGGTTCAGGGACGCGCCTTCAATCTCGGAGGGGGGCCGTCGAACGCCATCAGCCTGAAACAGCTCATGACCCACATCGAGGATGTGATCGGGCGTCCCGTGGAGACGGTCTATTCCGACTGGCGCGCGGGCGACCAGCGCTACTACGTGTCCGATACGCGCCTTGCGGCCCGCGAACTCGGCCTCAAGCCGGCGATTCCCTGGCGCAAGGGCGTCGCCGCGCTGGCTCAATGGCTTCAGGAGGAGCGGGGGCCTGCGCGCCCGGAGCCTTCCCAGGCTCATCGTCAGGCGGCAGAGGCCCTGTCGTGACAGCGGCTTGCCGGGGGAGCGTTGGAGACCGCATGTCGGCATCGTCGGACCAGGCGCCGAAGCTGCGCGTGCTCATGACGGCCGATGCGGTCGGCGGCGTCTGGCAATATGCCCTCGACCTTGCGGGCGGATTGCGGGCGCATGGGGTCGAGACGACCCTCGCCGTGCTCGGACCCGTGCCGTCCGCCGATCAGCAGCGCCGGGCTGAGGCGTCCGGGGTGAAGCTTGTTCGGACGGGCCTGCCCCTCGACTGGACGGCCGACGGGCGGGACGAGGTGGAGGAGGCCGGACGGGCCATCGCTCGCCTGGCCTCGGCGCTCGAGCCCGACATCGTTCATCTCAATGCTCCCGCCCTGGCCGCAAGCGCAAACTTCTCTTCTCCGGTCGTCTCGGTCTGCCATTCCTGCGTCGCCACCTGGTGGCGGGCGGTCCGCGGCGGCCCGTTGCCGGAAGCCTTCGTGTGGCGGACCGACCTCGTCAGGCAGGGGTATCAGGCCGCCAGCATGCTGCTTGCTCCCACATCAGCCTTCGCCCATGCGACCGCGCTTTGTTACGATCTGGCGAAGACGCCCCACGTTGTCAGGAACGGACGCCGCACCTTGCAGGACAGCCACAGGGGCGGTTCTTCCAAGACCTTCGTCTTCACGGCCGGACGCCTGTGGGACGAGGGCAAGAACCTTGCGGGCGTCGACCGCGCGGCTGCGCGGCTCTCGATTCCGGTGGTGGCGGCCGGGCCGCTCCAGGGGCCCAACGACGCCCGCGTCGAGGCCCGGCATGTGGCGGCCCTTGGCCGGTTGAGCGATGCGGATGTGGCGCGGTATCTGAGCGCAAGGCCGATCTTCCTTTCGGCCGCCCGCTACGAGCCCTTCGGGCTGGCCGTTCTCGAAGCGGCGCAGGCGGGATGCGCTCTCGTTCTGTCGGATATTCCAACGTTCCGCGAGCTGTGGGACGGCGCTGCGGTCTTCGTTTCGCCCGATGACGACCGGGGCATGGCAGCCGCCATCGAGCGCCTTGCGGGGGATGCGGACGAGCGCGGCCGCATGGGCGAGGCCGCCAGGAGCAAGGCGGCAGCCTACAGCGTGGAGGCCATGAGCGCAGGCGTGCTGTCGGCCTATCGTTCCGTGCTTTCCACGAAGAATCCCGGTCTTTTCTTCGGGGGAGCCGCCGCATGAAGTTCGTCTATTTCACCCACTCCCTCGCCTCGTGCTGGAACCACGGCAACGCCCATTTTCTCCGGGGCGTTCTGCGCGATCTGATCGGTCGCGGACATGAGGTCATGGCCTTCGAGCCCGCAGGGGCCTGGAGCCTCGACAACCTGCTGAAGGATCATGGGGAGGCAGGGCTCGACGCCTATCGCGGCCTTTATCCCGAACTCACGTCGCAGACCTTCTCGCCCAGCATCGATCTGGACGCGTCGTTGAGCGATGCGGACGTGGTCATCGTTCATGAATGGAACGAGCCCTGGCTCGTGGCCGCCATCGGAAAGCTCCGCCGCGGGGGCGCTCCGTTCACGCTTCTCTTCCACGACACCCACCACCGGGCGGTGAGCGACCCGGATGCGATCCGGCAGTTCGATCTCGACGGCTACGACGGCGTGCTCGCCTTCGGCGAGACCCTGGCGGAGGTCTATCGCCGCTGGGGTTGGGGCCACCGGGTCCATGTCTGGCACGAGGCCGCAGACACGCGCCTGTTCCATCCTCCCGTCGCAGAGGCGGAGCGGAAGGGCCTCGTGTGGATCGGCAACTGGGGCGACGACGAGCGCAGCGCCGAGCTGGAAAGCTTCCTGTTCCGGCCCGCCAGGACCGTGGGGTTGCCTCTCGACGTCTACGGGGTCCGGTATCCCGATCACGCCCTTGCCATGCTCGAGCGCTACGAGGTGACCTATCGCGGCTGGCTCCCCAACGCCCGCGCGCCGGAGATCTTCGCGAGGCATCTGGCGACGGTGCACGTGCCGCGCCGGTTCTATGTGGACATGCTTCCGGGCATCCCGACGATCCGCGTCTTCGAGGCGCTGGCCTGCGGCATCCCTCTCGTGTCCGCCCCATGGCGCGACTCGGAGGGGCTGTTCACGCCGGGCGACGATTATCTGGTGGCCGAGACCGAAGACCAGATGGAGCGCCATCTCAACGCCATCCGTCATGACGCGGAGTTGCGCCGCGCCCTCGTGGAGAACGGATTGGCCACGATCCGCAGCCGCCATTCCTGCGCTCACCGGGTCGATCAGCTTCTCGCCATTCTCGCCATGCACGGCGCCCCAGCGCCGATGGAGATGCTCGCATGAAGATCGCGTTCTACGGTTCCAGCCTTCTATCCTCGTACTGGAACGGCGCCGCCACCTATTACCGCGGCCTCCTGAGCGACCTCGCGCGCCGGGGCTACAGCATCACCTTCTATGAGCCGGACGCCTTCGACCGCCAGAGGCACCGCGACATCGACCCGCCCGAATGGGCGGAGGTGAAGGTCTATCCCGCCACCGAGGAGGCCATGCGCGGGGTGGTGGCCGAGGCCGCAAGGGCCGATGTGGTGGTGAAGGCCTCGGGCGTCGGCGTCTTCGACAACGAACTCCTGGAGGGCGTGGTGGCTGCCTCGCGGCCCGACGCCATCCGCATCTTCTGGGACGTGGATGCGCCGGCGACCCTTGCGGAACTGCGCGAGAGCCCGGACCATCCCCTGCACCGCACCATGCCGGCCCTCGACCTGGTGCTCACCTATGGGGGCGGTCCTCCCGTCATCGCCGCCTATGAGGGTTTCGGCGCGCGCCGCTGCATCCCGATCTACAACGCCCTCGATCCGGCGACCCACCATCCGGTCCCTGCGGACGACCGCTTCAGGGCCGACCTGTCCTTCCTCGGCAACCGGCTGCCCGACCGTGAGGCCCGGGTGGAGCAGTTCTTCCTGGAGCCGGCGGCGCGTCTGCCGAACCGCAGCTTCCTCATTGGCGGCAACGGTTGGGAGACCAAGGGCATGCCGTCGAACGTGCGCCATATCGGCCACGTCTATACCCGCGACCACAACGCCTTCAACACGAGCCCGCTTGCGGTGCTCAACATCGCCCGCGACTCCATGGCGACGACCGGGTTCTCGCCCGCCACCCGGGTGTTCGAGGCGGCCGGCGCCGGGGCCTGCCTGATCACCGACGCCTGGGTCGGCCTGGAGCTTTTCCTGAAGGAGGGCGAGGAGGTGCTGGTGGCCCGGGACGGCAAGGACGTGGCCGACCATGTGGAGGCCCTGACGCCGGAGCGGGCCAAGGCCATCGGCGATGCGGCGCGGGCGCGGATCATGGCCGAACACACCTATGCCCGCCGCGGGGCGGAGGTGGACGTGCTCCTGCGCCAACAGGCATCCCGGAAGCGCGAAAGGAGCGTGGCGTGAACGGGCTGCGCGTCATCGTCCTGGGCCTGAGCCTGTCGTCGTCGTGGGGCAACGGCCACGCGACCACGTTCCGGGCTCTGCTGAAGGCGTTCGCGGCGCGGGGGCACGACGTGCTTTTCCTCGAGCGTGACGTGCCCTGGTACGCCGCCCATCGGGATCTTGCCGATCCCGGCTTCTGCCGTCTGGAGTTCTATTCCGGCCCCGAGGATCTCGAACGCTACCGCGACAGGGTTGTCGATGCCGATGCGGTGATCGTCGGCTCCTATGTGCCGGAGGGCGTCGAGGTGGGGCGCTGGGTTCAGCGCAACGCCCGGGGCGTCGCGGCCTTCTACGACATCGACACGCCGGTCACCCTGGCGAAGCTGGAGCGGGGCGATTACGAGTACCTCTCCCCGCAGCTCATCCCGGATTACCACGTCTATTTCTCCTTCACGGGCGGACCCACCCTCGATCTGCTGATGGACCGATACGGCTCCCCGGCGGCGCGGGCCCTGTATTGTTCCGTCGATCCCGAGCTTTATCCCGCCCTCGACCGCAGCAAGCGCTGGGACCTGAGCTATCTCGGCACCTACAGCCCCGACCGGCAGCCGACCCTGGAGCGCCTGCTCATGGAACCGGCCCGGCGCGCGCCGCATCTTTCCTTCGTGGTGGCGGGGCCGCAATACCCCGTCGGCATCGAATGGCCGGCGAACGTGGAGCGCATCGATCACGTGCCCCCGAGCGAGCACCCGGCATTTTATGCCCAGAGCCGCTTCACCCTCAACGTGACCCGCGCCGACATGATCCGCGCCGGCTTCAGCCCCAGCGTGCGCCTCTTCGAGGCCGCTTCCTGCAAGACGCCGATCATTTCCGACATCTGGGACGGCATCGACACCCTTCTTGCGCCCGGCCGCGAGATCGTTCTCGCCCAAGGCCCGGACGATGTTCTGGACGTTCTCGATGCCTGGCCGCAGGCGCGGCGCACGGCCCTCGGAGAGGCCGCGCACAAGCGGATCCTGGCCGAGCACACGGCAGCCCATCGGGCAGGCGCCTTGGAGAACGGCCTGAGGGAGGCCATGAGCCGGCCGCGGAAGGAATCCCGTCTCGCCATGGAAATCGGCGCCTGACGCGATGAATGAATTCTAAGGACCGACGTTGAACATACCCCAAGCTTCAGCGTTGGACGAACGAAGCTATGTACCCCGAGGCCGGGTTTCCGGTGCTTCGAGTAGGAGATCGTCTTCATGAAGAATGGCCAAAGCAAGCACGTTCTTGTCGCGGGCGGAGCCGGTTTCCTGGGGTCCCACCTGTGTGACGCTCTCCTGAGCGAGGGCGCTCATGTGACGGCCATCGACAGCTTTCTGACGGGACGCAGGCAGAATCTCCGCCATCTCGAGCGGGAGCCGCGGTTCGATCTCATCGAATCCGACATCATCAAGCCGCTGCCGGCGCAGCTGCGCGCGAAGCGGATGAAGGTCGATGAGATCTTCAATCTCGCCTGCGCCGCGTCGCCTCCGCATTACCAGGCCAATCCCGAGCACACCATGCTCACCAGCGTCGTCGGCACGCACGCCCTTCTCACCCTTGCGGAGAGCACGGGCGCGCGCTTCTTTCTGGCCTCCACCAGCGAGATCTACGGAGACCCCGAGGTTCACCCGCAAAAGGAGACCTACTGGGGCAACGTGAATCCCACCGGCCCGCGGGCCTGCTACGATGAAGGAAAGCGGGCGGCCGAAACGCTGACCTTCGACTTTGCCCGCTCGGAGCGGGTTGACGTGCGCGTCGCCCGCATCTTCAACACCTATGGGCCGCGCATGCGCGCGGATGACGGCCGGGTGGTCTCCAATGTGATCTGCCAGGCCCTGGCCGGGGACGACATCACGATCTACGGGGATGGAAGCCAGACCCGATCCTTCTGCTACGTGTCCGATCTCGTGGAGGGCTTCCTGCGCCTCATGGCCTATCAGGGCGAATTCCCGGGAGCCGTGAACCTGGGCAATCCGGTCGAGCTCACTGTGGGCGATCTCGCCAAGCGGGTTCTCGCCATGACGGGGTCCTCCTCGCCGGTGGTCAGGCGTCCCCTCCCGGTAGACGATCCCCGCCGCCGCCGTCCCGACATTACCCTTGCAAAGCAGCTCCTCGGCTGGACGCCGCGCATGTCGCTCGACGCGGGATTGAAGGCGACCATCGCCTGGTTCTCGGACGAGCGGGAAAATGCCGCCAAGAACACTCGCGCTCAGCACGCGCTCGACAGGATTTCCGCCGGTCAGGTTTAGAGCGACAGGCCGCCTCGTCGGCTGAGCGAGACGCTGGAAGAAAGCCACAGCCCGCTCGGGCTGTGGCTCTTTCCTTTTGGGATGCGCTGCCAGGATGACCAGCAGGCGGAAGGCGCTGCACGAATGCGAGCGTCGGGTCCCCCGCTGCATCAGGAAGACGCACGGCATATTCGGCTTGCGGTGGCTTGCAAAGCACGCGGCCGCTCAAGGCGAGCGGCCGCGTGTGATCATTCGTTCGTGTCAGGCCTTTGCGACGCCCACTGTATCGGCCATCTGCGCGCCGCGGGTGCCCATGGGCTGGTGAGCGCCCTCGGTGGTGTCCTTGGAGGTCTGGTGCTCCATCTCGGCGTTGATCTCGGCGCCGATCAGCACGATGGTGGTCGAGATCCAGATCCAGGTCATGAAGCCGATGACGGCTCCCAGGGAACCATAGGTCTCGTTGTAGCTGCCGAAATTGGAAACGTACCAGGAGAACAGCATCGAGCCGATGAGCCAGAGCACGGCCGCCACGATGCCGCCTGGCGTGACCCATTTCCATTCGGCCTTGTCGCGGCTCGGGCCGTAGCGGTAGATCAGCGACAGGCCGAGCACGACGACCGCCAGGAGAATCGGCCAGCGGGCCAGGGAGAGCAGCCATTCAAGCCCGCTGCCCAGGCCCACGAATTCCAGCACGATCGGCAGAACCACGATCCCGATGATGGCAAGGATCAGGAAGAAGATGGCGCCCAGGGTGAAGGTGAGGGACTGGATGTTGAGCGCGAAGAAGCCCCGTTTCTCCTCTTCGTCGTAGACGATGTTGAGGGCGTCGAAGATGGCTTTCATGCCCGCATTGGCGCTCCAGAGGGAGAGCAGAAGTCCGAAGATGAAGCCGAAGCTGAGGGCCCCGCCGCCCTGCGCGGAGATGCGGGTGACCTGCTCCCGGATGATGTCGAGGGCACCCCCCGGCATGACCCCGGACAGGGTGTTGAGATGATTCTGGATCGTGGCCGGGTCCGCAAAGAGGCCGTAGATGGAGACCAGCGCGGCGATGGCGGGGAAGAGGGCCAGCAGGGCATAATAGGTGACGCCGGCGGCGACCGACATCACCCGGTCCTTGCCGAATTCCTCGTAGACCCGCCACAGGATGTCCTTCCAGCCCTGGGCCGGGATCTCGGTCGGGGTATCGGCCTCTCGCCCGCGGCCCGGCTCTGCCGCCGCCTCCGGGGAGGCATGCTGCTTTTCGGCAAATCCCCGGTCGGCGGATGCGCCGGCCTGGCCCGAACCCTGGGGGGACCGCCTCGCCGGCGCCGGGCTTGCAGCGCGCTCTCCCCCGGCGACCACTCTCACGAGAGCCCAGCCCAGAACCACGGCCCACATGGTCGCTACTACGGAGGAGGACGGGTTTCCGCCAGTTTGTCGGACGGCCGGGTTGTCTGCCATGGTGACGCTGAACCTCATGGTCGAAAGCAAGCCGGGCTGGCCTGACTTCAACCATAAACCTCCAAAGCGAGACGGCGGTTCCAAAGCCAAGGCTGAGCCCCATCGTCTGCCCCGGAGCAGGACCGTGGGTCCGGGAACGGCCAAGCTCGGCGGGCTGCCGCAATCCTGAACCTTCCCCGCGGCCGTAAACTGGTTTGATCCAGATCAATGGCTCCCCCGCGGGCGGTCGGGCAGGAAGTTCCTGAACGGCAGATCGGCCGCTGCCGGGGAGGTTCATCATGAAGGAAGACCTGAGAGTGCGATATGGCGAGGAGAAGCTCCCCCGCTACACGAGCTATCCCACCGCGCCCCAGTTCTCCGAAGCCGTCGGGCATGAGGCCTATGGCGGATGGCTCGGGTCGCTGCCGGGGGAAGCCACGGCCTCGCTCTACCTGCACATCCCCTTCTGCCGCGCCATGTGCCGGTATTGCGGCTGCCACACGACGATCACCCGGCGGGACGCGCCCATCGTCGACTACCTTGCCGTGCTCCGCCGTGAGATCGAACTGGTGGCCGGGCAGCTCAGCGCCCCCTTGCGGGTCGGCCATGTACATTTCGGCGGGGGAACGCCGACCATCATGGAGCCGGTCGCGTTCATCACCCTGATCGAACTCATGCGCAGGAGATTTTCCTTCGACGGGGACGCCGAGATCGCCGTCGAAATCGACCCCCGCACCCTGACCCCTGCCATGATCGCGGCGCTCGGCCAGGCCGGCGTCACCCGCGCGAGCCTGGGCGTCCAGAGCTTCGACCCGGCCGTCCAGCGCGCCATCAACCGCGTCCAGACCTTCGACCAGACGGCCCATGCGGTGAGAGGGCTGAGGGACGCGGGCGTGCAGGGGATCAATCTTGACCTCATCTACGGCCTTCCGCACCAGACGGTGGAGTCCTGCATCGGGACGGTGCGGGACTGCCTGGAGCTTCGCCCCGACCGGTTTTCGGTTTTCGGCTATGCCCATGTGCCGGGCTTCAAGAAGCACCAGCGCAAGATCGACGAGGCGATGCTGCCGGACAGCACGGCCCGCTACGCCCAGGCCGAAGCCGTCGCCGGGGCGCTGCTGGAGGCAGGCTACCGCCGGATCGGCCTCGATCATTATGCCCTGCCCGGGGATTCCATGGCGCAGGCTCAGGACAGGGGCGCTCTGCATCGCAACTTTCAAGGCTACACCACCGACCCGAGCGATGTGCTGATCGGCTTCGGAGCCTCCGCCATCGGGCGGCTCCCGCAGGGCTACGCCCAGAACGAGGTGGTGCTTGGGCGCTACGCGGAGCGCATCGCCCGAGGCGAGCTCGCCACCGCCAAAGGCTATGCGCTCACCGCCGACGACCGGCTCCGGGCCAGCCTGATCGAGCGGATCATGTGCGACTTCCAGGTCGACCTGGCGCAGGTCTGCCGCCAGCATGGAACGGAGCCCCAGGCGATCCTGCAATCGACGCCCCGGCTGCGGGACCTGGAAAAGGACGGGATCATCCATGTGGGCGCAGACGTTCTGTCTGTGAACGAGAACACGCGCTTCCTGGTGCGAAGCGTCGCCTCCGCCTTCGATGCCTATCTCGGAGCCTCGGGAAGGGCCCATAGCCGCGCCGTGTGAGGGTGCTCCCTGGGACCGCTCCTATGCAGGGTGGTCTACGTCTGCTCGCATCGCTACCGCATTGGGTGAAGAACCCCTATGAAGCAGACCGGCTGAGCTGCGGACCGCAGGACGGATGCGATCAATCATGGGTCGGGGATGGGTCGAGGCACAGCTCGGACCCGCCTGCTGTGTACGCCTGTAGCAAGAGGTCAGTGCGTTTGCCGCCGCGCGAGCTGAGGGGCGAACCTCTATGCTGTGCGTCGGCCGGTTTGGCCCTATGGATATTCCCAAGAGAGTCAGATGCTATACAATATTACGCCCGCTGGCAGCATAAACGAGACTGGGGCCAAAGCGAATGCGCTCACTTTCTCAGGAACCCCAACGAGATCATCCTGGCGGAAGGCGCCAAGATCAGCTCGACCGCCGGCGGAAATGGCATCGTTGGCCAGAACAATGCGATCGCCACGATGACTCTTAACGGCATGGTGCTGAGCACTGCCTCAGTGGCAGTTGCAACTGTGAGCGGCAACCAGACGATCACGGTGGGTTCGACGGGAATTATCTTCGGAGAAACGGGTGGCATCATTCTCGATACGGGCGTTGGCGGAATAGGGGCCAACACGGTTAACAACCAAGGTTCGATCATGTCGCTCGCCGGCACAGGCATCAAGGCAGGCAATAGCAGCAATACCATCACGAACGGCGGAACGATCATAGCTAACGAGGGAATCGTCGCTGGCATTCCCGCAACGAACAGCAACAAGGTTTTCAACACCGGTACCGTGATCGGAACAGATATTGGCGTCTTTGTTTATGGCGATCAGGCGGTCGTCTTCAATAGCGGCACCATTCGGACCACCAGCACACCAAGCGTAGGGATTAACGGGAGCAGTCCAGCTGTCGCTCTTAACTCTTCAAGCCTCGGGAAGGCCGAGCTTCAGAACCTTGGCACCATAGAGAGCAAAGGGAAAGCGGTCCGCGGATTTCATGGAGCCGATCTGATCACCAATCAGGGAACGATCATTGGATCGGTTGAACTTAACTCGGGAAATGATCTCTACGACGGCCGGGGCGGCACGGTCACGGGCAAGATCGAGCTTGGGCTTGGTGACGATACCCTTCTTGGCGGCAACGGCTCGGAAAGCGTCGAGGGTGCCGCCGGCAACGATCTCCTGAACGGAGGGCGTGGGAACGACGTGCTGAATGGCGGCGATGCCATCGACACGGCGGTGTTCAGCGGAACCGCAGGTGCGACGGTCAATCTGACGCTCGCCGGCCCTCAGAACACCCGCTACGGCATGGACACCCTGCTCGCCATCGAGAACCTGATCGGCGGATCCGGCGCAGACAGGTTCATAGGGAGCAGCGCCTCCAACATGCTCACAGGCGGGCTGGGCAACGACAAGCTCACGGGTGGATCGGGAGCCGACACTTTCGTGTTCAACGCCAAGCTGAACGCCAAGAAGAACGTGGACACGATCACCGACTTCAGGCGGGTGGACGACAGCTTCCAGCTGGAGAACGCCATCTTCAAGAAGCTGGCCAAGGTGGGAGCTCTGAGCAAGTCCTCCTTTGTGGTGGGCGCCAAGGCCAAGGACAAGAACGACTACATCGTCTACGACAAGACCAAGGGTGCCCTGTACTACGATGCGGACGGCTCCGGCAAAGGCGCGGCGGTCAAGTTCGCTCAGCTCAAGAAGGGCCTGATGATCGACCACAAGGACTTCTTCGTCATTTGACCGTGGCGAGAGGGCGTTCCTCTTTTGCCATCCTTGTCATAACCCCCGAATAGGCGCTCCCCTGTGGAGCGCCAGCCGTCGGCCATGGCCGGTGCCTGCTGCTGAGGCGCCAGTGCAAGTCGCCGAGCGCCACGAACGACGCAAGAACCTCTCTTACTGCATGATGGACAACTCCGGGACCCGCCGGGCTGGAGCCCGGTTCACGGCTCCCGGTCAGTGTAAGTGCGGAAAACTCCGGCGTTTCCCGGGAGCAAGCCCGCCCCGGGGCCCCGCTCACGATGCTCTGGAAGAGGGTGGCCTCCCCCGGATGATCTGACATAATGCGGTGGAGCGCATGGGTTGGCTTGAGCCATGCCGCGCCCGCAGCCCGAACAAGAGGCCTGCTGAGAGCCTGTCGAAACGAAGAGAGCGGTTGGGATGGAAAAGATGCTGGAAAGCAAAGTGGCCCTCGTGACCGGGGCCGGTCGCGGCATCGGCCGCGAAATCGCCAAGCTGATGGCCGCCTATGGGGCGAAGGTCGTGGTCAACGATCCGGGGGTCTCCCTCGACGGCAAGGACGAGACCGACGCCCCGGCCCGCGAGGTCGTCCGTGAGATCGGGGACGCCGGCGGCGAGGCCGTCGCCGATTTCGGCTCCGTCTCCGATCCGGCCCAGGCCGGCGCCATGGTGAACGCCGCGGTCGAGGCTTTCGGCAGGATCGACATCGTCATCAACAACGCCGGCATCCTCCGCGACACCATCTTTCACAAGATGACGTTCGAGGACTGGGACTCCGTCATCAAGGTGCACCTTTACGGCAGCTACAACGTCAGCCGCGCCGCCGCAGAGCATTTCCGGAGGCAGGAAAGCGGCGCTTTCGTGCATATGACGTCCACCTCCGGTCTCGTGGGCAATCCGGGGCAGGCCAACTACTCCGCAGCCAAGATGGGCATCGTCGGCCTGTCCAAATCGATCGCCCTCGACATGGCCCGCTTCAATGTGCGGTCGAACTGCATTGCGCCCTTCGCCTGGAGCCGCATGGTCGGCTCGATCCCCAACACCCCGGAGCAGGAGGAGCGCCTCAAGGCCCTGAAGATGCTCACCCCGGACAAGATCGCGAACGTGGCGGTCTTCCTGGCCACCGATGCCGCAAGGGAGGTGAACGGCCAGATTCTGGCGGTGCGCGGCAACGAGGTCTTCCTGATGAGCCAGCCGCGCCCGACGCGCTCGGTTCACCGCTCCGAGGGGTGGACCCCAGAGACCCTGCGCGATCATCTGCTCCCGGCGCTCAAGTCCTCCTTCACGCCGCTTGAAATGTCGCGCGACGTGTTCTCCTGGATGCCGGTCTGACCATGGCGCCGTTCCGGAGATACGATGATCTGAAGGTCGGCGACGTCTTTCCGCCGGAGCCGCTCGCCTTCGTGGTCGATCGCCACGTCGTGGACAGGTTCCTTGCCGCAACCGGAGACAGGAGCGGGTTGTACGACGGCGCGCGCCGCGCGCCTTCCATGATCGCCTCGGTCTACCTGATCGAACTTCTGAAGGCGCGGCGCAGCCCGCCTGGCGGGATCCACGCCAAGCAGGCGATCCGGTTCCACCGGCCCGTCATGGTGGGCGAGAGGCTCAGCATACAGGCGCGGGTCGTCGACAAATACGTCCGCAAGGAGCGCCCCTATATGGTTGCACGATTCGAGGCGCGCGGCAGCGATGGCGGCCTCGTCTCCAGCGGCCTGATCACGTCGATCTGGGGGAGGGATCAATGAGCATTGAGCGGCCCCCTCCCTCCGCCCTGCACGGGAGGATTGCGGTTGGCGAGAGCCTCCCGGTGCTCCGCCGCCAGGTGCTCCAGTCAACCATCGACAATTACGCCAGGGCGTCCGGCGATTTCAACCCGATCCATGTGGACCCGGAATTCGCCCGGAACGGACCATTCGGCCGGACCATCGCCCATGGCCTGATGACCCTCTCCTTCGTGGCGCAGATGCTCAACGATTGGACGGATGGCGCATTCGACGAATGCGGCGAGATCGATGTCGCCTTCATCGGCCCCGTCTTCGCCGGCGACACGGTGGAGGTCTCCGGTCTCGTCGAGGAAATCCTGGTGCATGATGACCGGCCCGTCGCGCGCATCAAGCTGATCTGCAGGGCCGGCGAACGGGACATCCTCGCCGGGAGCGCCCTTCAACCTTTCGAGGAGACGGGAAAAGCCTGATCCATGGCGTGGCGCAGGGATCGCCCCGGGCAGAATCCGGGAAGCGAACGCAGCCGCATGGCGGACGTCGGTTCGGCATGGACTTGAGAAATGGCGGAGGGAGAGTCCGCCAAACTGGTGTCCAACCCTGTCCAACGCCATCCGCTATCTCTCGAGTTTGTCTCCGCAATCCAATAAGAAGCGTGTTTCCGCATCCAAGCTCGTCCGCTACAATCCAGCCTCACGGGTGGGGAAGCGGGTGGGGAAGGGTAGAGAACGGCAATGGCAAAGCAGCTTCACACTTTGAGCGCCAGAACGGTGGCGACGCTCACAGCGCTCGGACGGCACTCCGATGGTGGGGGACTCTATCTTAACATCACCGCCAGCGGTGCCCGCTCCTGGGTGTTCATGTGGAAGGTGGCTGGCAAGCGCCGGGAGATGGGCCTCGGCTCCCTGCGGGATGTACCCCTCGCCAAAGCTCGCGAGAGGGCAGCGGATGCCCGTCAGAAGCTCGCTGACGGGCTCGACCCCATCGCCACACGCCACAAGCCCAAGGTCCTGACGTTCGCAGAGGCGGCTGATGCTCTGATGGAGAGTATGGCATCGTCCTGGCGCAACGAGAAGCACCGGGCCCAGTGGAAGATGACCCTGACCGTCTACTGTGAAGCCTTACGGTCCAAGTCCATAGCCGAAGTGGGGACAGAGGACGTTCTGAAGGTGCTTCAACCGCTCTGGAAGACCAGGCCCGAGACAGCCTCACGCCTGCGGGGCCGCATCGAGAGGGTATTCGACTTTGCGCGTGCGCGGGGGCAGAGGACGGGTGAGAACCCGGCCCGGTGGCGAGGACATCTCGATGCCATTCTGCCCAAGCGGGCCAAGCTCACCCGAGGGCACCACAAAGCTATGCCGTTCGATGAGGTGCCAGCGTTTATGGCTGCGCTGCGGGAGCGGGAGGGCGTTGCTCCCCGTGCTCTGGAGTTCGCCATTCTGACGGCAGCCCGCTCAGGGGAGGTGTTGGGAGCCCGCTGGAGCGAGTTGGACCTTCAGGCGTGCGTGTGGACGGTGCCTGCTGCCCGCATGAAGGCGGGGCGGGAGCAACGGGTGCCGCTCTCCGCCCCAGCGGTCGAGATCCTGCGGCAGATGGAGCACAAGCGGCTCGGCGAGTTTGTCTTTCCGGGGATGAGGTCCGGACGGCCTCTCTCGGTCATGGCTCTGGAGATGGTGCTGCGGCGGATGAAGGCGGACGTGACGGTTCACGGCTTCCGCAGTGCCTTCCGCGACTGGGCAGGGGAGCGCACCCACTTTCCCCGAGAGGTGGCCGAGGCCGCTCTGGCGCACCTCGTGGGCGATGCGGTCGAGCGGGCGTACCGGCGTGGGGATGCCCTGGAGAAGCGCCGCAAGCTGATGGACGCTTGGTCCAACTTTCTCGGTCTGCAGGGCGGAGCCAAGGTTGTGCCTCTGAATGCAGGCTCATCCATGTCCCCAAGACCCGGCGTTGGCTGATGTAGCAAGGCTGTTATGCCGCTGGGCCCGCCCGGTTTCCTCCGTGGCCGGTGTTAATCGCAGACGGAACAGGCGTTTGTGATCCTCTGTGCCCATTTGACCGCTGGTCATCGGGGCGACCCGTGCAATGATTGTCTGAATCGAAGCAGCGGAGTCCACGGTGCTTCGGTTCGACGAAACAAAAAAAGAGGCCGCGTCAACCTTCCGAGTTGATGCGACCTCTGGTGGGCCGAAACCCACGCTCTCGTGCAAGGGAGCGGGTCAAGCCTACCGGGGGTTCATGAGGTGAGTCAACTTAACTCATGAACCCCCAGTCGTTTCATTCGTGATTGGACAATGAAAGGACGCAAGGCATGGCTTTGCAGACCGATGACGCATGCCCGAAGACAGACGACCATTCGACACCCAAATTGCCGTTGACCGGCTTGGTCCGGCTGCCTCGCATCATTGGCCCGCACGGACCTATTCCCGTCAGCAAGAGCACGTGGTGGAAGGGTGTGGCGGAAGGGCGTTACCCTCAACCCGTGAAACTCGGCCCACGCATCACCGCATGGCGCGTTGAGGACATCCGCACCCTCATCACCGAGGGACCGCAATGACGCTGAGTTCGAACGCTCTGACGATTATGGAGGCTTCCTATGCTGGTTGACCTCCACTCTCTTGCGCGGCGGCTTGGCGGGGAGGTGTGCCGCAATCAGATCCTCGCCCCAGTTCAGGGGCATTCTCACAAAGACCGCTCCCTGAGTGTTCGCTTCGTTCCGCATGCTCCAGACGGTTTTCTGGTCCACTGCTTCGGAGCCGGCGATCCTTTGGCTGAGAAGGACCGCATTCGCGCGGTCCTCGGTCTGCGCCGGTCTGAACAGAACCCATGCCCAGCGCTCCAGAGCCCGGGCTCCGAACGGGACGAGGAAAAGCGGACCGTTCAAGCGCTGGCGATCTGGCAGCAAAGCCAAGACCCGGATGGAACGCCCGTAGAGGTCTACCTCCGCAGCCGAGGTCTCATCCTTCCGGACGGCGCTCCAGGGCAAGCGGTTCGCTTCCACCCGAGTTGCCCCTTCGATGGTCAGCAGGTACCCGCGATGGTCTGCCTTGTCCGGGATGTGGTCACAAATGAGCCTAGGGCCATCCACCGCACTGCTTTGAGCCCTGATGGTTGCAAGGCCACGGTGAAGGGACGCGACCGTCTCTCCCTTGGCCCTATCGGCGGTGGCGCGATCAAGCTCACGCCGGACGAGGACGTCACGACCTGCCTTGGTATCGGAGAGGGGATCGAGAGCAGCTTGAGCCTGCGCTCCACGCCGGAGTTCGGTCCTTCACCTGTATGGTCCGTCATTTCTTCTGGTGGCATTGAACGTCTGCCGGTGCTCTCCGGTATTGAGAGCCTCTGGATTGCGGTCGACCACGATCCGGCGGGACTGCAAGGAGCAACGATCTGTTCCGAACGGTGGCGTGACGGCGCTCGGCAGGTTTTTCTCGTTAGACCACGAGCTGAGCGCCGCGACCTCAACGACCTCATCATAGGAGAGCGGCATTATGCTTGATCCCGCTTCCTACACCATTGAGCAACTTGACCCATGCCCGACAAATGGGCGCACACCTCGCCTGTCTGCGCTGCCTGAGGAAAATGCACCTCGTCTCACCACGATGTCCCTTAACGCGTTCGTACGACTTGACCTGCCAAAGCGTGAGCATGTCTTGTCGCCTATCCTGCCGGTGCGTAGCCTGGCGATGCTCTATGCCGGTCGAGGCGTCGGCAAGACACGTGTGGGCATGGGGCTGTCGTATGCCGTTGCGTCCGGTGGCGATTTCCTCCGCTGGAGGGCCGACAAGACCCGGCGGGTGCTATACGTCGACGGAGAGATGCCGGCTGAGTTGATGCAGGAACGGGTTCTCGCCCTCATGGCAGCGTTCCCTCATCATCCACCCGACGAGAGCTATTTCCATCTTTTGGCGATGGACACCCAACCTCTAGGGACATCTCTGAATCTGGCCCGTCCGGAGCATCAGGCCTCTCTCGAAGACAAGTTGAATGGTGCCGAACTGCTGGTGATCGATAATCTGTCGACCCTCGTCAACGGTGGACGGGAGAATGACGCGGAGAGCTGGGATACGGTGCAGAGCTGGCTGCTCCAGCTTCGGCGGCAGGGTGTGGCGGTTCTCCTGGTGCACCATGCCAGCCGGGGTGGAGAGGCACGGGGCACGTCCAAGCGCGAGGACGTGTTGGACACGGTGATCAGCCTCAAGAGGCCAGAGGATTACGATCCGGAGGAAGGCGCCCGCTTTGAGGTCCATCTCACCAAGGCCCGCGGGATCGCCGGAGAGAGTGCTCTTCCCTTTGAGGCCAAGCTTCAGGTGGTCGGGGGCCAGGATATCTGGACCTGCACGACCTTGCGGGATCGGGAGCTGGACGAGGTAGAGCGGCTGTCCCGGGAAGGCGAGACAGTTCGTGACATCGCTGCGGAGCTGAACCTGAGCAAGTCAACGGTCAATAGAATGCAGGCAAAACTCCGCGCGGAGGGCAGGCTGTGAACGGCAGGCACTCAGGTTTGTCCCACTGTCCCACGCTCCTAGAGAATGGGACAGTGGGACAAGGACAGGTGGGCCATGTGAGAGGCGCGGGACAGCCGGAACAAGTGGGACAAGGGGAATAGATGGAGACCAATTCTGAAGCGCCGTGACAACTCTCAGTATCCTGAGAGTGGCGCCCGCCAAGCTGATCATCTCATCAGGACCTCAGATGACCCAAGCGGCCCGAAGAGGCCTAAGGCACAGCTAAGTGTGCTCCTGACTTCAGAAAGCCAAGCTCCGTCGCTGTCTCAGGCAATCTGGACGCCGACTTTTCAACGCAATCGGCACAGAGCGGAAATAAGGTGGACGTCTGCTTCTGCGCGGTGAGCGGACTTTCACACGCCCAAGCTTAAGGGCCCAGTTTGACCCGAAGCGGAAATTGTTGGTTCCAGATCGGCCGGCAAAGTGTTGATCCACCCCCATTGAAGTGGTCCACCCTGAAGGATGTCTTGAGGCTCACAGGAGGACCGAAATGCCCAAGAAGCGTCACAAGCCGGACGAGATCGTTGCCAAGTTACGTCAGGTCGATGTCATGG
>JAESGY010000014.1_pt1 | contig 157513 bp, 131 predicted proteins | sample 9269841 | NCBI WGS metagenome assembly JAESGY01 (sample SAMN17022865, study PRJNA683097) | algae metagenome | isolation source: Spirirestis rafaelensis WJT71-NPBG6 and co-occurring heterotrophs from... | place: USA: Pinto Wells, Joshua Tree National Park, Colorado Desert, CA | collected...
GTCCGCCGCGAACGGCTCCTTGCCGAGCCGGTCGAACTCGTCGAGGAAGATCTTGGCGACGTCGGCCGCGCTTTCATTCTTGGTCTGGGCGGAGGCAGTCAGCAAGGCCTGATCGGCGCGGGCCGGCATGCCGCTATAGGCGCCGTAGGAGAGCGCGCGCTTGACCCGCACCTCCTGGAACAGCCGCCCGTTGGAGCCGGAGCCGAGCACCGCATTGGCGACGGAGAGGTTGTAATAGTCCGGATCGGCGCGGTTGATGCCGCGCACCGCCGCGATCACCGCCGCCTGGCCGGCGCCGGGCAGGTCCACCACCACGGTGCGCACCTTGGAGCTGTCGCCCGCCCGTTCTGCCGGAGGCGTCGGCGCCGGACCCCGGCCCTGCCAGCTTCCGAACAGCCGCTGCGCAAGCGCGGTCGCCGCCTGATTGTCGATGCCGCCCGACACGATCAGAGCCGCATTGGCCGGGTGGAACCACTGGCGATAATAGCCGGAGAGATCCGCCTGGCCGAGGCTCGCGAGCGACTTGGGCGTGCCCGAGGCGAGCGTCGCATAGGGTGCGTCGCCGTAGAGCACCGGCTGCGCGACCATGTTGGCGAGCGCGCCCGGGTCCTTGTAGGCGACCGACAGCGCGTCCAGCGCCCGCTTGCGCTCGCGCTCGACCTCCTCGGCCGGGAAGGTGGCGTTCTGGGCGATGTCGGCGAGGATGCGGCCCGCCGCCTCCAGGTTCGCCGCGGGAGCGGAGACGGAGAGGATGATGCCGTCGGGGCCGGCATTGCTGCTGAGCGTCGCCCCCAGGGATTCGATCTCGGCCGAGATCTGCTGGGCGCTGCGCGTCGCCGTCCCCTTCGTGGCGAGCTCGGCCGCCATGGTGGCGAGACCCGCCTTGCCGGCCGGGTCGGTCGAGGCGCCGCCCTTCAGAACCAGTGCCATCGTCGCGAGCGGCACGTTGCCGGTCTTCGCGGCCACGACCTGCAGGCCGTTGGCGAGCTTCTGCTCCGCCATGGCCGGCGGCGTCACCGGCAGCGCCGCGCCCGGCGCCGGGGGCTGCTCGCGCTCGGCCTCGGGCGCCAGCTCGATCGGCGCGCGTTTGGCGGGCGGAGCGCTGGCGAAGGTCGGCATCGGCGCCGGGTTCTTCCAATTGTCCGCCTGCCCCGCGGGCCGCTGGTTCTCGTTGAGGTAGCGGATGTCGACGCGCGCGTTCGGCGCCAGATACTTGGCGGCGACGCGCTGCACGTCGGCGGCAGTGACTTTCTGGATCGCCGCCAGGCGCTTGTCTGCGTGCCGGGGATCGCCGGTCCGCACATAATATTCGCCGAGCTCGAAGGCGCGATCGCTGAACGTCTCGCGCTCGCGCAATGACGCAGCGATCAGCTCGTTCTTGGCTTCGCTGAGCTCCGCGGCGGTAACCGGCTGCGTGCGGATGCGCTCCAGCTCCGCCTTCAGCGCCGCATCGGCCTCGTCGATCGACTTGCCGCCGGCGACGATCGCATAAGGCGCATAGTAGCTGCCGTCCTCGATCGTATCGAGCTCGCCGGTGACCGCAGTGGCGAGCTGCTTGTCATAGACCAGGCTCTTGTGGAGGCGCGAGGATTCGCCGCTCGTGAGGATCGCGTCCATCACCTCCAGCGCCGCCATGTCCGGATGGGCGGTGCCGGGAAGCTGCCAGGTCGATCCGACCACCGGCAGCGGCACGTTCGGCGCATAGGCGACGACAGAGCGCGGGCTGGTCCGCGGCTTCTCCTTCGCATCGATCGTCAGCGGGATCTTGTTGGCGCGCGCGGGGATCGCGCCGAAATATTCGTCGACCCAGCGGTCGAGCTCAGCCTGATCGAAATTGCCCGAGACGATGAGGGCGGCAGTGTCCGGCCCGTAATAGGCCTCGTGGAAGGCCCGCGCATCTTCGAGCGTTGCGGAATCGAGATCCTCGATGCTGCCGATGCCGGGGCGGCGGTGCGGCATCACGTCCCAGCTATTCTCCGAGAGCACGAAGCGCATCCGGCCGTAGGGCGGGGCGAGGATGCGCTGGCGCAGTTCCTCCTTCACCACGTTGCGCTCGGTCTCGAACACTTCGGGGTCGACGACCGGGCGAGCCATCCGCTCGGCATGGGTCCACAGCATCGTCTTCAGATACTGGGCGGGGACGATCTCGTAATAATTGGTGCGGTCGTACCAGTTGGAAGCGTTGCGGGCGCCGCCGACATCCTCAGTCAGCTTGTTGATCATGTTGTAGGGCATGTTCCGCGTCTTGCGGCTGAGGATATGCTCGAACAGGTGGCTGAAGCCGGAGCGGCCCTGCGGGTCATGCTTGGAGCCGACCTCATACCAGACGGAGACGGCGACGTTGGGAGTGCTGGTATCGCGGATCGAGATGATCTTGAGGCCGTTCGCCAGCGTCCGCTCCTTGAAGGCGATCGGCGGCACGCTGAGCTGCGACGCCCCCGCGCCCTGCGCCTGGACCGGCGCCGCGCCCGCGACGATGCCGATCGCCGCCGCCGAAAGCAGCGCAAGCTTCTTCATGCCCAAACCCGCCTTCATCATCCCTCATCCCCATTTTGCCCAAGAGGAGCAAAGGCATAGGGGTATCGGCGCGGGCGCGGTAGCCGTTTCAAGGCGCGCCGCAGTCGTTCGCAGAAAAGAGCCGACGTTTCGTCGAAAGGAGCCGCAGGCGCGGCGAAGCTAATCAGGATTAATGGCCGCCGCGGGCAAAGCTGCTATCTTCGATGCTCCACGCGAGTCCCGGGGGGGATGAGTTCGATGAATCGAGTAGACCGAGATTATTATCTCGCGCGTATCGCTGCGGAAGAGATTGCCGCGCAGCGTGCGACGCACCCGCTTGCCGCCGCCTGCCACCGCAAGCTGGCGGAAGAATATGCCAGCCTGATCATCGCCAACGATCCCGAGTTCCAGCCGAGCACCGTTTCGGCCTGAGCCTCGCCGGAGGCGCTAATCCGCGAGCACGTCGGGCCCGAGCGGCACCGCCATTTCGAATCGCACGCCTTCGGGACGGAATTCGACCCGTGTCTCTGCGCGCAGGTCGTAAGGCAGGGTCCGCTGCAGCAGCTCGAGGCCGAATCCCTGACGCTCCGGCTCTTCGGCGCGCACCTCCACACCATTTTCTTCCCACACCAGCCGCAGCAGTTCCTTGCCGTCGGGCTTCACCCGTTCCCAGGTGACGGCGATCCGCCCATGCTCCGCGCTCAACGCGCCATATTTGACGGCATTGGTGGCGAGCTCGTGCACCGCCAGGCTGATCGTTTCGGCCGAACGCGGTTTCAGGCTCACATCGGGTCCCTCGATCCGGAGCGCCTCGCCCTCTCGCGCGGCATGGGCGAGCAGCTCGTCTTCGATTAGGGCGGCGAGGTCGATCCCGCTCTCGGGATTGCGAGTGACGACCGCCTGGACGCGCGAGAAGGCGTCGAGACGCCCCTGGAGATGCGAGGACATCTCGTCGACGCTGCTGCTCCGCTCCGCCGTCCGCCGCGCGATCGAGCGCACCACGCCCAGCGTGTTGCGCACCCGGTGCTGGAGCTCGGCGAGCAGCGTCTGCTGGTGACGCTGGAGCTGGCGCAGCTCCTCGACGTCGGTCGAGCTGCCGAGCCATTCGACGATCTTCCCATCATCGTTGCGGAGCGGCGCGGCGCGCGTCTGATGCCAAGGCCACTCTCCGGTCGCCGCGTGGAAGATGCGGTGCTCGACATAATATTCGCCCCGCTCCTCGACCCCCTGCCATGCTTCCATGGTCGCCTGCCGGTCGTCGGGATGCACTTTTTCGAGCCAGCCGAGGCCGAGGCTTTCATCGAAGCTGAGGCCGGTGAACTCGATCCATTGCGGGCTTCCCCAGATGCGCTCGCCGCTGCTCGCCGAGCGGAAGACGAGTTGCGGAATACCCGTGGCCAGCGACCGCATGCGCCGCTCGCTTGCCTCCAGCGCTTCCTGCGCGCTGCGCCGCTCCGATACGTCCTGGCCGATCTTCAGAAATCCGCGGATGCTTCCGTCCTCGTTGCGCAGCGGCGTCACCGTTCCTTCGATGAAAACGAGGCTCCCGTCCTTGCGCTGGTGCCAGCGCACATCCGGCGCACAGCCTTCCCGCGCGGCGGTGGCAATCTCCTGCTCCGGCTCGCGCTTGGCCTGATCCTCCGGAGTGAAGGTGATGCCGCCCGGCCGGCCCAGCGCTTCCTCGCGGGACCAGCCGAACACGGCCTCCGCGCCCGGCAGCCACTCGATGATGATGTCGTCCGGATCCACGATGAGTATGGCATAGTCGGTCGCGTTCTCGACGATCAGCCGGTAGCGCTCCTCGCTCTGACGAAGCGCCTCGTCGGCCGCCTTGCGATCGGTGACGTCGATGACGACTTCGAGAGCGCCTCCCGAAGTCTTGCGCGGGGCGAACACGCCCCACCAGCGCGACCCGTCCTTTCGGAGATATTGCTTCTCGTAAGGGGTCGCCACGCCCTTGCCCTCCAGCTGTTCGATCGCGCGCTCCGACGCTGGATGGAATTCGGGCGGCGTGAGTTCCCGCCAACTGAGGCCGATCGCCTCCTCGTGGCTGAAACCGGACATCGTGAGGAAAGCATCGTTCGCCTCGGTGATGCGTAGATCTGAGCCCCAGAAGATGATGCCCACCGTCTCGACGGACAGGGCGCTTCTCAGCGTCTCCTCGCGCTCCGACAATGCGCGCTGCCCCTGCAGGTAGCGCCGCTCGGCCGCGGCCGCACGTTCCCGCACCTCCTTTTCGGCTTCGACGCGTTTCGTGATGTCGTAATAGGAGAGGAAGTGGTTCGTTGGGCGACCTTCCGCATCGAAGAGCGGCCGGCAGAAGACGGAGGCGCAGAAGCGGCTGCCGTCCTTGCGATACTGCCATGTCTCCACGACAATATCCCTGTTCCGCTCGATCGCCTCGCGGAACTCCCGCGCATCCTCCGTATCCGTATCGGGGCCAGCCATGAAATGCGGCGCTTGCCCCAGCACTTCGTGCATGTCGTAGCCGGAAAGTTCGAGGAACGCGTCGTTGGCGAAGACGATCGGATTGCCCGGCAGCCGCGCGTCGGTGACCGCCATCGGCATGCGGGTCGCCTTCACCGCTTCGACGAAGATGCCGCCCTGCTGCCGAAGCTGCTCGATCCTGCTCTCGGCGTCGGTGCGCGCGCTTGTCCCCTGCTTGTCCTTCTCGAACCGGTTCGGGGACGGAGGCGCGGGCTCAGTCATTGGCGTCTAAATGCGCGCCTTCCCGGTTTAGATGCAGGTAATTGTCGTTGAACATGGCCGCCGTCTTCAGCGCCTCGAGGTCCAGGATGGTCAGCGTCTTGCTGTGCAGCTCGATCAGCTTGTCGCGGCGCAGCTCCTGCAGCGTGCGGTTGACGTGCACGGCGGTCAGGCCGGTCGCGTCCGCGATATCGACCTGGGTCAGCGGGAAATGGCATTTGTTGCCGTCGGTGAGACCGACTGTGCGCAGCCGCAGGAACATCTCGCACAGCAGGTGCGAGAGCCGCTCATAAGCGCTGCGTTGGCCGAGGTTCAGCGTCCATTCGCGCTGGATGGCGACGGTCACCAGCTCGTTCCAGAACAGCGCCTGCGTGATGCGCGGATGCTCGACCATCAGCCGGTCCATATCCTCGCGCCCGATCTCCGCCACCTTCAGGCTGGTGATGGCGCCGATATTATGGTCCATCTCCTTCAGGATGAAGATGTTGAGGTCGCACAGGTCACCCGGCACGAAGAGCGAGACGATCTGGCGCCGCCCGTCGGGCAACGTCTTGTAGCGGCACGCCCAGCCGTCCAGGATCAGGTTGACCACGCGCGGCGGATCGCCTTCGCGAATGAGATCGCGGCGCGCGCCGACCTCGCGGGTGCCCCTGCGGGAAATCCGGTCGATCGCGGCCATATCATCCTGAGAAAGCTTGGTGTAAGCTTGGAGCCGAAGAGCCAGGGAATTCACCATGAAGAAGGTTACAATGCCTTCGTAGCGCAGGCTTTTTCCAGCACCGCTTACCTATGTTAAACGTGTAACGCTCGTTCATCAGGAAAGTCGCAGTCCATGACAGATAACGGGGACGCTGCGTCGGGGCTGCGGGGCTCGCGCATCCTGATCATCGAGGATGAATTCTATCTGGCCGATGATCTGGCCGCGGCGCTGCGCGGCGCCGGTGCCGTGGTGGTCGGGCCGGTCGGATCCCTGCAGGACGCGGAACAGGTCGTCGGTGCTGGCGATTTCGACTGCGCCGTCGTCGACATGAACCTGCGCGGCGACATGGCCTTTCCGATCGCCGACCGGCTTCAGGAGGCCGGCATCCCCTTCCTGATCGCCACTGGCTATAACAGCGCCTCGCTGCCCGAGCGCTTCGCCGATGTGCCGCGCGTCGAAAAGCCCTCGGACACCGCCCGGATCGTGGCAGCCCTTCCCAACCTGCTCGCCGGCGCCGGCTAAGCGTCTCTAATCCAAGTGAAAGAGTATCTGCGTCTTTCCTGATGCACGTAAAGGCATTGGGCGGAAGCATCTGCGATGAAGAAGGTTCTGGAAACGACTCGGGTCCGCAACGATGGCCGACGATCCCAACTACCATTCCAAACGCGCCATGGCCGAGCTCGACCTCGCGCTGAGCGCGACCTGCGTCGACGCGGCGCGCGCCCATTTCCGCCTGTCCTCGCTCCATCTCGAAAAGTCGCAGGCGACTGGCGAACCCGCCACCCCTCGCCTTGCCCCCTCCCCCTAGCGCGCAGCCTTACGCCCACTCCTCCGACCAGCTGCGCGCATATCGGGCGTGCCTTCCCCCGAAGGCACGCCCTCTTTTTGGCCTTCCCTCGCCGTGCTCCGCCTTCGGCCGGGAACCTGCGCGGCCGAAGCGTGGTTGTCCGGCCCGAGCAACAAGGAACCCCCTATGAAGAACCTCCTGATCGGCGCCGCCTTCCTCGGCCTCGCAGCCTGCGGCGGCCAGGGCGACGACAAGGCGGCCGAGGATGTCGAGCAGGCGTTCGAGAATGTCGCGCAGAATCTCGAGGCCCAGGCCGAGAACGCCACCGGCGCCACCGAGGAACGGCTCGAGGACGAAGCCGAAGTCTTCCGCGAAACCGGCGAAGCCGCCGCCGAAGCGATCGACGACGTCGATCTCAACGCCCAGGCCACCGTCAACACGCAATAAGTCGCCGCTGCAAGGCATCAGCGGCCGTGACACAGCGTCCCCCGTCACCCCGGACTTGATCCGGGGTCCACCTTCCCCTTTACGTCGGGAGAGAAGGTGGATGCCGGATCAAGTCCGGCATGACGAGGAGGGATAGACGTGCGCATCATGATGGCGGCCGCGGCTGCGGCCTTGCTCGCTTCCTGCACCACCCAGGGCGCCGCCGATGCGGAGCCGGAGGCCTCCTCGCGCTACACCTTCTGGCGGCCCGCGCCGGTCGAGAACGCGACCGAGCCGTCCGAGGTCATCAAGAACGCCGCCGCCACCGACTGGCGCGACGTCGATCCGCAGAACCTCCTGATCATGGACCTCAAGGACGGCGGCCGCGTCGCTATCGAGCTCGCGCCCGATTTCGCGCCGGTCCATGTCGCCAACATCCGCGCCCTCGCCCGCGGCGGCTGGTGGACGGGCGCCAGCATCTACCGCGTCCAGGACAATTACGTCGTCCAATGGGGACTCAACGAAAGCGACAAGCCGCTGCCAGCCGGCGTCGCCAAGACTCCGCCCGCCGAATATCACCGCCCCCTCACCGGCCTCGACGTCCGCGCGCTTGGCTTTCCCGACAGCTATGCGCCGATGGTCGGCCATGCCGGCGGCTGGCCGGTCGGCTACGATCCCGAAGAAGGCCGCGCCTGGCTCGCCCATTGCTACGGTATGGTCGGCGTCGGCCGCGATCTCGCGCCCGACACCGGCACCGGCGGCGAGCTCTACGCGATCATCGGCCACGCCCCCCGCCACCTCGACCGGAACATCGCCGTCGTCGGCCGCGTCCTCGAAGGCATGGAGAGCATGACCGCGCGGACCCGCGGCACCGAGGCGCTGGGCTTCATCAAGGACCCGACCCAGCACGTGCCCATTGCCCGCATCCGCCTCGCCGCCGACATGCCCGAAGGCGAACGCCCCGCCTATCAGGTGATGCGCACCGACGCCCCCGCCTTCACCGCCTACGTCACCGGCCGCGCCAATCGCGGCGGCACCTTCTTCCAGGTCGCCGCGGGCGGCGTCGACCTCTGCAACGCCCCAGTCCCGACGCGCCGCAAAGGCGTCGGCTGAGGCGAGAGCCGGTTCGCGAGCACCTGCCAAGGGCGGATAGGCGGACGCTAACCTGATGCGATTGCTGGTTATTGACATGGACGAGCGGCATGTCGTCTAACTGCAACCTGTCGCGCGACTCACTGTCGTGCATTCATCGGACGAGGAGGACAGCATGCGGCTTGGCTGGTTATCCACTCTGTTCCTGACGACCGCTCTCTGGTCGGCCGGTGCAGCGGCTCAGGCAAATCCCCGCGAGCAGTTGCGCGTCTACAATCAGCAAGCTGACCCGCTCAGCCGCGAGCGCGACTGGCGTGAATACCGCAAATACGATCATGACCGGCTGGAGAGCGGCCAGCGAGCCTATTACGCCAATCGCTATTATCGCGACGGGCGCTTCTATGAAGCGCGTCTGCTGGGGCCGGACGATCGTATCTATCGGGGTCGCAACGACCAATATTATTGCCGGCGGCCGGACGGGACGACGGGGCTGATCGAGCGCGGGCTGGCAGGCCGCATCAGCCAGGACATGTTGGACCGCGGCGCGTCGGTCATTCTCGCTGACCTGGCCAATACGCGCGGCGGATCGGCTCTCGCTCTGGCCGTTGACCGGCAGGAAGTGGTGTGCCGCTGAGCCATGGTGGCGTCACATGGGGGCGACACCCGTTCCCCTAGAGGAGTCCGGGGTGTCTATTTTCGGAAAGAATGCAGGGTCGCCGGCCCTCGCGTAAAAGGGCCGGCGTTGAAAGGGCGGTGCAGCCTCTCGGCGCACCGCCCTAACTTGATAGTCTGAGATTAAGCGGCGAACGCCTGGGCCGGATCGCCATAGACCGGGCCGCGGATCGTGCGGACCGTGGCGCCGCCGGCGACGAGAGGCGCGCTCTCGAGCGGCAAAGCGGTGGTGCAGAAGGCGCATTCCGCCATCATGCGGCCGATATACCAATGGGTGTGACCGCAGCCGGGGCAGTGGTTGGTCTCATGCTCGCGATAGACGATGTGATAGCCCCTCACGCCCGCCTTCGGGATGATGCAACCGCCACGCGCTTCCAGAACATTGGTAGCCATTTCAAATACCTCGTGAACTCTACTTCGAATGGCTCAACGAGCATCAAGGTTAATCGTTGCATGTCGCGGAGATGAATGGAGCCGCGCGCGCCCGCCACGGACGTGAAAAAAGGCGCCCGCTCCGAGGGGTTGGGAGCGGGCGCCAGAGGACCAGGTCCAGGCGTAGACGAGGTCCCGTCTCAGACGATCATGAGGTCGGTCTGCAGCATCATCGGGTCGAAGCCGGAGGCCGAGAAAGCCGACAGGTCGACGATCGACTGGATCTCGATGTCGCCCTCGACGCCGCCGTCCAGGATGTCGATGCCGGGCCCGCCGATCAGCACGTCGGTGCCGAGACCACCGAACAGGGTGTCGTTGCCCCCGCCGCCGATCAGCACGTCGTCGCCATCGCCGCCGTCCGCCGTCAGCAGGATGCCGGAGGCGTCCAGCCCCGACGCCTCGATCACGTCGTCGCCGTCGAGGCCGTTGATGATCAGCCGGTCGATCCCGGCCTCGAAGCCCGTGATGTTGACCTGCGCACCGAGCCCGAGCACCGACACTCCGCCGGCGTCGCCGAACACCAGAACCACGTCGTCCAGGTCGGTGGCATTGATGATCACCGTGTCGGCCGCCCCGTCGCCAGCCCCGCCGGCACCGGCGAGGTTGAGGTTGATCTCGCTGACGTCGGTGCCGCTGAGATCGCCGATCCGGATCGTGTCGGCACCGCCCAGCGCGCTGAAGTCGATGGACTCGGTGTCGTCGAGGTCCATCACGACGCTGGCGACATCGCGGGTGAACAGCGCCCGCCCGCCATTGGCGACGATGTTGATCTGCTCGCTGGCATTGCTGCCGTTGAAGACCATGGTGTCGAAGCCGTCCTGGCCCTCGATCACGTCATTGTCGTCGCCCGGGTTCCACACGAACGTGTCGTCGCCCGCGCCCATCAGGGCGAGGTCGTTGCCGTCGCCGCCGGTGAAGAGATCGTCGCCCTCCGAGCCCAGGATCACATCGTTGCCGAGGCCGCCGTTGATGGTGAGCTGGATGCCGTCCGCCTCCAGGCTGGTGGCGTCGATCACGTCGTCGCCCTGGCCGCCGTTGAGCGTCACCCGGTCGTTGGCCTGCTCCGCCTGGAAGACGTTGATCTGGGCGCCGAGCCCGAAGATCGTCACCCCGCCCGCGTCGCCGGCAATGCCGAACACGTCGTTGCCCGCGGTGCCGGTGGCCGTCACCGTGTCGGCCGCGCCGTCGCCGCCGCCGTTCGGGCCGCGCAGGTCGATCTCGATGTCGGTCACGTCGGTGCCGCTGAGGTCGCCGATCACGATATTGTCGGCGCCGCCGAGGCCGCGGTACATGATGCTCTCGACACCATCCATGTCCATGGTGACGCTGGCGACGTCGCGGAACAGCAGCGCCCGACCGCCATTGGCGGCGATGCTGACATTCTCGCTGACGTTGGAGCCGAAGAAGAGCAGCTGGTCGGTGCCGTCCTGGCCCTCGATCGTGTCGCTGCCGTCGCCCGGATCCCACTGGAACACGTCGTCGCCCGCGCCGAGAAGGGCAAGGTCGTTGCCGTTGTCGCCGAACACGAAGTCGTGGCCCTCGCCGCCGATCAGCACGTCCGCGCCCTGGCTGCCGAGGATCGTGTCGTTGCCCGCGCCGCCATCGACGGCGAGCTTGGCGACGCCCGCCGGCACGGTCGTCGCCGTGAAGCTGTCATTGCCGCCCAGCAGATTGACGACGAACGAGTCGTTCGCCCCTTCCGAGCCGGTGACGTTCACGACATGAGCGAGCCCGACCAGACTGAGGCTGCCGCCCGCCCCGAACAGGTCAACGACATTGTCGTTGTTCGACGCATTGGCGATCACCGTATCCGCCAGATTGTCGCCCGCCGTGCCGCCGAACGTGCCCGACAGGTTGATCTTCACCTCGTCCACATCGGTTCCGGCCATGTTGTTGACCACAATCGTGTCCGCACCGCCCAGCGCGTTGATCTCGAGCTTCTCGACGTCGTTCATGTCCATGACGATGTTGCCGACGTTGCGCGTGAACAGCGCCCGCCCGCCATTGTTCGACAGCTCCATCACCTCGTTCGCCGCGCTGCCGTTGAAGCGGAGGGTGTCGAAGCCGTCCTGGCCCTCGATCACGTCGCTGCCGTCGCCCGGATCCCATTGCGCGACGTCGTCGCCGGCGCCGAGCAGGACCACGTCGTTGCCCTGCTGGCCGTCGACGAAGTCGTTGCCGTCGCCGCCGATCAGGATGTCGGCGCCGTTGGAGCCTAGGATCGTGTCGTTGCCGGTGCCGCCGTCGACGGTGACGCCGATCAGCGCGGCGAGGTTGCCGGTCGCCGAGAAGGTGTCGTCGCCGCCGTTCATGTTGACGACGAGCTGCTCCATCGTGCCGAGATCGAGCGAGAAGGGCGCCGGGTCGAGCCGGTCGAACCGCACCCGCGTGCCGTTGGCGGTGACGGTGAAGTTCTCCGCGCCGCCGCCGCCATTGACCTCGGCCGTGTCGGTGCCGGCGCCGCCCTCCCACAGGTCGGTGTCGTCGCCCGGGTTCCAGATGAAGCGGTCGTTGCCGCTCTCGCCGAACAGCTGGTCGTCGCCGTCGCCGCCGGTCAGCGTGTCGTTCTCGGAGCCGCCGAACAGGAAGTCGGCGCCGCCCTTGCCGAGCAAGGTGTCGTTGCCCGACTGCCCGAACAGCAGGTCGCCGCCCGATCCGCCGGTCAGCGTGTCGTTCCCGGCCCCGCCGAACAGATTGCCGCGCGGCAGCGCGCCGCTCGTCTCGCTCAGCGTCATGACGTCATTGCCGCCCTGGCCGAACATCTGGATGAGCGACGTGTTGGCGACGGTCGGCGTGCCCCCCAGCACCGGCACCGCGCCGCCATTGACCAGGATCTGGCCCGCCGCGTTGCGGCTGATCGCCATATTGTTGTCGAGCGAATCGCCGAAATTGGTGAGCGTGCCCTGGCTGAAGTTCGCCGTCACCGCGGCGATGCTGAAGTCGCCGCCCGTGCGGGCCTCCATCTCCTCGGCCTGTTTGAGCAGCTTCTTCGCTTCCTTGATCTTGTCGTGCATGTCGTACCCTCCCTGATCTCGCTGAAATGCCGGCGCTTGCGAGGTTGCCGGCGGGAGGTTCGGCTACGGGCGTGTCGTGTGAGCGAGCGTGGGAAGCCGCGTAGGATTTGTGCCGCGCAAGCGTTGAAACGGGCGCCGGCCGTTCAAACGGAAGCGGCAATGCTTGTCCTTATGGCCGGCGTGAACCGGACTGAAGCTCGCCACTCGTCCTGTCGGTCCGACTGCCACGCCTTGACGCTTTCGCAATAGCCGGGGATACCAGCGGCAACTCACGAGAAATAAGGGAGCTTCCGATGTTCCAGGCCTTTGCAAGTCGTGCGGCTGCCGTAGCGATGCTGGTGGCTGTTTCGTCTCCATCCTTCGCGGGCGGCGATAAGAAGCCCGAGTCGGACGACCGGGTGATCTGCAAGGTCGAGCGCTCGTCGACGAGTCGCATTGCCGCCGTGCGCCGGTGCAAGACCGCCGGCGAGTGGCAGGTCGAACGCAAGCGCGCGGAGGGTCTCCACGCCGATCGCGAGAATTACCTGCTCCGTAATCCCCAGAACTCGAGCGGCTCTCTCGGCGTCCCTGCGGATCTGCGCGGCACGCCGAACTGAGGCCCGTCTTCTCGGCTCGCCGGTAATCGACCAGCTCGATCGCTCGGCGGCTGAAGGCGCAGCGTCCCCAAGCCCCTCCTTGCACCGCGCGACCCGTTCACCGGCCGCAATCCTATCCGCCGTCCTCCGGCAGCTGCGCCCGCACCCCAGGCGCCGAATAGCCGCACCCGGTCGCGTTCGTCCCGTCCGGCACGGTCCCGTCCGGCAACGGCAGCACGCCGCGCGCGTTGGCGCGCTCCCACACCTCCGCCGGCAGCGCGGCGAGCTGTTTCGCCTCCTCGGTCACCGGTCCCCAGCCGGGCGGGCAGATGCGGCCGTCGGGCGCCCGCACGTAGCCTTTCTTCACCAGTTGCTCCTGCTTGCGCTTGAGCTTGGCCATCATCCGCTCGGCCGCCTCCTTGCCGCGCCGCTCGCGCTCCTCCGGGGAGAGCTCGCACAGGCAGTCCTCGTAGCGCGGCTTGGTACCGCCTCCGCCCGCCCCGCCGGCCCTGCCCGCGACGCCCGGGAGCGGTCCGTATTTCTCCCGGTTCGACGCGGTGAGCAGCATGCGGAAGATGCCGTCCGACCGCTTGATCCGCGTCCCCACCTGCTTGCCATAGTGGATCACCGGTCCTCGATGCCGGTCACCCCCCGCTCCCAGGCGAGCGTCTCCATATGCCCGCCGGCCTTGTCGATCGCGACCCGGCACTGCCGGTCGAAGTCCGGATCCTTGGCGCGCCAGTCGTTGATCGTCTTGCGCGACACACCCGAGACCCGCGCGGCGTCGGAGACGCAGCCGGTCTTGGCGAGCGTCTTGATGCATTTTCTGCGCTTGGCGGCGGTGAAGCCGTCCGCCCGCTCCCGCGGCGCCGGCGGGCGCGAGCGCCACGTCTCCAGCACCCGCTCCACCTCGGCTGCGAACCCGGCGTCGTTCTTGCGCGCCCAGTCAACCGATCCGGTTCCCACCCGAACCGCCTGCGCGGCCGCCTTGATCGACCCCAATTGCTCCAGCTTCGTCACGAACCGGCGCTTCTTCTCAGCCCCGAACTCCCGCGGCCTTCCCATCTCGTCCTCCCGCTCAAAGCAGAAGCCCATAACCAAATAGGTAATCTGTAGGAAAGGGGGTCTCTGAGATTGCGGGCTGGCAATTCTCCGCATTTTGTTGGATCAACTTATAGAGTTCGGTCTGGGTACGGCGTCACTTCGGGAGAAGCTGTGGTCACGTCGCTCCTTTATGTCAGTCGCAGCACGCTGCTGATGCCGGATCAGATCGGGGAGATCGACGCCATCGTGGAGGTCGCCCGCTCGCGCAACGCGGCGCTGGACGTCACGGGAGCACTCGTCTTCACCAGGCTGCACTTCGCCCAGATCCTCGAAGGATCGGCGGCAGCCGTCGACGAGTTGATGCGCAGCATAGAGGCCGACCCGCGCCATACGGACGTGGATGTCGTCGACGTGAGAGAGTCGAGCGGCCGCCATTTCGCCGGCTGGAGCCTGGCCTATACGGGCTTCTCAACCCGGATCGACCAGCCCATCAGCGAAATAGCCGACCGCCGCTCGGATGCAGGCCTCGAAGCCAAGATCAGGCGGTTGCGCCGATTGATGGTGGAGCTGGCGATCCCCACGGGCTGAGCTTTCCCGCCAGTCCCCGTTACGGTGCGGGAAAACGTGTCGCTCGGGCACCGCGCCTCCGCCAGATGGCAGAAGGAGACCGGGTTAACGCGCTGCTGGCGCAGACTGCTGGATGCCTCACCTACAAGGCGCGGATCGCATGACGCAGAAGCGAGAGGAGCCGCTGGCGCTGGATATGCCATTCGGGGAGCCGCTGGAGCGGTTCATTCAGATTGACCCTACCGAGCTACCGGACAACGTTAAGCTGAGACAAAAAGAGGGGCCGCCGAAGCGACCCCCAACCCCGAAAGGCGTTGACGACGAGCCTCCCCGCCCGAAGGGGAAGACTTAGCGGACTGGCCTACCCGTTACCGGGAGCGCCAGTGCGCGCTAACGTGCTCGATCCGGCCGAAGCGGATGCGGTAGTAGGCGGCGACGAAGACCATCGGCCCGTCTCCTCTACGGAGTGGGTTGCATTTGATGGCCGAAAATGCGATTCTCTCAGGGCAGACAGAGGTAACCGGTTTAGCCATCGGCGACTCGGACGCCGCCCCCTAGCCGGGGCGGCGTTTCCGATTCTGGGGGCACTCGCTACTCGATAGACGATCCTCCGATCCGGCACCTGCGCCGTCTACGGGCGCTTGTCCAAGAACGGTGGTATCGTACCCGCGCCGCCCGCGCAAGCCTCGGCCAAGGGTCACCATCTCAGTTCAGGCGATTGTTGAAATTGAGCCCGCACTCGTGTATCAGTTCTCCCGTCTGCAGGAGAACAAACCATGGCTAAGCTACCTTCGGGGCGGTTCCCGTTCATCAACCTGTCCAAAGCCCTAGAGCGGGCGCAACAGATTTTCGAAAACGATAAGAACAACAAGGGTCTCAAGATGCCGGTGGCATTCGCGGCCTGGGGCTACTCCGACAAGAGCAGCGGTGGCTTCCAGACAGTCGGCGCACTCAAGCAATATGGCTTACTGGAGGACGAGGGCGCCAAGGACGATCGTTCCGTGAAGCTCACGGCGGAAGCGCGTCACTATTTCCTGACAGAGATTGAGGAGGACAAGAACCGCCTCCGCGCCAAGTTTGCCTCCAAGCCCAGTCTCATGAACTACCTACTGGAGCAGTGGGAGTTCGGCACGATCGATGACGCGGTAGCTCGGTCGCACCTCAAGACGGTCATACACCTCAACGACCAGTCAGCTCGGAGTGCGCTTGGCGTCTACAAGGACAATCTCGCCTTCCTCAAAGTTAGCGGTTCTGCTAAGAAGGAGCCTATTAACCAGAACGGAGATCACAAGCCTAAGCCCAACCCCGATCTGTTTCGTTCTGCGCATGTTCCAGAAACGCACGTGGAGGTGTCAGAAGAGGCCCCGAAGAACGTAAGGGTCGGCGACAGAGTCCAAGCCACCGTCAATGGGATGGACCAGTTCGATCTGCCGAGGGTTGTGACGGAGGTGTTTCGCGATGCGGAGCGTGGCTGGTTTGTCTCTGTGCAAGGCGAGAAGGGTGCGCTGCCGATGGAGCAAGTGACAGTGATGGACCATGGCGCAGGCACGAAGACTCAGCGCGATGACGCGGACACTGGCGGCGAGAAGAAGCCCAACCCAATTGAGATCTTCATGTCGTCCAGCAACCGGCTGCAAATCACGGCTGACATCGACAGGCAGGGCGTGGATAAGCTTCGGTCTCTACTAGATAAGTATGCCGAGATCCTCGACCTCATGAGCTGAGAACAGAGAACGGCGAGTGCGCTACGTCTTGATCCTGCTGCTAATGCCAGTCTTGCTGCCGCTCGTCGTTTTCGTGATCGTCACGTCTGGGCTGCTTCGCTTGATTGGCTCAGAGGAGCTGGCAACCAAATACTTGCTGCTCCTCACTCGAATCCAGATGGCGCTGTTCCCGCCGCGCTAGGCGGAGTCAGACACCTATATAGGTCCCAAACGGATGATTTCAGGTGTCGATGTCAAAGCCTTTCCCGAGGACGACCCAATTGCTACAGCCCAGCCGATCCTACGCCAGCTGAATATACGTAAGGGGGCCCCGCTATGACCGCCGTCGGCAACAACAGCCTGAACACCCGCTCCACGCTCGACGTCGGCGGCCGCTCCTACGCTTATTACTCGCTCTCGAAGGCCGCCGCCGCGCTCGGCGACGTCTCGCGCCTGCCCTTCTCGATGAAGGTGCTGCTCGAAAACCTGCTCCGCTTCGAGGACGGCATCACCGTCACCCGCGAGGACATCCAGGCGATCGTCGACTGGCAGGACAATAAGGGCAAGGTTGAACGGGAGATCCAGTATCGCCCGGCGCGCGTGCTGATGCAGGATTTCACCGGCGTCCCCTGCGTCGTCGATCTCGCCGCGATGCGCGATGCGATCACCAAGCTCGGCGGCGATCCGACCCGCATCAACCCGCAGGTCCCCGTCCACCTCGTCATCGACCACTCCGTGATGGTCGACGAGTTCGGCACCCCCAAGGCGTTCGAGAAGAACGTCGCGCTGGAATATGAGCGCAACATCGAGCGCTACCAGTTCCTCAAATGGGGCCAGACCGCGTTCGACAATTTCAAGGTCGTGCCGCCCGGCACCGGCATCTGCCACCAGGTCAATCTCGAGAATATCGCCCGCGCCGTCTGGTCCTCGCGCGACCCGTCGGGCGAGGAAGTCGCCTATCCCGACACGCTCGTCGGCACCGACAGCCACACCACGATGGTCAACGGCCTCGGCGTATTGGGCTGGGGCGTCGGCGGGATCGAGGCGGAGGCGGCGATGCTCGGCCAGCCGGTGTCGATGCTGATCCCCGAAGTGGTCGGCTTCCGCCTGACCGGCACGCTCGGCGAAGGCATCACCGCCACCGATCTCGTCCTCACCGTCACCCAGATGCTGCGCAAGAAGGGCGTGGTCGGCCGCTTCGTCGAATTTTACGGCCCGGGCGTCTCCGAGCTCAGCCTCGCCGACCGCGCGACCATCGCCAACATGGCGCCCGAATATGGCGCGACCTGCGGCTTCTTCGGCATCGACCACAAGACGCTCGACTATCTCCGCCTCACCGGCCGCCCCGACGACGAGATCGCGCTCGTCGAGGCCTATGCGAAGGAGCAGGGCTTCTGGCTCGATGCGGGCGCGGCGGACCCCATCTTCACCGACACGCTCGATCTCGACATGTCCTCGGTTCAGCCCTCGCTCGCCGGTCCCAAGCGGCCGCAGGACAAGGTGCTGCTGAGCCAGGTGGACGAGGAATTCTGCGCGTCGGTGCAGAAGGAATATGGCGTCAACCGCGAGGCGATGGCGGAGCGTTATTCCTGCGACGGCCACGGCATCGGCCATGGCGACGTCGTCATCGCCGCGATCACCAGCTGCACCAACACCTCCAATCCGTCGGTGCTGGTCGCGGCCGGCCTCGTCGCCCGAAAGGCGCGGGAGAAGGGGCTCGACCGCAAGCCCTGGGTAAAGACCAGCCTGGCGCCGGGCTCGCAGGTCGTCACCGACTATCTCGACCGCGCCGGCCTCTCCGAGGATCTGAACGCGATCGGTTTCGATCTGGTCGGCTATGGCTGCACCACCTGCATCGGCAATTCGGGGCCGCTGCCGGAGCATATCTCCAAGGCGATCCACGCCAACGACCTCGTCGCCGCCTCCGTCCTCTCCGGCAACCGCAATTTCGAGGGCCGCGTCAGCCCTGACGTGCGCGCCAATTACCTCGCCTCGCCGCCGCTCGTCGTCGCCTATGCGCTGAAGGGGACAGTCACCGAGGACATGGTCCAGTCGCCGATCGGCAAGGACCGCGACGGCGCCGACGTCTACTTGCGCGACATCTGGCCGACCAACGCCGAGGTCCGCGCCCTCATCGACCAGCATGTCAACGCCGACATGTTCAAGGCGCGCTATGCCGACGTCTACAAGGGCGACGAGCAGTGGCGGGCGATCGACGTCACCGGCGGCGCCACCTATGCCTGGGACGCGACCAGCACCTACATCCAGAACCCGCCCTATTTCGAAGGCATGAGCATGACCGCGGCCGGGCTCACCGACATCGTCGGCGCACGTCCCCTCGCCATCTTCGGCGACTCGATCACCACCGACCACATCAGCCCCGCCGGCGCCATCAAACTCGACAGCCCCGCCGGAAAATATTTGACGGAACATCAGGTCAGCCGCGCCGACTTCAACAGCTACGGCGCCCGCCGAGGCAACCACGAAGTCATGATGCGCGGCACCTTCGCAAATATCAGAATCAAGAATGCCATGACCCCCGGCATCGAAGGCGGCGTCACCAAATACATCCCCACTGGCGAGGTCATGCCGATCTACGACGCGGCGATGCTCTACAAGGCGAGCGCCACCCCGCTCGTCGTGATCGCCGGCAAGGAATATGGCACCGGCTCCTCCCGCGACTGGGCGGCCAAGGGCACCAACCTCTTGGGCGTCCGCGCCGTCATCGCCGAGACCTATGAGCGTATCCATCGCTCGAACCTCGTCGGCATGGGCGTGCTGCCGCTCCAGTTCCTCAACGGCGAGAATCGCGACAGCCTCGGCCTCACCGGCGACGAGAGCTTCACCGTCACCGGCGTCGCCGATCTCCAGCCGCGCCAGGAAGTGGATGTCGAGGTCACCCGCGCCGACGGCAGCCGCACCAGCTTCCGCGCCCGAGTCCGCATCGACACCCTGAACGAGCTCGAATATTTCCGCGCCGGCGGCATCCTGCACTATGTGCTGAGGAAGCTCGCCGCGTGAACCTCGTGGCCGCATGCCATTGCGGCCGCGCGACCATCCGACTGCCGCGCACGCCCGATTTCGTGACCCAGTGCAATTGCAGCCTGTGCGCGAAAACGGGCTTTCGCGGCATCTACTACGCGTCCGACGAGATCGAGATCGCCGGCACGTTCGATGAATACACACGCGAAGACATCGGCGAGCCCTTCCTCAAGACGCTGCGCTGCCGGACTTGCGGCGTCGCTACCCACTGGGAGCCGCTCACGCCGCCGCCGCACGCGCGGATGGGCGTGAATGCCCGCCTGCTCGATCCGGCCGCGCTCGCCGACGTCGAGGTGCGCGAAGTGGACGGCGCGAGCTGGTGAGCCTGCCCGAGCTCCTCATCGAGATTGCCGGCTGGGCGGGCGCGGGGCTCATCCTCGCCGCCTATCTGCTGGTGTCAACGGGACATCTGACCGGCCAGTCACAGGCCTTCCAGTGGATGAACCTGGTCGGCGCGGCCGGCTTCGTGATCAACAGCGGCTATCACGGAGCGATCCCGTCTGCCGCGCTCAACGTGATATGGATGCTGATCGGAGCGGTGACCTTATGGCGGATCCTGAAGGCAAGAAGCTCGTCGATCTCAGCCACGTGATCGAGCATGGCATGGTCACCTACAAGGGCCTGCCGGCGCCGCTCATCTGCGACTATTGGACGCGCGAGGCCTCGGCCGCGCTCTACGACGATGGCGCCACCTTCCAGATCGGACGGATCGACATGGTCGCCAATACCGGCACCTATCTCGACAGCCCCTTCCACCGCTACGCCGAGGGCGCGGACCTCTCCCAGCTCGACCTCGCCTCGCTCGCCATGCTGGACGGCCAAGTCGTCCGCGCGCCGCACGTGCAGGGCCTCGCGATCGATGCGCCCGACGTCGCCGGGCTGGAGGTGCGCGGCAAGGCGGTCCTGTTCCATACCGGCTGGGACGAGCACTGGCGCACCGACCGCTATTTCGAGAACCACCCCTTCCTCACCGCCGCAGCCGCCAATCTCCTCGTCCAGAAGGGCGCCAGGCTGGTCGGCATCGACAGCTACAATATCGACGACACCCGCGCCCGCGCCCGGCCGGTCCACTCGATCCTGCTCGCCGCCAATATCCCGATCGTCGAGCACATGACCAATATCGGCGCACTTCCCGACGAAGGCTTCCGCTTCTCCGCCGTGCCGCCGAAGATTGCCGGCATGGGCACCTTCCCGGTGCGCGCCTTCGCCCAAGTCTAGCTTGCCCTCCGCGACGCGCGCCCCCTAGGGCGCGTCCGGAATGGACGACACCTCTCCTCCCAGCTCTCCCCGCGCCGGCCGCTACGCCTTCGCCGCCTTGATCGTGGCGAATATCTTCCTGGCCTTCGGGCCGTGGATGGTGCGGCTGTCGGACGTGGGGCCAGTCGCGGCGGGATTCTGGCGGCTCGCGCTGGCGATACCGTTCCTGCTGCTGCTCATGCGCGTCGGGCGCAAGGGGAGCTTCGCGGTCGGCTGGGGCATGGCGGGCGTGATCGCACTCGGGGGCGTCTTCTTCGCCGCCGATCTCGCCGCCTGGCATTACGGCATCGTCCGCACCAAGCTCGCCAATGCCACACTGTTCGGCAACACGGCGAGCCTCATCTTCCCCGTCTACGGCTTCATCATCGCCCGAGCGCTGCCGGGCAAGGTGCAGATCGGCGCGCTCGTCCTCGCCATCGTCGGCGCCGGCCTGCTGCTCGGCTCCAGCTACGAGCTTTCGGCCGAGCATTTCGAAGGCGATCTGTTCGCTATCCTCGCCGGGCTCTTCTACTGCCTCTACCTCATCGTCATCGATCGCGCGCGCAGGACGTTGGCGCCGATGCCGGTGCTCGCGCTCGCCACCATCGCCGGCGCCCTCCCCATCCTGCTCTTCGCGCTCGCGCTGGGCGAGCAGGTCATGCCCCGCGACTGGACTCCGCTCATCCTGCTGTCGCTCGGCAGCCAGGTGATCGGCCAGGGGCTGCTCGTCTATGCGGTCGGCCATCTGAGCCCCCTAGTGGTCGGGCTTGGGCTTCTGACGCAGCCGGTAATCACCGCGGTCAACGGCTGGCTGGCCTATGACGAGCGCCTCAGCACGACCGATTTCGTGGGCGCGGTCCTGATCTGCGCCGCTTTGGTGCTGATCCGGCTGCCCGAGCGCGAGCCGGCGGACTTGCGTTGAGCCCGTCGGCGCATCATCTAGCGGGCGGAGAGCCGATGAGCGAAACCGCCCCGATCGCCCCCGAGGATATGACGCTGGACGAGCTGCGGCGGGCGTTGGCGCCGCTGCTGCCGGGCCACGCGGTGTTCGACGGCTGGGGCGACAAGGCGATCACGATGGCCGCCTCCGAGCTCGGCGTGCCGGCGGAGCGGGCACGGCTCTGCTTCCCGGGGGGTGCAGTCGAGATGATCGACGCCTGGTTCGACGCCATCGACCTCGCCATGGCGCGCGCGTACCCGCTCGAGCGCATCGCCAAGCTCAAGATCCGCGAGCGCATCCGCGACCTCGTCCTGTTCCGGATCGAGGTGATCAACCCGCACAAGGAGGCGCTCCGCCGCGCGCTCGCCATCCTCGCCCAGCCGGTCCAGGGCCTCACCGGCCCCCGCCTCGCCTGGCGCGCGGCCGACCGGATGTGGCGCATCGCCGGCGACACCTCGACCGACTTCAACCATTATTCCAAGCGCACCATCCTCGCCGGTCTCTACAGCGCGACGATGCTCGTCTTCCTCGACGATGACACGGAGGGGCTCGTCACCACCCGCGGCTTCCTCGACCGCCGCATCGACGACGTCATGCGCTTCGAGAAGTTCAAGGCGAGCTGGCGCGGCAGCCGCTCGCGCCTGCCCAGCCTCAGCCGCTTCCTCGGCCGCCTCCGTTATCCGGCCATCTGACGACAGGCATGACTCGCAAGCTCGTTTCCGCCCTCGCCGCCACCGCCCTGTTGCTGGCCGGCTGCGGCTCCGGCACCACCCCCGATTACACCCCCAACGTCACCGCCGAGGAGCGCGCCTTCGCCGAGAAGCAGCACCCGCAATTGCTCGCCGAGTTCGGCGGCGAATGGACCGGTCCTGAAGCGGCCTATGTGAAGCGCCTCGGCGGCACGCTCGCCGATGCCGCCGGCCTGTCCGGCCAGTGCACCTTCACCATGGTCAACACCGACGTGGTCAACGCCTTCGCCGTGCCGGGCTGCTACATCTACGTCACGCGCGGCCTGTTCGGCATCGTCAACAGCGAGGCCGAGCTCGCCTCGGTGATCGGCCACGAGATCGGCCATATCGTCGCCAATCACAGCCAGCGGCGCCAGAAGCGTTCGATCTGGAGCGGCCTAGGCGCGCTTGCGGTCGGCGTCCTCACCGGCTCCGAGACGCTCGCCAACATGGCCGGCCGCGCCGCGCAATTCTACACGCTCAGCTATTCGCGAAAGCAGGAATATGAGTCGGACGATCTCGGCATCCGCTACCTCGCCCAGGCCGGCTACGATCCCTATGCGGCCGCCGACATGCTGGAATCGCTCGCCGATCACGACACCTACATGGCGCAGACCCGCAACATGGATGAGGCGAGCGCCATTCCCGCCTGGGCGCGCAGCCATCCGCTGACCGAGGATCGCATCAAGCGCGCCAACCGCCAGGCCGAGGCGACCGGTCACGGTCCCGACGTGCTCCCCGAATATGAGGACCGGTTCCTCCGCCAGGTGGACGGGCTGATCTGGGCGGACGATCCCGAGCAGGGCTTCGTGCTCGGCCGCCGCTTCGCCCATCCGGGTATGGGGATCACTTTCGAGGCGCCGCCCGGCTTCTTCCTCACCAACAATCCCCGCGCCGTGCTGATCGACGGCGAGGAAATGCGGGGCCAGTTCGGCGGCGGGGTGCTGCCGCCGGGCGGCCTTCCGGCCTACACCCAGCTTCTTCTCAAGGAAGTGCTCGGCCAGACCGCCAGCAGCGCCCGCATCGGCGAACCGCAGCGCGCGGTCGTCAACGGCCTCGACACGATCTTCGTGCCCGCCCTCATCCAGTCCCAGGGGGGACAGGCTCAGGTCACCGTCGCCACCTTCCAGGCCCGCGGGCGCGAGGCCTTCCACTTCATCCTCGCCGGTCCGGCGGGCAACGACCAAGCGATCAATGCCCTGGTCAACTCCTTCCGCCTGCTCTCGCCGATGGAAGCGGCGAGCCTGAGGCCGCGCAAGATCGACGTGGTAACCGTCGGCCCCGGCCAGACGATCGCGTCGATGGCGCGGCAGATGGCCGTGCCGGACCACCAGATCGAGGCCTTCCTGATGCTCAACGACCGAGACCCGAAGCCGGAGCTGAGGCCGGGCGAGAAGGTCAAGCTCATCGTCCAGGGCTGATCCTGGCGCATTTCGCAATCATCGCGCCGCCGCTGCCCGGCCACATCAACCCGATGGCTGTCCTGGCGCGCGCATTGGAAAAGCGCGGCCACCGCGCCACCTTTCTCGGCTTCCCCGACATGGCGCCCCGGCTGCCGGCGGGCGCATCGTTTCAGGCGTTCGCCGAGCGCGATCAGCCGCCGGGAAGCCTGGAGCCCTATCTGAGGCGGCTGGCCAGCCTCGGCAGCCCGATCAGCACCTGGCGGTTCATCCGTGATCTTGCGGGCTTCACCGATGTGATTTGCCGGGAGCTGCCCGGTGCGCTGGACCGGCTCGCACCCGATGCTCTGATCATCGACCAGACCGACGCCGCCGCCAGCCTGGTGGCAACGGCCCTAGGCATCCCGTTCGCCAACGTTGCAAACGCACTGCCCCTGAACCTCGAGCCCGCCGTCCCGCCGCCCGTGCTTCCCTGGCCGTATGATCCGTCGGAAAAAGGCCTGCGCCGCAACCGTGGCGGCTACCGGGTCGCTCGCGTCGTCGAGCGGCCGATCACCAAGGTGATCCGACGCCATGCCGAGCGGCTCGGGCGACCGGACATCCGCTTTGCCGACGAGACCTGGTCGACCCGCGCGCAGATCACCCAGTGTGTCCGCGGCCTCGACTTTCCGCGCGAGCGGCTGCCAGCCTGCTTTCACTATGTGGGGCCGTTCAGGGAGGAGGATGAACCGCTCGACTTCGCCCTGCCACCGGACGGAAAGCCGCTGGTCTACTGCTCGCTCGGCACGCTTCAGGGCTCACGTGCCGGGATATTCCGAGCCGTGTCCAAGGCCGCTGCCGATCTGGACGTCACCTTGGTCATCGCTCATGGCGGGCTCCTCGCCGACAGGGAGATCGCACGACTGAGCGGCCAGCCGATCGTACGGCCTTATGTGCCGCAGCGGGCATTGCTCGCCCGGTCGGCGCTCGCCATCACCCATGCCGGCTTCAACACGGTCATGGACGCCCTGAGCTTCGGCGTCCCGATGGTCGCGCTGCCGATCACCTTCGAGCAGCCCGCCACCGCCGCACGTCTGGAGCGCGTCGGCGCAGCAGTCGCACTGCATCGGCGCCGAAATCCGGCGCGGATCCGGAGCGCTATCCTGGAGGTGCTGCAGAATTCGAGTTATCTCGAGGCCGCGCAAAGGCTGCAAACGGAGATCGGCAGCGCCGGCGGCGTCGGCAGAGCGGCCGACCTTATCGAGGCGTCGCTCGTAGCCGGGGAAGCGCCCACCAGGGCGTCTGCGGCGAGCGATGATGCTCGTGATGATAGCCGAAATGGTAGCAGCTGATCAGTGAGGCGAGATAGCCGAACTCGTTGCTGCGTGCCCGGTGCCGGTCGGTGAACTCCGTCTCGCCGCGGCGATGGGGCAGGTAGGTGCCGAAAGTGAAGAGCTGTAGCGACGACAGGATCGCCGGCACGCCCCAAAAGAGCAGGGCGTTCACCGGTGAGGCGCCGAGGATGAAGATGTAGGTTCCGAGCAAGGCCGCCAGCACCGCGAACTCGCGCCAGCCGAAATATTCGCGGAAGAAGGACAGATACCATGGCCAGAAACGGTTCGAATGCGAGAAGTCCGGGTCCCCGTCTGTCCCCGCATGCTTGTGGTGGTCGTGATGCTTGGGGAGCAGCCGGTCGTAGCGGAAGCCGGCATAGAGGCCGAGCATCACGCGCCCGACCGCCCGGTTCACCCCCGGCCGTCCCGGCGCCAGCGAGCCGTGCATGCAGTCGTGGGCGACGATGAACAGGCCGACGTTCAGCCAGGTGAGCGCCAGCACCAGCAGCGGCGCAACAGCGACACCTTGTCCGTCCAGGCGATGGAAGAAGACGCCGTAGATGTGGAGGCCAACCCATGCCCCGCCGATCAGCGCTGCGAGGGTCAGGCCGGTCGCGGCCTGGCGTCCGGCGCCGCGGGCGGGGAAGGCGGCTTCGGCGGTCATTTCAGCCTGATCGAGTGGGTAGCGTCGCCGCCGAAACGGAACGCTGCCTTGCCCCAGGCGGGCGGTCCGAAGAGGCCGCGGCTGTTGTTGGAAAAGCCGTAGGGCTCCAGCGGCATGCCGACGAAGTTGAAGTTCATCCGGCCGTCCAGATTGAGATCCTGGAACACCATTGCACCATAATGCCCTGCGGCAAGGCCTTCGACCAGGATCTGCGCCGAGGCCGCGCCGACCTTGCGCTTGATCTCCCGCACCGCGCCCGCTTTCGCATTCCAGTTCCGCTCTGCATCGAACAGCAGCACCATGATCTGGCCGCGGGGCTTCAGCCCCTCGATGCTGAGGCTCAAAGTGGCCGCTTCAGCCGGAACGGCGACCAGCAGGGATGCGGCAAGCAACATTGCTGTTTTCATTGGATTCCTGGATACGCTTTACATCACGGCGCCTGCTTACGCCTCAACGCTCCGGCTCGCCAGACGCTTCCGCTTGCCACTGGATTTCGACGCGGCTTATTGATAATCAGTCGCATCTAGCCACGATGGACTCACCCGCCTTGCGCCTCGACCAGCTTCCGTTCCGCACTCCCGCCACGGTCAGCGCGATCGATTGGTCGGTGCTGTCCGAGGCGGATGCCAAGCGGCTGCGCAACCTCGGCTTCGACGAGGGAGTCGAGATCGAGGCGCTGCACGGCGCGCCCTTCGGCAAGGACCCGCTCGCCATTCGCGTGGGACGGATGATGGTGGCGATGCGCCGCGCCCAGGCGCGTGCGGTGAGCGTGTCGATCGAAGCGATGGACCTCGCCGCGGAATGACCGCCATCCCGTTGATCGCCGTCGTCGGCAATCCCAATGCCGGCAAGAGCGCACTGTTCAACATGCTCACCGGCGCGCGCCAGAAGGTCGGCAACTATCCCGGCGTGACGGTCGAGCGTAAGTCCGGCCGCCTGTCGCTGCCGGACGGGCGCCCGGCCGAACTGGTCGACCTCCCCGGCGCTTACAGCCTCGACCCCTCCAGCCCGGACGAGGAAGTGACGCGCGACGTCGTCATCGGCCGCCAGCAGGGCGAGCGGCTGCCCGACGCCTTGCTGATCGTCCTCGACGCGACCAATCTGGACAATCACCTTCGCTTCGCTTTGCAGCTGATCGACCTTGGCCTCCCCACCGTCGTGGCGCTCAACATGGCCGATCTTGCCAAGCGCGACGGCCTCACGATCAACCTCGCCCGCCTCAGCCAGGAGCTCGGCGCGCCGGTGATCGAGACGGTGGCGGTGCGCCGCCGCGGGCTCGACGAGGTCAAGGAGGCGCTCAGCCTCGCCGTCACCGCCGAGCGCCGTCCGCGGGCCGCGGAGGCCGAGTTCGTGGCCGTCCAGCGCCGCGCCCGCGCCATCGTCAAGGCATCGGTGCTCGGTGGGACCACCGCGCGCCGCTCGACTGCCGTCATCGACGCCGTCGCGCTCCATCCCGTCGCCGGCCCGATCATCTTCCTCGGCCTGATGTTCTTCATGTTCCAGGCCGTGTTCGCCTGGTCCGAGGCGCCGATCGGCTGGATCGAGGGCATCGTCACCGGCCTGCAGGGCCTCGTCACCGACGCGCTGCCGGAGGGCTTCCTCCGCTCGCTCCTCGTCGACGGCGTGCTCGGCGGCGTCGGCGCGGTGGTCGTGTTCCTGCCGCAGATCCTGATCCTGTTCCTGTTCATACTGTTGCTTGAAGCAACCGGCTACATGGTCCGCGCCGCCTTCCTGATGGACCGGCTGATGGCGCGGGTCGGCCTCTCCGGCCACGCCTTCATCCCCTTGCTCTCCTCCTTCGCCTGCGCCGTGCCCGGCATCATGGCGACGCGCAGCATCGAGGATCCCAAGCACCGCCTCACCACCATCCTGATCGCGCCTTTGATGACCTGCTCGGCGCGCCTGCCGGTCTATGCGGTGATTATCGGCGCCTTCATCCCGGCGACCAGCGTCGGTGCCGGGGTCGGGCTCCAGGGGCTGGTCATGTTCGGCCTCTATCTGGCCGGCATCGCCGGGGCGCTGATCGCCGCGCTCGTCCTGCGCCAGACGGTCGCGCGGGGCGTGCAGCGCGGCTTCATGCTGGAAATGCCCAAATATCAGATGCCGAGCGTCCGCGACGTCGCGATCGGCCTCTGGCAGCGCGCGATGATCTTCCTGAAGCGCGCCGGCACCATCATCCTGGTCTCGACGATCATCCTCTGGGCCCTCCTCTCCTACCCGCAGCCCCGCCCGGGCGAATCGGCGCTCGACAGCTCCATCGCCGGCAAGCTGGCCGCCGGTCTCGAGACCGTGGTCCGCCCGATCGGCTTCAATCATGAGATCGCGCTGGCGCTTATCCCGGCCATGGCGGCGCGTGAGGTGGCCGTATCCGCCCTCGCCACCGCTTATTCGATCGAAACCGACGACGAGGCCGCGACCGAGACGTCGCTGATCGACCGACTGCGCGGCCGCTGGTCGCTGGCGACGGCGCTCGCATTCCTGGCCTGGTTCGTGTTCGCGCCGCAATGCTTATCCACAGTTGCGGTGACGCGGCGGGAAACCAACGGGTGGAAGTGGCCCGCCTTCATGCTAGCCTATCTGTTCACCCTGGCCTATCTGGCCGCCGGGGCGACATTCTGGGCGGCAACCGCCCTCGGCTTATGAGGATTCTGAAATGGCGGGCGTGAACAAGGTCATCCTGGTCGGCAATCTCGGCGACGATCCCGAGTCGCGGTCGCTCAACAATGGCGGCGAGGTTGTGAACCTGCGGCTGGCGACGTCCGAGACCTGGAAGGACAAGGACGGCCAGCGCCAGGAGCGGACCGAGTGGCACCGCGTCGTCATCTTCAACGAGAATCTCGGCCGCGTCGCCAAGCAGTTCCTGCGCAAGGGCTCGAAGGTCTATCTGGAGGGCCAGATCCAGACCCGCAAATGGACCGACAATAACGGCCAGGACAAATATTCGACCGAGATCGTGCTCCAGCGCTTCCGCGGCGAGCTGGTCCTGCTCGACGCCAAGGGCGGAGGCGGCGGCGGTGGCGGCGGCAGCTTCGGCGGCGGCAACGATTATGGCGACAGCTTCGGCGGCGGATCGAGCTCCGGCGGCTATGGCGGCGGCAATCGCCAGCAGCGCCCGCAGCCGGCCTTCGACAGCGACCTCGACGACGACGTCCCGTTCTAGTCAGCGTCACCCGGCGAAGGCCGGGGCCTCAGCGAAACCTAGCACCGGCGCCTTCTCGTCCTGAGATCCCGGCTTTCGCCGAGATGACGGCTACTTACCGAGCTTGTCCTTCAGCGCCGCCAGTCCGGCAAAGGGGCTCGACTCCGCCTTCGCCTCCTCCTCGCTCTTCACGCCGGCCTCACGCAGAGTGTCGGCCGCCGCAGCGGAGCGCGGAAATGGATCGAGCGCCAGCGACAGCGTCTCCGCCACGGCCTCGCCAAGATCGACCGATCCGCCCGAATAGAAGACGACGTCGAGCTCACCTTCGCTCAGCTCCACTTCTTCATCGGGTGTATTGGCCACCGGCTCCGGCCGAAACTTGATCTCGAACTCCTCCTCCACCTCCGCCGGCACCGGCTCGCCGGTCGCGACGCAGCTCTGGGTCACCTTCGCGCTGAGCGTGCCGCGCGCCTGCACCGCCTCTCCGTGGCGGGTCAGTTCGGCCTCGGCGCTGAGATGCTCGATCCCGATCAGCCCGAAGCGCTCGGCGAGCGCCGCCCGCTCTTCCTCGTTCGCGCCGATCGACAGCGCCCGGGCAGCGCTGCCGAGCGTGTCCACGCGAACGGTCCGGCTGAACTCCGGCTCGATCACAGCGCCGGCACCTTTCCGTCGAGCAGCGCCTCCCGCTCCGACGCCTCCAGATCGGCCCGCAATTGCAGCAGCCGCGCGGTGACGAAGGCGACCGCCTCCTCGGAGGGGGGCGTCTCATGGAAGATGTTGCGGGTCACCGCGGCGCGCATCTCCGGCTCGTCGCGCGCGTCGCGAAGGGCGCCGAGGCGTCCGCCGAGCGCCCCCATCAGGCGGCCCATCTGCTTGCCAACGACGAGGTCACCGATGCCGATCTGGCGAAGCGAGCCTTCCATGTCGTCAATGAACAATTCGGTGAGCAGGGTGGTGGCAAGCCGCGTCTCCCTGTCAGGCTCGCGCTCCAGCCTCAGCAGCACCAGCGCCGTCACCGCGGCAATGACATCGAAGCGGCCGTCGATCGTGTCGGGCACCTGGCCCTCGCGATACCAGGCCGGATCGCGTCCGAGGGCGACGACGCTTTCATAGAGCGGTAGCATCCGCGCCCGGTCGGACCGTCCGCCGCCGAGGATGCGCGAGAGAAAGGACAAGGATCACTCCATCGGTCACACGGGGCGCACCCTTGCGCGCCTCCGCCACATTGCCTTAATGGTGAAGCCGACGGTGGCCCGCAAGCAGGGCCCCGGCGCGGAGGTGTCGCGCCGGCGAGTTTCAGGAGATTTTTCAAGCATGAACGCCCGCTTCGGAAAGAGCGCCGCCCTGGCGATGCTGCTCGGCACGACCCTTCTCGCCACCGCCGCCTGCACCAAGGTCCGCGATCATCAGGGCTATCTGGTCGATCAGACGCTGGTCGCCTCGGTTCAGCCCGGCGTCGACAACCGCGATTCGGTCATCGCGACGCTCGGCCGCCCGAGCTTCGTCGGCCAGTTCGACCAGCGCGACTGGTATTACGTCTCGCGCGAGAACCGCAATTATGGCTTCAACAAGCCGCGTCCCTCGGAGCAGACGATCCTCCACATCCGCTTCGACGAGGCCGGCAACGTTGCGTCGGTCGATCGCAGCGGGCTCGAGCAGGTCGCCTCGATCAACCCGACCAGCGAGGAGACCCCGACCCTCGGCCGCAACCGCGGCTTCTTCGAGGAGCTGTTCGGCAATATCGGCCAGGTCGGCCAGGTCGGCGCCGCCGGCCGCACGACCGACAACCCGCAGTAACTCCCGAACCGTCATCCCGGCGGAAGCCGGGATCTCTACGAGAACTCACGCCGGCGCCTTCGCGTCCTGAGACCCCGGCTTTTGCCGGGGTGACGCTTATCTGACGATCCCCCCCGCGGCGAGCACGGCCAGCGTCACCAGGTCCGAGGCGCTTGCGGTCATCGGTGCGATCTGCACCGGCTTCTTCATGCCGACGAGCATCGGCCCGATCACCGCGTCGCCGCCCAGCTCGCGCAGCAGCTTGGCGGCGATGTTGGCGGTCTGCAGGCCCGGCATCACCAGCACGTTGGCCGGACCGGTGAGACGGCTGAACGGATAGATCTTCTGCATCACCGGATTGAGCGCCACGTCCGGCGGCATCTCGCCTTCATATTCGAAGTCGACGCCTGGGCCGCGGTCGAGCAGCTTCACGGCCTCGCGGATGCGCTCGAGGAAGCTCCCTTCCGGATTGCCAAACGTCGAATAGGACAGGAACGCCACCCGTGGCTCATGCCCCATCCGCCGCGCCACCTCGGCGGTATGGCAGGCGATGTCGACCAGCTGCTCGCCGGTGGGGCGCTCGGTCACCGTCGTGTCGGCGAGGAACACCGTGTGGCTCTGGCCGACGAGCACGTGGACACCGAACGGCGTCACCCCCTCGACCGGATCGAGCACCCGCCGCACCTCGCGCAGCGACTGGGCATAGGGCCGGGTGAGGCCGGTGATCATCGCGTCCGCTTCGCCCAGCTCCAGCAGCAGCGAGGCGAACATGTTGCGGTCCTGATTGACGATCCGCTCGACTTCACGGTGGAGATAGCCCCGCCGCTGCAGCCTCTTGTAGAGATGCTCGACCATCTCGGGCACGCGGCCATAGGTGCGGCTGTTGTGCACCTCGAAGCACTCGGCATCCTCGACGCCGAGCGCGCGCAGCCGGTCATGCACGTCGTCGCGCCCGACCAGCACCGGCACGCCGTAGCCGCCGTCGCGGAAGGCGATCGCGGCGCGGAGGACGGTATCCTCCTCGCCCTCGGCGAAAAGGACCCGCTTCGGATTCGCCCGCGCCGCCTCATAGGCCAGCGTCAGCACCGACGTAGTCGGGTTGAGCCGCGAGCGGAGCGCCGTCCGATAGGCATCCATGTCCTCGATCGGCCGCTGCGCGACGCCTGAGTCCATCGCCGCCTTGGCGACCGCGGCCGGCACGATCTCCATCAGCCGCGGATCGAACGGAGCGGGAATGATGTAGTCGGCGCCGAACGTATGCGCCTTGCCACCATAGGCCGCCGCCACTTCCTCCGGCACCTGCTGGCGGGCGAGGTCGGCGAGCGCTTCGGCCGCCGCGATCTTCATCTCCTCGTTGATCGTCGTCGCGCGCACGTCGAGCGCGCCGCGGAAGATGAAGGGGAAGCCCAGCACGTTGTTGACTTGGTTCGGATAGTCCGACCGGCCGGTGGCGACGATCGCATCCGGCCGCGCGGCCTTGGCCTCAGGTGGCGTGATCTCGGGATCGGGATTGGCCATGGCGAAGATGATCGGCTGCGGCGCCATATCCTTGACCATCTCGGGCTTCAGCGCGCCGGCGGAGGAGAGGCCGAGGAAAATGTCGGCACCCTTCAGCGCTTCCTCGAGCGTGCGCGCATCGGTCTTGGCGGCATGGGCCGACTTCCATTGATCGAGCCCTTCGCGGCCCTGGTAGATGACGCCCTTGCGGTCGCACATGATGACATTGTCGTGCGGCACGCCCATCGCCTTGATGAGGGCGGTGCAGGCGATCGCCGCCGCGCCGGCGCCGTTCACCACCACCCGCACGTCCTTGACGTTGCGTCCGGTCAGGTAGCAGGCATTGATGAGGCCGGCCGCGCTGATGATCGCGGTGCCGTGCTGGTCGTCGTGCATGATCGGGATGTTCATGCGCTCGCGCAGGGTCTGCTCGATGATGAAGCATTCCGGCGCCTTGATGTCCTCGAGGTTGATGCCGCCGAAACTCGGTTCCATCAGGGCGACCGCGTTGATGAAGGCGTCGGCATCCTCGGTCGCCAGCTCGATGTCGATCGAATCGACGTCGGCGAAGCGCTTGAACAGCACCGCCTTGCCTTCCATCACCGGCTTCGACGCAAGCGCGCCGAGATTGCCGAGGCCGAGGATGGCGGTGCCGTTGGAGATGACCGCGACGAGATTGCCTTTCGCGGTATAGTCGTAGGCCTTGCCTGGATCGGCGGCGATGGCGCGGACCGGTACGGCGACACCGGGCGAATAAGCGAGGCTGAGGTCGCGCTGCGTCGCCATCGGCTTGGACGCGATGATCTCGATCTTGCCGGGCCGCCCGCCCATCTGGTGGAAATCAAGCGCTTCCTGTTCGGAAAACTTGACGTTGCTCTCGCTCATGCCGGCTCTCCCCCTGTCGGCGTGAAGCTGTAGGCCGCGACTCAGGCGTTCGGCAAGGCTCGCAAGGAGAGCAGGACGGGATTCCCGCCGCCGCGCCCCAGCGGCGGCGGGCGCCCCCGTCAGCCAGTGCGAGCGGGGCCCGGCGCCGGCGGCGCATCATGCTGCCGACCAGGCCGAAGCCGGAGATCAGCATCGCCCAGGTGGCGGGCTCCGGCACCGCATTGTTCACGAACGGGATCTCGTTGAGTTTGGCGATCTCGGTCGCGCCGAGCACGCCGTCATAGACGCGGAGCGCGGCGATGCTGCCCGACGACCATTCGCCGAGGCCGCCCTCCAGGATGTTGTCGGCGAAGAAGGTGAGCTTGCCCGACCCCTTGCTGAGGCTCATCACGTCCGAAAGCGTGCTGAACGAGGCGCCGCCGTCGATGAAGGCGCTGACCTTGTTGCCGTCCACGGTGAGCACGACGTTGCGATAGGCGCCGCTGACGAAGTTCACGTTGCTGCCCGCCTGCGGAAAGACGGTCAGGTTGTTGGCGGTGTTGACGTAGAAGCCGTCGTCGTCCGTGCGGTCGTTGGTGCCGAGGATGCGGCGCCAGCCGCCGTTGCGCTCGTTGAACTTGAACGTCATCGCCACCGAATAGCTGTTCGCCCCAAGCAGCCCGGCTGCATCGAAGACGAGACCGCTCTGGCTGCCGCCAGCGGTCGCACCGCGGAAGTTGAAGACGGTGCGCTCGGTGCCGAACACCGTGTCGGTGCCGAAGCCGCTCGTGCCGGTCGGATCGATCAGCCCGAGGGTCGGGCCGCCGGCCGTCGACGAGGTGAGGCTGTTGTCGAAGCCGTAGCTGCCGACGAGTGTGGCGGCGGAAGCGGGCGCGGCCGGAAGGGCGACCGCGAGCGCGGCCGCAAAATATACACGGATCACAAATAACCCCCAATGAGCCAAGGATTTGTCAGCGCGCGGAGGACCCGCGACTGGTAAATGCGCCGCTAACCAAGGGCGCGCTCCTTCGCCTCATGTCGTGCGACAAAGGCGGTGGCGGCATCGACGAAAATGCTGTGGACGATCTCGTCGCCAACGGTTCCGCAGGGCGGTGATAGCCTTTAACGATGAAGCGGATGGCAACCGCCCGCGCCAAGATCGATTCCGCTCCCACGCCGATGATGGTGCAATATCTTGCGCTCAAGGCGGAGGCCGCGGACTCCCTGCTCTTCTACCGTATGGGCGATTTCTTCGAATTGTTCTTCGAGGATGCCAGAATTGCCGCCGCCTGCCTCGATATCGCGCTGACCGCCCGCGGCGAGCATGAGGGCGAGCCGATCCCGATGTGCGGGGTGCCGATTCACGCAGCCGAGGCCTATCTCGCCCGCCTGATCAAGGCCGGCCACCGCGTCGCGATCGCCGAGCAGACCGAGAGTCCGGCGGAGGCGAAGAAGCGCGGCTCCAAGTCGGTGGTGGCCCGCGCCATCGTGCGGGTGGTGACGGCGGGCACGCTGACCGAGGAAGCGCTGCTCGAGAGCCGCGCGACCAACTGGCTGGTCGCCACCTCGCGGGTCGGCGATCGCTGCGGCGTCGCTGCCGCCGACATCTCCACCGGCCGCTTCGAGCTCTGCTCGGTGACACCGGCCGCACTGGAGGCCGAGCTCGCCCGTCTGGCGGCGGCGGAGGTCGTCATGCAGGATGATCGCCGCACCGGCTTCGACAGCCTCGCCGGCGAACGGCGCCTGAAGGAGCGGTTCGAAGTCGCGACCCTCGACGGCTTCGGCAGCTTCGACCGCGCCGCGCTCGCCGCGGCGGGAGGCCTCCTCGCCTATCTCGACGAGGTCGCGCGCGACTCTCTCCCTTTCCTCCGCCCGCCGGTCGGCCGCGCTGCCGACGGGCACATGATGATCGATGCCGCGACCCGCGAGAGCCTCGAGCTCACCGTCTCCGCCAGCGGCACCCGCGCCGGCAGCCTGCTCGCCGCCGTCGACCGCACCGTCACCGGCGCCGGCGCCCGCCTTCTTGCGGCCGACATCGGCGCGCCTCTGCTCGATCGGGACGCGCTGGAAGCGCGGCTCGACCTCGTCACCCTGTTCGAGCGCGATGCAGGCGCCCGCGATGCGCTCCGCCGCCAGTTGAAGGCCCTGCCCGACATCGGCCGCGCGCTCGGCCGCCTCGTCGCCGGCCGCGGCTCCCCGCGCGACCTCGGCCAGCTCCGCGACGGCCTCAACGAAGCCCGCCGCCTCCACGACCGCCTCGGCGCGCTTCCCGACCGGCCTCCGCTTCTCGACGCGCTGCTTCCGAGCCTCGTCGGACATGGCGAGCTGGTCGACCTTCTCTCCCGCGCGCTCGTCCCCGCCCCGCCGATCGACACCGCGCAGGGCGGCTACATCGCCGAAGGCTATGACGCCGCTCTCGACGAACTCCGCGCCACCGGCGGCGAGGGCCGCCGCGCCATCGCTGCGCTGGAGGCGCGCTACCGCCAGCAGACCGGCATCGCCTCCCTGAAAATCCGCCACAACAACGTGCTCGGCTACCATATCGAGGTCCCCGCGCGGAACGCCGACAAGCTCATGGCGGCGGAGTCGGGCTTCACCCACCGCCAGACCATGGCCGGAGCGGTCCGCTTCAACGCGCCGGACCTGCACGAGCAGGCGCTGCGCGTCGGCCAGGCCGGCGCCCACGCCCTCGCCGCGGAGGCCGCCCACCTTGAGGAGCTGATCGGCGCAGCCTTGAAGCGCTCGCAGCCCATCGCCGAGGCCGCCGACGCCCTCGCTCGCCTCGACGTCGCCGCCGGCCTTGCCGAACGCGCGACCGAAGGCGGCTGGACGCGCCCGCATTTCGCCCCGCACAATTGCTTTGACGTCGAGGGCGGTCGCCACCCCGTGGTCGAGGACGCGCTCCGGACCAGCGGCGGCCGCTTCGTCGCCAACGATTGCCGCCTGTCGGAGGACGAACGCCTCTGGCTCGTCACCGGGCCGAACATGGGCGGCAAGTCTACCTTCCTTCGCCAGAACGCGCTCATCGCCTTGCTCGCGCAGGCCGGCTCCTACGTCCCCGCCACCCGCGCCACGCTGGGCTTGGTGGACCGCCTGTTCAGCCGCGTCGGCGCGTCCGACAATCTCGCCCGCGGCCGTTCGACCTTCATGGTCGAGATGGTCGAGACCGTCGCCATCCTGGCTCAGGCGACGCCGCGCAGCTTCGTCATCCTCGATGAGGTCGGCCGCGGCACCTCCACCTATGACGGGCTCGCCATCGCCTGGGCGGTCACCGAGGCAATCCACGACCGCAACCGCTGCCGCTGCCTGTTCGCGACCCATTATCACGAGCTCACGCGCCTCGCCGAGCGCCTCGATGCCCTCACCCTCCACCATGTCCGCGCCCGCGAATGGAAAGGCGACCTCGTCTTCCTGCACGAGGTCGCGAAGGGCCCCGCCGACCGCAGCTACGGCCTCGCCGTTGCCAAGCTCGCCGGCCTCCCGCCCCCGGTCCTCACCCGCGCCAAGTCCGTGTTGAACAAGCTCGAGGAAGGCCGCGCCGCAACCGGCGGCATCGCGGCAGGCCTCGACGACCTCCCGCTCTTCGCCGCCGCGCAGAAGGAGGAGCCGCAGCCCGATCCGCTCGCAGCCGCCCTCGCGGAGGTGGATGCCGACGCCCTCAGCCCGCGCGAGGCACTCGATTTCATTTACCGGCTGAAACGATTGGCCGCAGATTCGGCCTAACGTCATGTTCCCGACACGGAGTCTCTGGTAAACAGCGACTCGCTCACCTGAGGCAGAAGTCCCGCCGATCCAGCCGGACCGGACCCATCCGCTCGCGATGAGCGCGTAGCCGCGTCTCGTTTCAGCATGAATGGGGGAGTCTCCTGCATGAACGCGATCACCACCTCCGACGGCACCAGCATATTCTACAAGGATTGGGGAGCGAAGGACGCCCAGCCGATCGTCTTCCACCACGGCTGGCCGCTCAGTGCCGACGACTGGGACAACCAGATGATGTTCTTCCTGGAGCGCGGCTACCGGGTGATCGCGCATGATCGTCGCGGTCACGGCCGCTCGACCCAGACCTGGACCGGCAACGAGATGGACACCTACGCCGCCGACGTTGCGGCGCTGGCTCGCGCCCTCGATCTTCGCGATGCGATCCATGTCGGCCATTCGACCGGCGGCGGCGAGGTCGTCCGCTATGTCGCCCGCGCAGAACCGGGCCGCGTCAGCAAGGCGGTGATCATCGGCGCGGTCCCACCGATCATGGTGAGGAGCGAAGCCAATCCGGGCGGGCTGCCGATCGAGGTGTTCGACGGCTTCCGCGCCGCGCAGAACGCCAACCGCGCCCAGTTCTTCCTCGATATCCCGTCCGGGCCCTTCTACGGCTATAACCGGCCGGGTGCCGCTGTATCGCAAGGCGTGATCCAGAATTGGTGGCGGCAGGGCATGATGGGCGGCGCCAAGGCCCATTACGACTGCATCAAGGCCTTCTCGGAAACCGACTTCACCGAGGATCTGAAGGCGATCCAGGTGCCGGTGCTGGTGATGCACGGAACGGACGACCAGATCGTGCCCTATGCCGATTCCGCGCCGCTCGCGGCCAGGCTGCTGAAGCGCGGCACGCTCAAGACCTACGAGGGCCTGCCGCACGGCATGTGCACGACACATCCGGACATCATCAACGCCGACCTCCTTGCCTTCATTCGCGATGAGACGATCGCATCGGAGGCGGAGCAGGGGCCGATCGAAATGGTGATCGTGCCCGCCTGATTGCGTCGGATCGGAGGCGCCGACGTGACGGCGGCGCCCCGAGGCCCTATGCCGGGAACATGCCCGAGCGCAGCTACCCCGTTCCCAACCGCCGCGCGATCATCGACCGGCGCGCGCTCGCGGACCGGATGGCGACGTTCGGGCCAGACGATCGTAACCAGGTTGCCAAGCTGCTTAGGGAGGCGCTTGCGCAGGGGCGCGCGGAGATCGCCCGCCGGCTTGAGGCGAAGCCCTATGCCGGCACCGAAGCCGCAGCCGCCTACGCCTTCCTGACCGACCAGATCCTCCGCCTCACCTATGACTTCGTCACGCAGCGCCTCTATCCGCTCGCCAATCCAACCTCCTCCGAGCGCCTCCTGCTGGTCGCGGTCGGCGGCTATGGGCGCGGCGAGATGGCGCTCCATTCGGACGTCGACATCGCCTTCGTGACGCCGTGGAAGCCGACCGGCTGGACCGAGCAGGCGATCGAGGCGATCCTCTATTTGCTCTGGGACCTGAAGCTGAAGCTCGGCCATTCGTCGCGCTCGATCGACGACATGATCCGCGCCGCCTCGGGCGACCACACGATCCGCACCGCCATCCTCGAATCCCGCTACCTCTGGGGCGACGAAGCCCTGTTCGACGAATTGCAGGCTCGCTTCTGGCAGGAGGTCGCCGCCGGCAACGCCCCCGCCTTCGTCGCCGAGAAGCTGGAGGAGCGCAACGAGCGGCACCGCCGCATGGGAGACAGCCGCTACGTCGTCGAGCCCAACGTGAAGGAAGGCAAGGGCGGCCTGCGCGACCTCCACACCCTCTTTTGGATCGGCAAATATGCCTACCGGGTCCGTTCTGTGCCGGAACTGGTCGAGGCGGGCCTGCTGTCACGCCAGGAGCTCGGCCAGTTCCAGCGAGCCGAGCGGTTCCTGTGGGCGGTGCGGTGCCACCTTCACCTCATCGCCAACCGCGCCGAGGAGCGCCTGACCTTCGACTATCAGCGCGAGATCGCCGCCCGGATGCATTATGCCGACCGGCCCGGCAAATCGCCGGTTGAGCGTTTCATGCGCCACTATTTCCTCCACGCGAAGACGGTGGGCGACCTCACCGGCGTCTTCCTCGCTCATCTGGACGAGAAGTTCGCCCGCCGCGGCAGCCGTCTCGGCTTGCCGACACTGCGCCGCCGTCCGCGCAAGCTCGAAGGCTTCGTGCTCGACCGCGGCCGCCTGGCGCTCCCATCCGACGGCTTCTTCCAGGAAGACCCGGTTCGCCTGATCCAGATCTTTGCGCTCGCCGACAAAAACGAGTTGGAGATCCACCCGCTGGCGATGCGTGCCGCGAGCCGGGACGCCAAGCTGATCGACAGCGAAGTCCGCGCGGATCCCAGGGCGAACGCCCTCTTCCTCGACATCCTCACCAGCCCGCGCGATCCCGAGACCGTGCTCAGATGGATGAACGAGGCCGGCATCGCGGGCCGATTCGTTCCCGACTTCGGCCGCGTCGTCGCGCAGATGCAGTTCGACATGTATCACCATTATACGGTGGACGAGCATTCGATCCGCGCCATCGGTCTGCTCGCCCGGATCGAGAAAGGCGAGCTGAAGGAAGACCACCCGCTGTCGACTCGACTGCTGAAGCACATCACCTCGCGGCGCGTGCTCTATGTGGCGGTCCTGCTCCACGACATCGCCAAGGGGCGCGGCGGCGACCACAGCCTGCTCGGCGCGGAGGTCGCGCGCGACCTCTGCCCGCGCTTCGGCCTCACCGACGCCGAGACCGAGACCGTCGCCTGGCTGGTCCGCTGGCACCTGCTGATGTCGGCCACCGCCTTCAAGCGCGACGTCTCCGATCCCAAGACGATCGCGGATTTCGTCGGCCGGGTGAAAAGCCTCGAGCGCCTGCGCCTGCTCCTGGTCCTTACCGTCGTCGATATCCGTGCGGTCGGGCCGGGCGTCTGGAACAGCTGGAAGCGCCAGTTGCTGCACGAATTGTTCGACGCGGCCGAGGAGATGCTCCGCCTCGGCCACAAGCAGCGCGGCCGGCACGACCGGGTCGCCGCCGTCCAGGCGGAGCTCGCCGCGCGGCTTCGGTGGGAGGAGAGCCGCTTCGTCCGCCTGGCCTGGCACATGCCGGACAGCTACTGGCTCGCCGAGCCGCTCGACGTGCTTGAGAAGAATGCCCGCTTCATCGACGCCGCCGACCGTTCGCCCTCGCGCGTCAAGCCGGTGGCGATCAGCGTCCAGGAAGAGCGCGCCGCAACGCTCATCACCGTCTACGCCAAGGATCAGCCGGGCCTCTTCTACCGCCTCGCGGGAGCGATCAGCCTTGCCGGCGCCAACGTGATCGACGCGCGCATCCACACCTCCATCGACGGCATGGCGCTCGACAACTTCCTGGTCCAGGATCTGGCGGGCGCGCCGTTCGACGGTCCCCATCGGCTGAAGCGTCTCGAGCGCGCCATCTTGGACGCGCTCGCGGGCCAGGAGCCGATGGTCGAGCGCCTCGAGGCCAAGTCGCTCCCACTCGTCCGAGCCGAAGCGTTCAGTATCCAGCCCGCCGTCTTTATCGATAATGCGGCGTCCAACCGCTACACCGTCGTGGAGGTCAACGCCCGCGACCGCGCCGCTTTGCTCAGCGGCCTCGCCGAGGCGATCTTCCAGTCTAAGGCGATCCTACATTCCGCCCACATCGCCACCTATGGCGAGCGCGCCGTCGACGTCTTCTACCTGACCGACACCCACGGCGCGAAAATCGAGGCGCCGGCAAAGCTGAAGGCGCTCCGCTTGCGGCTGCTCAAAGCCGCCAGCGAACCCCAACCCGCAAAAGCCGCCGCCTGATTTCCTCCCCACGATCTCGTGGGAAGGGGGACCATGCGAAGCATGGTGAAGAGGGCGAGTCCGTGTCTCCCGATGCAAAAAGAAACGGCGCCTTGCGGCGCCGTCCCTCCACCACCCTTCAGGCGGTCCCCCTCCCCAGCAAAAGCTGGAGAGGAGAAGCTTAGAACCGTCCGCGAACGGTCAGGCCGTAGGTCCTCGGCTCCGACAGGAAGGCCGAGAAGAGCTGGTTGGCGGTGCCGAAGCCCAGAGGCGCGCCGAACTGCTGCACCTGAAGCCGGCTGTTCGCGCCCTGGAACGGGGCGTTGAACGCGACCTGGCGGTAATCCTTGTTGAACAGGTTCTGCGCCCAGAGCTCGACCGCCCAGCGCTCGTCCGGCCCGCGGACGCCGATGCGGCCGTTGACCACGGTGAACGACGGCTGCTCCTTCTCCGGGAACAGGTCGGAGCCCGTGTTGAAGTCGGACGTGTAGCGCGCATCGACGTAGACCAGGCCGCTGAGCCCGCTGTCACCGAGCGGTGGCGTGAAAGCCACCGAGCCGGTCAGCACATGCGGCGGTGCATTGGAGAGCTGCTCGCCCGGCAGCGCGAACAGGAACGGGTCGAGCGCCTCGCCTTGCGAGCTGCCGACTAGGTTGCGGCGATATTTGGTCTCGGCGTAAGTGTAGCCGCCGGTCAGACGAAGGTTCGGAGCGGGCGAGCCCGACATCTCGATCTCGACACCCTGCGAACGCACGCCCGGCGTCACATCGCCGGGGGCGCAGGTGCCGCGACCGGCCGCATTCACGCCCTCCGGATCCTCGTCGGTCGTGTCGCCGCCGACCAGATTCGAACAGCCATTGATGTTCTGGACGATGAAGACCGTGCCGTTGAACGTGTTCAGCTGGAAGTCTTTGAAGTCCTGCCGGAACGCGACGATGTTGAAGGTCAGGCCGCGCGGGCCGCTGATCTTCGCGCCGACTTCATAGGCATCGACCTTCTCGGCCGCGAACTGGAGATTGGCGGCGTCGGCGTTGCTGCGCGGCGAGAGCGCCGAGCCCAGGTCCGACCGATCGAGGTTGAAGCCGCCTGCCTTATAGCCCTTCGAGTAGCTGGCGTAGAGCAGGGTGTTGTCGTCCGGCTTGTAGGAAAGCACGCCGGTGCCGGTCCACTCGTCTTCCTTCCGCTCGCTGCGGATGTCGAGCCCGTTCAGCGTCGTGCTCGAGTTGCCCGTGCAGGTCAGCGTGATGATGCCGCCGATAAGGGTGCGGGTGCTGGCCGGGATCGCCGGGTTGACGAGGAGCGGCCCGAGCGACGCCTGCTGCACCGGGCAGACCGCGTTGTTGTTGTTGAACTCGGCCGAGAAGTCCTTCTTCTCGTTCGTGTAGCGCGCGCCGAGCGTCAGGCTGAGCTGGTCGGTGATCTTGATGATGTTGTGCGTGAAGAGCGCGTAATTGTTGCTCTCCTGGAAGTAATCCGCGCGCTGGTCGCCGACGTCGTTGACGGTGCTCAGCCGATCGATGCCGGCAAGGATCGCCGTCCCGGCCGGCCCGAGCGGGGCGAGCTGGGCGGTGAGAGCCCCGCGTCCGACGGCGCTGAGGCAGCCCGGATTGGCCGGATTGCGGAGCGCGGCAAGCGGGTTGACCGTGGCGACGATGCGGCAGGCGGCGAAGGCGCCATATTGCGTGCCGAACTTGGTGTTGTCGGCGACGTGCAGGTCCTCGTTTGCGTAATAGCCGCCGACCAGCCAGTCGAGACGATCGCTGAAGGCCGAGCCCTGCAGGCGAAGCTCCTGGCTGAAGGTCTTGAACTGGCGGAACACGTTGCCGTCGTCGGCGCGATAGGCAATGTCGACGCGGCCATAGTCGATGTCCGCGGCGCCGCCCGCCTTATACTCGCGATAGGCGGTAATCGACGTCAGCGACGCGCCGCCGAAATCCCAGTCGATCTGCCCCGAGATGCCGTAATCCTCGGTCTCGTTGCGGAAAGTGCGGCCGGGAGTGACGCTGATGACGCGGCTGAACGGATCGTCGACCGAGGGGAAGGTCTCGCCCTGGCTGCGCAGGATGTCGACGATGCGGTTGCTCGCGGCATAGGCGAAGTCCTGGCCGCCCGTCGGCGTCGGATCGAACGTCTCGCGGGTCTCTACGTACACGGCGCCGCAGCAGGATTCGTCCCGCTTCGTATAGTCGCCGATGATGCGGAACTCGATATTGTCGGACGGTTCGTAGAGCAGCTGGCCGCGCACGAAATAGCGGTCGCGGTCGTTGACGCGGCTCTCGGTGCCGTTCTGCGGGTTCTCGACGCGATAGAAGCCGTCGCGCTGGACGTAGACGCCGTCGAGGCGGAAGCCGAGACCGGACTCGCCGATCGGGCCGGTCAGGCCGGCGGCGCCGCGCAGGAAGTCGTAATTGCCGTAGGTGAGCTCGCCATAGCCTTCGAACCGGTTGAGGTTCGGCTTCTTCGAGATGATGTGGATGAGGCCGGCCGAAGCGTTGCGGCCGAACAGCGTGCCCTGCGGGCCGCGCAACACCTCGACCCGCTCGATCTCGCCAAGCTCGTTGAGGCCAACGCCGGTGCGCGAGCGGTAGACGCCGTCGATGAACACGGCGACCGAGCTTTCGAGACCCGGATTGTCGCCGACCGTGCCGATGCCGCGGATACGGGCGGAGCCGTTCGCCTCGGAACCCGTCGAGGAGACGAGCAGCGACGGCGCCAGCTGGTTGAGGGCGCGGATGTCGGTCGCGCCCGAATTCTGCAGCGTCTCGGCGGAGACGGCGGAGACGGCGAGCGGCACGTCCTGCAGGATCTGCGCGCGTCCCTGCGCGGTGACGACGATGCCTTCATCCTCGGTCGCAACTTCGTCGGTCGGGCTGACGTCGGCATTCGGATTGACCTCGCCCGCCTGCTCGGTCGGCGTGGTCTGACCGGTGTTGGTCGTATTGTCCTGCGCATGCGCCGGGACCGCCAGCGCAAACATGCCCGCGGACATCAGCCAAACGGATTTCCTGATCATCGACCTCTCCCCAATGCTCTGCTTTGCTTCAGAGCTACCGGGAAGGAGTGTTTGTCACCAGCGAAACCCGCAGTTTCCCGCCGTTTCCAGCGGTTTTATTGCATTTGCGCAACAAACCAGTTTCAGGTCGAAACGGATCAGAAATGGCTTCCGTTACGGAAAGCTGAGCTTTCCGCTAACGTAAGCGCCAGCCGGCTTATTTGGGGGAAAGCACCATCAGCATCTGGCGGCCTTCCATGCGCGGATGCTGCTCGACCTTGGCGGCGTCGATCGTGTCCTCCTGGACGCGCTGCAGCAGCTTCATGCCGAGTTGGCCGTGCGCCAGCTCGCGGCCGCGGAAGCGCAGCGTGACCTTCACCTTGTCGCCTTCGCCGAGGAACTTCGAAATCGACTTCATCTTCACGTCATAATCGTGATCGTCGATATTCGGACGCATCTTGATCTCCTTGATCTCCTGCGTCTTCTGGCTCTTGCGGGCGAGATTGGCCTTTTTCTGGGCCTCATATTTGAACTTGCCGACATCCAGGAACTTGCAGACGGGCGGATCGGCGTTCGGGGACACTTCGACGAGGTCGAGTCCGACCTCGGCCGCCTGCTCGATCGCCTCGCGGGTGAACATCACCCCCAGGTTCTCGCCATTCTCATCGATCACGCGCACCTTGGGCACGGAGATGAATTCGTTGAAGCGAGGTCCGTTCATCGGCGGCGCCTGGGGGCGCCTCATCATCGGGGGACGTATAGTCGTATCTCCTTGAGAGTCTGAATGACTGACTCACGTAATAAAGACGCGAGCTGAATTAAAGATGTCCCGGCGGCGGAACGTTGCTTTTCCGCCGCTCTGTTGCCGATCAGACGCGAAGGTCGGGCGGCAGCGCTTCGGCCTTCAGCCGCTGCACCACTGCATCGAGCCCCAGCGCCTCCTGCCGCGCGTCCGTGCCGAGCGGGCGCAGCGCCACGGTGCGCTCCTCGGCCTCCCGCTTGCCGATGACGAGCAGGTTCGGAACCTTCTTAAGGCTGTGCTCGCGCACCTTGTAGTTGATCTTCTCGTTCCTGAGGTCCGTTTCGACCCGCAGCCCCGCCTTGCGGAGCTCCGCCGCCACCTCCTCGGCATAATCGTCCGCGTCCGAGACAATCGTCGCCACCACCGCCTGCACCGGCGCCAGCCAGAGCGGAAACTTGCCGGCATGATGTTCGATCAGGATGCCGAGGAAGCGCTCGAACGTGCCGAGGATCGCGCGGTGGAACATCACCGGCCGGTGCCGCGCCCCGTCCTCGCCGACATAGGAGGCGTCGAGCCGCTCAGGCAGCACGTAATCGAGCTGCAGGGTGCCGCACTGCCAGGTCCGACCGATAGCATCGGTCAGGTGGAATTCGAGCTTGGGCGAATAGAAAGCGCCCTCGCCCGGCAGTTCCTCCCAGCCATATTCCGGCGTGGCACGGCCGGTGAGGCGCACCGCCTCGCGCAGGTCGCTCTCCGCCTTGTCCCACATCTCGTCGCTGCCGAACCTCTTCTCGGGCCGCAGCGCCAGCTTGATCGCGTAATTCTCGAAGCCGAGATCGCGATAGACGAGGTCGAGCAGGTCGCAGAAACGCCGCGTCTCCTCGATGATCTGGTCCTCGCGGCAGAAGATATGGGCGTCGTCCTGCGTGAACTGGCGCACGCGCAGGATGCCGTGAAGCGCGCCGTGCGGCTCGTTGCGGTGGCAAACGCCGAACTCGGCCAGCCGCATCGGCAGATCGCGATACGACTTGATGCCCTGCCGGAAGATCAGCACGTGCGCCGGGCAGTTCATCGGCTTCAGCGCCATCAGATCGCCTTCGCCCGAGAGGACCGGCCCTTCCTCCTCGGTGTTGGGCACCTCGTCCGGCACCACGAACATGTTCTCGCGATATTTGCCCCAGTGGCCGGACTGCTCCCACTGCCGCGCGTCCATCAGCTGCGGCGTTTTCACCTCGAGATAGTCATGCGCGTCGAGCCGGCGGCGCATGTAAGCTTCGAGCTGCCGCCAGATGATATAGCCGTTGGGATGCCAGAAGACCGATCCATGCGCCTCCGCCTGGAGGTGGAACAGGTCCATGTCCTGGCCGATCCTGCGATGGTCGCGCTTCGCCGCCTCCTCCAGCCGCACGAGATGCGCGTCGAGCTGCTTCTTGCTCAGCCAGCCCGTCCCGTAGATCCGCGACAGCATCGCATTCTTCTGATCGCCGCGCCAATAGGCGCCCGACACACGCGTCAGCTTGAACGCATCGGGCGCGAGCTTCCCCGTGGTGGCAAGATGCGGCCCGCGGCACAGGTCCAGCCACCCGCCGGAGCGGTACATGGTGATCGGCTCGCCCTCGGGCAGCTCCATCACCCATTCCGCCTTGAACGTCTCGCCCTGATCGATGAAGAACTGCCGCACCTGCTCGCGCGTCCAGACCTCGCGCACCAGCGGCTCGTCGCGCGCGATGACGCGGCGCATCTCCTCCTCGATCGCAGGAAGATCGTCGTCGGTGAACGGCCCCCGCTCCGGATTCGGCGCGAAGTCGTAATAGAAGCCGTCCTCGGTGGCCGGCCCGAACGTGATCTGCGTCCCCGGGAATAGGTTCTGCACCGCCTCGGCGAGCACATGTGCATAATCGTGCCGCGCCAGCTCCAGCGCGTCGCGCTCGTCCTTGGCCGTGATCAAAGCGAGCTCGGCATCTTCCTCGAAGGGGCGCATGATGTCGCGCACCTCGCCGTTCACCCGCGCCGCCAGCGCAGCCTTGGCCAGCCCCGGCCCGATCGCGGCGGCGACGTCGGCCGGCGTAGTCCCCTGCTCCACCTCGCGCACGGAGCCGTCGGGAAGGGTGATGCGGAAATGCTGCGTCATGATGCCCGCGCATGTAGCGATGGCGCTCGGGAACCTCCAGCCCCGAAGCGCGCGGCTTTCCGCAACTTGCCAGCGACGCACGCCCCGGCCATGCTGCTGAAAAATCAGGGGGTGGGATGAACGACCATTGGGGCGGTCAGGCGGCCGCGGAGGCGCCGCGCGGCGCGACGATCGACTTTACCGGTCGCTGGCAGGAATTCCTGCCGGTCGCGCTGACCAACCTGCTGCTCACCATCGTGACGCTCGGCATCTACCGCTTCTGGGCGAAGGCGCGGGAGCGCCGCTATCTCTGGAGCCGCACCCGCTTCGTCGACGACACGCTCGAATGGACGGGCACCGGCACCGAGATGCTGGTCGGCTTCCTCATCGTGATGGCGATGCTGCTGCCCGCCTTGCTGATCCTCAATTTCGGCATCGAGGCGATGATCCTCAGGGGCATGTTCGTCGCGGCCGGCGTCACCGCCTTCGTCCTCTACGGCCTGCTCTTCTACCTCTACCATGTCGCCCGCTTCCGCTCGCTCCGCTATCGCCTGAGCCGGACCTACTGGCGCGGGATCCGCGGCGGCAGCGACCATCCCGGCTGGCATTACGGCTGGTCCGGCACCTGGAAGACCGCCGCCGGCTGGGCCGTGATCGGCCTGCTCGTCCCATGGTCGATGACCCAGCTCTGGAACGAGCGCTGGAGCAAGATGAGCTTCGGCCCCTTCGCCTTCACCGCCAACGCGCACGAGAACGGGCTGATGAAGCGCTGGCTTCTGGTCTATCTGACGCCGGTCGTCGGCATCGTCCTGATGATCGTCCTCGGCGTCGGGGCTGTCTTCATGAGCGCCGGCCCTGGCGAGGAGAGCGGCCCGCCGATCGCGCTGATGGCGAGCATCTTCCTCGGCATCGGCCTTACCTATCTGACCTTTCTGCTCGTCAGCCTCAGCTTCTACGCCCTCTTCTACCGCCACGTCGCGGCAGCAACGGCGATCGGGGACGTGCGCTTCACATTCACCGCCCATACGAAGGACTGGCTGAAGCTGATCCTGGGCCATATCGGCCTGGTCATCGTCACCCTGGGCGTCGGCCTGCTGTTCCTCGGCTACCGGAACTGGTCCTTCATCGTGCGCCACATGGAAGCCTCGGGGTCGATCGACTTCGAGCAACTGACCCAGTCGGAGACCCGCGCCCCGGGCGATGCCGAAGGCCTCGCCGACGCCTTCGACTTCGGCGCCATCTGAGCCGATGATCGAGGCCTGGTTCTACGACGGTCACAGTGCCGTCAAACGCTCGGCAATGGTGGCGGCTGCCGAAGGGGGGCTCCGGTTGGCCGCCCCTTCCGGTGCCGAAGCCTTCGTCGCGACCGAGCAGCTCACCCATGTCGAGAGCCGTGATCGCGAAGAGGTTTACGGCCACAAGGAGATCGGAGGCTGGCGGCTCGGCATCCCGAAACCGATCCCCGCCGAGCTCGAAGCCATGCTCCCCCGCCGCCAGGTCTATGGCCGCTGGATCGATCGTGTGGGCATCGTTCCAGCCCTGGTGGTCGCCGTGCTGATCTCGGCGGCCGTGCTCCTTGCCGGCGCGCAGCTCCCGGACCTGCTCGCGCCGCATGTGCCGGTGAGCTGGGAGCGCCGCTTCGGCGACGTCCTCGTCGGCAACATCGATGAGCGCACCTGCAGTCGGGAGGAAGGGCAGGCCGCGCTCGACAAGCTCGTCGCGACGCTCACGCCCCGCCACCGGGAGCTCAAGGTGCGGGTCGCCGATATCGGCATCGTAAACGCCGTCGCGCTTCCCGGCGGCAACATCGTCATCTTCAAGCAACTGCTGCTCGAAGCCGAGAGCCCCGACGAAGCGGCCGGCGTGCTGGCGCACGAGATCGCCCATATCGAGAATCGCGACGTCACCCGCGCAATGATCCGCCATTACGGCCTCAGCATCCTGCTGACCGGCCTCGGCGGCAATACGGGCGGCAACGTCGATACCTTGCTCACCGCCGGCTACAGCCGCCAGGCGGAAGGCCAAGCCGACCGCGACGCGATCGCCGCCCTCGGCCGCGCCGACATCTCGCCCGCGCCCACCGCCAAATTCTTCGAGCGGATGGACAAGATGGAGCGCAGCCTGCCGCAGCTCGACGAGACGTTGAGCTATATCTCGACCCACCCGCTCTCGAAGAACCGCCGCCAGCTCTTCCAGAACGCAGCGCAGAAGGGCCGCACCTATCGCCCCTCGCTGACTGAGCACGAGTGGGGCGCGCTGCAGGACATTTGCTGGCAAGGCCCGGTCGAGCCGAAGCGGGTGGATAGGTAAAGCCCACCCACTCACACCGCTCGCCCTGAGCCTGTCAAAGGCTGTCCTTCTCTTCCAGCGCCGGGAGAAGATCAGGGCTTCGACAAGCTAAGCCCGAGCAGTGGGGTTAAATCGAGGCCGGTGTTCGGCTAGTCCGCCCGCCATGATTGACATCCATCATTTCGACGCCGGCGGCGACCGCCGCCTCGCTTACCGCCTGCGCGAGGGACGCGGGCCGACCATCGTCTTCCTGCCCGGCTACATGTCCGACATGGAAGGCGGCAAGGCGGTCGCCCTCGACGCATGGGCGGAGACGCAGGGCCGCGCCATGCTCCGCTTCGATTATGGCGGCTGCGGCGCGAGCAGCGGCGATTTCGACTCCCAGGGTCTCGCCGACTGGCGGAACGACGTGCTCGCCATGGTCGATGCCTTCACCGAGGGGCCGGTGGTGCTGGTCGGCTCCTCGATGGGCGGCTGGCTGATGCTGCTCGCAGCCTTGTCGTGGCCGGAGCGCGTGGCGGGTCTCGTCGGCATCGCGCCCGCGCCCGACTTCACCAGCTGGGGCTTCACTCAGGACCAGAAGATGACGATCCTCCAGCACGGCAAGCTGGAAGAGCCCTCGGCTTACAGCGATCAGCCCTATGTCACCACCCGCACCTTCTGGGAGAGCGGGGAGTCGCTGCGCCTGCTCCACGCCGACATCGACATCCATTGCCCGGTGCGGATCCTCCATGGCCAGGCCGATCCCGACGTCCCCTGGGCCTGGTCGCTGGAGCTGATGAAGAAGCTGCGTTCAGCCGACGTGCAGGCGACTTTCGTCAAGGACGGCGACCACCGCCTGTCGCGCCCGCAGGACATCGCTCTCCTCATCGCGACGGTGAACAGCCTGCTGGAGACCCTGTGATTTCGCTCCTCATTGCGCTCGCGGCCGCCCAGGCGGCTCCCGTCACGCCGGACAGCTGCGCCGCGACCATCAAGGCATCGCCCGAGCAGGCCGTCACGATTGCCAGTGAGTGGCGGATCAAGGGCGGCGGACTCGATGCCCGCCAGTGTCTCGGCCAAGCCTATGCCGCGCTCGGCCGCTGGGCGCCTGCCGCCACCGCCTTCGAGCAGGCGGCGATGGACGCGCAGGTCGCCAAGGATCCGCGCCTCGCCGACTTCCGCGTCCAGGAGGGCAATGCCTGGCTCGCCGCCAAGGACCCGCTCAAGGCGCGCCGCGCCTTCGATGCGGCCCTCATCGCCGGCATCGCCTCCCCCGAGCTGGAGGGCGAAGTCTATCTCGACCGCGCCCGCGCCCTTGCCGCGCTCGGCGACGCCGCCGGCGCCCGCGCCGACCTCGACAAGGGGCTGGCGCTGGTCCCCGGCGATCCGTTCGGCTGGTATCTCTCCGCCGCGCTCGCCCAGCGCGAAGGCGATCTCGTCCGCGCCAAGACGGATATCGCGAAGGCCGTGGCGGGCGCGCCCGACGACGCCGACATCCTCCTCCTCGCCGGCAACATCGCCGGCCTCTCCGGAGAGCTCGACGCCGCCCGCCACTTCTTCACCCGCGCCGCCAAAGCCGCGCCCGACTCGCCCTCCGGCAAGGCGGCCTCCGCAGCCCTCGCCGCGAACGCCGCCCCCGAACCGCCCGAGCCTCAGTTCAAGTAGAATTCGATCGTCGTCACGACCCGGACCTTCTGCAAAGGCGAGGCGCCGGCCGAGGAGCCACCTTCCCCATCGACATCGCCATCGCGGGCGCCAATCGAGAAATAGCCCTGCGTCGCCTGCTTGATGCCGCCCACCGCCGTGCCGCTGTCCTTGGCGAATTGCTGCGCGCTTTCCCGGGCGCTGTGCGTCCCTTCGGCGATCATCGCGGGCTTGATCTGGTTCAATTTGGTGAAGCTGTAGACGATCCCGCTCCCCTCCTCGAGCGCGACTCCACTGCGGATCAGGTCCGCCTGCCGCGCATGCGCCGCCCGCGCCTTCATCACGTCGGTCGTCCGCAGCTGCAGCCGCCGCCGCACCGTCACGCTCTGCCGCTGGCGCGCATTGTCGTAATAGGAATTGACGCTGGCGCCGGTGTCGCTCAGCTCCTCCGGCCTAAAGCCCATTCGCGCAAAAAAGGCGCGCACCGCCCGCGTCTTCTCGTCGACCGAGGCCTGGACCGGCCCAAGCTCCGGCCCCTCTTCCGAAAAAGCGATCGTCCAGGTGGCGAGGTCCGCCGTCACGTTGCGCTCGGCAAGCCCCCTTACCGTTACCGACCGCTCCGCCATCCGCGCCCGCCTAAGCCCATCGCCGAGCAGATAGCCGGCCAACACGATGCCCAAGGTGAAAATCAGAACCGCAGCCAGAATCGTCGTCCTGTTGTCGCGCCACGCCTCAGCCATTTCTCGTTCTCCTGCCCGCGCGGAGCCGCCGCACGGGGTAGCGGCAGAAAGCAGGCCTCACGATGAACCGTGCATTTATAGCGGTGAGCCGAGCTGCTGTTCTGGATGCACTGTGGCGTTGAAGACACGCGTCATGTGGAGCAGAAGGCGCCCGTCAGCAGGAGGTTCGGTTGAAATATCTGCACACGATGATCCGCGTCTCGGACCCGGAGGAGACCATCCGCTTCCTTAACCTTGTCGGCCTTCAGGAAGTTCGGCGAATGGAGAGCGAGCAGGGCCGCTTCACGCTCATCTTCCTGGCCGCGCCGGAGGATATGAACGGCCCGGGCGAGCGTGCCGATGCGGAGGTAGAGCTCACCTACAATTGGCCGTCGGAGAATAGCGACGCCGAGCGCTATGGCGGCGGCCGCAATTTCGGCCACCTCGCCTACCGCGTCGACGACATCTACGAGACCTGCCAGCGCATCATGGACGCGGGCTACACGATCAACCGACCGCCTCGCGACGGCCACATGGCCTTCGTGCGCACGCCCGACAACATCTCGATCGAGCTGCTCCAGGCGGGCGACCGGCTGCCGCCGCAGGAGCCCTGGGCCTCGATGCCGAACACCGGCACATGGTGAGCGTCGCGCCCGAAGCGCAGCCGGAAGGGGCAGCCACCTCGACCCCGCGCCGCGAGGCGGGCCTGCTCATCAACATCGACGTGCCGGACATCGAAGCCGGCATCGCTTTCTATACGACCGCGCTCGGCCTCCATGTCGGCCGCCGCTTCGACGACGACTTCGTCGAGCTGCTCGGCCGCGATGTGCCGATCTATCTGCTCAGGAAGGATGAAGGCACCGCGATCGGGCCGGCCGGCGGCGACATCCGTCGCTACAATCGCCACTGGAGCCCGATCCATCCCGACTTCGTCGTCGACGATATTGAGATGGCGCGAGCGGTCGCACTCGCTGCCGGCGCCGTCCAGGAAGGGGAAACCTGCGACGCGCCCTATGGCAAGCTCGCCATGTTCGCCGACCCGTTCGGCCACGGCTTCTGCCTGATCGAGTTCAACAAAAGGGGCTATGATGCCCTCCTCCCTTGAGATCGTCCGCATCCCGGCGCTCAGCGACAATTACATCTGGCTCGTCCACGAGCCCGCCTCCGGCGAGACCATGGTCGTCGACCCGGCGGAGGCGGAGCCGGTGCTTGCCGAAGCCGAGGCGCGCGGGTGGCCGATCAGCCAGATCTGGAACACGCACTGGCATCCGGACCACACCGGCGGCAACGCGGCGATCAAGGAAGCAGCCAAAAGGGCGGGGGGCGTGTGCACCATCACCGGCCCCGCCGCCGAAGCCGATCGCATCCCCACGCTCGATCGCCAGGTGCGCGAAGGCGACACCGTCCGGCTCGGCGCGATCGAGGCGCAGGTGATGGAGGTCCCCGCCCACACCGCCGGCCACATCGTTTACTATCTGCCGTCGGAAGCCGTTGCCTTCGTCGGCGACACCTTGTTCGCGATGGGCTGCGGCCGCCTGTTCGAAGGCAATGCCGAGCAGATGCACGCCAATCTCCAGCGCCTTGCCGCTTTGCCGCCGGAGACTGAAGTCTATTGCGCCCATGAATATACGCTCTCGAACGGCCGCTATGCCCTGGCTGCCGAGCCGGACAATGAGGCGATCCGCGCCCGCATGTTGCGGGTCGAGGCGGCCCGTGCCGTCAATGAAGCGACGGTCCCGACCACGATCGCGCTTGAACGGGCCACCAACCCGTTCGTCCGCGCGACCTCTGCCGAGCAGCTTGCGGAGCTGAGGCGCGGAAAGGATAATTTCAGAGGCTGAGGGGCGTTCCTGCGCCCCGTGCGTTGCCTTTTGGATGGAGGCAGAGATGAAGACGATCCTGGCAATTTCCCTGGCCGCTCTGGCGACTGCCTGCGCGCCCGCCGATCCGGTCGCGACCGCGGAGCGGGCGGAGGCGGACGCGATGCAACTGGCCGACGCCATTCGCGATCGGACGCCAGGCGAACCGATCAGCTGCGTCAATCAGCGCGACCTGCGCGGCAACCGCTCCGCCGGCGAAGGCGCCGTCATCTTCACCGGCGCCGGCAGCCTCATCTACGTCAACCGCCCGCCTGCGGGCTGTCCGGAGCTCGACTCCGGCCGCGCCCTGATCACCCGCACGACCACCGGCCGCCTCTGTCGGGGCGACATCGTCTCCGTGGTCGATCCGGTGACCGGCACCAACTACGGCTCCTGCGGCCTCGGCGACTTCGTCCCCTACCGCCGCAGGAGCTAAGCCCTCTCCCCAGCGGGGAGAGGGAGCTACTTTTTGTAGAGCGCGTCCAGCCGATCGCCATAGACCTGCTTCAGGACATGCCGGCGGATCTTGATCGAGGGGGTGAGCTGCTCGTTCTCCACCGTGAACGGCTCGTCCGCGATCACGAAGCGGCGCACCTTCTCGATCACCGACAGGTCCTTGTTGACCCGGTCGATCGCTGCCGAGATCGAGCGATAATAATCGGGATCCTTGCCCAAAGCGGCAAAGTCGAAGGCGCGGCCGTTCTTGCGGCACCACTCGCAGGTCCATTCGGGATCGGGCACGATCAGACCCACCACGTACGGCCGCCGGTCGCCGACCACCATCGCCTGGATGATCTCCGGCTGCAGCGTCAGCATCCCCTCGACTCGCTGCGGCGCGACATTGTCCCCCTTGTCGAGGATGATCAGGTCCTTCTTCCGGTCGGTAATGACGATCCGGCCCTGCTCGTCGATGTGACCGACGTCGCCGGTATGCAGCCAGCCGTCGATGATCGTCCGCTCGGTCTGGGCCGGGTTGCGCCAATAGCCCTTCATGACGAGCTCGCCGCGCACCAGGATCTCGCCGTCCTCGGCGATCCGGACCTCGGTATTCTTCATCGGCGGCCCGACCGTGTCCATCTTGATGCCGGCGCGAGGCCGGTTGCAGCTGATCACCGGCCCCGACTCGGTTTGGCCGTAGCCCTGCAGCAGGGTCAGCCCCAGCGAGTGGAAGAAGATGCCGACGTCCGGATTGAGCGGCGCGCCGCCCGACACCATCGCCTTGATCCGCCCGCCGAAGCGCTTCGAGATCTTGGGCCGCAGCGTCCGGCCGAGGATCAGCCGCATCGGCTGGTCCCAGAGCGGCACCTCGCCGGCATAGTCCTTGGCACCGATGTCGAGCGCGCGAGCCATCAGATAATTGGTGAGCTTGCCCTGCTTCTCGATGCTCTTGAGGATGCGCTGCCGCAGCACCTCGAACAGCCGCGGCACGACGACCATGAGCGTCGGCCGCACCTCCTCGATATTGGATGCGAGCTTCTCGAGGCCTTCCGAATAATAGATCTGGGCGCCGAGCGCGATTGGGAACATCTGCCCGCCGCTATGCTCATAGGCGTGGCTGGCCGGCAGGAAGGAGAGGAACACCTCCGCATCCCAGCCGAAGTCGGTCGAGATGATGTCGATGCAGCCCTCGACATTGTGGAGGATCGCGCCGTGATGCTGCATCACCCCGCGCGGTGCGCCGCCCGTGCCCGACGTGTAGATGATGCAGGCAAGGTCCGAACGCTGGAAGGTCGCCGCCGCTGCACACGCTTCCACGTCCGGCGTCTCCGCCGCGATCAGCGCCGGCCAGTCATGGAAGCTGATCGTCGCCGACTGGGCGCCGCGGATCGGCTCGATGCCGATCACATGCTCGCAGACGTTCGACTGCACCACTGCCGGCAGCAGCGCCTTGGCCAGCTTCTCCGACGAGACGATCACCGCCCGGGCGCCGCTATCCTCCAGGATGTGGAGGTGATCGCGGGTCGTGTTGGTGGTGTAGGTCGGCACCGTCACGCAGCCGGCGGCCATGATCGCCAGGTCGGCCATGCACCATTCCGGCCGGTTCTCCGACACCAGCATCACATTGTCGCCGGGCCGGAGGCCGATCCGCTTCAGCGCCGTGGCGAGCGAGGCGACCGTCTCGGCCGCCTGCCGCCAGCTGATCGAGCGCCATTGCCCGTCATTCTTCGCCCACAGGAACGGCCGGTCGCCGCCCTGCGCCGCGCGCTTGAAGAACATCGCGACGAGGTTCGGGAAATGCTCGAGCTGCCGCGCCATCGCTGCTTTATTCTCTCCGCCAATTCTCAGCGCGGGAGGCTGCTCGAAAATGGATGCTGAAACAAGTTCAGCATGACGAGCTATTGGGACAAAGCCACGCCTTCGCTGCGCGGATCGGCGGCGCCGAGCCAGCGGCCGCCGACGCGCTCGACGGCATTGGCCTTGAAGCCCGGCTCCCGCACCGTGACCTTGTGACCGAGGGCGGTGAGCGCCGGGACCAGGCGCTCCAGGGGCGTGCCGCGCTCCACAGCGATCCCCTGGCCTGCCGAAGTCATCGTCGGCAGCGCGATCGCGTCGCGCGCCGAGCGGCCCCAGTCGACCACGCCGATGATCGACTTGGCGACCTGCATGATGATCGTCGGTCCGCCCGCCGCGCCGAGCGCCAGCCGCACCTCGCCGTCCGGGCCGTAGACGATCGTCGGCGACATCGAGCTGCGCGGGCGCTTGCCGCCCTCGACCCGGTTGGCGACCGGAACGCCATTCTCCTCCGGCACCACATGGAAGTCGGTGAGCTCGTTGTTGAGGAACATGCCGTCGACGGTCACGCCCGATCCCCACGGCGCCTCGATCGTCGAAGTCAGGGTGGCGACATTGCCCCAGCGGTCGGCGGCGGCCATGTGCGAGGTGCCGGCGGGCTCCTCATAAGGCACCATTGCCACCCGCGTCGCGCCCGGTGGGTTGCCGTGAGTAACGTGGGGAATCACGCGGTCGCGGCGGATCAGCGCGGACCGGCTGGCCAGATAATCGGGGTCCATCAGTCCTGCCGTTGGCACCGGAACATGGTCGGGATCGGCGAGGTAGGCCTCGCGATCGGCATAGGCCAGACGCATCGACTCGCCGATCAGGTGCCACGCCTCCGGGCTGTCCGGTCCCAGCGCCGACAGGTCGAATCGCTCGAGCTGCTTGAGGATCGCAAAGACCGTCGTCGCCCCCGAGGAGGGCGGTCCCATCCCGCAGACCCGGTAACTCCGATACGTCCCGCACCTGACCTCGCGCTGCTGGGCGTCGTAGGTGACGAGATCGCCCTCGGTCATCGGCGCCGGGTGGCGCGGCGCCGTGTTGACGGCGCGAACGATCCGGTCTGCAATCGGTCCGGTGTAGAAGGCGTCCGGACCGCCGCGGGCGACCTCCTCCATCAGCGCGGCAAGCTCCGGATTGCGGATGGTGGCGCCCACCGGTTTGGGCTGGCCGTTGGCTTCGAAGAAAGTAGCGCGGGCCCATGGCGTCAGCTTCAGCGCGTCGGGCCGCCAATCGGCCACCGCATCCTGGCCGCGCGGAGTCAGCTGGAAGCCATCGCGCGCCAGGCGGATCGCCGGCTCGAACAGCCGCGCCCAGGGCAGCTTGCCGTGCTTGGCATGAGCGAGCGCGAACATGCGGACATTCCCTGGCACGCCCGCCGCGCGGCCGCCGATCGAAGGATTGTCGATCACCTTGCCGTTCGCATCAAGGAACCAGGCCGGGCTTGCCGCCGACGGCGCTTCCTCACGGCCGTCGAAGCTGGTGAGCGCATCGCTGCCCTCGTCATGATGCACCAGGAAGCCGCCACCGCCGATGCCCGACGATTGCGGCTCGACCACCGTCAGCGCGATCGCCATCGCGATCGCCGCGTCGGCCGCGCTGCCGCCAGCCCGCAATATCTCGCGTCCCGCTTCCGCCGCGCGCGGATCGGCGGCCGACACGACGCCGCTCCCCGCGACGACCGGCGGCGCCGTGTCCTGCGCCGTCGAAGCCGCGCAGGCGCTCAGCAGGAGAAGGGGCAGGAGCGGACGGAGGAGGCGGGTCAACATCGGCGCGACACTAGCCCCCTGCGCCGCAGCGGCAAGCGCTAAGAAAGCCCGTCTGTTCCGACCGCCTCCGCGACGTTGCGAAAGCCGTGGCGGCGAAGCAGCCGCCTGAGGTCTCGCGCCATCGTCCTGGCCAGCCCCGGCCCGGAATAGACCAGGGCGGTGTAGAGCTGCACCAGGCTCGCTCCCGCCCGGATCCGTTCGAACGCATCCTCGCCGCTGCCGATGCCGCCCGCGGAGATCAGCGGCATCGCGCCGCCGGTCGCGCTGCGGAAATCGCGCAGCCGCTGCAGCGCGAGCGGCTTCAGCGGCGCCCCCGAAAGCCCGCCCGACTCGTCGCGGGAGCGCGATTTCAGCTTGGGGCGTGAGATGGTGGTGTTGGCGACGATCAGAGCATCGAGCCGCCGGTCGGCCGCCACGGCTGCGATATCATCGATGTCGGCCCGCTCCAGATCGGGCGCCACCTTGAGGAACACAGGCGTATCGCCGCGCGCCTCCATCACCGCAGCGAGCAACTCGTCCAGCGCCCCGCGATCCTGTAAAGCCCTGAGGCCCGGCGTATTGGGCGAGGAGATGTTGACGGTGAGATAGTCGCCGAGCGGCGCCATCGCCCGCGCGGCCATCGCATAATCGGCGATCCGGTCCGAACTGTCCTTGTTCGCGCCGATATTGATGCCGACGATGCCGCCCCGCTTGCGCCGCTCCAGCCGCGCCCGCGCCGCCTCCAGCCCGCCATTGTTGAAGCCCATCCGGTTAATCACTGCCCGGTCCTCCGCCAGGCGAAACAGCCGCGGCTGCGGGTTGCCCCGCTGCGGCTGCGGCGTAAGCGTCCCCACCTCCGTGAAGCCGAATCCCAATCGCAGGATCTGACCGAAGACCTCCGCATCCTTGTCGAACCCGGCGGCGACACCGATCGGATTGGGGAAATCGAGCCCCGCCACCCGCACCCGGAGGCGCGGGTGCGGCTCGGTCCGACCCGCCGGCATCAGCTTCAGCGAGGCGATCGTCAGCCGGTGCGCCGCCTCCTCCTCGATCGAGAAGAGCAACGGCCGGATCAGCGGGAACAGCGCCACCTCAATCCACCCACTGCAGCACGAAATCGCGCAGCGCCCGCGCATCGTGCAAGGCGTTGTGCGGCACCTTGCTGTTCATCGCGGTGCTGAAGCCCGGGCTGCTGACGAATTCGAAGCGCATGCTGCCTACCGGCGCAATCTCGTTCGGCCCCGTCACCAGCAGCATGCAGAAATGCGCGATATCCTCCGGCCAGTCGGCGACGATCACCGGATCCCGGTCCGCTGCCAGATAGCGGGCAAGCTCGGCGGCCGCCTCCTCCCGCGAAACCGGCTCGCTGTAAAACCCCTGAGGCACGGAGCGCAGATACGGCAATACGTTCCGCTGCACCCAGCCGTGCACCTCCTCCGGCAGCTCCAGCACGGCGTAATATTCCTGGTCCCCATGCTCCGGCACAAGGCCGAGGCTGATCAGTTCGCCCGCAAATCCGTTGAACTCGGTATCGAGGAAATAACGCATCGGGACGCCCATAAAGGCACATCCTGATGTGTGCGAGGGGCGGTGGCGCTTGATTTCCCGCCACAACGGGCCCAGATGGCAATCGGATCGAATTGCTCCTATTTCAGATATGCGCCTCACCTCCCTTGCCGATTACGCCGTGGTCATGATGGCCGCAGCCGCGCGCCACCGCGAAGGCGCGCGGCTGTCGGCGACCCTGCTGGCGGGAGAAACGGGCGTGCCGCTGCCGACCGCGCAGAAGCTGATGGGCCGCCTTGCCGCCGCGGGTCTGCTGACCTCCGTCCGCGGCACCGGCGGCGGTTTTCAGCTCGCGCGCGCGGCGGACGGCATCAGCCTGGTGGACATCATCGAGGCGGTGGAAGGACCAATCGCCATGACGACCTGCGTCGATGAGGCACGCAATGACTGCGCCCTTGACGGCCATTGCCAGGTCAAACCCCATCTGAGCGCCGTCAATGGCGCCGTCCGCGGAGCGCTCCAGGGCGTCTCGCTCGCCAGTCTAGCCGAGGCCAAATAATGTCGTCCGACGAGATCAACGTCCGCAATCAGGAAGCCCAGGATGCGATCGATCGCGCCTCCAGCTACGAATGGGGCTTCACCTCGGACATCGAGCAGGAATTCGCGCCCAAGGGGCTGAGCGAAGACACGGTCCGCTACATCTCCGCCAAGAAAGGCGAGCCAGAGTGGATGCTCGAATGGCGGCTCAAGGCCTATCGCGCCTGGCTGACGATGGAGGAGGTCACCTGGGCCAAGCTCGACATCCCGGCGATCGATTTCCAGGACGCGTACTATTATGCCGAGCCCAAGCAGAAGCCGACGCTCAAGAGCCTCGACGAGCTCGACCCCGAGATCCGCCGCACCTACGAGAAGCTCGGCATCCCGATCGAGGAGCAGAAGGTCCTCGCCGGCGTCGAGGGCGCGCGCAAGGTCGCGGTCGACGCGGTGTTCGACAGCGTCAGCGTCGCCACCACCTTCCGCGAGGAGCTGAAGCGCGCGGGTGTGATCTTCCTCAGCATTTCCGAAGCTGTCCGGGAATATCCGGACCTGGTGCGGAAATACCTTGGGAGCGTCGTGCCCCAGCGCGACAATTTCTTCGCCTGCCTCAACAGCGCCGTCTTCTCCGACGGCACCTTCGTCTACATCCCGGAAGGGGTGCGCTGCCCGATGGAGCTCAGCACCTATTTCCGCATCAACGCCGCGAACACCGGCCAATTCGAGCGCACCCTGATCGTCGCCGACAAGGGCAGCTACGTCTCCTACCTCGAAGGCTGCACCGCCCCCATGCGCGACGAGAACCAGCTCCACGCCGCGGTGGTCGAGCTGGTCGCGCTCGACGATGCCGAGATCAAATACAGCACCGTCCAGAACTGGTATCCCGGCGATGCCGAGGGCAAGGGCGGCATCTACAATTTCGTCACCAAGCGCGGCGCCTGCCGCGGCGACCGCTCGAAGATCAGCTGGACCCAGGTCGAGACCGGCTCCGCCATCACCTGGAAATATCCGAGCTGCATCCTCCAAGGCGAGAGCAGCGTCGGCGAATTCTATTCGGTCGCGCTCACCAACAATCGCCAGCAGGCCGACACCGGCACCAAGATGGTCCACCTCGGCAAGAACAGCCGCTCGACCATCGTCTCCAAGGGCATCAGCGCCGGCCGTTCCAACAACACCTATCGCGGCCTCGTCCGCGTCAATGCCGGCGCCGACAATGTCCGCAACTTCACCCAGTGCGACAGTCTGCTGCTCGGCGACCAGTGCGGCGCCCACACCGTCCCCTATATCGAGGTGAAGAACCCTTCGGCTCAGATCGAGCACGAGGCCACCACCTCGAAGATCAGCGACGACCAGCTCTTCTACGCCATGCAGCGCGGCCTCAACCAGGAGGACGCGGTGGCGCTGATCGTCAACGGTTTCGCCAAGGAAGTCCTGCAGCAGCTCCCGATGGAGTTCGCCGTGGAGGCGCAGAAGCTGCTTGGGATCAGCCTGGAGGGTTCTGTTGGCTAGAACGCCACCAGCCTCCGCTCGTCCCGAGCGAAGTCGAGGGGCGTTGGCACCGACTCATCACGAGCGCCCTTCGACTACGCTCAGGACGAACGAGATTTTGGAACTGCATTGATGCTCAAGATTGAAAACCTCCACGCCGAGATCGACGGCAAGCAGATCCTCAACGGGCTGACGCTCAGCGTCGGCGCGGGGGAGGTGCATGCGATCATGGGGCCGAACGGCGCCGGCAAGTCGACGCTCGGCTATGTGCTCGGCGGGCGGCCCGGATATGAGGTGACGCAGGGCTCGATCGTCTTCGACGGCAAGGACCTGCTCGACATGGCGCCAGACGAGCGCGCCGCGGCGGGCCTGTTCCTCGGCTTCCAATATCCGGTCGAGATTCCCGGCGTCTCCAACGTCCAGTTCCTGCGCACCGCGATCAACGCCCAGCGCCGCGCCCGCGGCGAGGTGGAAGTGAGCGCCGGCGACTTCCTCCGCCTCGTCCGCGCCCAGGGCGACGCGCTCGGCGTCTCGATGGACATGATGAAGCGCAACGTGAATGTCGGCTTCTCGGGCGGCGAGAAGAAGCGCAACGAGATGGTCCAGATGGGCCTCATCGACCCGCGCCTCGCCGTGCTCGACGAGACCGATTCCGGCCTCGACATCGATGCGCTGCGCGTCGTCGGCGACGGCATCAACCGCATCATGCGGGGGCCCGATAAGGCGGTGCTGCTCATCACCCACTATCAGCGCCTGCTCGACATCGTCGAGCCGGACCATGTCCACGTGCTGGCGGAAGGCCGCATCGTCCGCTCCGGCGGCCCCGAGCTCGCCCACCAGCTCGAGCGCGAAGGTTACGGAGCCATTGCGGCATGAGTTTGCTGGAGCTCCCATCCAACCGACAGGAAGGCTGGCGCTGGAGCGACCTCTCCGCACTGCCTGAGATTGCCGCCCGCCGGCCTGCCGGTACGGTGCCGGAGGCGCTGCCGTGGATGGACTGCGCCCGCGAGGGACCGCGGCTGGTGTTCGTGGACGGCAAGCTTGCGGCGGAGCGAAGCAATCTCGGCACGATCGAGATCGGCGCCGTCCATACCGATCCTGCCGATCACGCGCTCGCCCGGCTCGTCAGGAATGAGGGCTGGAAGCTGAAGCTGGGCCGCCACCATGCACCGCAGGGGCTGGTGCAGATCGTCCACGTCACCACCGGCGGTGCGGATCATCTTCCTGCCGAGATCGAGCTGGACGTGGACGCCCAGGCATCCGTGGTCGAGACCTACATCGGCGAGGGCTGGGCGAACCGCCTCACCCGCATGACCTTGTTCAGGGGCGCGCGGCTGATGCTGAGCCGGCGTCTTCTCACCGGCAGCGGCTTCGTCAGCCTGACCGACCGGGCCATCATCGGCGAAGGCGCGAGCCTGGTCGCGGTGACGGTCACCGCCGGCGGCGCCGATACGCGGATCGACGGCCAGGTGCATCTCGCCGGCGAGGCGGCCTATGCGGAGTTCGGCGGCGCCCTCCTCGCCCGCGGCGCGCAGCGTCATGACGCCAATCTCGTCGTCCGCCACAATGCCGCTGGCGGCGTCAGCCGGCAGGTCTGGCGCTCTGTCGCGGACGACAAGTCCATCTGCTCGGTCGCCGCCCGCGTCGAGGTCGCCCGCGGCGCGCAGAAGACGGACGGCGAGCAGTCGCTCAAGGGCCTGCTTCTAAATCGCGGCGCCACGATCAACGCCAAGCCCGAACTGGAAATCTTCGCCGACGACGTCAAATGCGCCCACGGCGCCACGGTCGGCGAGCTCAACCGCGACGCCCTCTTCTACCTCGCCAGCCGCGGCGTGCCGCCCACCGAAGCCAAGGCGCTCCTCACCCAGGCCTTCGTCGCCGACGCCATCGACCGCATCGGCGAGGAAGAGGTGCGCGATGCCTTCCATGCAGATGCAATGGGCTGGCTGAACCAGGAGCCGTTCGTGTCGAGCGAAGTCGAGACACGCCTGCACGAGCGCTTCTCGACTTCGCTCGAAGCGAACGGAGAGGGTTGAGCATGGATATGCTGACCTCCACCCGCCCGCTCGACCGCCTCGCCGACTTCCCGGCCATTCCCGAAGGCTGGGCCTATCTCGATACCGCCGCGACGGCCCAGAAGCCGCGCGCCGTGATCGACGCCATCACCCGCGGCTATGCCGAGACTTACGCTACCGTTCACCGCGGCATCTATCAGCGCTCCGCCGATATGACGCTTGCCTTCGAGGCCGCCCGCCGCCGCACCGCTCAGTTCATCGGCGCCAATGCGCCTGAGGAAGTGGTCTTCGTCCGCGGCGCCACCGAAGGCATCAACCTCGTCGCCCAGAGCTGGGGCGGGACGGTCCTCAAGCCGGGCGACCAGATAATGCTCTCGGTGCTGGAGCATCATTCCAACATCGTGCCCTGGCAGATGGTGGCCGAGCGCACCGGCGCCGAGATCGATGTCGTGCCGCTGACCGTTGATCACCGCATCGACCTCGATGCCATGGCCGCCATGCTCACCGAGCGGCACAAGCTGGTCGCGCTCGCCCATGTCTCCAACGTGCTCGGCTCCGTCCTCGACGCCCGCCGCGCCGCCGATCTGGCGCACAAGGTCGGTGCGAAGCTCCTCCTCGACGGCTGCCAGGCGGTGCCGCGCATGCGCGTCGACGTCGCCGAGCTCGGCTGCGACTTCTACGTCTTCTCCGGCCACAAGCTCTACGGCCCCACCGGCATCGGCGTCCTCTGGGGCCGGGCGGAGCTGCTCGAGGCGATGCCGCCCATGCATGGCGGCGGCGCGATGATCGACAAGGTCTCGTTCAACGGCACGACCTACGCCCCGCCGCCGGCGCGCTTCGAGGCGGGCACGCCCCACGTCGTCGGCGTGCTCGGGCTGCACGCGGCGATCGACTATGTCGAGGCGATCGGGCTGGACGCCATCGCCGCGCACGAGGACGCGCTGGTGCGCGAGGCCCGCGCTGCCCTCTCGACCTTGAACAGCGTCACGCTGTTCGGCCCGGAGGACAGCGCGGGCATCGTCAGCTTCGCGATCCAGGGGGTGCATCCGCACGATGTCGGCACCATATTGGACGAGAGCCGGGTCGCGATCCGGGCGGGGCATCATTGCGCGCAGCCCTTGATGGAGCATCTCGGCGTCGATGCGACCGCGCGGGCGAGCTTCGGCGTCTATAATGGCAGGCAGGATGTCGAGGCGCTGCTTCGCGGCATCGAGCGGGTGACGAGAATTTTCGGATGAACGAAGAACGCAAGATCGAGATCGAGGAGGTCGATGCGGCCGCGCCGCCGCCGAGGGCGCGCGTGGATCTCGCCGAGACCTTCGGCCGCAAGAAGGATTATCTCGCCGGCTTTCTCGCGCAGCAGCCGGCCGAGCCGGCACCGGTCGAGCCGGGCGGCGACCTCTATGAGGCGGTGATTGACGCGCTGAAGGAGATTTACGACCCGGAGATCCCGGTCAACATCTACGACCTGGGGCTCATCTACGGCGTCGACATCTCGCCCGACAGCTCGGCCAAGGTGACGATGACCCTGACGACGCCGCACTGCCCGGTCGCGGAGTCGATGCCGGGCGAGGTGGAGCTGCGGGTGAGTGCAGTGCCGGGCATCCGGGATGCCGAAGTCGAGCTCGTCTGGGACCCGCCCTGGGACCCGCAGAAGATGAGCGACGAAGCCAAGCTCGAACTGGGGATGCTGTGATGAACGCCGAGACGAAGACCGTGCGCGCCCGCCCCGCCGCCCTCACCCTCACCCCGTCCGCCGAGGCGCGGATCACCGCGCTGATGGCGCGCGCACCCGAAGGCGCCGTGGGCGTCAAGCTCTCCACCCCCCGCCGCGGCTGCTCGGGCCTTGCCTATTCGGTCGACTATGTCACCGAAGAGAAGCCGTTCGACGAGAAGATCGTCACCCCCGGCGGCATCTTCTACGTGGACGGCGCTTCGATTCTCTATCTGATCGGCAGCCGGATGGACTGGGTGGAGGACGACTTCAGCGCCGGCTTCGTATTCCAGAATCCGAACGCCAAGGGCGCCTGCGGCTGCGGCGAGAGCTTCACCGTCTAAACGTCAAAAGGTTCCGGCCTGGGACGCGGTTCGGCGAATCGACGAACGGAAAGGCCACAGGGCAACCAAAAGAAGTCAAGCGGGTTCAGCATTTCAACAGAGGACGGGCGGCGGGCTGAGTTGGAGAGCCATGATGTTGAAGCCGTTGCTTGCCATTTCCCTCCTCGCCCTCCCGGTCGCTACAGCCACCGCGCAGACCCAGCCTGCCGCGCAATGGACCGTCGCCGGCGGCAACCAGGGTTGCGCCGTCCACACCTCCGCGCAGCAGGGCACCGTCGTCTCGATTCTCGCCGGACCGGGGCAGGACAGTCTGCTGTTTCTGATCCAGAACAATGCCTGGTCCTCGCTTGAGGACGGCGGCAGCTACGACATCGCCGTCGAGTTCGACGAGGCCGGCCCCTGGCAGCTGAAGGCAGTGGCCAAGACCGAGATCGACAAGGATGGCCCCGGCCTGATGTTCGCCGTGCCGCCCGGCCAGAAGCAGGGCTCCGACTTCATCACCGAGTTCGTCCAGGCGGCCGGCATGAAGATCGATGGCCAGGGCCAGCGCATGGGCTCGCTCCAGATCGGCAGCGGCCGCTCGGCGATGACCGCGCTCGCGCAATGCATCGGCCGCGTCTTCGCCAACCAACCCGTCACCACGGAAGAGCCGAAAGGCATCGGCGGCGCCCCGGCCATCACCATCTGAAGCTGAACCTCCTCCCCGCGCTGCGGGGAGGAATTCAGAAGCCGAGCGTGTAGCGCAGGGCGCCGCCGACGTCGCTCCGCATGGCCTCGATGTGGCCCGGATCGGTGCGCAGGAAGGCGTTCACGCCCAGCCGGCCGCCGAGCAGCCCGACGCTGTAGGCGAGCTCGTAATCGATCTCTCGCCCGGTCGGCGCGAGGCTGAGCTGCTGCGGCTCGAAGCCGACGGCGCCGCTGCCATAATCATATGACACGGGCACGTTGAGCGCGAAGCCGCCGGAGCTGACGCGGAGCGGCTGCATCACCCGGAAGGCAAACCTGTCACCCCCCGCGAAGGCGTTCGCCCTGGCAAGATCCAACGCCCAGGCGTCCGTCGAGAGACGCCCCTGATCGACCAGCGCGCCGCTTCCGGCCATCCGCGTCCAGCCGCGGCGATAGCTGGCGAAAGCGCCCCAGCCCCGGCCGAGATCGAAGGAGGCGGTGCCGTCGAGGAAGTAGCTGGTCGCGCCGCCGCTCGCGAAGGCGGAGCTGAAGCGGCTGCCGAGCATCGTCTCCTGCTCGTCGAGCCGAGACGCACCCAGCGACAGGTTTACCGGCCCGAACCGCCGGTCCGCGGTAACCGAGCTGATGCTGTAGGCGGGATCCTCGATCTGCTTCACCAGGCCCGGATTGTAGACCCTGCCGCGCTCGCTGGTGACGGTCAGCGCCACTGGCCCGACATCGTGGCGAACGCCGACGCTGCTCGAGGCATCGGCGAAGAAACCGCTGCGCGTCATCGGGTCCCGGGCGACCAGGAAGGCGTTGTTCTCATGTCCCGACAGGCGCTGCTGCAGCGTGCGGCCGCTCTCCGAGAAGCCGAACGCCACCGCCGTCCGCGGCGTCAGGCGGCCCAGCGCCATGCCGGCGATCGCTTTGGCCCTGCGGCTGTCGTCATAGGTGAGGCCCGCCTGCGCCAGCCCGACATGGGCCTGGCCAGTGAGGTTGCGATTGACGGTGATCGACACCGCCATCCGCCCCGCCGCAGCGCCGCCGGTGCGGTAGTCGCCGTGCAGCGACTGGGCGAGCGGCTGCTCCTGCGGCGCCCGCGCCAGCGAGTGGGCGAAGTTCATCGCAAAGGCGCGGGAATAGCCGTCCAGGATGACGGCGCCGACGACCGGTATCCTGGCATCGCCCATCGTCGTCGAGGTCTGGCCGCTGCCTGAGGAAGTCGGCGAGACCGGCGTGCCGCTGCCGGCGAGGCTGGTCTGGCCCATCGGCTGGAAGGCGCGCGCGATGTTGAGGATACCGTTGCCGAACACGCCGTCGCGGCCGGGCGCACCGGCGTCGTCGGCGCTTCTGAACAAAATGTCGACGATCTGAGCGCCGGTGAGGTTCGGGAAGGCGCTCGCCAGCAAGGCGGCCGCGCCGCTGATCACCGGCGCCGAGAAGGACGTGCCGCTCCACATCCCGGCGACGCCCTCGTGATCGAAGGTGCGCACGCGATAGCCGAGCGCGGCCAGATAGCTCGCGGCGCCGCTTCCCGCCCTGTTCGAAAAGTCCGAAATGCCGCGTGGATCGAACGCGCTCCCGTGGGAGCCCGCGATGATGACGAGACCGTTGCCGGCCCGCGCATTGTCGGTCGCGAAGCCGTCGGGATTGGCGCCTTCCGGCTCCTTGCCGTTATTGCCGGCGGAGACGACGACGACGATCCCGGCCTGGCTCGCGCGGCTGACGGAGTTGAGCACGGTCGTGCCCGCGCCCTCGCCCCCGAGCGAGACGTTGATCACGCGGGCGCCGTTGGTGCGCGCCAGATCGATGGCGCGCGCGATCGCGCTGTCGCTGTGCTTGCAGCCGTCATCCTCGTCGCAGTTGTTCGGATCGGCGGTATTGAACGACAGGATGGTGGATTCGAACGCGACACCGGAAATCTGCCCGCCGTCGCGGCCCGCCGCCGCCACCGCGGTCACGGCGGTGCCGTGGCCCTCCGTGTCGGTGATGCCGCGACTGGCGACCACGTCGGCGCTCGCCGGATCGATGCGGCCGGCAAAATCCGGCAGGTTCGGGTTGATGCCGCTGTCGACAATGGCGATCTTTACGCCCTGGCCGCGGCCGCCGGCATTGTAGGCGCTGATCGCGTTGGCCGCAACCGAGCCGCTGGAGCGCCGATATTCCGCATCGTCGAAGCTGGAGCCCGCCGGGCTGGGCGGCGGCGGAGGGGGTGGAGGCGGCGGCGGAGGAGGCGGAGGCGGCGGTGCGGGCGGCGCGATCGTGATCGGCGCAGGCCGGGCACCGCCGCCCCCGCCGCCGCAGCCGGAAAGCGCCAGCGCGACCACGCAGACCGAGAGCAGCAGCGCGTTCCTTCGGAGCCGATCGTTCATCGCAGCCTCGCCAAGCTATTCAGTTTCTTGGATGTTTTGTAGCTCAACATAGCCCGGAGATGCTTTCAATTTGCTGAAGGCTCAAAGCTGCTTAAGGGGCAGGCATGCTTCCCGCTCTGGCCCATATCGACAGCTGGATCTTCGATCTCGACAATTGCCTCTACCCCGCGTCCTGCAACCTGTTCGAGCTGATCGACGCGCGCATGACCGAGTTCGTCCAGCAACTTGTGGGATGCGGATTCGATGAAGCGCGCAAGATCCAGAAGGGCCATTTCCACGCTCACGGCACCACGCTCGCCGGCCTGATGGCGAGCCACGACATCGATCCGCACAGCTTCCTTGCCTTCGTCCACGACATCGACCTTGCCAGGATCTCTGCGGATCCCGATCTGGTGGCGGCAATCGATCGCCTGCCCGGGCGCAAGTTCGTGTTCACCAATGGCGATGCCGATCATGCCGCACGGGTGCTCGACAGGCTCGGCCTCGCCAACCTCTGGGACGGCCTCCACGATATACACGCAATGGGCTATGTCACCAAGCCGCATCCGAGCGCCTACCAGGCCTTGTGCGACCGGCACGGCATCGATCCAACCCGCGCGCTCTTCGCCGACGACATGGCCCGCAACCTGGCGCCCGCCAAGGCGCTCGGCATGACGACAGTGTGGATCGACAACGGATCCGAGCAGGGCGACCACGCCCATGATCCCTCCTTTATCGACCATCATGTCGGCGATATCGGCACCTGGCTCACCGAAATTACGAGGCCCCAATGACCGACGCGCTGCAATCGACGATCGAACGGGCCTGGGACGAACGCGAGAGCATCTCCGCTGCGACGGAAGGCGAGATCCGCGAAGCGGTGGACGCGGCGATCGAGGCCCTCGATTCGGGACGCGCCCGCGTCGCCGAAAAGGGGCCGGACGGCTGGCGCGTCAACCAATGGCTAAAGAAGGCGGTGCTGCTGAGCTTCCGCCTCAACCCGATGCGGGCCATCGCCGGCGGGCCAGGCGGCGCCAGTTGGTGGGACAAGGTGCCGTCCAAGTTCGAAGGCTGGGGCGAGAACCAGTTTGGCGAGGCAGGCTTCCGTGCCGTCCCCGGCGCGATCGTCCGCCGCGGCGCCTATGTAGCGCCCGGTGCCGTGCTGATGCCGAGCTTCGTCAATATCGGCGCGTTCGTCGGTGAAGGGACGATGGTCGACACCTGGGCCACCGTCGGCAGCTGCGCGCAGATCGGCCGCAACGTCCACATTTCCGGCGGCACCGGCATCGGCGGCGTGCTGGAGCCGCTCCAGGCGGGTCCGGTGATCATCGAGGATGATTGCTTCATCGGCGCCCGCTCCGAAGTCGCCGAGGGCGTGATCGTCGAGGAGGGTGCGGTGCTGTCGATGGGCGTCTTCATCGGCGCGTCGACGAAGATCGTCGATCGCGACACCGGAGAGACCTTCACCGGCCGCGTTCCCGCTTACTCCGTCGTCGTCCCCGGCACGCTCCCCGGAAAGGACGGCGGCCCGAGCCTCGCCTGTGCCGTCATCGTGAAGCGCGTCGATGCGCGGACACGCTCCAAGACCAGCATCAACGAGCTGCTGCGCGACTGATTTCGACGATAAGCGCTCCTTATCAGTTTGACCGCAGCTTTTAGAGTGCCGCGCCGCGACTATACCCTAAAGGGTCTCGCATGCGCGGACACGCGATCAGAACCCAGATGGGCACGGCCGAATGGCTGACCCTGATCGGCTTATCCGTGCTGTGGGGCGGCTCCTTCTTCTTCATCGACGTGGCGGTACGCTCAATACCGCCTTTCACGCTGGTGCTGGTCAGGGTTGCCCTCGCTGCCGCCGCTCTGCTGCTGTTCCTGAAACTCCGCCGCCAGACGCTCGGCTTCGACCGCTCCGTTCTGGCGGCATTCGTCATCATGGGGCTGCTCAACAACGCCGTTCCTTTCTCGCTGCTCGCCTGGGGCCAGACGCAGATCGGCGGCGGCCTCGCCTCAATCCTCAACGCGACCACGCCGATCTGGGGCGTGATCGTCGCCCATGCCTTTACGGAGGACGAGCGCATCACGCCCCTCAAGATGATCGGTGTGCTACTCGGCTTCGCGGGCGTGGCGGCGATGCTCGGTCCCGATCTGCTCGGTGAAATCGGCGGCAGCCTGCTTGCCCAGCTCGCCTGCATCGCCGCTGCGCTCTGCTATGCCCTCGCCGGAGTATATGGGCGTCGGTTCCGCAGGCTCGGCATCTCGCCGATCCACGTCTCGGCCGGTCAGCTCGCCGCCGCCGCCTTGCTGCTGCTCCCGGTCGCGCTCCTGGTCGAGCAACCGTGGCAGCTGCCGGCGCCGCCGGCCGAGGCTTGGGGCTCGCTGCTGGCCCTGGCGCTCTTCTCCACCACCTTCGCCTACGTCCTCTACTTTCGCCTGATTGCCACCGCCGGAGCCACCAACGCCTTGCTCGTAACCTTCCTGGTGCCGGTGACGGCGATCCTGCTCGGAGCGGTCATCCTCAGCGAGGTTCTCGAGCCGCGCCACGTCGCCGGTATGGCGCTGATCGGCCTCGGTCTCGCGGCCATCGACGGTCGCCTGCTGCGGCTTCGCTTCAGCTCTTCGCCGCAGCTTCCCCGATGAGCCCCGCGGCCCGGCTTGCCTCCCACTCCTCCATGCCGGTCATCCGCCAGACCTCGCGCCCCTCGGCGTCGTAGAGAATGGTGGTGGGGAGCGTATCGACCTTCAGCTCCTGCATCAGCGACAGGCGCGGATCGATATAGGGTTCGAGGTTGCGGAAGGCGCGCTGCGCGAAAAAGGCATCCACCTTCTCCTGCCCGTCCAGGTCCTGGCTGACGGCGAGCACCTGCAGCCCCTTTTCGCGTGCCGCGAGCGCGTCGAGCGTCGGCATCTCCGCGATGCAGGGCGCGCACCAGGTCGCCCACAGATTGACCAGCAACGGCCGGCCGCGGAAGTCGGCAAGGCTCACATTCTCGCCGCCGGGATCCTGGAAGCTGCTTCCCGGCGCCTGCGTTCCTGCAAAGGAGCGGTCGAGCCGGCCGGTGGGATTCTTCTGTACGGTCTTCGGCCCGGACCAGCCGCTCGGCGCAGGGCCGCCGCGCGGCGCGTCGCTGCCGCCGTCGCAGGCGGCGAGCACGATCGTGGCGAGGAAGGCGGGGAGGAGCCGCAATTGCTGTGTCTCCGGATGGGTGAAGGCGCTGGATAAATGGCGCTCGCCAGCCGGACAAGCGGCTTCGCTTTTCATGCGCCGCTGGCTAAGAGGGGCCGATGACGAGGCTCCTCACCGCTGCCGCCTTACTGGCGCTGCTCGCCGGCTGCGGCGGGCGCGAGCCGCTCCAGCCGGCAGCCGGTGAAAGCCTGCCGCCCGCGCCCGCCATGGCCGCCCGCGCGCCGACCACCGACGAGCTGCTGACGCCGCCGCCGATCGCCCGCCCGGAGCGGGTCGACGAGACGCTGCGCCGCTCCGAGGAGCGCGAGGACGACCGCTTCGACCTGCCCCCGCCGTAATCCGCGCACCTTCATCTTTGGAGTCCTGATGAAACCCGTCCGCCAGGCCGTCTTCCCCGTTGCCGGTCTCGGCACCCGCTTCCTCCCCGCCACCAAGGCCTTCGCCAAGGAGCTGCTGCCGGTCGTCGACCGGCCCCTCATCCAGTACGCTGTCGATGAGGCTAGGGAAGCTGGCATCGAGCAGATGATCTTCGTGACCGGCCGTGGGAAGGTGGGCCTGGAGGACTATTTCGACATCGGATTCGAGCTCGAGACGACGATGCGTGCCCGCGGCAAGCCGCTCGACCTGCTGGAGCCGACGCGTATGCCGCCCGGCGCCATCGCGTCCGTGCGCCAGCAGGAGCCGCTCGGGCTCGGCCACGCGGTCTGGTGCGCCCGCGAGATCGTCGGCGACGAGCCGTTCGCAGTCTTGCTCCCCGACGATCTGATGGTCGGCAGGCCCGGCTGCGTCGCCCAGATGGTCGACGCCTACAACAAGGTCGGCGGCAACATCGTCTGCGTGCAGGAAGTGCCGCGCGAGCGCACCGCCAGCTACGGCGTGATCACTCCGGGCGCCGCTGACGGCCGCCTCACGGAGGTAAAGGGCCTCGTCGAGAAGCCGAAGCCGGAGGACGCGCCGTCCAACCTCGCCGTGGTCGGCCGCTATATCCTCCAGCCCGAGATCATGCGCATCCTCGACGATCAGGAAACGGGCGCCGGCGGCGAGATCCAGCTCACCGACGCCATGGCCAAGCTGATCGGGCAGCAGCCCTTCCACGGCCTCACCTTCGACGGCGAGCGCCACGATTGCGGCGACAAGGTCGGCTTCGTCATCGCCAACATCGCGCTGGCGATGAAGCGCGACGACGTGGCGCCGGCGGTCCGCGCCTTCATCGCGGACCTGCAATAGCATGGAATGCGGCCTCCTCGTCGGCGACGGACCCGTCCGCCGCCTGACCGTAGAGGAGGCCGAAGCCTATCGCGGCCCCGGTTTCCTCTGGCTGCACCTGCACGGCTGGGACGAGGAGGATTTCGCGCTCCTCCGCCGGCAGGACACTATTCCCGACGTCGCCGCCAGCGCGCTGGTCGCCACCGAGACCCGGCCGCGCTGCGACCAGGTCGAGTTCGGCGCCATCGTCAATCTTCGCGGTCCCGGCGAGACCGACCCCAACGACAGCGACCGGCTCGTCTCGATCCGTCTCTGGGTGCACCATAATCGCGTCACGTCCGTGAGCCGTCGCCGGCTGAGCGCGACCAAGCGCGTCATGGAGCTGGTGGACGCCGGCAAGATTACCGATCCGGGCGACCTCGTCGCCGCCTTCGCCCGTCATATCAGCCTGGAGCTCGACCCGCAGGTTGCCGAACTCGGCGACTGTCTCGACGACATCGAGACCGGCCTCGAAGAGACCACCAGCCTCTACCGGCACCGGACGACGATCACGCGGGTGCGCGCCGACGCGATCGGCTTCCGCCGCTTCGTCGCGCCCGATCGGGACGCGCTCCTCACCTTGGCGGCGCTCGATTTCGACTGGCTGAGCCAGGACGACCGCCTCCACATCCGCGAGGCCGCCGACAAGTTCGCCCGCATGGCCGAGGAGCTGGAAGCCGTCCGAGAGCGCGCCGGGCTGCTGCACGAGCAGATCACCGACCTCCGCGCCGAGCAGCTCGACCAGCGTGCGCTGCTGCTGGCGATCGTCGCGCTCATCTTCCTGCCGCTGACCTTCATTACCGGCCTCCTCGGCATGAACGTCGAAGGCATACCTTATGCCAAGGAGCCCTGGGCCTTCTGGGGCGTAGTCGGCCTCTGCATCGTGCTCAGCCTGCTGGTCATCGGCTATTTCGCGCGCCTCCACTGGCTGAAGCGGTGAGCCTTCCGCCCCCGCAACTTCGGCAATCCTGATCCATTATCCGGGCATGGCCGACACCTCCCCGACGCGCTCCAAAGCGGCCTCCGCCTCCACCCTGTCCCCGCTTCGCAATCCCGTATTCCGGGCCGTCTGGCTGGCAAGCATGGCTTCCAATTTCGGCGGCATGATCCAGTCGGTCGGCGCCTCGTGGATGATGGTGTCGATCTCGGGATCGGCCGAGATGGTCGCGCTGGTGCAGGCGTCGGTCACGCTGCCGATCATGCTGCTGTCCCTCTTGGCCGGCGCGATGGCGGACAGCCTCGACCGGCGGCGGCTGATGATCGCGGCGCAGGTCTTCATGCTGCTCGTCTCGGTCACGCTCGCCGCCTGCGCCTGGCTTGGGCTGCTCTCGCCGTGGCTGCTCCTCGCCTTCACCTTCCTGATCGGCTGCGGCACCGCCTTCAACGGGCCCGCCTGGCAGGCATCGGTTGGCGAGATGGTCCCGCGCAGCGAACTTCCGGGCGCCGTCGCGCTCAACAGCATGGGCTTCAACATCGCCCGCAGCCTCGGTCCGGCGATCGGCGGCGCGATCGTGGCCGCGCTCAACGCTGCCGCCGCCTTCGCGATCAACGCCGTCAGCTATTTCGCCCTGATAACGGTGCTCGCTCGCTGGAGGCCGGTCGAGACCGAGGAGAAGCTGCCGCGCGAGCGGATCGGCGTCGCGATTGCCGCGGGCGTCCGCTACGTTCGCATGTCGCCCTCGGTGCGCGTCGTCCTCGGCCGCAGCCTCCTCTTCGGCCTCGGTGCCAGCGCGATACCCTCGCTGATGCCGCTGATCGCGCGGGACGTGATCGCCGGCGGGCCGCTCACCTACGGCCTCCTGCTCGGCGCATTCGGCGTCGGCGCCGTGGCGGGAGCGTTCACCAGCGCGCGCCTGCGGCAGCGTCTCTCGTCGGAAGCGATCGTGCGCTGGTCCTGCCTGGCATTCGCGATGGCGGCGGTGCTCGCCGGCCTCAGTCCGTACCTGCTCTCGACGATGGCGGTGCTGGTGGTCGCGGGCGGCGCCTGGGTGCTGGCGCTCTCGACCTTCAACGTCACGGTCCAGCTCCACTCGCCGCGCTGGGTCGTCGCCCGCGCCCTTTCGCTTTACCAGATGGCCGCGTTCGGGGGCATGGCCGCAGGCAGCTGGACCTGGGGCCGCACCGCCGAGGCCGAGGGGATCGCCTTCGCGCTCGGTGCCGCCGCGGTCGTGCAACTGCTCTGCGCGCTGCTCGGCTTCCGCCTGCCCCTGGCGCCCACGTCAGAGGTCGATCTCACCCCACTGCGCAGCTGGGCGCCGCCCGAGACGGCCGTGCCGGTCGAGGCGCGCAGCGGACCGGTGGTGATCACCATCGAATATGCGATCGCGCCGGAGAACCGGAAGGAATTCCTCGCCGCTATGGCTGAGCGCCGCCGCATCCGCCGCCGAGACGGGGCGCGGCACTGGACCTTGCTCAGGGACATCGCCGATCCCGACATCTGGATCGAGCGTTTCCATCTGCCGACCTGGGTCGACTATATCCGTCACAACAACCGGATCACTCATGACGATGCCGCCGTCCATGATCGGGTGAGGGCGCTGCACAAGGGTCCGGGCGCACCGCGCGTGCGCCGCATGCTGGAGCGCCAGACGGGGTCGCTGCCCGCCGGCCGCGAGCCAGGGCCGCGCGAGCTCGCGGAGCCGCTCACCGACGCGAGCCGCTCGGCCTGAGGGCGATCAATCAGGGAAGTAAAAGGATGGTGCCCAGGGGCGGAATCTCAGACCCGCGATATGCTTGCATTTCTGTGGGTTGTTGCGTCGGCGTCACGAGTTTGTACCCCCAGAAGTACCCCCAGCACCGGAAATGAACTGCGTTTGCGGCATCTCGTTTCACTGTTGCGCCAAGCAGCCTTCCTTCGAAAATCCTAGCCCCGTCGTGCTTTGGCGAAGTAGCGCTGCGGAGTACCCAGCGTCGCCTGCATCGCAGTGAACGGTGGGGCTCCGGGCTTATCCTGATCATATTCTACGGTCAGCATATGGCCCGGCACATGTGCCGCGATGGCGCTGTCGAGCGCGTCCAGTAGATGGCTGCTCGTGGGGTCCACAACGGCATGAGCCCGCACCCTCCGCTCCGGCTTCGTCGGCTCGATATCCTCGCGCAGTGAGAACTCCGTGACCCAGACCCATTTGGGAAACCCTATGCGCACCATGGCTTCCTTCAGCTCATCTGGTACGTCGTTGCGCAGAGCCCGCCAAGCGTGCTTCCAGCCATTACTGAGGTAGGTTCGGGCCACCAATTCGGCATCATCGGCGAAGAATTCGTCGTCGTTGCTCGTCTCCTCCTCCTCCGTTTTGGCCAGCTCGCCGCGGCTCTCCGTCATGAAGGCCACGATGCGCCGAGCAACGGTCTCTGCGCCTTCGGCTGGCATGAAGACAGTCTCGGGCAGGACCGGCAGAATGAAAGACGCATCTTCAAGGCAGGAGCCGTCGCCCTCCTCGGCACAGTCGGCACGACCGATGGCGAGGCGCCGGTACGGACCTGATTGGTCATCGTTGACCAGCAGGTAGGTGGCATAGTCCCAGATGTTAGGGCCAAGATCCAGCTCGGGCTCTGCGTCTTCGCCCGCCGCGGCCGAGGCGCCCCCAGGAGGATCGGTGACGCTTTGCTCCTTTGGCGGCGATCGATGTCCGACCGTGCCCACGGCCAGCACCGCGTGTTCGCCATTGTCGTCGTTGAGCCCGATGATCACGGGGATGCCGGAGTCCAGATATCGGCCAACGATCCGGTGAGCGGGCTCGTACCAGTCGCCTTCGCCGTTCGGTCGGTACACGAGAGGGTGGTAGCCCAATCCCTTCAAAGCTCGAACCATTGCGTCGGCAGTAAGTCGGCGAGACCCAGCTGGGAGCATGGCGGCAATGTCCACGTCGGTCGGAGTCAGAGCCGCAGCATTGACGTCGATGATGGAGAGCCAGGGTCCTTTGTGATGGTTGTGGAAGTGCCGGGCTAAACCCCAGATCACAGCCTGGGCACAGGAGCCGGTCCGTCCGTCCTGCTCCGTCGCAGCAGCCCCCGTAACCTTCAGTTCCGCGCCCAGCAAATGAACTGAATACTCTGAAGCCACGAGGAGTTCGCAGGGCTCCGAAAGCCCTGCCGGGACAGCGACAACTGCCCAGCTTACGGGCGCCCGCACCACGGGACGCAACACGAGAAAACCTAGATACGACTCCGCCCCTGCGGCTTCCAGCGCGGACGCAAGGTCCCCCGGCGCCAGGTCTTCGAGATCAGTCAGGTCTCGGTTAAAGACGTGCAGGCGCTTGCAGTGCTTGTTCGGTGCGGCGTAAACCCGGTGGTGAAACGCGGCGTAGGCACGTACATAATCGCGATCGAGGTAAGCACCCTCAAGGATGTAGTAGACGCCGCCCGCATTACGAAAAGCCTCTAGGATACCGTCGAGACAGTCACTTTCTCCCTCGGGATCCAGGCTGAGGCGGAGTTCGCGCCAGCCCTCGACACCCTCCAGGACGCCCGACTCATATGTGTTGATCATTGGCGGGCACCACCTTGCGCGAGCGAAGACGAGTTACGCTCGGCGAGTTCTCCCGACCAGCGCGGCGCAGGTGCCGGTCGCAGCTTCAGCGCGACGGATAAATTCCTTGTCGGTATCGGTGAGCCGCGAGCCAAACTTCTTACGGTGCACGGCAGTGATGATCACTGACGACTGGCTCTTTTTCGCGGTGAATCGATCCTTCGTGCCGCCGGCCTTGGCGCCGAACGGCTTGCTCTTGAGCTTGACGGTCTTTTTCATCGCAGAATCCTTGCGGCTCGTACGCCGTGGCCGGCGCACCTATCATCGACCCTCCGGAATCGCAAATGCCCTGGGGTGTCCTCCAGGTTAGGCGTCTCTCCGTCCAGACAACCCCCTTTGCGGGATCTTCGTTCCGGTTCGGGGTGGACCGCGCCGAAACCTGACCCTGCCGGATGTTGAATCAGCTTCCGCCCATATGCAAGAGTCTCTGTGAAGATGGGACGTACGAATATGGTGGATAACTTGTCACCGCCCCCCTCACAAAGGACGCAGTCACCAGGAACGGAGCTATCTTCACTTGCCGAAGGGGCGCTCGCCTGCTTGCTAGTGGAATGACAGTCGATCCGCTCCAGCGACCCCAGCTCTGATGTCGCACGACGCTGCCCTCATCCGTGAGGATCCGGACTCTGTTCCGGGGACACATGTGCTCATCGTGGGCATAGGGACCTACGACTACCTGCTCGACGGCGCTATGGCGGCTCCCGATATTGCTGCAGGTATGCGACAGATACCTGCAGCGGCTCGGTCAGCTCGCGCACTGGCCGACTTCTTTCTAGATGACTTCGACAATCCGGAGCGACCGCTCGGCAGCTTGGCGATGGTGCTCTCAGAGCCGGCCCCCGCTACGTACTCGCATCCGAAGGCGAACGTCACCGGCCCGCTCCCAAATGGTGATGTTGGGACCGTCGAGGACGCAATCCACCGGTGGGTTGAGCGCGGCACCGCTCGAGACGGGGATCTCCTCGTTCTCTATTTTGTAGGACATGGCGTTTCGGCAGGCACTCCGCTGCTGCTTTGTCGTGACTACGGGAAGAGCGCCTACAATCGCTTCGACGGCGCAGTGAACCTGACGACCTTACTTCTCGGCCTCGGAACTATGCAGAGCGGTGACCAACTCGTCATGATCGACGCGTGCCGAACCGATGATCGTGTCGCGAGATTGGTAGAGGGGGCGGCTGGCGCCCTCGGGCGGCCCGTGCTCACACCTTTGGCTCAATCAGACGACCGTTGGGGAAGGGCAGTGCAGAGCGTCCATTTCGCGACCTCGGCGCGCACGCAGGCATGGGCTGAGCCGGATGGCGAAACGCTCTACTCAGTGGTGCTATTAAAGGCTCTGCGCGGTTGGGGCGCCCAGCCCCGCTATGGCTATTGGGTGGGAACGGGCGGCTTGACTGAGGCCCTGGATGAGTTTGTCCCCCGCCTCGGCAGGTCAGGACGGGTGAAGCAGCAACCGGATTGGGTCCGCGTTGGTCAGTTCAAGATCTGCCTGCCTCGGGCGGCGATGGCGGATGCGTATGTTACGTGCGACCCCGACCAAGTTTGGACGACGCCGCTTCGTCTCACCGCCGATGGCACCGGCGTCGCCCTCTACCACCAGCATGAACCTTCGAGCTCGCTTCGTGAGTGGGCCGTTAGCGTACGGGCCGGGCAATATTCTTTCGGCGTCCATTTCGACGGCACCAGCGAATATGAGGATCTGCTGGTAGACAATCAGCTTGTGTCTCCTCCGGCCTATCCGGTACGCCTCAGGCCCTCGCGGAGAGCGAAGTGATGAGTTACAATCTCACCCTTAGCCTTGCTGATCCGGGCGGCTTCGACGTCATAGCTCGCATCATCGGCGGTGGCGCGTCCGCCGATACTCTGGGCCCACAGGTGCGCGAAATTGTCGTCCCTGCTCGGGGAACAATCGATGTGCCGCTCGAGACTGGGGCCTATTCGATCCAGCTGCTTCTCCCTTTCGGGCGCGTGTTCGTCGATTCCTTCGAGATCGCGCAGAGGGACCTAATGCTTCCAATCGACCTCCCGGAGGCGGCATTCACACCGAGTTCCTGGAACGAGGCATCGACGGAGGTAGACATCGCTGTAACAGCGGCCCTTCAAGCAAGCCCCAAACAGTTGAGCCCGCCCAGTCGATTGAAGCAGCTAGGTCGGCGAACCCGGCAGATGTTCGGTCGGGCTGGAAGGCCTCCGCAGCGGCCTTCCCGCGCCGCCGCGACTCTGCAGGTCTCGTCGCCGCAGAGCTTTTACCTTCTCGGCTGGCCGCACTCCGCAGAGACGTCGGAGTGGGACTTGCTCGCGGCTCCACCCTCGCAGTGGTCCTATACCAGGATGCTGCGCTCGGGGGTGCAGCGGATCGACCCAGAAGCCGACGCCGACGGAGCGGCATTGTTCGCCACTGACCAGGAGACAGGCCGAGCCTGGCTTTGGGCGGCAACCACATCAGCAGAGGAAGTCGCAAGCCTGCCGCGGCTGCGCGCTCGCGGCGGGCCCAGCGATCGCATCGCGGAAGTACTCGTGGACGTAGGAAGCGGAACTGAGGCGCTTCTAACCGTGGCGGCCCCGGACAGTGCCAACCGGGCGTTGCTCTCCTACTTCGGAGCCGCTCGCCTATCAGTCCTCACGACCCTGGTTGATGCGATGGAGCAGGATGGATCCATCGAGGCGGCAGTTGCCGGCCCCGAGGCGGACCCGCTTGCCGTTTGTGTTGCGGCTTACGTTCGACTCGCCACCTCGCGTGGGGCGCTTTCGCGGGAGTGGATGCACCGACTGGAAAAACTTGCGAAAGCGAACGCTGATATTCCCGACTGCCTGCTCGTCAATTGTCGAGCGTTGATGATGGATAAAGAACGGGATTCGGAGCTTGCCGCTCGCGAGCAGCTCAAGCAGGTCGTTGCAGCCGGTATCCCATACTTCTCCGCTGGGCTGCAGCTGCTCAGGGAGATGATTCTGCTTTCGGACCCAGACGAAGTGCATCCGCTGCAGGCGAAGGTCGAAGCGGTGGCTCGACGCTGCGACTTCACTCGATACGTCACAACGCTGCGCTACTCCGGAGGGTGACCTGTTCAGGCTGACAATGCTGCCCGCTTCCGACGGGGACTGCCTCATCCTCAGTTGGGGAGACGAGGGAACCGTGCGGCACATGGTAATCGATGGGGGACGCGCTGGGGCCTACCGCCACCTAAGGCCACGCTTGAACGATATGGCACGAGCGGGGGAGCCGCTCGCGCTTCTCGTCCTAACCCACATTGACGCCGATCACATTGCGGGTGCGCTCAAAATGATTGAGGATGATGCACCCCCGCTGACGCCCCGGCTGGTGTGGTACAACGGGTTCGATCAACTTGTACGGTACCAGCCGCTTGGGGAAAAGCAGGGCGACCAGTACTCCAAAGCGCTCCGGGGACGTAAATGGCCGTGGAACGAAGGGTTCGGGGACGGAATCATCTCCATTGAGACAGCGCCGGCGCGTATCGAAGTGGAGGGGCTGACCATCACGCTCCTCTCCCCCGACCTGGAACATCTCGCGGAGCTTCGGGAGCGATGGGAGGACTGGCGGGAGGAGCAGGCTGCGCTGGCGGCTCAGGAGGCGCTCGAGACCGAGGAGCGGGGAACTCACCTGGTTCCGCTTGGTCGCTCCCCCATGCCGGAGGTGCTGGACGTGGAGCTGCTAGCTGCGCCTGGGCCGACGGATCGCGAGCCCCCGAACGGCTCGAGCATTGCATTCCTCGCTGAGTGGAACGACTATCGCGTTCTCCTCGCGGGGGACGCTCATCCAGACCTGCTCGAAAGGGAACTTCGGCCGCTGGCGGAAAAAGAGGGCGGCCGATACCGGCTCGACCTCGTCAAGATCTCGCACCACGGCAGCAGAAAGAACACTACCCCTGACCTAGTCCGCCTGCTCGACTGTTGCAGCTTCGCGATCTCGAGCAACGGCAACCTTCACGGTCATCCCGATCCTCAAGCCATTTCGCGCTTGCTCCTTCATGCTCCTGAGAGACTGAAGTTTTTATATTTCAACTACGACACGGACCGGACGCGTCCCTGGGATAACCGGTCACTGCAGGCGCGATACGACTACCAATGCGTCTTTCCCGTGGACACGCCCGGGCTCGTGGAGATCGACATCGAGTCGGTGGGGCCGAGTCGGCGCAGCGGCGAGAACGATCAGTCTAATTAAGCTAGCTTCCGGGGCTGTATCAGGAAGGCTGCTTGGCGCGTCGCCGCGTTCACGTACAGTGGCCCCGTGTAGCGGCGCTATGGGCTCTCCTGGAACGTCACAGGGCCAAGGACGGAATTGCCGAGCCGCGATAATCTTGCATTTCTGCTGATTGTTGCCGGGCGGTGCGAGTTTGTACCCGCCAGAAGTGCCCCCGAGGCCGGGAAATAGGCTGCGTCTGCGGCATCTCGTTTGATCGCCGCGGCGAAGAGGGACGTTCCGACAGATTCTGGCCGCCGCGCGCTTTGCTAAGTAACGTAGTGGAATACGCAGCGTCCCTGCATTACAGTGCAGGGTGGGGCTCCGGGCTTATCCTGATCATATTCAATCGTCAGCATATGGCCCGGGACATGTGCTGCCACGGGCGCTGTCGACGCGGAGATCCAATGGACGCTACCCGCCTTGAGAACGCCGGCAGCTTTGTGCGGGTGCGCCCAAACGGGTTGAAGCGCGAATTGGATCTAGGGGGATGCGGTGAAGAGCCCAAGACTGCTTATTGCCGTTATCATCGCCGCCTCGGTCCACTCGAAGGCCCTGGCGGCTTCGCCGGCCCAATGGATCACCTCCTTCGCGACGGACAATACGGCACAGCTGCTTACACTGTTCATAGCGGCGGCTTCCGCGGTCGGGGTTCTCGCGACACTCCTGGGCAGGCGGTCCGCACGTGAGGCGCAGGCGCTTCGAGAGGCGCTTTCGCGGACCCGGGCGCAACTGGACCAGATGGCCGCCCGGCCGGAGCCGAACGAGTCTTCCTCCACCCAAAGCGACTCCACGACGGACGAGGCCACGGCTCAGCTGGACGTCGCCGCGCCGGATCAGCCGCGGCCTTCGCCGCCCCGAATCCCGCAGGGTCTTGCCGACGCGATCGTTCACGGAACGGCGATCCTGGTGGTCGGCGGCGGTGCCAGCGTTCGGCAGCAGGCGCCGAGTTGGAACGACTTCCTGGGATCGGTGGCGTCCGGCGATTCCGGCACTGGCTCCGAGCTGATCGCCGGTGCACCGGACCCGGTGTCGAGGCTGGCGCGCCTCCTCGAGCGCGGTGAGGTCGACGCCGCAGTGGATGTACTCGAGCAGAAGATCGGACGCGACGCGCTGGCTTCGCGTGCCCGCGATGCCTTCGCCGCGGCCGTTCCCAGTCCCGGGTTCGAGCGGCTTTGCCGCCTGCAGTGGAGCGGCTTCATTGCCACCACCATCGACGATTCCGTCGAACGCGCGGTCGGCGCCGCCAATGTGGTGACGGTGCGCTCCGGAATGGACTTCGAGCAGCTGGTTCGAACCGACAAGCAGTTCCTGCTGAAGCTGGGCGGCACTTTGTCGGAGCCGCAGACTCTCATCCTCACGCGCGCGCAGCTGAAGCAGACGCTCACCGAAGCGCCCGACCTGCGATCCCTGCTCTCTTCCTTCTTCACCGCCCGGCCGATCCTGTTCGTCGGACTGCCGTTCCTCGAGCTCGAGAGATTGTGGGACTCGGTCGGAATGTTCGGCCCTTCGTCGAGCGCGCATTACGCGCTGATCGAGCCCGACCCGGATTTCGATCTCCTCGCCGAGCGAGCCCGATCCAAGTACAATATCGAATTGCTGGAGGTCGGCACTCCGGGCGAGCTTGCCGATTTCGCCGACCGTCTCGCGGTGAAGGTCGAGGAGCGCGTGCGTTCGCTCAGGCACGCGCCGCGAGAGCTGAATGTCACCAGGAACTTCATCAGCGCAGTCAAGCTCGTCAACATCGGGCCCTTTTCGGAAGCCACCCTTCCGATCGCGTCGGAATGGACGGTCATCCTCGGCAACAACGGCGCCGGCAAATCCACGCTTCTTCGGGCGATCGCCCTGGTCCTCGCCGGCACTGCCGCGGAGGCGAGGCCCTATGCGCGTTCTCTCCTGAAGCGCGGGACCAAGAGCGGCTCGGTCGAACTCACTATCGACACGCTCCCGCAGCCCGTGACCTACCGGGCGCAGCTCTCGCTGGAAGGGGATCGGGTGAACGTCACCGCCGCCGTTTCCCCGCTCCAGGCCGGCGCCATATTGGCCTTCGGCTTTTCGGCGGTGCGGGGGATATCCGATCTCGGCACTGCGGAATCGGAAACGCTCCCCGACCAGCGGCTGCCGCGGGTAAGCGACATATTGCCGCTGCTGAGGGGAGGAGCCGACGGCCGGGCCCAGGATCTGCGGACCTGGATTCGCCAGAATTATTCGATCCAGCAGGACTCGTCCTTGCCGGTACAGGATCGCGAGCGCGCCCGGTCGCGGCTCGATACCTTGTTCTCGATCGTTGACCAGATGGCGCCGGGCTTCGACCTGCGCTTCTCGCGCTGCCATCCGACAACCGGTGAGATCCTCTTGTCGACGTCGGACGGCGAAATACCCCTGGAATATGTCAGTCAGGGGATGAGCTCGATGATCGGCTGGACGGGAACGCTGATCCAGAGGCTGTTCGAGATACAGGGCGACGACGACAATCCGGCCGACGCCCATGCGATCCTTCTCATCGACGAGATCGACAGCCATCTCCACCCGGAGTGGCAGCAGCGGCTGGTTCCGACGCTGCGCAACAGTTTCGCAAATCTTCAGGTTATTGCGACCACCCACTCGGCGTTGATGGTGGGCAGCCTCGGGCAGCAGGAAGTCGTCAAAGTCTCGCGCGACTCGCAAGGGCTTCACGTGGATCTGCTCGACAAGTCGTTCAAAGGCTATCGGGTCGACCAGATACTTACCGACCCCGCGTTCGACCTTGCCTCGGCTCGCGACCTGGACTGGGAAGCGCTGCGGGCGGAATATGCTGTTCTGCTGGGCAAGGACGACAGGACGGCGGACGAGGACGACCGTTACATGGAGCTCGATGCGCTCATGGACAGCGCGCCGCCGCCTTTCGAAGCGCATGCGCAGCGCGAGGCTTATGAGCTTTCCCGCCAGCGCGTCGACGCCGTCATAGAAGCGAGCAGCGCCGACCGCAGGCCGGCTCCGGGCGAGGCGGGAGGCGCGGGATGATCAGGGTCAGGTTCGATCCCGCAGCTCTGGACGGACCCGATCGCGCCTGGTGGGATGCCTGGGCCGAACGCGCCGAGGGCAAGACGCGCGACTATCTCGACAAGCGGTCAAGAGGCGAGAAGTGCGACTTCGACGGCAGCGTCTGGTCGGAACTGAAATCGTGGCTGCTTACCCGGGTCTTTCACGGCAAGTGCGCCTATTGCGAGACCAGGATCAGCGGCGGGTTCTTCGGCGACGCCGAGCATTTTCGGCCCAAGGGCAACGTCACCGTGCCGGGCGAGCAAGGCAAGCGCGATGCCCAGCTTGCGGACGGGAATGCTCATAGCGGCTATTACTGGCTCGCCTACGACTGGCAGAACCTGCTCCCTGCGTGCCAGCGGTGCAACAACTTCAAGTCGGACCAGTTTCCCGTCGAAGGCAGCTATGAGGCCGCACCCGCGCCGGCCACCCGCGATCTGAACGAAGCCGAAAGGCCGCTGCTGATCTATCCCTATGAGGAAGATCCTTCTCAATTCATCAGGTTCGGCAAGGGCGGCGTCGTGACGCCCGTCAACAATCATCCCAAAGGCGTTTACACCATCCGGGTCCTCGGGCTGGACCGCAAGGAGCTGATGGACGAGCGCTGGGAAGCGCAGGCGCAAGCGTTGCAGGCGCTTGAAGGTGAAATTGGCAGAATGCTGCACGAAGACGAACTCAGCTCCGAGCGGATCGAACGCTACATGGGTCCGGGAGCGCGCTTTTCGCGTGCAGTGCACGATTGGTTCGTCGAGCGCGTTCGACTGGTTTCGAAGCGAGCGCTGGACCTCGCCGATTCCGTTGCCCGGAATGCCAATGCCGGTGCGCTACGCGATTGATGCTCATCGCCGGCACCAGGGCGACTCACCAGCGGTAGGCAGATGTCCGGTTCCTGTTCGGCCGAGGAGTGTTTCAGCCGTTGGCGGGCCGGGTCAGCGGGCCACTGCCCCGGCAGCGGCGCTGTTCCGATCAGCGGCGGGGAGCGGCGGATTGGCGCCTTCGCAGAAGAACACGCTGATCGACTGCGGCGAAGGGTAGAATGTGGCCACCCGAGCGACTTCGATGCCGAGCGATTGCCGGATCATCTGCTCCAGCCGGGCAGCCGCAGCCCCCTCGCCCGGATTGTAGCGTATTTCGTTCCTGACGACTCGGAAGCTCGGCTGGGCATTGGTTTCCGGCTGCAGATAGCGGCGTTGCCAACCCCTCACCGCAGCAAGATGCCTGGTGCTGAACGCGATCGCGCGATCGCGATTGGCCGGTGCACTGCCGGCGCAGATCCACAGGTGAACGTCGAGCTGCTCCAACGGCATTTGCGCGACCTCGTCCTGAGGGAGCGCCGACGCTCCAAGATTCCGGGTCTGGCCCTGGGCGGATTGCAGCACTCGGTCGACGCGCGCCCGATCGCCCCGGCGAAGCGCTTCCTGGGCCTCGGTCAGGGCGTGCTGCAGATTGTCGGCCCTTTGCGTCTGCTCGCTAGCCGCTTCCTGCGCCGCCCGGTGCTGAAGTAGGAGCTGCCAGCACAGGAATGAGAAGCTGACGACGATTGCGATAACTCCGATCATCAGCTGGATTCGACGGCGGCGCGTTCCCGCTTCGAAGCGCGCCAGCGCCTCCAGTACGTCGGTGGCGGGGGTCACCACGGCGCGTCGGGGAGCGGCGGTCGCCCAGGGGTATTTCCCCCGGGCGGCCGCGGTGGAAGCCCCGAAGCCCGAAGGCCGTCCGGACTAGGCGGAGGCAGCGCTTGCAAGGACCGCCTCGTTCCGCTGACGAATGTCCTCCGGCACCATCGCCGCGTAGGCGCCCAGGAAATTGGCTTCATCCTCGGCGGTCTCGTCCGGCACCTGCAGAGCCGTGAACCACCTGTTGAGGAGGCAGAAATGGCCGATCAGCCAGGTGAGCTCGACGATCTGGGTCGACACGTGCCGGTCCATGGCCTCGGCGGCGAGCGCGGCGAGCCGCGAGTCCTGCTGATTGTGCGCCGCGAAGGCCGCCCTCAGCCGATCGAACAGCTCGTCGGTCACCTCGTGCGGATTGCGGGTGACCAGCACCGTATAATCCAGCACGACCTTCTCCAGGTCGGTGTATACGTCCGGGTGCTTCTCATGCTCATGGAGATGCAGAAGCTTTCGATGACCCTCTTCTTCCCGCCCGGCCCCCTTGAACAGCGCCATTCCGATGAAAGAATGGTGGGTGATGGAATAAAGCGCTTTGTTGACCAGCGAGGTGCGGGAGATCACCAGCTCGCGCAGGAAGCGGTCCAGGAACCCGGCCGTCTGCAGCTCCCCTTCGAACGTCTTGGGATCGAAGATGAAGGTGTTGGCATATTCCACTTCCGTCTGCGTCAGGCGGGGACAATAGCCCATGACCTTGATGAGATTGTTCGGGAAATGGCCCCACGTGAGCTCCGCTTGCTTGAAAGCGGCGGCGGTCTTGTCGTCGACCTCGTCGATCTGCAGCGGCCGGATTCGCGTCCAAGGTCCCTGGGTCATATTCGTCATTCCGTTCCTCCTGTTCTCGAAGATGCCGCCGCTGCGACGGAGATGAGCGTGAGCAGGCAATCGCATCCCCAGCCGACCAGCCAGACCTTGTCGATCTGCTGCGGTGACCCTTCCATGTCGCGGAAGCTTATCGAGCCGTCGGCATCCTGCCGCCGGGCCTGCCACTGGACCGTCTCCCGAGCCAAACAGACGAGCCTGTCGTCGCCGGTGTGCGCGTGGAGCATCAGCGAGGACCAGCCGATCTTCGTCGCCAGGGGCAGTGCGGCCGGACTGTCGTGCCTGAGGACAAGCTCCGAGTAGAGCGTGGAGGCCGCCAGATGCTCGGCCCGGCCAGTCAGCCGGTACAACCACAGGAGACCTGCCATGGGCGTGGCAAACATCGCCGGCCGGGCGAAGGGATCGGCGACGTCGAAATAGGTGTTCCGGTCGTTGGGATCGGCAAAGGGCCGTCCGTCATCGACAAGGGCACAGAAGCGGCTGCGGCCGGCCTGCTCCTCGATCGTGGTTCGAAGGAATGTCGCAGCCCGTTCCGCCGCAGCGATTTCGTTGTTCCACGCCAGGCCCATCAGCGCGGCGCCCGTCCGCTGCACGTCGGAGGGCGCTTCGCCGTCGGCTGCGCTTCGAAAGCCTCCGTCGGGAGCCTGGAAATGCATGACGGAGCCGATCACCGCACGGCCGATGTCGAAGCGGCCGAGGAGGGCAGCGCCCCACGCCGTCCAGCCGGCTATATACGGCGCCCAATCCTTGGCCATCGCATCTCCGGCCGTGTCGAGCACGCCGCTCGCGAAGAACCTTCGAACGAACTCGTCAAGAGTGGCGTTCGCGAGGTCCAGCCGTCCGGCAAGGGCGAAGGTCGCCGGCATTTTGTAATAATATTGAATCCCGTCGGGAGCGGATCTGCTGCTGCCGGTCTCGTCGAACTCCGCCGCCAGATAGTCGAGCAGTCGCTGCGCCGAGGAGCGAGTGACGTCCAGCGCGCTCACCGCGTCGCTCCGAGGATCCGGTCCGGGCTGCTCAAGCAAAGCGCGGCGCGGGGCACGGATCAGATCCGCGAAAATTGGAAGTTCAGGAAATCGCCGGCGCTCTCCAGCGACAGCCCGACGAAGGGCTCGGTGAGGTCCACCGGGATCCGCAGGCGGCGCGGCGCGGCGGCATAAGCGGGCTCGGCCAGGTCGCCGAAGTGGCTGACCGGCTCCTCGATCGCCTCGGCCGAATGATCCCACCACAGGATGCTCTCGCCGTTCGCCACGAATATGGCTCCGTCGATCCCGCCCGGCGCCTGCTGCACGCCCCGTGCGGCTGCGCCGATCCGCTGCAGGAAGTCGGACGAGGCTATGTCGCTCTTGCGTCGGCCGATGAAGAGCCGGGTGCTGCCCTGCTGCCAGTCCACCGACCGGTCGAACAGATGGTAGGGCCGCTCCGCTTCCACTTCACCCCCCGCCAGCAGGACCGGAAAACCGCTCCGGCTGGCCGGCATGTCGAATGCGAGCTCGTGAAGCTCGCTGTAGGCACGGCCGCCGATGCAGCGCTTGGCCTCGTTATAGGATTCCTGGGTCCTGTAGAAGACCAGCGCGACTTCGTCCGGAAGCAGTCCGTCGTCCGCGTTCGGGAGAACTGCCGGGAGATAGGCCGTCAGTCCATACAGGCGCTGCATCTGCACCGTCATCGGCATGAACACGGTTGCGAGGCGCTGGCGGAAATCCTCATGGGAAGCACCCGCGTGCTTGCGTCCGCGGAACACGCGCACGGCGCCGGCGGGAACGGGCAAATGCTTGTTGCCGCCGCTCGCCCGCGGCGGGGCTGTCGAAGAAGGCCCGATCCGCCGCCAGCCGTCGACGAGCAGCTCGTTCAACGTCGCCAGCGACGATGCCGCTGCCGGACCATCGGCCGGCGCTTGCACCAGCTGCTCTGCCGCCGAGTCCAGCCGTTGCGCCAGGTCCGGCACGGCTTCGCGCAGCCGAGTCGCCAGGAAGCCGGCCTGGATGGCAGCGTGCATCCGCCTGACTCCGAACTCCTGCGGCTCGTTCTCGGAAGCCATGCGATGGTCCCGGCTGAACGGTGCGGTGACTGCGATCTTCGATGATGCGCTGGACGTGCTGAAGATCGCGAACACCCGGCGCCGCGCGAGATCGAGCGCCTGGGGTGCGGTGACTCCGCCCGACCACATGATCTTGATCCCCAACAGCTCGCCGAACCTGGTCAGGCTTTCGATTTGGTCGAGGTTCAGGACGCCCTCGGGGCTCTTCTCGGACTTCACCAGCCGCCGCGGCGTGACCCGGTCCGGACCGTCGAACAAGGCCACGGTTGCGCCGGCGCCCCGGGCCATCTTGAGCCACCGCCGCGCTGCCTCTTCGCAGCGGTCGACGTCGAACACCTCCGTCGCGGTGACCAGCGGCGTATCCACGTAGAAGGCGGGGATCGCGGTCCAGCCGGCGGTCCAGCGGGTGATCATCTCGATCGCCTGCTCCTGCTCCTCGAGCGTGAGTGGGAACAGACCGTATTTGCCGCCGTCCAGCCCCTGGCCGCGGGCAGCTTCGAGGCCCGTCCAGATCGTCCTCGCGCTCGCCTCCACGTCGACGGCGAAGCGAGTCGTCAGAACCACGCGCAGCGGAACCGCAACTGCAAGCAGCCGATTGAGGTCCTCAAGGCGCAGCACCTCGAGCAGCCCGGCCGCGCTCAGTCGCCGCCTCGCATAGGGGAGCGGCACGGCATCGATCGCCACCTCGGGGACCTTGAGCTCGGCCGCGGTGCGGATGAAGCCTTCGATCTGGAGCAGCTGCTCCTCGGTAGCGATCCGCCCGTCGAATTCGACCAGCAGCGAAAGGCGGTGGAGCGGCGCGGCGCCGATCAGGCCGTCCTTCCTGCCCTGCTCCACCTGCCGGACAAGCTCGGCCACCTCGGCCGTGCCCGATCCGGGCGCCGCTCGAAGCCGGACCGTAAGGGGCCGCGGCCGGCCTCCCGGAGTGTTCAGAAAGGGCTGAAAGGCGGCGATCACCTGCTCAAGCGACGCCGGAACCGCCTCATATTCCGGCAGGTGCCCTGCCATTCGCACGTTGACGCGGGTGCCCACGTTGGTGGTCAGCAGCAACCGCCCCGCCGTGGCCGAGCTCAGCGTCCGATACTCCGGCGGCCCAATCGGCGTCTCGCCGGCACTCGTCATCCGTTCGCCGTCCAGGATCACGCCCAGACGCAACGGATCGGCGGCAAATTCCGCCCGCGCCGAAGCCTTCGCCGAAGAATAGGCGGCTTCGAGTACCGAGGTCGCGGCACTGCCCTCATCGCTGACGGCAAACAGCGGCCCGTCTTCGTTGCTGTCATAGTCTGCGAGGCGACCGCGCGCAGCCTCACGCCCAGTGTCGACCCACGCCCCCGCCATTCGCCTTCTCCCGCAGGCAATCGGCAATTAGTTGCTCCGGTTCTGAATATTCGCAAGCGTTATTTTTTGCCTGATCCCAATCTCCATGGCCAGACTTGGCATTGGCTCGCGTCGATTGTATTCTCGCTCGATCGAGCTGCCGCCCCTTGAGTTGTTTCTTTGGTGCAACCTCTGTGGCGGACAGCCAGGAGCCGCAGACAGCCGAAAGATCGGAGCCACAATGCGCAGTCGAAGCACAAACGGCGCGATCACCGCCACCGTTCTCGCCGGAACCGAGGTGGTGCTGATCGGGCTCGATGTGGATCCGGCGCAGCGCTCCGGCCTGCTCGGCTTCTCGATCTGGCGGCGGCCGGCCAGCGGCGGCGCTTTTGAGCCGCTGATCGGCGGGCGCCGGTTTCGGGATGCGCCGGTCCCCGAGCGTGGCGGCGTGCCGCTCAGCGAGGCGCCGGTGCAGGACTTTATGTGGGGCGACTATGTCGTCGAGAGCGGAACCGCCTATGTCTATCGGATCAGCGCCGCCTACGGCCGCCCCGGTGCACTGGAACATCGGCACGCGCTGGAGGTCGAAGTCCGGACCGAGGTTCCCGACGATGGCCGGCACGGAATCTACTTCAATCGCGGAGTCGCGGCCAGCCAGGGCTACATGCGCCGCTTCGGCGAACATGCCCGCTGGTATCGTACCGAGCAATTCGGCCGCACAGCCTGGAGCCGGTTCGTACCGCCGAAAGACGTCCCGGGCGGAGAAGCGTTCGGATGGCTCTCGCGCGGCCTGGGCGAGGCGATGGAAGAATTCGTGCGCCGGGCGGCGCTTGACGAAGGCCGGGACGGGCCGTCTCCCCGCTACGCCTTGAGAGCGGCCGTTTACGAATTCACCGATCCGGACCTGGTCCGCGCTTTCGTCGATGTCCTCGAAACGGGTGCCGACGTGAAGATCATCCATCATGCGGCCGAAGTAACGAGCCGCCGTCTTCAGCGCACCAGCGGGGTTACGACCACGGTCGACTACGACGACCCCGCCCGTGATCCGATCGCCTACAAGAACGCCGAAGTGGTACAGGCAAGCGCGCCGGACCCGATCTGCGCCGAGGCCCTTGCCGCGGTCAATGCGGTCGGCGTGCGCGAGCAGGAGAGTCAGCGCGCCCTCGAAGCCATGCTGATCCCGCGAACCAACACGACGATCCAGCACAACAAGTTCATCATCCTGCTCGAGGACGGCGATCCGGTCGCGGTGTGGACCGGATCGACCAATTTCACCAAGGGCGGCATCTACGGCCAGTCCAACGTCGGCCAGGTGGTACGCGATCGAACGGTCGCCCGTCAGTTCCTGGACTATTGGACAAGGCTTGCGGAGGACCCGGCCGAGCGCCGGTCCGGCGGCGCCGGGGCGGAAGGGGGCTTTGCGGACTGGGTCGGCTACCAATATCCCGACCCGCAGGGCCTTCCCGAGCGGGGCACGACGATGGCGCTGTTCAGCCCGCGGCCTTCGGAAGCCCTGCTCGACTGGTACGCGGAGCTGTTCGGGTCTGCGCGCCGGTCTGTCCATTTCACCACCGCCTTCACGGTGGCGGAACCGTTCCTTGCGCAGGCGGTGCTCCCGCCGCCGGAGGGGGCGCTGCGCTACCTGCTCATGGAAAGCGTCGGAGGCCGGCTTCGCGAGCCGTACGAGCGCATGCGGATTCTGCCGGCAAACCGGATTGCCTGGGGCGACCGGCTGGGAGCGCCGGTTGCTTCGGCCGCGGGCAGCTCGGGCCAGCTGGAGGAAGCACTCACCGGCCTGAACAGCCATGTGAACTACATGCACACCAAATTCATGCTGGTAGACCCGCTCGGCGACGATCCGGTGGTGATAAGCGGATCGGCGAACTTTTCCAAGGCGTCAATCGTGAGCAACGACGAGAATATGCTGGTCTATCGAGGCGACCTTCGGATCGCCGATATTTTCCTGTCAGAGTTCATGCGGATGTTCCGGCATTTCGAAAGCAGGAACCGCCGCAACGCCATGAGCCCAGAGGCAAGGGCGGGATCGGAGTTCCTCGCCGAGGACGACAGCTGGTCGGAGGAGGCTTTCACTCCGGGCCATGCCAACTTCCTGGAGCGCCAGCTCTTTTCGAGCGCGTCTGCTCCATCATGACCTTGAACCTCTCCAGTTCAGACTTTCGGTCCGCCAGATCGAGGCTTTTGCCTTCGGCTTCTCTTGCGTCCGCCGCAGTTTATCTCATCCTTATCGACGGCATTGACTTGGGAAGGACTCGCCGAGCCTTCATCTGCTCTTCTGCCGCACGTTCAACGCTGCATCGGCTAAGCTACTGGAACTGATTCTTCGTAAATCACGTCTGGAACGGAGAGAGCATGGCCCACGAAATCGAACGCGAAACCCGGACCGTCCAGCAATCGCTCGAGCGCCGGTCCGAGTCCTTGAAGCAGGATGCCGAAGCGAAGCAGGAGGACAGCGGCGGCGGCATTCTCGACCGCGCACGGGTCTATCTCTCGGGGCCCATGGACTTCGTCCCATCGCGTGAGGAGGAGAAAGCGAACGGCTGGAGAACCAGGGTCAGCGAGTTCCTGACCCAGCGCATGGGCACCACCGTCTTCGATCCCTGGAACAAGCCCGAAGTGTCGGGAATGCAGCATTACGGCAAGGAGGACGAATTCACCGTCAACCGCCGCGGCCTGTGGACCTATGACGACGACGTCGAAGGCCGCCGCTTGAGGGACAGCCTTTGCGAGGAATTCTGGCCGACCCTTCACATCGATCTCAGGATGACCGACCTCGCCGACTTCCTGATCGCCTACACCCCCACCAACGTCTACAGCGTCGGAACCGTTCATGAGATCGCAACCGCAAGGATGCAGCACAAGCCCGTGCTGATGGTCACGCCGCGGCTCGAGCCGACGCCGCAGCTGGCGGCACTCCAGTCCCACCTCCGCTCGCGCGACGACGTAGACGGAACCAGGCTTCTGGAAGAGATGCAGAAAGCCAGCTCGGACCGTCCCAACCCGACCGCCGCGCCAAGCCTGTGGTACATGGCCATGCTCGAGCATGAGGATTACTTCTTCGACGGCTTCGGTTTCGCCGAATATTTCGACGACATGAAATGGACCTGGTACGAGCCGCTCGACGGCCGCGAGCAGCGCAACCCGCCGAAACGGCCTCTCCTGCCCTATCTCGAAAGCCTCAACCGCGAGATCCCGAAGCGGTTCGACAATGCCCTCGGGCGCGAAATCGAAAATCCGGAGTGGCTGATATTCCAGGAGCCGGCAGTGGTTCGACGGCCGCCGGAGCGCGGCGGCACAGGAACGTGACGCGCTGACCGAAGCGGCGCCGTGACTTGCGCCGCTCCGGCACCTTCGGGCCGGGCCGCGGCCTGGTGCCGTCGCCGAGCCGAGCTGATCTCTTGCCATAGGAGGAGCCGCAGATGAGAAGGCAAAGCACGAACGGAGGGCTCGCTCTTCATGGCGTGAGCGGCAGCCATGTGGTGCTCCTCGGCTTCAGCATGGACCCGCGCGACTGTGAAGGGCTTGCGGGCTTCGCGATCGAACGCACCGACCTTACCGCCGGCGAGACGCAGTGGCTGATCGGGAACAAGGCCTTCCAGGCGACGGCGTCGCAGGGAAGGGTCGGCGGCGGCTTCTCAAGCCGGCAACATCCGATCCAGGGCTTCACCTGGTCGGACTACAATCTCGATCGCGCGCATCGTTACCAATATCGGGTGGTGGCGCTGAAAGGTCCGCCCGAGGATTTGCGCGAGTTTGCAGAGGCGTCGATCCGGATCGAAACGGAGACTCCGGAGAGCGGCGACCACGACGTCTACTTCAACCGCGGCGTTGCCGCATCTCAAGCCTATTCGCGCAGGTTCGGCACCCGCAGCCCCGACGCCGTCGGGGAGGAGGCCTATTCCTGGCTCTCTCGCGGCCTGGCCGAAGGGATCGATCAGTTCATCGGCAGAGCCGCCGACGACGGGTTCGGCCTTCGCGTCGCAGCCTATGAGTTCAGCGACGAAAAGGTTCTCGCGTCCCTGAAGGCCGCCATCGACCGCGGAGCCGATGTCAAAATCGTCTACGACCGCCGCAAAGCCGCGCCGGGGGACGGCAATGCCAAGGCCGTCCGGAGCGCGGGCCTGGAGCAGGTCTGCACTCCGCGCCAGCAGGGCCGAAGCCATATCTCCCACAACAAATTCATCATCCTGCTCCGCGACGGAGCGCCCCAGGCCGTCCTGACCGGCGGAACGAACTTCTCGAAGGGCGGCATCTATGGCCATTCCAACGTCGTCCACGTCGTGGAAGAGCCGTCCGTCGCCGCCCGCTACTTCGACTATTGGGAGCGCCTCCAGAAGGATCCGCGGGTGGCCCAGCTCGCCAGGGAATTGAGTGCGGATCTGGCCATCCCCGCCGGCGAGCCGCCGTCCGGGACCACGGCCATCTTCAGCCCGCGCCGGGAAACGGATGCGCTCGATTATTATGTCGGCCTGGCCAGAGGCGCTAAGGATGCGCTGTTCGTCACCTTCGCCTTTGGAATGAACCGGCTTTTCCAGGACGTCTTCGAAAGCGCCGAGACGCCGCTGCGCTACGCGACCATGGAGCGGGACGCACGGCCCCAGGCGGATCGGCAGGCCCATGAGGCCGAACGGGAACGCATCCGCCAGCTCCGGCTACTGCCGGAAAATCGATTTGCGATCGGCTCACACCTCACGCGCAGCGCGTTCGACCGCTGGCTGGGCGAGCACCTCAGCAACCTCAACCGCCACGTTCGCTACATCCACAACAAGTTCATGCTGATCGACCCGCTCGGGGAGGATCCGATCGTCGTCACGGGATCGGCGAATTTCAGCACTGCATCGTCGACGGGCAATGACGAGAATATGCTGGTCATCCGCGGCAACCGCCGTGTGGCCGACATTTACCTGGGCGAGTTCATGCGCATCTACGCGCATCATGCATTTCGCGAGTTCGCCCAAAGCCGGGGCCGAAGGCTAAGGCTGCAGGATCTGCGTACCGACGACTGGTGGCGAGCCTATTTCGGGGATACGCCGCAGTCGCGGCAACGCGCCTACTTCTCGCAGACGTTTCAGCCTGATGGTCGCACTCAGACCCGCAGCATCGGGGCAGGAACGATCGGCTTCTAAGTGGGTAGCTTCCGCTGCTGTACCGCAAATCCGGCTCGGCAACTCCCGGCGACCACGTGCAGCGGCAAAGGAGTAGCACCGCTATGCACTGGGACCTAGTGAGACCAGGGGCGGAATCGAAGAGCTTAGATAGCCGGCGGGCCGAGCCGATCGTTTCGACGGTGGCATAAGTTCGTACCCCCAGAACTACCCCCAATGTGGAATTTGACAGGGGTTGGATTCCTGCTTGAGACAGACCGAGCCTTGGCTGCGGCAGCGCGCTCAGGCGCGCATAATCATCAGTCCGGTAGGCGCGAAAGATGGCTCAGAGGGCAGGTAGGTAAGTCAATACTTGCGCTGCATCCCATAGCTTCTACTGCAAGCTAGCAGCACGAGAGTGGGTTGATTGATCGAAAGCGATCATCGCGTTTGCTCGCTGGCGCTGGGGGATTGAGCGAGGAAACCAGCTTCCCTAAGCCAACAGCAAAGCTGGTGAGACTGTCTCTTACGCCTCCGCCGGCATGTCGCTTGAAGGTCGGATGTGAGCAGCCTCTCAATCAGATGTCGATATCGACCCATCAGGATCGGCTGGTGCGTCGAACGAGGCGACTTCGACGCCTTCCGCCGGTCCATGCGAAGGTCTTTCTCGCTGTGGGGAGGCCGCTACAATCCGATCATTCCTATCGACGAGCCCAAAGAGGCACGCAGTCTAATCGATTTATTCCGGGTGGACTGCCTTTATCCGGCGTCGAACACGGATGCGGTGAAGGCATTCATCGACGCCCAAGTCCATTTGCCGTGGCCGGATTATCAGCGCGGGTTCGTTATGGACCGGGGCCAAGGTGGAAAGACGTCGACATTCGCCGACCTTGTCGCCCCCACACGAATGTTGTTCGAGGAGCATTTCAAGAACAATCCGCAGGCCGATCCGCTGGTCGTGCTGCATGAGTGGAGCGACGAGGATCCGCTCGCCGACCTCCTACTCGCGACGTTCGGGGCATTACCCGCCGTCGAAGAGACTGCGCAGGACTATGCCGGGCTAATGAAGCTACATCTTCGCGCGCCGGTCCAACGCGTGGCGCCCGACCAGCCTATCGCGCTGCTCGAAATGGGTCAGATGTCCCTTGCCGGCTTCAATGGCGTCGGTCTCCAGCAGCATTATGCCGTTCAATCCTCCTGGCGCCATGCCGGTTTCTACATGGGCGATGCAACGGACTTTGAGGACATAGTCACCTTTTGGAACCTGCGCGCGACAGACATTCCGCTGTTCTTCTACGATCCCGTCCATGCAGCCCGGCTTGGCCACCTCCGGGATCAATGGCTGAACCGCGTCCCGCAGTTAATCAATTCGGCCAGGCAGCGGGGAATGGCGATCTGGTCGCGCACCGAGCGCGCGCCGGAGGAACTCTCCGGCTTCGGGGAGACCCGGATGTTCTGCCGGGTCAGCCCAATGCTCTGGAACGGGCTCAATGTGAAGGCGCCGATTATGATATTCGCGGAGGAGAACGCGCTGGCTTCCGTCGACGACAGTACCGAGCCGCCCAGCATCTCCTTCGCCATCCCAAACTCGCCGTTAAAGGACGAAGGCGGTCTCTCGTCGCAGCAGTTTGTGGTTTCGGTAGAGCCCGGCATCGGGCTATTCGGCAATGAGCGGTTCACATTGCATCTGCCGTTCCTTCCCGCGCTCAACGGATTTTATGGGCGCAACGCCATCATTCACTGGAACAAGGCGAGAGCGGAACCGGGCTCGCTTGGCGCCATCGTCGGCGGATCGACCCACGATCTCAGGCTTCGAGCAATCGAGATCCGTCAGCTGTTCGAAGCTATCTTCGCGACCGTCGGTATTGCGGCGTCCCCAAGTTCTGCTGGACTCCTCTGCAATCGCCTTATTCGGCAAATGGGTGGGGTCGACGGCTGCCGTGTCTTCCGCATCGGCGGGGTCCGCGACCTAATCGAGGGATATTCGCCGGATCAGAGTTTCACTACGAGCGCGGCAAAGCAGGCGATCAGGGCCCAGGGCACTGATCACCCGCTTAGCAACTATGACGATCTGTACATCGAGCCGCGACCGCCCGGCTCACGGCTAACCAACGACGCAGTGCTCGCGCACCTGTTGCGTAAGGAGGTCTTCCGGCCGGGGCTCAAGCTCGACTGTCCGAGCTGCCAGCTCGATTTCTGGAGATCGCTCGACGATATCAGGACGAACGCGCAGTGCGAATATTGCGGACATACGTTCCATGTTGGGCCGCAACTGCGCGACCGTGACTGGGCCTATCGGCGGTCGGGCCTGTTCGGACGGAATGACAATCAGCAGGGCGCAATTCCGGTGGTCCTCACGCTCCTGCAATTGCACCACATGCACGAGCCAAACTCGTTCGCGATGACGACAGCGACGACGCTGGAGCCCAACGGGGCAGACATCCGGAAGTGCGAGACCGATTTCGTTTTCCTCGTCAATCGAGGCCGAGACCATCGGGTCCAGCTCGCGATCGGCGAATGCAAGACGCGCAAGCAGATCACGGAGGACGACGTCCAGAACCTCCTTCGGATCGCCCGCGCCTTCCCGACGGACCGGTTCGACGTGTTCCTGGTCTTCACGAAATTTGCAGATTTCAGCGAAGAAGAACTGGCGCTAATTGCAGCCGCCAATGAGGAATACGTGCGGCGCGTCATTATCCTCACGTCGCGAGAGCTCGATCACTGGCACCCTTATGAGCGCGCAGCCAAGCTGTTCGACATCGATCCGATCATCATCGATCTGGAAGGTATGGCGGAAGCGACACATCGAATCTCATTCGAGAAGACGCTCCGAAACACGGAGTAGGGTCGCGCGCAGACAGCTCCGCCGCATTCGCTTGATCTAGCGTGACATGTGCCGCCTCCCTATTATCAGGGAAAGCCGCTCACCGAGCAATCGTGCTCGCGGTGGGTGAATCGGGCATCGGTCGGGCTATCGGCTGAATTTGGAGCGGCGCAGGGCCGACTAGACGATGTACCGCAATGCGTCCGAAGTCTTAGAGGAAGCGAAGCAGCGCGGCATGCGTCGTGCTTTTTTTGTAACTGCGCTGCTTCTCGAAATGAAGGCCGTCCGGGCGCATCTCACCGACATGGGGTCTGTGCAGGGTCGCCACGGTACGATCTACGAATGCGGCAGCTTTTCCGACCGGGGACAGGAATGGCTCGTCGTTGTCGCTGAAACCGGCGCGGGCACCCACAACGCGCACAGCGTGGTGGCGGAAGCTCATATCCTGTTCGACGGCTTCGAGGTCCAGATCCTGGTCGGCGTCGGCGGATCGCGCAAAAAGGACGACGCGCCGCTTGGTTCAGTCGTCGCTTCCGAAAAGCTCTACTGGCCCTATGGCGGCAAGGCCGGAAAGGGCGGGTTCTCCTATCGACCAGCGGCCTATCCCCCCGATCTTCGGCTTGTCGGCATCGCCAAAAAGATCCGCCGCGAGGACGACTGGCTGACGCGCATTCGGCCGCCCCGCGGCGGGATGCTGCCTCCATTCGACGCCTATCCGGTCGACTATCCGCCGCTTGGGTTAGTCGCGCCGATTGCGTCGATAGAAGCGGTCCTCGACGACCCGAAAAGTGATCTCGAAGCACTCATCGCCCGCGGCTATGGCGATACCCACGTCGTCGAGATGGAAGGCTATGGCGCGGTCTATGCCGCGTTTGCCGAGAGAACGCCGAGCATCGTCATCCGCGGCGTCTCGGACATGACACAGAAGAAGTCCGGGCGACGGGACGCGCTGCTTCAGCCGATCGCCGCCAGCCACGCCGCCGCCTTCGGTTTCGAGTTGCTCAGCCATTGGGGCCAGCTTGAATCCGCGCCGGCCCCGGCGCCTACGAGCGGTCCTGCGACCGGCTCGTTCGAGCCGATCACGCCGCACCGGGACGTCGAAGGGGAAGCGGCCCTGCCAGGCGAGAGTTCGGGAGCCGAAGGTTCGACCACGCCGGCGAATGGATCCGGGAGCAAAGGCGCGGTCACCCCCGTCGAGAATTCGGGAACGCCAGCCCCTGTTCAGCCGCGCGTGTCGCTCGTGCTGAGCGTCTCCGCCGACTTCGGACCCGAAGACGGCGAACGGATCGCGCGACTCGAGGAGTCTTTGCGCGCGATCGCCGCCGACGCCGACATCGAGATCGTCCGGGCCGAAGCCGGCTCGCTTCACCTGTTCATCGCTGATCCCAACGCCGCGCTCGCCAAGGTCAACGCCGAGCGCTTGCGGAAGGAGCTGGCTGAACGCGAGGACGTCGACGTTCTCGGCATCGTGCCGCTCGCTCACTTCGAGACGCTGGCGCCGATCCGCGCCGCTTTCCGAGCCGCTTCGGGCGATCTCCTTGGTTGGCCTTCCACATTGCCTGACGGCGAGCGCATCGCGCGTCCCGAGCAAGACGCGCTCCGGGCACGGCTCGATGGCTACGCCTCGTCGACCACCGCACTTCTCGGCGATCCCGGCGCTGGGAAATCGGCGCTGCTCGCGACTTTGGGCAGCGAATATGCGGCGCGCGGATGGCCCGTTCTCGCTATCAAGGCCGATCTGCTTCAAGCCGATATCCAGACCGAGTCCAATCTTCAGGCCTGGCTCGGGCTCGATGACCTCCCCAGCACGCTGATCCGCAAGCTGGCCGACATCGGACCCGTGCTGCTGCTGATCGATCAGCTCGACGCGCTCGCCCAGCATCTCGACATCCGAGTCGGTCGCTTGAACGCGCTGCTCAACCTGGTCCGCAAGCTGGGCGGCACTGACAATGTCCACATCGTTCTTTCGTCGCGGACGTTCGAGTTCCAGCACGACGTCCGGCTGAAGTCGGTCACTGCGGAAAGCGTGATGCTCCAGCTCCCCGGTTGGAGCGACATCCTCGCCCTGCTGGAGGCGCGCGGAGTCAACGCCGCCGGCTGGCCGGCGGACGCACAAGACGTGATGCGGCGTCCGCAGGCCCTCGCCACCTATCTCCAGCTCAACGGCCGCTACAGCTCGGAACCCTTCGCGAGCTACCAGGGGATGCTCGAGCGCCTGTGGTCCGAGCGCGTACTGGTCGGCGACGCGGCCGCGGCGCGCGAGCAGCTCGCCGCCGACATCGCCAACCAAATGGCCGCGAAGGAAAGCCTGTGGCTGCCGGCCGCGCGGTTCGCGGAACGCACCGCCGATCTCCGCGGACTCGAAGCCGCCGGCATCTTGACCACTCTGGACGGGACGGTTGGCTTCTCCCACCAGACCTTGTTTGAGTTCGCGCTCGCCCGCGGCTTCGCTCGCGAGCCCGGCCGGCTCTCGACGTTCGTCTTGGAGCGGCAAAGCTCGCTCTTCCTACGCCCCAAGCTCTGGGCGGGACTGACCTATTTGCGTGCGGTCGATTGTGGTGGGTACCAAGAGGAAGTCGAGACGCTCTGGCGCACCGACACGCTGCGCCCGCACCTGCGCGTGTTGCTGATCGACTTCCTCGGCGCCCAGCAAAACCCAACCGATCGCGAGGCGCTGCTGATGGAAGATGCCTTGACGCGAGACAAGACGAGGCTCCGCGGTTTTCGCTCGTTGAGCGGCAGCGAAGGCTGGTTCTGCCGTTTCCACGCCAGCTTCATCGCGCAGGCGATGACCGCTTCGGAAGAAGCCGCCAATCTCCAGATCGAGATCCTCTCGCGCGCGATGACCTTCGCGCCCGAAGCGGCCTTGAAGCTGTTGCGGTCGCAATGGCTCCCCGACCCCCGCCATGACAGTCGCGCTTGGTGGGTGCTCCAGTCAGTCCCTCGGTGGACCCCAGAAATGCTGGACGTCGCGCTCGTTATCGTCGAGCGCACCGACATCGCCGCGACGATGATCGACCATGTCGCAGGAACGATAGGGGTGGAGCAGCCCGAGCTAGCGTTGAAGCTCGTCCGCGCGCGACTGAGCCGCGATCTGTCGGCCGCGGTCGCGGCGGCCGAGACCAAAGCGGCGACGCCCAAGCCGGAATTTTTGACCGAAGCGGACGAACTAACGTGGCGCATGCGCGAGGATCCGCGCGAGCCGATCAAGCGCCTAATCGAATACGGCGACGACTGGGACAGCCTGCCGGCGCTCGCCGAGGAAGCGCCGGCCACATTCCTCGACGAACTCTGGCCCTGGTATCTCGCCGCGTTCGAGTCGCTGGCGCGGGTGGCGGGCGAGCGTGACTCCCGTGTTGGCTATGCACTGACTTACGACGCCGACTACCGGTTCGAGGGCGAGGCCGACATTGGGTTGCCCCAGCATGCGCTGCTAAGCGCTGCACGCATCGCCGTCGAACAGGCCGCAGAACACGAGCCCGATCGATTCGCTCGCTGGGCGGCTGAAAACGCTGGCGTCGCGTTGACCCCTGTTCAGCGCCTGATCGCGCACGGCTTCGCACACGAAACCGAACGCTACGCCGACGCCGCGCTCGATTTTATTATGGGGGACGAGCGCCGCTACTATCTCGGCTCCATCCACGACCCCCACGGCACCGCCAAGGCGCTTGTTGCCGCGGTCGCGCCGCATTGGTCCGTCGAACAAGTTACGCGCTTCGAGGATCAGGTTCGCGCTTATGCGCCTCCGCCGCCAGAGGATATTAGTGATCCCAAGGGCAAGATGGTCTGGCGCCATTCCGCACGGCGGACCCAGCTCGACCTCCTGCGTTCGCTTCCCGCGCAACGGCTGTCCGCTGCCGCCCGCCGCCAAGTTGCGGAGGAGGAGCGCCGCTTCGGCACGCGCCGTTCAGGCGCCACCTTCACCGGACCGCAATGGATCGGATCGCCGCTCGAAGCGGATGGGATGGCCAAGGCGTCCGACGCTGACATCGTTAACGCCTTCCGGGCGCTGCCGGACGCAACGGGGTGGGATCATCCGCGCAACTGGATGACCGGCGGCAACATCCAGCTCTCGCGAGCTTTCGCGACATTCGCCAAGGACCATGCCGATCGCGCAATCCGCATTCTCGCCGAGCTCGACAAGGACAACGGCACGCGCGCGGCCGGCTATGTACTAGACGCGCTGTCTGAGGACGGCGAACCGGAGATGGTTTTCAGCCTGCTTCGCGACGTCGTAGGGCGCGGGTTCGACAGCAGCGAATTCCGCCAGTCGGCCGCGCGCGCTCTGGAGCGCCTGCAGCGACGTGGCGCCCGGGTGTCTGACGAATTTCTCGCGCTGCTCGAAAGGTGGATCGCGGTGCCGCCCGACGGCCCGGCCCCGGGCGACGATGCCGATGACGAGGAGAGCGGCCAGGTCGATGACGATGGTGACGAGGCAGAGCCCCCGTCTGGTGGCGAGGCCACCGGAGCCGCCGAGCCCGCTCGTGCGGACGAGCACGACACTGCGTTGGAGCGCAGTCTGCTGTGGGGCTATGGCGGCTACGCGGTCGTTCCCGGCGGCGAATATCCGGTTGTCGAGGCGCTGGTTCATCTCAGGCTGATGCGAGACGAACCAGCCGAGGCGCTCGCCACACTCTCCGCCTATCTGGCGCGTGAGAAGAGCCTCGAGATCTGGGACGGGCTGGCACGTTTCCTTCCCTATTTGCGTGACGACGATTCAGGCGGGCGCGACGCCTTTCTCGATCGACTCTTCGCCGACGTTCCTGGACTGGTTGGCAGCCGCTCGGTTTCGCACTTCCTCGCCAATGCGCGAAAGCAGGACCCCGCACTCGTTGATCGGCACCTCGACGCTTGGCGCACCGCGTCCAGCCGCCAAGCCCGACAAGCTTATGGCGAAATCGTTGGCTTGGCGGCGATCGTCGACGCCGATCTGCCGTGGGCGGAGGAGCGGCTGGAAGGCATCCTCGAGGACGACACCGCAACCGACGCGCGAGCCGGGGTTGCGCTCTCGGCCGCCAATCTGTTCGCCGAGGGGTCGGATCGCGCCCGCGCCACCCGTTTGCTCATCCGCCTGCTCGAACGGGGCGGTAAGGGCGTGTGGCAAGCGACGTTCGACATCTTCCGCGCTGTCGACGAGCTCGCTCCCGACGAGCCGACGGTCTCGCTCCTTCGCGCGATTTCCGAACGGATAGCCGAGGCTCCGCGCCTCGATGCGACGTTCGTCGTCGAGCGCCTATCGACGATGCTCCCACACCAGGCGCCGCTAGTCGCCGAGCTGGCGCTGGGGCTCGTCGGGAAATGGCGATCGGAGCTAGGAGATGTCCGCACGGCCACCGCGGTGGCGACCGCGCAGCTCGTCGACCTAGCGATCACGCTCCACCGGCTCGGGCCCGACACGCGCGAGATCGGCACCGGACTGATCGAAAAGCTGATCGACACCGACGCCTACGAGGCGCGACAGATGCTTGACGAGATCGACAGTCGCTTTCGCGAAACCGCGCCGGCCATGAATCGGCGGCGGCTTAGACGACGCGTCGCCGCATCCGCTCGGCGGCGGAACCGGTCATGAGCGATGCTGCTCGCCCGCCGCGCATTCGCGCAAAGGTAACGAACGACTTTGTCGATCATGTCCACAACGACCTCGCGAATGCCGCCTTCTACCTGCGCGAGCGCGTGAACGCGGCCCTCAACGGAGACGAACGGCGCGACGGAGTCTTTCTCGACATGATGGCGGCGGCGGCGATGATCGCGTTCACCCTCGAAGGTTATATGAACTTCCTCGGCGAGCGCGTGATTAAGGATTGGGACGAATGGCAGTCGCCTGTCGAGAAAGTGAAGGCGATCCGGAAGGCGCTCGCCATGGACGTGGACTGGAACAAGCGGCCTTATGCTACCGTCAAGCAGATTGTCGAGCTGCGCAAGCTTCTCGCCCATCCGCGATCGCACCGCGCACAGCCGCGCGAGTTCGAGGCGGTCGGTACAGACAGCGAGCTGCGCAAGATGTTGCGGGAATACAAGCCGCCCTATGAAAAGATGATCACACAGGCGTTCATCAACATCGCCTACGAGGATGTCGAGGCGATCTGGCATGAAATGCTCAAGGTGGCGAAGATCGACGTGCACGAAACATGGAGCGGAGGCGCACAAGGGTTCGAATATATTGAGCATGTCACGTCCGACGACGACGCGGGCGGCCGCCGCTAGACGATTTGGCATCGCAGATGTTGAGAGCCGTTGCGCCAGCGCTCATCCTGGTGACGTATCAGCGGTTCGCATTGCTCGAATAGAGCTGCGTGCAGGTCGAGAACTTTGAAGGATTCGACTTCATGGCCACCTACGCCTCTACCGGAGCAGCAGGTATCGATGTGGAGGTCGACTATGCTGCCTTGCTGGCGGTGTGCCTCATTGCCGAGCGTGGGGATCGGGCGCTTCCACCCGGCGCATCCCCTTGGAGCCTGTCGCTTCAGCGTCGCGATGGCCCCGCGGGCTTCGATGACATCGTTCTCGAATGGCGACGCGATATTGAAGTTGGCATCACCTTTGTCCAGTCGAAGCGGACATTCTCCGTTGGTGATAACGCCGAGTTCCGCGACCTTGCCCGAGCCTTGGCAGCCTTTGAAGACGAGCGAGACTGGTCCGCAGCCATCGTCACAAGCTCGCTCACGCCCGCGATAAGTGACGTTCAGTCACTGCTGGAATCGGCGCGCTCATCCACGAGCAAGGCAGACTTTGATCGGACATGGGCAGCGGAAGGCGCGCTTAATGCCGCCAAACGGCAGGTGCTGCGCGGCTTTGCCAAAGCAACAGAGGGGCTCGACGAGGATGCCGCGTGGAATGCCATGCGGCGATTGCGCCTGATCGAGCACGATCTGTCGCTGCCTCAATCGCGAGATCGGCAGTGGGCGATCAACCTCCTGAGTCAGCAGCTCATCGATCCTTCGACGGCGGACGCCGCATTTGGCTCGCTCCGATCCACCCTTCTTGCCGCCGCGCAGTTGGCGCCGACGTTTAACAGGGCAACGCTGCTTGCACGGGTTCCTGGTCTCGCTGCCAAGCCGACGGCTCGCCTCCGCCCGGCAATCGATCGGATCCTCGCGGAATCGAGCAGCGCTGCGCGCGCGATCAACGATCGCCTGCAAGGAGCAGGACACGCGGTCACCTTGCTTCGGCCGGACAGCTGGAGTTCGCTTCAAGAAGCGGCTGGCACGAGCCGCATCATCCGTCTGACCGGCGACGCCGGCTGCGGGAAGTCCTCACTGCTCAAGCGCTATTCCGCGACTTTCGGCGGCAACACTCTGGTGCTGAGCGAACGGCAGATCGCCGAGAGAAGCTGGTCGCAAGCCGCCGCCAACTGGGGCACTTTTATCAGCGCCGAGGAGATAATCGCGAGTTTGGCGTCCTCCGGGGCCTGCCTATTGGCTATTGACGGCGCAGATCGCATGCTACTCGATCCCCGTCGGGAATTGGTCTTGGAGCTCTTTAGCGCCATCGCCGCCTCCCCACTCGGTGAGCGCTGGTCGATCATCACGAGCGGGCGCGATTTCGGGCAGCGTGACCTTGTTCGCGACGCCTTACGGGAAGCAGGTCTCGAGGTCGGCGAACGCGTAAGCGTCGGATCGCTGGATGATGCGGATGCGGCTACGGTCGTATTGGCATTTCCCGCCGCGAGAGCCCTGCTGTCCCGGTCGGACCTGGCGGGGCTCAATCGCAATCCCTTCATGCTTCAGCAGCTGCTGGTGCCGAACGAGCTGCCGACTACTTTGACCGAGATCGGCTTGGCCGATGCGTGGGCGACACGCGGAGCGCGTACAACTCCCGCAGCACATGGACGCGATACGGTCGTCGCTCAGCTCGCGGCGGCACGCGTCGCGGCTCCCGCAGTTGTTCCGAGCATTGCGAACCTCGATCCCGAGGGCATTGCGCGCCTCGTCGAAGAGGGATCAGCGGCGCGGTTGCCGCTCCGGGACGGCATCGTCTTCACGCACGATGTACTCGAAGACTGGGCGCTTGCGCGCGAACTGCAGCGGGACTGGCGACGTATGGCGGACCGGCTGCGCTCTGCGGGCCAGCCCTTATGGTGGCAGCGCGCCGTCCGGCTCGCAGCGCAAATGCTGCTGGAGGCTGGGCGCGACGAGGATTGGCGTTCGCTGCTGGACGTGCTCGATCAGGATGATCTCGATGCCGCGTGGGGGCGTCTGGTGCTCGTTGCGCCTCTGCATTCGGAGAGTGCGGCGGATCTGCTGCCAAGGATCCAGCCCATCCTGCTTGCGGACAACGCGCGATTACTCGGCCGGCTGCTGGAAACGTTGCGGGTTGCCGAGACACGCATTCGGGAGGGCCTGCTGGACTCACCCCTCTTCGAGGGAATGTCCGAGGCCGAACGCTTCCGGTTGGCTGCGCAATTCAAGACACCGGTCTGGAGACCGTGGGTTGCTTTCATGCGCTGGGCATTGCCGCACTGGCAATCATGGCCGGACTCCTTATTGATGGGCCTCGTCGAACTGGCGGAGATTTGGACATCGGCTTTAGAGTGGACGCCGAGCTGGATATCGGCACACATCGCGGAGCACGTCACTGCCTGGCTGACAAAGGTCGAAGACTACCGTCATCCAGAGGGCTCGCGCCTCGGCCACGATGAGCGCGAGAGGCCCTTCGAACTTGAGCTCCGCTATCATGGCTGGGAGGAGCTTGAGGCCACGCTTCGTCGCGTACTGACCATGACGGTGGCCGCGGCGCCGCAGCTCGTCGAGAGCTATCTCGAGCGCGTCACGTCCAACTCCCGCCTGAGAGGTGCCCGCACATGGCTCCTGGAAAACCCACGTCAGGTGCCGGCTCACCTGCCTGGCCCATGGACGGTGATGATGCGGACCGAGCTACTGCGGCGGCGGCGGCAGCGTCGCGACGGCTTGCTGGGTCCGTCGAGCTGCTTCGATTCCCCGATGGCCTTCAACGAAGCTGGGATCAGCGACCATACCTCCTTCTATCCTAGCTCACCCCTGCAAGGTGGGTGGGATCAGCTGTTCGAGCACGATGCCGACGCAGCTCTGGCGATGATGCACCGGCTCGAAATGCGGGCGGCGGTGTTCTGGCGTAATTGGGCCAAGCGCTACGATGGTCGGCGCCCGCGCCCTTTGATTCTGCACTTGCCGTCGGGGCCCATCCAACTGTGGGGCGACGACACCGTCTACCGCTGGTCTCGGGCGACTCTTGGTCCAAACGCGCTGGGTTCCGCCTATCTCGCGCTCGATGACTGGCTGGAGAAGCAGCTGGGTGGCGACGCCCGATTGGCCGAGTTGCTGCCGCGGGTCTTGCAGAACAATGGCCTCGTGGCGACGGCCGCTCCGATCATCAATGTGGTGGCGCAGCGTCAGAATGACCGGCCAGCTCTGTCAGCGATCGCCCCGTTCCTCTCGGCACCGCGACTTTGGAGCTACGATGTCCGCCGTCATCTTGAGGATCAAACCCCGACGCATCGCATTCCGCTCGTCGGCGGCCCTCGGTATCGGCATCACGTCGATGCGGCGGAGGCAGTGTGGCAGCGATACCGGCAGCGCGGGCCGTTGCATCACCAACTGCTGCTCCCGTTTCACTTGCTGGCCGATCAAGAGGCGCAGGCCTTACTCCAGGAGCGCCGCGTTCGGTGGCAGCTCGACGACTTGGCCGACTATGATGACGAGCTCGGCAATGATGTATGGCGAGCCGAACATGAGGCCACGTTGGCGCGCTTCCAGAGTGACGCCGATCCCAGCTCGATGAAGATTGAAGAGGGGCCCGAGCCGAACCAGATTGCGGTGCGAATTGAGCCGCCGGAAGATAGCGCCGCAGAGGCCGAGGCGGTGAACCGCGAGCAGAGCCGCGCCGGAGCGCTCAGTAGTCTCGCCGTTTGGGCCCATCGTTCGCTCGAAGAAGGTGCGGTTGGCAGCGCCCATACCCTGACGACAGCCCTTGAGTCCTTGGTGGCGCTTGAGCGACCAGATGATGCCGAGAGCGCTGACATGCCCGGCCGCTTCTCTCGCGCGGCGGCGGCTGGTGTCGCAGCGGTGATCGCCCGTTTCGGCGCCGCCGCGATGATAGAAGAGCACGCCGATTGGCTTCGGCAATGCTTGTGGGCGGCTGTCACGCGCGAGCGAACTCAGGAAGAGGCGATGTTCCTGATTCCCGAGACTGTTCTCACCTTCGATCCCCAAATGCTCGCGGCGGGCGGATTGGCGGCATTGGCATCACGAGGGTTGATGCCCGAGTTCGAACAGCCGGTGGCGGAGCTCGTGACGAGTGAGTTGCACGCGGTGGAGGTGTCGACACTTCGTGGCCTGGACTGGGCAAACAGGCCCAACTTTGCATGGCGGTGCGCAGTCGCTGCGCTGGACATGTGCGTGATCGACTCCACGGCCGAGTGGCTTTCGCCGCGTGAGCGGGCGCGCGGTCAGCGGGCCTACATGCGGCGGCGACAGGCTGCAGTTGCGTATGCAACCGGCCGGGGCAAATCACGCCTCCCACTGCTCCCCCCGCGCCCCTATCGTGACCGCTGGCGTCGATCGGGGCGTCTTTGGCCGCCGATCGAGCGCGTTCGCCTTAGAGCCCTTCGCGGGCTCCACTGGGGCCGCGTCAAGAGCCTGCTTGATGCGCTTCCGTTTAGCCGTCTAACCGAGCCTGCTCAGAGGCAGCTGCGCAACTATCTGTTAGGACTGGCGGCCTGGGCAATGGATCATCGCGACGCCGACGAGCGTCGACTTGGTTATCATGACGAATTCCCACATGATCTGGCGAACACGCTTGCTCACGCACTCGGTCGCTTGGCCGCATTCACCGGCGACGGCGACTCGTGGCATTGCCTCAAATCAATGGATTTTTGGCACCGGGAAGGCGATTTGGTCAGCGTCTACCTGGACGAAGTCGTTCGCGAGCTGGTCGATAGCGGCCGTGCTCCCGATGAGCGGTTCTGGAATGCGTGGCGCCCCGCGGCGGAATGGGTAATGGCTACGCTGGTGCCGAAGCGGCCCGATGACGACTGGGACAATCTCGGCGAGGCGGTCCGGGCCGCCGGATTGGTGGGCCCCTATATGACCCCGCTGCCTCCGGATTGGCCGCATCTGGAATTGGTATTGCCGATGATCGATGCGTGGGTCGCAAAGACTGCCCATCATCCGTCGGCGGCGAGGGCCATGCTCGCGATCGGCGAGCGCATGCCCGTAGGGCAGCGCGAGCGCTGGCTGCTTCCGTGGCTAGAGAAGTATGCCGCCCTGCATGGACGGGATCCCGGTTTCTGGATGTATGGTGAGCTCGCCGATGGGGCGGCGGGATTGCTTCCGGCACTCGACGATAGGCCTGCCGAGTTGCGACAACGAGTGCGCCAGCTGCTTTCGATCATGGCCGACACGGGTTCACTATCAGCACGCGAATTGCTGCCGCGGTTCGCTCCCGGTCGCCAGGTTTGAACCCTTGAATGCGGGTCGCTTGATCGGAGTGCAACATTCCGAGGGTAAGCTTGGCAGGTTTGATTCTGCTCGGCGCGTGAGCCTTTTCTAGTGCAGCTTCCTAATCTTCTCCAGCGCCGGGTCTCCCGTTGGCTCAGCGTCCTGGCCCTCCAGACGCAAGGATAGCTGGTCCAATATTCGCTCGAACGCTTCGTTCGCCGCCGCCAGCTGAGAACGATCCGCACGCGGCAGCCCGGATGCAAACTGCATCTGGTGGCGCATGAGCCTCGCGAGGATCTCCCACTGGAGTCCCACATTGCGCTGCACCCGCTCGGCCCGCCGCTCGAGCCTCGCGAGCGCCGCTTCGAAACCGTTCTCCTTCGAGGGCGCGCTCCGCCGCAACAGATAGGCTGCGAACGCCTCCTGCAGGATGTCCGAGCGCGCGCGGCCGGTCGCCTCCGCCATCCGGGCGAGGCGAGCGCTGTCCTCCGCCGAGAGAAAAAGCTGGTGTCGTATCTTGCCCGGCTTCATCGCGGCGGCTCCTAGGAAGGGAGCGGAGGATAGGCCGGCGCCGACAGCCGCGAGAGTGCCTCTCCGCCGCATTCCGACGCTCAACGCTCACCTCGCTGTCACATGCCGATCTCCGGCCCGGAGCGCTCCCGCCCCAGCGTCCAGCTGATGCCGCCAGAGCTGCGTATCCTGCCGGTGATCTCGCGGCCAAGCGCTCGCTCCAGTTCCGGCCGCCACGGCACGAGGCTGAACTCCCGCGATCGCTCCACCAGCGCATAGCTTCCGGAGGAGGTGTCCACCCGGCGCCGGCAGATGCCCCATATCTGCTCCCCAGTCCCAGTCCAATCGAAGTCGAGACCGAGCTCCTTGCTGAACTGAGCCCCCAGCGCCCGAAGCTCGCGCTGCCGTAGCTTCGCATCCATGTTCGGGTCGAACTGCAGCATGCCGTCCTGCGCCTCCACCAGGCGCTGTTCGATCAGCCATTGCTGCCGCCGATGAAGCGCGTCGTGGACTTCCTGGCCGTACCCACGCCTCGGGATCTCCTTCCAGCTGGCCTGCCTCAGCTGGCCATCAAGCCAGCTCGGCCCGTTGTTGATCGCCTCGGCCTCCAGCTCGAGTCGCGCCAGCACCTGGACACGAACCGGCATGGCTCGTGCGGCTCGCCGCTCATGCTCAAGCACCTGGTCCGTGTAGTCGGACGGGATGCGCCATGTGCCCTCGGCGTCTCGCTCGACGCCGACACCGGCGCGCCGGAGCGCCTCGAGCCGCCGGATATGCGCCTCCGCGAAGGCGATGCTCGCGCTTTTGTCGTGGAGAAGGTGGCGCTCCAGCGAGTATTTCCCTTCCCACGCCCCTGCCACCGCCGCGATCGCCACATCCGCCTTTTGCAGCTGCGGCGTCACCGCCTCCACCCGAACCACGGTGCCAATCGGCGTCGGCTCCGCAGAGCGGCCGATATCGACATAGTGGGTACGCCCATCGATGCCATCGATGACGAGGCAGCGGCGGTCGTGGTCGTCGTCGGCAGGTCCGCGGTGCACGACCTTCCCGGCCACCGGAACCTGCTCGGCCTCCAGGCTGTCGATCACATACAGCTCCGGCCGCCGCGCCAGCTTCGCCGCCGTCATTGCCCGATGCATGGTCGCGATGATGTCGCGGCGCCGCCCGAGGTCGCGGAGCGTCTTCTCGGCGTCAGAGGACAGGCGCCAGGCAAGCGGCCCCTCCCGCCCCGCCAGCTCCATCCGCTCAAGCTTTCGGGCACGGCTGATCAGGAGCTGCTGATAGCTCCCATCTCCGTTCCAAGTGCCGGGCTCCTGCCGAAGATCGACGAGCCCGTCCTGCGCCCGACCCAGCAAGCTTCGGTCCAAAGAGGTCAGCCGATCGGCGTCCACCTCACGCGCGAGCTGCTCGTGCACCTCAAGCTCGCTCTGCGGCCCAAGCCAATGGGTCATGATTTCGGAGGCCCGGCCGCGGATCCCGCGGGCGATGTAGTCGCCAGCGATGTTGAGGGCCTTGCCGTCCTCCGTCACTCCGCGCACCAGGACGTGCGTGTGCGGGTGGCCGGTGTCGAAGTGGTCGGCCGCCACCCAGTCGAGATTGGTGCGGAGGTCCTCCTCCATCTTCCCCATAAGGTCGCGCGTGAAGCCGCGGAGGTTCTCAAGCGCTGCGCCATCCTCGGGCGAGACGATGAACCGGAACTGGTGGCGGTCGCCTTTTCCCCGCTCGAGGAAAGCCTTGGCGTCGGCATCGTCCGTAAAGGTTGAGTAGAGACGCCCCTGCTCGCCCTCCCGCGTCACCCCGTCGCGCTGCACGTAGCGGAGATGCGCGGCGGCGGCCGATATCGCCTTCGATCCACGCAGCTTCACCACCCGCGCCTTGACCATCACGCGCCGCGCCCGGACGCGCATCCCCGAAAATGGGTCACGCGACCAGCCGGAGCCCTGCCCCACTCGGGCTACGATTAGGCCGCCGCGTCCGCGCGCGTTGAACCGGCCGGAACTCGGCGTCCCGCTGCCGATCGCCGGCAGCTTCCGCGGATCGACGCCCCCGCGAGCCAAGCGCTCCATCACTTGGCCATGGAAGGAGCGGGCACTCCGCCGTCCCTTGGTGCTCCGCATCCGGCCGAGCCGCGGCTCGAACCTATTCTCGTCGTCAGCCATCTACGAGGATATGCTCCAGCCGCGACTCCGGCTAAAGTGTCTCTCCGGCGAACGGCGGGAATCTACCGTTTCCTGCGTCGAAAGAGGGGGGTAAGTCTCTCTGACCGCAGGCGCAGAGACAAACTGTCTCCCGAAAAAAGGATGTGCAGACAAATACATAGCGGCATTTCTGCGACGAGCTGAAATCCGCTTTATCTTGCCCTCACTATACTCTCTTTTGCCTCATCCCGACCATCTATCCCAAGACGTCTCAGCCAGGCGGTCAATCCAACTGGCGCGGCGAGCAAAAAGAAAGCGGGAGCGACGCTGCCGCGCCGCCCCCGCCGGTCGTTTCCTGATGCATTATCGAGCCTGAGCGAAGCCCAGCTCGGCTTCCGGACGGCTTCCAAACGGCCGCTTCCAGAGCAGATCAACGGCCGTTCCTTCGCCATCGACCAGGCACAATCCGACGTGCCAACGGCCCGCCAGATGGCTCAGAACCAGCATGCGAGAGAGCTCCTGGGATACATCCTCGTCATCCATTTCGTCGCCGACGTGCAGGCCTAGGTAGCGCTCCGCAATCCGCGCAACCCACAGGAAATCGACCGCTTCGGCCTCCAGAATGCGAGCCGCAAGGATGCCGCCGAACTCCGCCTGAAGCGCATCGACAAGCGCATCGCACCGGCCATATTTGTTCATGGAAGAAGTCATTGCCGTCCCCATCTTTTCTGTCTTCAGGATCGAAGACGGCGCTTGCGGAGCGGGCGGCGAGGCGGCTGTCAGGGCCGCCGCAGGCGCCGCGAAGCGGGGCGTGGGGGTGCCGATTTGCGCAGCAAATCGGGGGGACCGCGCAGCCTTGAGAGCCGTCTCGCCGGCCGCCACACTGGGCCTCAACGAAACGAAAACCTAACACTCCGCAGCCTCTCCTCTTGCGCCAAGATGCACGAGCCGAAGAGCTGCTCAGCGACGGACTTCATGAAAATGAGCACGAGAACAGCCCCGGCGACTGCAGCCGCCGGGGCCGTCGGCGGCCTCAGAAAGGCACGGCGTCGTCCAGGTCGGCCGGCGCCTCGGAGCCGCCGCTGGCGCCCGACTGGCGCGGCCCGCCGAGGAACTGGACCTCGTCGGCGATGATTTCGTAGCCGTAGCGCTCGATACCGTCTCGATCGGTCCACTTGCAGTTGTGGATGCGTCCGCGGACCGCGACGAGCATGCCCTTGGCCGCATACTGGGCGACGATTCTGCCGAGCCCGTTGAAGCAGGTGACGCGATGCCACTCGGTGTCCTTGGCCGTGAAGCCGCTCGCATCCTTGAAGGTCTTGCCCTCGCTGTCGCGCTTCGGGCGGCTGGTTCCGAGGCTGAAGGAGGCGATGTCGGTGCCGCTGTTCGCGGTGCGGAGCTCGGGGTCGGCGCCCAGGTTGCCCACGAGAAGAACGGTGTTGGTCATGTCGAAAATCTCCTGTTCCCGTCGCCGGGACCACCCCCGTCGACAGCCCGGAGAGAGGCGCGGCGAGTGCGGCGGAACGCACCAGAGGCGAAGCCACAGGGAAACCCCGGACCAAGGCGGCGCGGGCAGCCCGAAGGGCAACACGGGCCGAAGGGCAGCGGGTTGCGGACCGCCGCAGCCGCGCCATCAGGGCTGAAGAAAGGAGATGGGTGTGGTTTGGCCGACGTCTGAGGAGGAGATCCGAAGATGGCCAGAAGACAGTCCTTAGAGTGCTTCTAACGATCGACTCACTGCCGCTACCAGCAGGGGATCAAGCGGCCTTCGCCTGCGCCTCCAGCATAGCGATCCGCTCGGAACAGACCACGTGCACGACCTGCCCGAGCTCTTCCACGCGCTCTCCGAGCCAGGTCAGCTCGTCCTTGCTAATGCGATAGTGCTTCGAATAGCGCGCCTTCACATAGGCCGCCTTCAGCTTCTCGAAGAGCCGTCTGTCGCGGCGGCTATCCTGCGGCCAGATGTGCACCAAGCGGCGATCGATCCGCTCCGCCTGAGTGCGCAGAAACGCCAGATTGTGCACGTGCGGAGTGTAGAAGGTGCACACCAGCAAGACGCAGTGGTACAGGCTCTCAGCCGCCTGATGCATCACGAAAGCGGCCTGCTTGTACGAGCCGTCCTTCATTCCCTCCTTGGCCATTTTGTAGAAGGCGTTGGCCTGCGGCATCCACTCGCCGAAATACTCCTTCGCCATTGCCAGTGCCTGTTCGGGAGTCTTCGGCTTCGGCTCCGGAAGGTCGGTTTCGTCGCTCTGGTAGAGGGCGATTCCGTCCTTCGCGACGTCGATGAAGAAGTACCGCCCGTGCGCCAACCCGTCGTTCACCTCCTGGAGCGTGTGGACGATGAAATTGACCGGAGTGCGCAGCGTCTTCGTGATTGAAAGCTCGCGGATCAGGCGATCATCGGCCTTTGCCCAATATTCCACCCGGTCGGTGAGGCGCTTGTCGCTGACGATGATGAGGAGATCGAAATCGGATTGGTAGCCCTTCGCTGTGTGCGGCTCGTCGACCCAGTTTCCACGCGCGTAGGAGCCATAGAGGATGATCTTCTGAATGCGCCCCTTGCGCTTCCAGTCCTGGGTCCCGAGCGCGATCTTCTCCTCGAATTCCTCGAATAGGATTTGCACCACGCGCTCCAGCTCGCGCTGCTTTGCCGGCGGGAGATGGTCGAGATCGGTGCGCATCGGGATCGATCCTAAGAGGTTGAAGCGATGCTGGCGAGTGCGGCGGACCCGATGCTCAGAACCACCGCTCCCACCAGCTGAGCTTCTCTCCGTCCAGCTGCTTCACGAGCTTGTAGATTGCCTTTGCCATGTGGCGCTCAACCTGGCGCACAGTGAGGCCCGTCCGCTCGGCGATCTCCCCGTAGGACATGTCGTCCAGCCGGTGCGCCAGGAAGATCTCCCGCTGCATTTTCGGCATGGCGCGCATGGCATCTTCCATGCGGCGCAGAAGGTCGGGATCGGGCTTGTCGGTCATGTCCTCGTTCATCGCCATGGAGCGAAGGCGGGCCTCCTCAGCGCGGCGCCGGAGATCGTCGGGTGTGTCGGACATGGCGGCATTCCTCCTCGGCCTGGAGGCCGGCCGCGTCGAACGACGTGCCTTGCGCCTCCGCCCGCGCAACCGCGTCCTCTCCTCTGCCGCCGATGCTGAGGCGCATGCCGAAGCGCGGCCCCGGTGAGGACTGTGAGAACCATGTTTGGGAACATGTGCCGGCGCCTTGGCTATAGCGCTGGCCAGCCGCATCGGGCGCCGCAGCCGGCCGAAGCCGACGCAGCATGCTAAGCTGGAGAGGAGCGCTCCCGCAAGCATGTGCCGCGATGGGAGGCCTGGACCGGCGCCGGCCGGTCCAGGCCGAGCGGCTAGGCCGCTTGAGCGGCGCGCGCGGCGCCCTTGGGATTGGTGCCGAGTGGCCCGCGGCGGTCAACCACGGCGATGCCCTTCTCCTTCGCCTGGATGACCAGACGCTCGAGCACGCCGTTGCCGGCAAACGCGACGAGGCAGCGCGGCTTCAGGGAAAGCATCTGCTCGTTCCGCTTGAAACCCGCACGCTGGCCGAGCCGGCTGTCGAGCCCAAAGGCGAGCTGCGGGACATTGCGCCGCTCGGCCCAGGAGGCGGCCAGACGATCGACGCCCTTGCTGTCGCCGCCGTGGACGAGGACCATGTCCGCGACCCGGTCGCGAATCTTGTCGAGCGTGTCCCAGATGTTGGTCGCGAGCGTCTTCGCCTGCTCGTCCGTTTCGAAGGACAAGCGGCCTCCGGCGAACAGCACCGGCGTTCCCTCAGGCATCGCCGCACGGCGGCGGGTCTCGGCGCGCGCCCTGAGGAAGTCGCGTCCGTCGACCACGGCGGAGGTGCAGCCGGCCCCATGGTTGAGCCGGGAGCTTCCGGCCGGCCGCCAGCTATGGCCGGTCTCGCGCGTGTAGAGGAGCGCCGCGGTCTCGCGGAGCGCTTCCAGTCCAAGCATGGCCGACTCGGCAGCACGGGCGCGCTCGATCTCGGTTTCCAGCTGGCTGGAGTGCACCTCCGAGCCGTCTGCGGAGGCGAGGAGGCACCGGATCTCGTCCGTGGCGCGGTCCACCTGCGCCAGCCGCTTCGCGGCAGCACGGTGAAACAGATTCACGAAGGCCCAGGCGATCTCCTCGGCGTCGTCCTCCAGAGCGGTGTCCGGGAACAGGGCGAAGAGGTCGGACCAGACGGCGGCCAGCGTCTGCTCGGCAGCGTCAGGATCGAGGGCGTCGGTACAAGGTCCGGCGCGAAGCCGAGTTGCGTTGAGGTGGCCGAGCTCCAGCGCGGCGAGCTGGGCGGCAAGGGTGGTGTGCATGAGGGCCTCTCCTTTCACGCGCCGGGATCGGCGCCGGGAGCCCGAAGCCCCGGCTCAGGCGAGAGCCCGCACCGTCCCTGAGGGACGGGCACCCCGAAGCCGCGGCCGGCGCGGGCAGGCTGACGCGTCAGCGGCAAGCCAACACGGGCCACGGCGAAGCGGGTTGCGGGTGCTCGGCGCCGGGGCAGGGCCTCTCCCGGCCGCTCGTGCGCGTGACGGCGGATGCTCTCCGTGCTGCCTGATGCCGGCGCCCTCAGGCGGCGAGCAACTCCACATCCTCAGCGTCAGGCTCATGCATGGAGTCCGTCGGTGCCTGCCCTCGTCCCAGACGCAAGAGCAGCGAGGCGGCTTTCTCGGCCTTGGCCGCGACGGTTAGTATCGCGCGGCTGTCGGCCTTCAGCACCTTGAGCCACGAAGCGAGGTAGCTGGCATGGTGGTCGAGATGCTCCACCGGGAGTCCAAGCTCCGCCCCCAGCATCGCGGAGGACAGCTCCGCCACGAGCTCCTCCATCGCGTAAGCGTCGCTGCCGAAGCGGCCGCCCATCTGCCGGGCGAGCCGCCTTTCGTGCCCGGTCCAGTGCGACAGCTCGTGCGCGAGCGTGGCCCGGTAATGGTCTAGGTCACGGAACAGGCCGGGCTCCGGCATCGTCACCTGGTCTGACGCTGGAGTGTAGAAGGCCTCGGCGCCGAAGTGGCAAATACGCGCGGGAATGGCTGCAAAGAAGGCGTCGAGAACCCGGTCGCGCTCTGTCGCCGGCGGGAGCGGCTGCGGCTCCGGGAAGAAGCGGCTCGGCAGCCCGTCGACCTGGCAAGCGTTGAACACGGTAAAGCTCTTGAGGACGCGGCGCGTGCGGTCATCTTCCTCATCCTCTTCGCTGGCGTCTCGTGCCCGGCAGGCTCGATAGAAGATGGCAATGGTCCCCCGCTCGCCCTTTCGAACCTGGGCTCCAAGCACATGCGCCTGACGATATGTCATCCAGTAGGGCGAGGTGTGCCCGGCCGCCTCGGCCGCCATCCAGAGCCAGAGGACGTTGATGCCCTGATATGGCGTGCCGCAGGCGCGGAGCGGCCGCGAAACTGAGGTGCCGGTCCAAGGCTGGACCCAAGGTCGGGTGCCGGCCTCGAGCCGTTCAATGATGGCAGCAGTAATCGTCTCCGCCGGCGAAGGCCGACTGCTTGCATGTTTCATCGAAGCCTCCGTCTGTCCGGCTCCTGTCGAGCCGCTCTTCCGGAGCTTCCTCTCCTCTATTGTGCCGCCTTGGGGCGCTAAGCCATTCCCCCAGTTGGAGGAATTGCGCGACAGCGGCATGTCCTGCCATAGTGGCGACCTGGACGAGCTCGCCGGCTCAGCAGGCGAGAGCGGCCAGGGTCCATTAGCGGTCACGCTCCCGGATGGAGTTCGACAAACCGCTTGAGGTCGTCCGCCAGTTCAGCTCCCGCCGCCGGCTGCCCCCCCGAGAAAGCAGTGGCTGGATCATAGGTCTGACGAAGGTGGTCCGTGCCAGGAAGCAGGGGGCCGCAGGTCTCGCGATTACGGGGGATCCCGCTCACTGAGGTGCCTCCAAAGCTGCGCCTGGTAGGCACGCTCACGTCCGATCAGGCGAATGCGCGATCCACACCCGAGACCCTTTTGATGGGCGAGGGCAATTTTGTTGCGAGAGTGGCGAAGCATCTTTCGAACGGTCACCCGCAGATCCTCCGACGAATGCTGCTGGCTACCTCCGGCGCTAATTCCCGCCCTCTTTCCGACGTCGCAGGCGCGACGGCTTCGAACGCATCGGTCCAGGCGACGCAAGACGCTCGAAGCGCGCAGATGGCGTGATGATGCGACTTGCAGACCTGGTTCTAAGCTGCGCGACCGAACCTCCTCCTGGGAAGCAGCACACCGATCGTCGACTCGCTGATTCCGTGCTGATCGGTCCTTGAAACCTCATAAATAAAGTCTAACAGTGCTTATGTAACATCTGATCAGTAGGGTGGGGTGCTTCGATGATGTCCCGTGTTCTCCTAACACTAGCAACATTCATCCTGCTTGCGATTGGCCAACCTGCTGAGGCTCGTGACCGGCTGTCCGACGGGCTCCGAGCCTACATGGACGCGCAGGCCTCGATCCACGGCTTTAGCGGGGCCGTGCTAATCCTGAAAGGCGATCAGACGCTTCTGCGGAAAGCCTATGGATTGGCTGACCGGGAATGGGGGATCGCCAATACGGTCGATACCCGTTTCCGGATCGCGTCCATCTCGAAGACTTTCACGGCCGTCGGAATCATGAAGCTGGTCGAGTCGGGACGGCTGTCGCTCGACGACAAGCTGGAGCGCTATATTCCGGGATTTCCCCACGGCGGCGAGATCACGATCAGGATGCTTCTTAATCACAGCTCAGGGCTGGCCCGGGACCACGACGATCTCGCCATGGACATGACGATGTCTCGTGAGCGAGCGCTGCCCATCCTCAGGGCGAAAGCATTGCGGTTCATGCCGGGAACTCAGATCGCTTATAGCAACAGTGCCTACCTCCTTCTCTCGTACATCATCGAGGATGTCTCGGGCCAATCCTACCGCGAGTTTATGCATGCGAATGTTTTCAAGCCCGCCGGGCTCGACGCCACTGGCATAGTTGATCCCGAGAACCTGCTGAACAAGCGGGCACGCCACTACTGGTTCAGCGCGCGAGACGCAGGCGTCCACAATGAGGTGCCTGCAAACTACTCCATGTTCCAGGGTCATGGGAACCTTTACTCCACCGTCGATGACCTCGCCCGGTTTTTCAACGGGCTGCGCCGATCGTCTCTGCTGTCGGGCCCAACGCTCGAGAAGATGCTGACCCGGGGTAAGGACGGCGCGTTGGGGCTGGGTCTGATGTTCGACAAAGTGGCTGGCCGCGATGCGTTCGGCCACAATGGCGGGTCCAATGGTGCTCGGAATCAAGTTTTTGTATTCCCCGATGACGACCTTGTTACCGTCGTCAGCTCCAACAACTCAGCCGATGCCGTGGCGATGAGCCAAGCCTTGGCCGCAATGGCCTTCGGACAAGACGTTGAGTTGCCGACCCGGCATGTCAGGGCTCAGATCGACCCGAGGTTGTTTGAAGCGCATGTCGGACGCTACCGCCGCACGCGAATTCATATCAGCAATGGCAAGCTCATGGACGGGGACGTCGAACTCGTGCCGGAATCGCAGACGCGGTTTTTCGCACGGTCCAATCACCAGTACATTTATGAGTTCATTCCGGCGGCAAACGGACGCTCCGGCGCTCTTGTCTTCAGCGATCACGGGGTGAAGATCACCATTCCTCGAAATGTCTCTGAGTGATTAGAGCCTCACGGCATCGGCGGTAAGATGGGTTTCGCCGGAGCGCGACCCTGTCCGAGTTCAACGCGATCCGGCCTGATGAGCGGATAGTGCCATTCTTACGGGCGCTCAAATCCAACCACCTCGTCCGCCTCTCACCCATTGCGGACATTCCGCATCGCGAGTTCACCGCCGCCGGCGACCTCTCCGATCATCGCCCGCTCTCTTTAGCTTTGCCGGCGTATAAACCTCAGGCGGTCGCGATGGCCGCCGCGAGCGCGTCGATTTGAACAGCAGCTTCAACATTCCCCCGGTGACGGGCCTTCCCGGCCTCGACTTCGAGGACAGCTGCTTCGACCCGCACTCCGTCCCCGGCCTGTTTGTGGAACTGCGTCGCCGATCCGATCCCTTGACTGACAGCCTTCCGCACCAGTTCCATAGTGTACCGGTAAGGCGCGGTGGTCGGACTTTCGCCGCACAGAAGGTCCCGAATGAAGGCGCTGAGCCTCCAATATCCGTCAACGTCCCCGTTGGTGAGGATGACCGAAGTGAGCCCGAAATCCTCGAACAGGAGGACCTCGTTTGCGATGCCGGCTCCGCCGCCGCTGTGCCCGACTATGCGATGGCCGTTAATCGTCTCCTCCGCAAAGCCGAGACCTCGTCGTCCTTTCGAGAAAGCGATCCTGCCTCGCGTCGCATTTGCGCGGGTGGCAGGGCTGAAAAGCCTGTCCTCGGCCAACGCCGTCATGAACCGCGTCAGATCGGGCGCGGTTGAGAAGCCGGCGCCGGCAGAGTTGCCCCGGTAGGCCGGAACGATGAACAGGTTGCTGCGCCAGGCTCCTGAGAGCCGTTCGTCGCGGAAGTAGCCCGTTGCCCGGTTGGGAACGACCATGTCGAGAGGCCAGGATTCGGTATCGATCATCCCAAGTGGACGGAAGATCTCGGTCCGGACGTACTCGAAGTAGTTGCGAGCAGTCACAGCCTCGATGATCAGGCCAAGGATGACATAGCCGACGTTGGAATAACCGTATTGCTCGCCCGGCGTGGATTGCAGCGGAACGCCCGCAAACAACGGAATGAAATCGCCCAGCTCGACATAGTTGTGCGCCGCACGCGAGGCTATCGCTTCCCAGTAGCTCCCGAGGCCCGACGTATGAGTCAGCAGATGCTCGATCGTGATCCGTCGGGCGATATCGGCGTCAGGGTAGGAAGGAAGATAGGCGACGATCGGAATGTCGAGCTTCACACGGCCCTGCTCCAAAAGCCGCAAAATGGCAGCGGCCGTGAAGAGCTTATTGATCGAGCCCAAGTTGAACTTGGTGCGGATGTCGTTGGGAATGGCGAAATCCCGGTTAGCGGCACCGACCGCGCGACTGAAGACGCTGTTTCCGCGGCGGGCCAGAAGCACTACGCCACTGAAATCCGCCTCGCGCACGGCGGAGCTGATCTCGCGATCCAGTCGCGAAACCAGCGAACGGTCCCGAGCCGGAGGCGACCTCGTTTCGCCATCGCCATGCGGCGCCACCGTCGAGACTGCTCCCGCGGCGGCGATGCTCAACAGGTCACGACGTGAAACGGAGGCTTCGATCAGGCCCATAGACACCCCATCTCAAGTTAGGTAAGTGCTTACTTATGTCCTCGTCGTCACGTCGCCGTCAAGTCAGCGGAAGCGCAATCGGGGCGCGGCTGCGACGATTGTCCGAAAGGGTCGATCGCGAAGCCGACGCGATCTATTCGTCACTGGGCATCCACTTTCAGCAGCGCTGGTACGGGATGCTCTCGCTGCTGGACGAAGGAGGCCCGATCTCCGTGAACGATGCAGCCCGGGTGCTCGGTGTCACGCACGTCGCCATAAGCCAGGTCCGAGCCGCACTCATGGACGCCGGTCTAGTGGCTGCAGAAGCCGATCCCAAGGACGCGCGGCGGCGCTTGCTCCTTATCACGCGGGCAGGGCAGGAGTTGATCGAAATGCTACGGCCGATCTGGAGGGCTTTCGACGCCGCGGGTGAAGACCTGAACAGCGAGGCCGGTGACCCGTCCGGTGCACTAGACCGTCTTGAAGACGCGCTCGATCGCCTCAGTCTGAGTGATCGTGTCCAGGTTGCACGTGGCGAGCGAGCTAGACTGCACGAAACGTAGAAGCGCGTTCGACTTGGGAAGGCCCGGCGAAACAGCAGATGGCTCGGTCTCTCCAGTTGCCGGCATCCAAGGTAGCGTGGCATGTCGACGTGGCTTAGCGGAATGACGCTGACCATCATCTGGATGCGACGACCCACATGCCGAGACTTCGTGCCGCAGATCAATTAGAGGTGTGTTGCTCCGGCTGCGTAACATCGGCCACTCGGCTGAGCTGAGCAGCGAGCTGTCCGATTTCGACTCGAAGACGCGCAATCAAATTTACCCGATCAAGCGGACCCCGTCCGCTGCATCTAATTTAAGCACCCACCGAGCACGGCACCATTGGGGAGCACCGCTGGCGCCCCCGGCCGGGGCTGCCGCGATCTATGCGATCACGGGATATTGTGCGACGAACGGCCGTCATGATCTTGTTAGCCGCCATTGGGACGGTCCTGCGTCGCCGCGGTCCGAAGAAGGGGGCCACGCTCGCCGCCGCCGTGCTGCTTGCCTCTTGCCAGACTGGAAGCGGCCTCGTTTTCTCGACCGCCACGCCGCCGCTCGCATTGGTTCCGGCCGACGAAGCCGGCGTGAGCGATTGACGTGGGAGCTTTCGCGCAATGTTCTGCGCCATTGCCGCCGATCATGGCGAGGTACTTCCCCACAACCGCGATTGCGAGAGCGCGCTCCACCGGCTCTCGGGCGAGCAGCCTGCCGAAGCCACCGCGGTGCCCGGTCGGGAGAGCTTCCGCAACGTGAGACTCGTGATCGTGCCTGGTATATTTAGCGAGTGCGTCGCGCGGTACGCATTGCCGTTCTCGGATGCCGAGGCGCACCTCAAAACGGCTCACGGCCTGGGAAGCATGGAATGGATCCCGGTGTCGGGCCGCTCAGGCAGCGCGGCGAACGCCGCTACGATCGCGCGATGGCTTGCCGCTCACCCGACCCCACCCGGTCAAAAGCTGGTCCTCCTGGGCTACTCCAAAGGTGCGACCGACCTTCTCGAGACGGTCGGCCGGTATCCCGCGGCGGTTCCTTCGGGGGCCGTCGTGGTCGGGGTGGCCGCGGTCGTGTCTGGAACTCCGATCGCGGATCGCGGGGAGTCCCTCTACGCCGCCTTCGGGCGCTTGCCGGTTCCGGACTGCAGGCCGGACGATGCGGGCGGAGTGACAAGCCTGACACGTCGGGAGAGGCTCGCCTGGCTTGGGAACCATCCGACATCGAAGCAGCACATCTACTATTCGCTTCCGTCCTTCGCGAAGCGGGAGGACGTCTCGCGTGCGCTCCGCCCGTTCAACAAGCTGCTCTCCAGCCACGACGCGCGCAATGACGGTCAGGTCATCTTCCAGGACGCCGTCATTCCGGGAAGCCGTCTGCTCGGATATGCGAACGCGGATCACTGGGCGGTGACCTTGCCGCTCCGCGAGAGAATGCCGCCGGCGTTCGGCTCCCTGCTCGACCGAAATGGCTACCCTCGCACGGTTCTCCTGGAGGCGATCCTCGCGACGGTGGTTGCCGGAGCTTAGAGGGCCGGGCGCTCGGAATCCTTGTCCGCCTCCAAAGCTCCGCCCTCGAGCCCAAGGCAGATCGCCCGCTCCTCCGACCCGTTCACGAAGTGCGCGATGTTGTCGAAGATCGCCTTCGCTTCCGCGGCATCGTCGATGTACTGATAATCGTCGGGACGTTCCTTGGACAATGCGACGGCCTGCCGGCCGCGCCGCGCGCCGAGCACGACGTTCGGGAAATCCGTTTCTTCGAGTTCCCGCATCAAGGTTCCGCAGCGCCCGCGGTCCGGGGTAAGCGGCTCGTAGCTCATGGTGGCTCCTGACCAGTTCCTCCCGAAACGCGCGACCGCCGACAGGCTCGGGTAGTCGGTTGTCGAGCCGATGTTCAGTTCCTCGAGCCGGACGATCTCGACGCCATTCTCGATGATCCCTCTCGAAATCCTGTCGGTGATCGGCGTGTGAGTATGCGCAGACACGAAGAACGAGCTTTCCTGGTAGAAACGCGTGTCGCCGTCGGCGAAGATGTCTGCCAGCCGCTGCACCTGCCGAGACAAGGGGATCACGAAGGTCTTGCTGAGTGCCCCGACGTCATAGTGCGAAAGCGCGACGAGCACCGTCGGAGTCGAACCGGCGGCGGCGGCGGCCTTACCGCGGGCCCCGAGCCAACTTGTCTGGCTCAGAGCTCTCGCCTCGTCGACGAAGCTCATTGCCCCCCGCTGCCCCTCGAAATCTTGGGTGAGCAGGCCTCGACCCCGCGACGGCAGCGCGCGGCTGCGCGTCACGTCGACGTAATCGTTGGTGTCGAGGAGAAGAAAGCGGAAGGTGCGCCCGTTCGCTGGGACATCGAGCGTCGCCGCATAGTAGCAGGAGCGGCGGCGGGACTGCGGCGCCGCGACGGGCGTCTGACAATTCGCGCTGCCGGCGCCATCGACGGACGAAGCGTAGGTCCATCGTCCCTTGTCCGCGCTCTCGCGGTTGAACGCGTCCGCCAGGCGGATGAGCTCCCGCTTGGTGGCGACGTTCTCCTCGCCCCCGCATAGATCCGCGTGGCTCTCCCGCTCCTCCGTATTTCCGGCTGCAAGAAAGTCATGATTGCCGAGAACGAAGAACACGGGAACGTCCCTTTCCTCGCGAAAGCGGGACAGCAACGGGAATATGCCTTCTTCGCCCTTGGTCTCGGCCGACAGTTCGCTCCGGCAGCCATGGTTGGAGCCGTCACCAAGGTAGAAGATGGCGCTCACACCTTTTTCCTTCTGCAGCGCCAGATGGGAACGAAGAAGGACTCGAGCGGTGGCGTCGAGGGTCGGAGGCCTGATCGTGACCTCGATCACCTTGTCGCTCATGCGATTGCGCAGAAGGTTGCGAGCCGCCCAGGCCCGCTGGTTCTGGATCTGAGTGTCCGCGACGAAGCCGACCACGAGATCCGGCTCTCCGGGAAAGGGCATGATCGAGCGCACTGGCGGGATCTCGCCGCAGCTCGCGAGCGCCAGCGTGGCAAGACCCGGCACGAGCAGGCGAGTCTTCCAGACGCTCGGCCGCCGATCGCTCCCGAGCGCCGGAAGAAGGAAACCGGCGGCGCGGAAAAGACGCCTTGCAGTGCTGGTTAGTGGCCTGAGCTGCATCGTGCCGATCCTCTCCCGGGACATGGACGCCGATTGGTCTTCAGTCCGCAAGAGAGACTGTCGCGTCGAAGCGACAGCCGCAAGCCCCGGTAAGCAGGGCGAAAACGGAAAAATCCCGCCTTGCTATTCTACTACACCATCTTCCATGCGGCACGACCTGGACCGACTGTTTGGCGAACCATGCGAGCTTGGGTGATGTTGCAGGATCGGAGTCAACGGACCGGCTCGGTCGCCGCTTCGAATTCGAGTCGAGCGTCGAACGTGCGGAACAGCGACAGCTCGCCGAGCGCCACCTCATGAGCACGAGCGAGGTCTCCGAGCCTCTCCAAACCCCGCGGCACGTCGTCGAGCGGCCATGGCATCGGCCGGAGCCCTTTGTGCAGCGGTCGTCCGAAATTGTCCCAACGAGACGGATAAACCAGCCTCGCACCCACGGCATCGACCACCTCGGCCCAATAGGCGTCGACATACTCCTGACGCGTTCGCCCAAGGCCTGAGCTCCCGAGGAAGACGACATCGGCATTCACATCGTGGAGGCGGCCGGACTCGTAGGCGGCTCCGGGATAAACGTCGTTTCCGGCGGCATCCAGGCTCGGCAACAGGTCGCAGCCGATCGCACGGAGCTGTTGGAAGCGTTATTGCGAGACAGGGCTCGCCGAGACGCGCTACGGCGCTGCAATGACCTCCTCGCCCAAGCCTTCCGCTCGAAGCGTGCGGCTTGGACGAGTGACTCACTCACCCGCGAATTGTCCGCGGGGATCGATCAGATTTAGTGGCCGCCTGCGGCCTTACATCCTCAACGAAGCGCTTTGAGCAACTTGAGCCCCGCTGATCGCTCGAGTCGAGGCCCGGTGTCCTGGTGAACCGTCGAACTCAGCGCCGAGCCGCCGCCTTCTTCGTCCCTTGAACTCGCTCCGCGGCGAGGCGGCGCAACCGGCGATTGCTCATCGTCAGTCCGCTCACTCTGCCCGACTGTGCTCGCCGGAACGTCACGGTCCCGCGCGAACTCACGAACAGGTCGCGGCCGACCTGCTCCAATCCCAAGTCATACCCCCGCGGCCAAGCGAGCTTCAGTCGACCGTGCAAGACCTCGACGGTGTAGGTCATGTCCGCTTCGGCGCTCCAATACTGGCCAGCGAACGCGCTTAGGTCGGTAATGGACGCCGTCGGCGAGGTCAGGCGGCGAAACGTCCTGAACGTCGGCCAGGCGTCGCGGATGTGGAGTTGCGGCTGCTCTCCAGGAACACCGGTGGATGGCCGCACGAAGCGCCATTCATGAGGCTGATCGCTCGGCCTGAAAACGTCGCCGCCGATCGGCACCAGTGGCGTGGAGCTGCCGATTTGCCGGAGCGCGCCATCCTTCCATTCGATCTGCACCACCTCATCCGTCGCCTGGCTCCAGTAGTTCCCGGCCCACTGCGACTGATCGGCCTCCGAGACCTCAACCGCGGGCGGGAGCGCCGGGGACCGCATCTGATCACCTAGGTAAACCTCGGCGACCCTGCGGGTAAGGTCGACCGGTGCGATGGTCGAGGCATTGCACAAGGCCACCACCGCCACACCCTGGTCGGGGAACAGGACTGCCTCGGCGCGATATCCCCCGTCGACGCCATCGTGGCCTACCGTACGCAGGCCCCGGTAAACGCCGAGCCTCAGGCCCCCGCCATAGTTGATCCTGACGCCGTCATCCAAGCTGCCGGACGTCTTCATCCACGTCACGAGCGCCGAGCCGCCAATGCGACCATCGGTCAGGTTCTGTTGCCAGCGGAGCAAATCCCCGACGGTGCTGAACAGGCCATTCGAGCCGTAATGCTCGATCTTGGGAACGTTCCTGCTCCACCCGCCGCCGGCGCGAGGGCTATATCCCACGGCGCGGCGCGGCACGATCTCGTTGTGGTCGTCGCTGAAATGAGTGTCCTTCATGCCGAGCGGCTCGAATATCCGCTCGTTGGCAAATGCCCTCAGCGGCCGACCGGACACGCGCCTCACAATCAAGGCAAGCAGCGTATAACCGGAATTACCGTAGACGACCTCAGACCCCGGCTTGTGGTTCAGATCGCGCTGGCGGGGCAGAACCCACAGGACATCGTCTTCAGTGTACAGATCGCCCGGCCGCCAACCGGCGAGCGCCAGCAACGGTCCCTGGTCGCGCAAACCATTGGTGTGGTGGATCAGCTGAGAGATGGTGATCGGCGAACCATAATCGGGCATCTCAGGCACATACTTGCGGATGTCATCGTCCAGCGCCAGCTTGCCCTCCTGCGCGAGCAACCCGATTGAGAAGACGGTGAATTGCTTAGAGATCGAAGCGACGGCGAAAACGGACCTTGGCGTGATCTCAACTTCGTCTTCGAGGTCCGACATGCCGAAACCGTCGGCATAGGATAGAGCGCCCCCGATCGAGACGGCCACGGCGCAACCGGGGGTCGTCCTCCCGCTCCAAGGCCTGAAAATTTCATCGATTTGCGCCTGCCGATCCGGATGCGTGGCAGCGCCGGCGTATGTGCCACCCATACAGGCTAGTGTGAGGGCGGCGAACCCACATAGGGGTAAAGACCTCAACCTGGGCAAGTCAGCTCCTCCTAAGGCCTTCGACCAAGCAAGGGGGAGGAACCTGTCCGGCAGGTCACTTTAGCAAGACGGTCGGCGGACCGACCGAGCTCGCCTTGATTTCACCCCAACGCACGCGAATGCACCATATAACAGTGTTTACACATCACGGAGAACATGTCCATTCTGCGCCTGCGAACGATCGGCCGGTGAAAGGGGAGAAAACACGTGACCAAACTCATGTTAGTCTTCGTGGCGAGCCTCGGACCACCTGCGGCGCCGGATGTCAGTCACGGCGAGCTCGCAGACAGCTCCCTTCACACCTCGCATGCCTCACTGGTCATGCCGGAAGCCGACGAGGAGATCGCATTTTTGTCTAGGGAGATCGAAGTTCTTGAGCCGAGACAAGAGGTGCAGCGAAGAATAAAGTCGGCTGGGACAGAGAGCGGTGTCGCAGGCACTCCGAGGCACAACGGAATAACGCTTGCAGCTGACGAGGAAGAGCTCGGGGATCTCAATTCGCGCTGGCTGATGTCATACAAGCGGCGTGATCGCGAGACCTTGGATTTCATTCTTTCCGACGACTTCATCGGAAACTACTTCGGGCATGCCCGTACGAAGACGGAGATCATAGCATTCGCCATGGATCCTGGCCGGACGGTCAAGGAGATCACATGGCGGGATCTTCAGATCCGCTCCAACGGTGCTATCGCCGTCGTCAGCGGGATCTCGACCGTCCGCGCGCAGCAAGGCAGTGCGCCAGAGACGGTCTCAAGCAGCCGTTACATCGACATCTATGAGCGAAGGGCGGGGCGCTGGCGGGCGGTCGCGGCCCACGTGTCACCTGTTCCGAACCAACAGTGACCGTGCCCGCCCAGTCGAATTTTCGAACACGGTGTATTGACAGCGTCATACACTTGCGCGACAAACTGTATCAGCACTGTTACATGAGGGGAGCGGATCAATGCGAATGGCAGGAGCGGTGATGGTGGGACTTTCGATGGCGATAGCAACGCCGAGTGCAGGGCAGTCTCCGAGGACATCGCCAGATACGGCGGGCACCCGCTTCGATGCGCCTACAGTCGTAGAGGAGGTCAGGAAAATTCTGTCGGAGCGCTACGTCCTGCCGGAGCGGCGGCCAGCGCTGGATGCGGTTCTCGCCGAGGGATTGGGCTCGAAGCGATACCTGGTGAGGGAGCCAGCGGTGCTCGCGGAGCGGATCAATGCTGACCTCGCGCGCGTCGGCCGGGACCATCATCTGAACTTCAAGTACGATCCGCAACGCGTCGAAATGATGATGGCGCGAACGGCGGAAGGCGAGCGCGATCGCTCAGCGTTCGAGGCGGAAGTCCGACGGAACAATCACGGCGTGCGGCAGCTCAGAGTTCTGCCCGGCAACGTGCGATACCTCGATCTCGTCAGCTTCGATTGGCTGGGCAGCGAAACGGCGGACGTCTTCAAGTCGGCGATGGCGTTCTTGAAAGGCGGGGACGCCGTCGTCATCGACTTAAGGCGCAACGGCGGCGGCGCCGGGCCGGCGGTTCACCAAATCATCAGCCACTTCGTGAAAGCAGGTACGCCTCTGATCCGTTTCCACAAGGGGAATGAAGTCTCGCCAACGATGGAGTCCCTGGTTGGTGCCAGCGACATGATCGGCAAGCCTCTGTACGTTCTGACCAGCGGCCAGACCGGCTCAGCCGCCGAGGAGTTCGTCGGCCACGTCGCAGGTTACCGGCTTGGCGAAGTGGTCGGGGAGACGACTTCGGGCGCGGCCTTCATGAACGGCATGTACGCCATCGAAGGAGGGTTCGAGCTCAGCGTCTCCGAGGCTCGCCCGGTGCTTGCCGCAACCGGGAAGGACTGGGAGGGCACCGGCATCGCGCCGACCATACCGGCCCCGGTCGAGGAGGCCATTGATACGGCGCACATCCACGCACTTCGGAAAATCGCCTCTTCCGCCGACGATACCCGCAGCGCGCAATTGATAGCGATGGCGGAAGGGATGGAGGCGATCCGCCGGCCAGCGAGCGCCGCGGCACCCCTCGCAGCATATGCCGGCCGATATGGCGGCCGAGAGCTCGCGCTTCGTGACGGCAAACTCTGGCTCGTCCAGGGCGAGCGCCCGCCCCGGCTCATGGTGCCGCTCGGCGGCCACCGCTTCACCTTGGCGGATGACCCGCTCGTCCGCCTCAGCTTCCTAGTCGACGGCGCACGGGCCACAGCCTTCGATCAGGCCGCCGGAGCGGGCCCCGTCCTCGGCAGGTTCGAGCGGACCTCCTAAAGCGGAACGGTGCCTCAGGCTCGCGTGAGGGCACCGCATCCGTGGACGCTACGACAGAAGTGTCGCGATACGTCGCTGCTGGAGATTGGACGCATGCCGGAAGACACTGCCGATGGCATCGGCGAAGATGGTGGACGCAAGCCCGGTCACAGTCCGGAGGTGCACCTGAATGAAGTGACCGTCGCGGCGAGAGACTACGAGGCATCCTGTTCGTTCTACCTCGACCTCGGCTTCACCCAAATCGTCACGGCGCCTCCTCGCTACGCCAGCTTCGAAGCGCCCAACGGAGCGACCTTCTCGTTCCACGCCGACGAAGCATCGCCGTCCGGCACGGTCATCTTTTTCGAGACGGAGGCAATCGGCGAGCTTTTCGAGGATCTAAAGGAGCGCAGTGCCGTCCTGATCGCACCGCCGCAGGACCAATCGTGGCTATGGCGAGAAGCTCGGGTGGAGGATCCGGCCGGCAACATGATCTGCTTTTACTCCGCTGGCCCGAACTGGCGCTTCCCCCCCGTGGCGGCTGAAGGACACGGAGATCGGCTGAATCAGCTTTCCGCTCTTGCGCAGGCGCCCCACTGGCTCTCAAGTCGATCTGCCGGCCGGAGGGCGTCACGTATCGAGCTGCTTCGGTGGGCTGGCGGGCCTTAGCGGGCGCGAGACGGCGCGGAACCGAATCGTGCCGGAGCGCTCATGTGAGTTCCGTTCCGCAATAAGCCCCATGCCTCGTCTCACGTAATGCGATCAGAAAGCCTGTCTATGTCCAAGCTGCTGCTTCCGCTGATGCTCACGGCCTTGATTTCATGCGCCAGCGCACCAGTGCCGATCACGTCCACGGTTCCGAACACCGGCTTCCGAACAGAGTTCTACGACGGCTCGAGAAGCCGCCGCGTGCCGGTGGCGATTTACGGCGCGTCCGGCACTCCTCGTCCCTTGGCCGTCATATCGCCCGGTTGGGGAGAGCCGCACGCCGCCCAACATCTGGACTACACCTTCATCGCCGACGCGCTCGCCCGCCAAGGCTACATCGTCGCGGCGATCCAACACCAGCTTCCTTCCGATCCGCAGCCGCCGAGCGTCGGCAACGTAGCGCTTCTTCGCCGCCCCTCGTGGCAGGTCGGAGTGGCGAACATCCTGCTCGTCGACCAGACTCTCCGCGGCCTAGGGGTGATCGACACGTCCCGGGGCGCGCTCCTGGTCGGCCACTCGCACGGCGGCGACATCTCAATGCTATTCGCCACGTTGCATCCGGAAGCGGTGGACGCCGTCTTCACGCTCGACAACCGGCGGATGCGATTGCCTCTCACCCACCGGCCCCGCATCTGCACCCTACGATCGATAGACACGCCGGCGGACGAGGGTGTATTGCCGTCCATCAGCGATCAGCGACGGCTGGGGATGCTGGTGGAAAGATCCGTCGATCTCAAGCACAATGACATGTCGGATGTAGCCTCGCCAGCGCAGAAACGTGCGATGCTGCAAGCGCTCCAGCGTTGCGTTCAGGGCGTTGTCGGCCGAGGGTCCGGCTCTCAGCCCCGAGAGCCCGTGATCCGAAAGCAGAAACAGAGGCTTGCCCGCTGACGCTCTTGTCGCGGATCGGCTTCTGACCGGCGAGAACGTGCCCGGCCGCCATGGGCGGCCCGGATCGCTACGACCTGAAGAACGCCAGCTCGGGGGGCGTTCGGATCACGCGACAAGTCCCAGCGAACTCTCAAATGGCGGCGATGTCAGCGGAGGGCTGAGTTGAGTGTCGCACGCCCGAGCCGGCGACATGGTCTCGGGACCTGCTTCCCCATCGCGGTCCTGTTCGTGCTGGTCCTCGCCGTGATGGTAATCCTCATCGCGATGCTTGGCCTATTCGCCTCGCGCTGAGGCAGACGAACCGATGCTCCGGAAAACGGATCGCCGACCAATACGGGCGACGGATGAACCGTCGTGCGGACGCTTTCGCCGAGGTGCCCCAGCCAATGGAGAGGCACTGCATCGTTCAAGCCGCCGCCCGCTCCGTGAGGCGCGGCTTGATCAGAAGTCCGCTCACCTTGGGCGGTGGGTTCGTGCGGTCTGGTCTCGTCGAAGCGGAAAGGCTGGCCTATGCGTAGGCTTCGAGAGTTCGCAGGCCTACACGTCCGGATGCGGCACCGGGACCTGAAAGGAATTAGGCATGAAGAGAGCCGTCGAAGGCACCGGGCTTGGCACGCTGCTGAGGAACCTCGTCGAGCACCTAGATGGCGGCGTGGAGGCGATGTATGAGAAAGAGGGCCTGGATTGCCGTTCGCGCTTCACTCCCGTGATCCGACACCTCGAGCAGAATGGTCCCAGTTCCATCCGGCAAATCGCGACGGCGAACGGCCTCACCCACTCGGCGATCAGTCAGACGGTTTCGGAGATGCTGAAGAAGGGGCTGGTCTCAAGCGAGCCGGGTCAGGACGGCAGGGAGCGGATCATTTCCTTCACTGCAAAGGCCGAGGCCATGCTGCCCCGACTACACGTCCTCTGGCGCGCGATCTGGGCCGCCTCGGACGATCTGGGAAGCGAAGTCGGTGTTTCGCTTCCGCTTACGATCGCGAAGTCGCTGGAAGCGGTAAAGGAGAGGTCGTTCGAGGAGCGCATCGCAGATCGGCTGTCCCGCCAGCAGGCGCTGGGGCGACGAACGACGCGGGTCAACATCGCTTCCGAAGGGTCGCCGTGAACCAGGTTGTGCCAAGCGCGCCCTCCAAGTGCGGGCGGCGCGGCAAAGTTCGGCGACCCATGACCGCCGCCCCGTCCCGATGATCAAATTCGGTGTTTGGCGCACGTTGCTGGCGCTGCTGGAGGGGCAGATGATCCTGCTCGCGCTCGCCCTGTTCCGGATTCGCGAGAACAAGCTCGCGAATGCCTCGCTGGCCAAACCGCAAGCCATAGTGCACCTGGTCGCGCGCTCCGGGTCCTGAAATCGCGTCAGGCCGTAACAGCGCTTACACGTTGTTTGGAGGGTGTTATTGACCCTATGCGTAATCAGGCGGGCCCGGAGTGGACACCGGTCCCCGATCATGCCCCTGCCAGACACAATGATCATGCCAATCGGCGCCAAAATAGGTCCCAAGGGAGAAGTTGACTGTGATCCTCCCGAAGAAGAGCATTCAGGTGCTCACGCACGTACGCGATCTGTGTAGAGGATATTAGACGGATCGCGTCTCGTGCAGTGGATCCAACCCGTCCCTCAGCATTCCATTTCGTCGAACCCGTGTCGGGGCAGGCTGATGCACTATCCACGAACGGGAGTTTGCTCTCTGTCCACCGCACGCGTCTCAGCCTTTGTGAGTGCCTACCAGCTCGAACGCGCGCCTGAGAACCCGGTCATCGGCGCCCTCAATCATGGGTGTCTCGATTGCGAGTTCCGGGACGACCCCGCGGCGCTCGAGCGAACCGTTCGGCCTTATGATGAGTGACTTGGGAAAGCCGATCTCGATGCCCGTCCTCGGCAGACGGAAGGCTTCCATCGCCCCCAGCGTGGTCGCGAGATCGCTCGTTTCCTCGCCGATGATGGTCCCGAAGCGGTAATCCTGAATGAGCGCGGCGGCCGAAGTGGCATTCGAGTAGGAGTGTCGATTAACAAGAACATAGACTTGGCCCGTGAACCGGGATCCATCGCGCGGAGCGGTGACGGGAACGGGCGAGTCGATGATCTCGCCGGGTTGACGCCCTGCATACGCTGTTGCGAGCGCCTCGGAGCCTGCATTTCCCTGCGCGCCGGCTGCCTCGATGCGACGACGATTGGAAGCCACTGCTTGCGGGCTTACTTTGATGCGGATCGCAGAGGCGAAGCGGAACGGACGGGTCGCAAACCAGGCAATCATCCGATCACTGAAGCTGTTATCGCCGCCCGGATTGTCGCGCAGGTCGATCAGGAGCCGTGTGGCGCCAGCCGCGATGATCGCCTCGAACGCGCTGTCGATGAAGCCGGCAAAGGCGCGTTCGTCGTAGATGTCGCTCGCGCCTGGAGCGTTGTTGTAGAATGGGCCCGGGCGCAGATATGCCACGCCGTCCGGCTGCAGCCGCAGCACGCGCTCATCCCAATCGAGTTCCAGGAGTGGCGGCTGCGACGAGCCGGCAGCCTTCATTTCGGGCTGGGTGCGAGCAGGCACCAGCACCTCGAGATTTCGCCCGTCGCGATGCAAGGTCAGAGTGAACTGCTGCACCGACCCGAGTTCCAGCCATAGGTGGTGAGCGAACCGGAACTCCAGGAGGGTGTGCGCCATATAAGCATTATCGGCGGAGAGGCTTTCCCACGCCTTGGCGAGCCACCAATGCGCGGGCCGGCCATTGATGGCAACGATCTCATCACCCGGACGGACTGCCTCAATCCCACTCAGGTTTTGCACCACGAACGGACGATTTCGCTTGATGCGCAGCAACAGCGGGAAGATCTTGCCGCCGTTTTCTCGGTAGGTTCTAAAGTCCAGAACGACTTTGTCGATGCGGGCATGGGCGATCCGGCCAAAAGCGACGAACCGCTGGAATCGGATCGCGGCCTGACTGGCCGTCTCAGGCCGCGTGATTTCGGCGAGCATCCGTCGGAAGAGCTTGTCATATTCTGCCCGGGAGACGTTCGCGTAGAGATCTCGGTGCGCCTGCTGCAATTGTCGGTAGAGGTCGCGGAAATCCTCGGCGATCACTTTGGGGGGAAAGAGTCGGACGGCGTTACCCGTCGCCTCCGCAGGGGCCGGCTGAGCCTCGGCGCCATCCACCCATCCAGTCATGCTCGCCAAGGCGCTTAGCCCCAACACCCAGTTCAATCGCATCGCGCTCCGACCTCCAGACACTCTTCGCGGCCTAGCGCGGCCGGGCTGAAGCGCCATGATCTCGATCTTTTCTTTTCCTTATGAAAAGCTGATGCCGCGTTTTCGTTGGAGGCAGAATGGCGATGGCAGATCGGTTGAAGGTGGGGGCGTGGCGCGCCGATCGCGCGCGCTGCATCGTTGAGAGCGAGGGCGTGGTGCGGGACCTCGAGCCAAAAGTCGTGGATCTGCTCTTCATGCTTGCAGCCCAGCCGGGCGAGGTCGTCTCCCGCGAGCGGATCTTCGCCAGCTTATGGCCCGGCGTCGTCGTCGGACAGGATTCCTTATCGGCTTGTGTCGCCAAGCTCCGGGCGGCGCTGGGAGACAATGCCCGAGCTCCGCGCATCATTCAAACGGTCCCGAAGCGAGGATACCGGCTCATCGCTCCGGTGACGGCCCCCGATGAAGAGCCGCCATCATCTGATCGGCCGCGATTCCTGCATGCTCGTCTTGCGGTAGCGGCCGCCGCGGCGGCTCTCGCCCCGGCACTCATTGTTTATGTGGCGACTGGGTGGAGTACGACCGCCAGTGCCGAAGCCGTGCAGCTGACGCGGCGTGCCCATGACCATTACTTCCAATTCAATCGCGGCGACAATGAAGCTGCGATCAAGCTCTATGAGCGGGCGATCCGCGATGAACCTCGACACGGCGCAGCCTATGCCGGGCTGGCCAATGCCCTCGTCCAGCGGGTGGTCCGATGGCCTGAGCCTCCGGGAGCGGCGGAGCCGTCTCAGCCGTCGCTTTATGAGGCGGTAGCGAATGGTCGCACCCGCACTCCGTTCGCACGAGCCAAGCTCGATCGTGCCCTCAGCCTGGCTGAAGCTGGCGTTCGCATGGCGCCCTCAATCCCGGCGACGCACAAGGCACTAGGGCTGGTGCTCGGCGCTCGTGGGGAAATTCAGGCTTCCCAGCGCTCCTTTGAACGCGCGGTGGCGACCGATCCCGACGCCTGGGACGCCTTGCTTAACTTAGGAGAAATCGAGGACCGGCTCGGAAAGCCCTCAAAAGCACTCATCCGCTTCGAGGAGGCTTATTCGGCCATGACCCGCGTCTACGATGCGCAGCCGGTCCGGCTACGAACATGGTATCCCGCGACGGGCGTCTCCATTGCGAGCCGATACGCCGCCGCCGGACGCTTCGCGGACGCCGCTGGCTGGTACCGCCGCGTGCTAGACCACTCGCCATTCCACGGATCAGCGACGGCGGGGCTTGCCCAAATGCTGGTCCGACTTGGCAAGAACGGGGAGGCGGCTCAGCTCTGCGCCGAGCTCATGGAGCGGGTTGGCGGGATCGATAAACCTTGCCAAGAGATCCCGCCCTTGCACGCCAGTGCTCCTTCCGTTCAGATCGCGGCTGGCGGAATGCATGCACTGTAACAATGGGTTCTACAGCTGGCGGGGTGATGTTTCCGAATGTGCGAGTCTCTGTGATCTTCCTAGGCGACGTGTGAGGCCGCCGACACGTGAGGAACGGGGGCAAGGCCGATCGGAAAAGTTTGGCTGGGTAGTGGGACCAGCACCGCTCGTCTGTCCACATGAGGTAGGCAGGTGCTAAGATGCTGTTTTCGGAGGCGCAGCTGGTGAGTTGGTTTGTCGCTGTCGCCCTGCTCTGTGTGGCTTCCGAAAGACTGCCATGCGCCACCTCTTGTCGTTCGATACGTGCTATGACGACGTCGGCGGTCGAAACCCTTGATTTTTCCTCTCCAGCGAAGGACCGGTTTGACCATTTCTGAGGCAAACGGACGCGGTCCCAGGCTGTGCGCCGTGGCTCGGAGCCACTTAGGTAACATGGGTTTCCGCGCCCGCCGCTCCGATACGGAGAACGCAACACGAGCCGGTCGTCAGGTTGGGGCAAGCGGGTTTGGCCCCCGGGGCAAGCTCACGATGTTTGATCCGGTCTCGACCGCTCAGTAGCAGGCAGCATCGCGACTTAGCCAGATGGCGGGTTGTAATCGGCCGATATTGCTCCTCGTTGTTTATGATTGGGATGGGCTCGGCACGGGTTGGGGACGGCAGGGACACCGGGCGGCGATCCATTCGAACCTGCGCCGTCGTCGCCAATCTCCTGTGAGCGATCCGCCGCCCGTCCGGACGGGCTGATGGCGGCCGGCTCAGTGAGGCTCCTCAGCTAGGCGCAGTGGGTTCGGGTTGACCGCGGCGGAAAGTAGGGCGTGCCTGCATATCCCTCTTGGGCAAGCCCTCTGGCCAGTTTTCACAAATTCCGGTGGCCGTCCCCAGCCGGTGACGAGAGTGCGGGGCGGCGCCGCAGCGCCGCCCCTGAGGCAGCTGACGAAGGCGTCAGGCCGCTTCCTCGAAGCTCTCGGACGGCTCCTCGCCGCCCGCCTCCGGCTCGCCTCCTGCACTCTCGGGAGCGGGGTCCGCCGCCTCCGGGGCCGAAGGAGCCTTGGCCTCCTCCTCCTCCCACGGCGGAGTCTCCTCGTTGGCGGGAGCGGAGGGGGCAATGGACTCCGCGAACCGCATCGCCTCCGGAACCCAGGCACGTGCCCGCTCCTTGACCTCCACCTCAGCGATGAAGTCCCCGGCGAAGATGCGCTCAGCGGACTGCGACAGCTCCGCCTTCTTGAGCCCTGAGTAGCGGGAGGCGAAGGCGGGCCCGCCGACTTCCTCCAGCGCCGCCAGCGTAACGGCCTTGGGCGCCCGGTCGAAATAATTCGGGCCCGTCGGCCGCCACCATTTCGCGACCTCGATGCCAAGCAGCGCTCCGATATGGTCATGGAACGGGCATGCCCGTTCGGAGGCGTTGGCGCTGGCCTCCAGCGTCCGCGCGACAGCATGGCTGAGCCAACCAGCCCGCGCTTCGTCGGACAAGGCGCGGAAGGCATTGAACCGCTCGCCGCGCGTGTTGCCTTCGGTCCAGCTGCGGTCGAGCGCCCCCACCGCCTGCGCCCGCGCCACCGTCGCGGCAGCGTCGGGCGTCTTGAACCCGAAGACTGGATCGGTAGGCGGCAGCGCGACCAGCGACGACCCGCTCTTCCCGCTCGAATACCCCGCGTCCCGGTCCACCATCAGAAAGATAGCAAGGTCGAGCGCCAGCGCCGGATCGGCGGCGACATGCACCGCGAGCACGTCGCGCCGCTGGATCGCGAGCTCGTCCAGCAGCGCGCGCGAGATCGTCTGCGGACGCTCCTTGAGCTCCGGCTCCCCGGCGGTGACGGGAGAATCGGTTCGGTCGCCGCCACGGTCGTCCCCTGGCTCCTCGTCCTCGCGCTCCTCGGCTTCCGAGTAGAACACGGAGTCGAGCACCGGCGCACCGGTTTCCTCAAGGAGGAGGAAGGCTCCTAGCTGCGGCCTCAGCGTCTCGTCCACGATCGCGGGCTTGTCGCGAAGCACGGCGATCTCCCGCTCCAGCGCTTTCGCCTTCTCCTCGGCCTCCTGCCGCACCTCGTCGGCAGTCTCCTCGTCCTCGATGACGGCGATCAGCGCTTCGATCTCCGCATGGGCGACCTCGATGCGCTCGACCTCCTCTTCGGTTAGCGGCTCGCGCTCCGGCACGACCCGCTGCAAACCCGCCGTCGCGGGGTAGCCGATCCAGGATTCGAGCGTCGGCCGGACCCAGGCGAGACCCAGCTCCGTCGCCTTCTCGTTGGCGAGCGCCTCCAGCTTCTCCGTCGCCAGCCGCTCGACCAGGGCGATATCGAGCCACCGCGTGCCATCCTCGTCCGAGAACAGGTCCCGCTCGATCCGGCCACCCGCCGCAACATAGGCCTCCTCGCCGACGAACCGCGCACGGGGGTCGCTCGCGCTCACCGTCGCCTGCGTCATCATCCTGCGGATGCTTTCCGGATGCTGCGTCATGTAGCTCCGGCTGACCTGCTCGAAGACGAAGGCCTGCCGCTCCCGGTCAGGCGTCGCGCCGTAGGCCTTGGCGACGTCGAGAGTGATCTCGCCAGCGCCGAGCGCCTCGAACACCACCGGCGCCAGGGCCGCGAGCCGGAGCCGCCCCTCGACGAACCGGACGGTAAGGCCGAACCGGCGTGCTACGCCCTCGACGTCGGCGCCCTGCTCGATCAGCTGGCCAAAGGCGAGGCACTCATCGGTGGGGTTCATGGCGAGCCGGTGGAAGTTCTCCGCGAGGCTCGCCTCCTGGGCAATCGCGCCGCCCCCGATGACGAGGCATGGTACCTCATGCGAAGCCTCGAGCTTGCTCTCGCCGACGAGCGCCTTCAGCGCCCGCAGGCGCCGGCCGCCCGCCTCGACGGCGAACGAGCCCCGCGGCTTCCTGGCAGGCGCAACCACTAGATTCTGGAGCAGGCCTCGCGCCTCGATGTCGGCTTTCAATTGCAGGTCCGCCTGCTCGTTGCTGCTCCGCCGCACGTTGCGCGGGGAGGTGATGAGCCTGCTTAGAGGAATGGTCTTGATCATGTCGGCCTCCGGATAGGAGCCGGTGCGGCCTCTCCGCACCCGTCGCTCACCCCGCTGCGCCTCCTCTCCTTTCTCACTCGATCATTTCTCGGCAGCGGGCACGACGCGCCGTCCAAACGCCAAGTGCCAGCACGCCTGGGTCTCGAGTTGCCGTGGCCATACGGCAGGATTTAGCCGTTTCCCGCCGGTCCGCTTTCCGGAAGTGGCCAAGGCATAGCGGTCATTCCGGCGGCGGAGCCGCGAATGGCCGAAAACGACCCATTGCTGACATTCGAGGAAGGTGCGATCCTGGCAGGGAGGCGATCAACAAATGAAGAAAGTGGCAGGGCAGAAACCGGTGCCGGATGCCGAACGGAAGTAAGAAGTGGCTTGTCCTGTCGGTGAAGATCCTCGTCCTGCTGTCGGTGATGACGATCTGGGCGTGGATTGGCTTGAACCCCGGAGAGCGTCTGCCGGGAAGCGGGCCGTGAAGCACAAGCCGGTGGAGTGGAACGGCGAGTGACGCTGCGCCCGCTACTGGCGATCCTTATCGCATGCCTGGTGATCGCGATCATCCTTGGCGTCCCTTATGCTGGAGGCCTCCGGGACGCCTATTTTGGCGGCCATGCTGCCGGACCCTGGGCGCTAACTATCGTCACCGGCATACTGATTTGGAGCTTCTGGCGGACTCGGCGACCAAACGAGTAGGGGCGCGGTTCGAATGACTGGGCTGTCCTGGATGTTCCTCGGCATCGCCGCGTTCGTCAGCTTCTCCTTATATTTCGGCATGAGCAAGGCCGCCCAGAAGCAGGTCTCCGCCCCGTTCGATGAGACGGATGCAGCCGTGCTGCTTATAATCGTGCTCTCACTGCTGGCTGCTTGGCTCACTCGAGCGACGCGAGACTAAGCCGCGTCACGCTGACTGGAAGAGACACAGGGCTCCTTTCGTGCCAAACTCGTTCGTGCTTAATGCGCGCACTTCACTCATTGCCTGCGCGCCGTCTTCAGCCTTTATGATGAGGCATGAAAGCCCGTCTCGAGGTCTATGTCTTTCGTGACCCGCATTTCGCGCCGTCGGGTGACACTCTGGTCTGCATCGCAGAGCTGCGGCGCCTGCAACGGTTCATCACCAAGAAGGAGGTTGCCTACGCCTTCAGCGGATGTGCGACGTATCGACGGTATGGTTTGGGCCGATCAGGCCTCTTCCAGTGGCTTCAACGGACTTACGTCGGGGTCTGGGGAAGAAAGAACACGTCTCGCTTTAGGCGCTTTATGCGTGAGCGCGGCGCAGAGCTGATCATCCATCGGGAGGCTCCGACGAACCTTAGGCTGGCATACTACTCGACCGAGAACGGGCGAAGGCGAGTCCGCCAATTGGCACCCAGGGCCGAGTAGCGGAAGGCCCGCTTGCCACCCTTCCGGAACGTTCAGCGGACCAGGTCCGCCTTCGACCCGTTACGGACATTCATCCGCAAAGCCGTTAACTGTCGGGCAGTATCGGTTCTGCTGCGGCAGCCGTCGCGGCGGAGGCGGAGCGGCATCCACCACTCCGCGAACGTCGGCTCTCGGCGAGAAAAGCAAGGCCGAATTAGGCCAAAGGAGGCGGTCAGGCTACCGCGGCAGCTTGGCGCGGCGGCAGGGGAGTCGCGCGGGACGCACGTCCCAAGCCGCGGGAGCTACGACAGACGCGCAGCAATGGTCCGGGCAACAGAGGCATGAGCGGCGTTCCGTGCTTCAGACGAGGCGGTGCCTCCAGTGATGTAACTGGTAACGAGAATTGCCGCTCGATCCGGTGGGAGAACGATCGCTATATCGTTATTCGCGCCATCGTTGTCGCTTGTCCCAGTCTTGTCTCCCACACGCCAGCCGAGAGGGAGACCTGCACGAAGGCGCGTGAGGCCCGTGGTGGATTCCTCCATCCAATGTATCAGTCGAGATCGGGAGGCCGGAGCGAGCACATTTCGAATCAGAAGTGCATGCATCAGGTCGAGCATAGCTGCGGGCGTGGTGGTATCCCTTGGGTCGCCAGGAAGATTTTCGTTCAGCATGGGCTCGTTTCGGTCAAGCCTCGAAACGCTATCGCCGCACCGGCGCAGAAAGCGCGTAAACCCGGGTGGTCCCCCAATTTGTTCCAAAAGGAGATTGGCGGCACTGTTGTCACTGACCCTAACCGAAGCCCTAGCTAGCGTTTCAAGCGACAGCCGGCCCTGATCAAGATTGGCGCGGACTACGGGAGCGTGGCGGAGCAGGACTGAGCTGTCGAAGGCAAGTTCGTCTGTCAGCTTGCGCTGCCTCACATCCACTTGCGCGAGAATTGCCGCTGCCAACGCCAATTTGAAGGTGGAACACATCGCGTAGCGGCTGTGTGCGTCATGTTCGATCGTCACACCGTTGCCCGTGTCCAGAGCTTTCACCCCCAGTCTGCCTCCCGGGCCGAGGCTTGCCTGAACCTCCTCGAGCTCCGCCACATGAAGCGACTGCCGCTGGCGGGCGGCGCAGGCGGCCGACAGGATTGAACCTGCCAGGATGAAGCTGCGTCGATCCATCATCATAGCGAGCTAGCGCCAAACTGTAGACGCCAGACCCTCATTCGACAGCGTCGCGTCGTGTTAGCTAATCCTCGCGGCCCACGAGCAATGATGGCTTGATGAAGGCGCTTCATCTCAAACCGAGTGCAGATCGAATGTGTCTTAATGACGTGTGCTCCAGAATTGCCTGCTGGCCGCGATATAGTCTTGGAGATCGAGCGGCTTCCGTCCGAGCAGGTTCGCAGCGTCCGCCGCCACACGCCCCTCGGCTCCAGCTTGAATAGCTGCGAACAATTCAGTGACCTGCCCCGAGAGCCACCAGTCCATACCGCCCGCCAGTTTCATCGTCAGTCTGGCTGCGAGCAGCGGCGGACTCACATATCTCACATGCCGCTCCAGGCTACACGCGAATGCCTCCGCCACCTCGCTCATGGACCAGGCCCTGGGCCCAGTCAGGTCGTACGTCGCGCGATTATGCTCGCATTCTGTCAGAACCTTCGCCGCGATCGCGCCAACGTCATTCACGTCTATGAAGGCGATCCGCCCTCCACCAGCCGGCGCGACGAGACGTCCCTTCCGCAAAGGCTGCGCAAAGAGCTCGAGCGACTGGTAGAAGAAGGAAGGACGAAGGATCGTGTAACGCAGACCGGACCGTCTGATCCGGTCTTCGATTTCACCATGCAAGCGGCCGAAGCTGACCCGCGGCCGACGGCCGGCTATTATCGCCGAGATCTTCACGATGCGAGGCCGGCCTGCCCGGCGCGCCGCGTCGATGACGCGGCCTTCACGCTCAACCTGCCACGGATTGTCGCCGGTAACGAGCAGGACGGCATCAACCCCGCAAAGAGCGCCGTGGAGCGCCGCTTGATCCTCTATCCCACCCCGGTGCACCACGTGCGGCAGCGTGAGCGCCGGCAGTCTCTCCGGCTGCCGGGAGAGAAGATGAACGTAGGGCTGGCGCTCCGCCGGCAGCCGCATCAACTGCCGGAGCGTCGCGCCGCCGACCCTTCCAGTCCCGCCCAAGATCAGGATTGTCCGGCTGCCGCCGGTGCCGCCCGAGACCATGCCGCTAGACCTGCACAAGCGAGGCAAGGGATCCGATCGTCCACCGCGCCTCGTTGATCATAGTCTCTACGATCAGGCCGGCGGGAAGCGTCTCGCTGATCTGGCCGATGCCTTGTCCGGCCAGAAACGGCATCTCCTGCGTGTCGCCGCGCATCTCGCGTGTCGGCACGAAGGCATTGAATCGACGCAGGGGAAGCTCCTGCCCGCCGAGCTCGATGGTGCCGATCTGAGGGAGGCGCTCGTCCTCTGGGGGCATGTCAGCCTCCCTCCCCTCCCACTCACGAACCACCTGATTGGCGATAACCCGCATCGGGTTGAACTGCGGCATGGACCGACCGAACATAGACGTGAGCCGGGTATCCGCTCCGCACGCACTTATGAGCGCTTGCTTGTAGTCCGGATGCGCGTTGGCTTCCTCGCTCGCGAGAAGACGACTACCAACCCACGCTCCGTCGGCGCCGAGGGCTAGCGCGGCGGCCAGAGCCGCGCCGCTGCACACACCGCCCGCTGCCAGCAATAGCGGCTCCGGCCCGAGCGCTCGCCGGAATTCCGGGATTGCGACGAATATCGGCAGCTCTGCGAAATTGTGGCCGCCGGCCTCTACCCCCTGGATGACGAGCAGGTCGACGCCTTGAGCGAGTGCCCGCTCGGCCGCCTCAACCGAGCCGACTTGCTGCCAGACTTTTATGCCGGCGCCGTGAAGCGCCGTGACCCATTCGTGCGGTGGCTGCCCCCAATGGAATGACACGACGTCGGGACGCGTCTCGAGGAGCAGGTCGATATGCTGCTCAGTCGCGAGGAGCGTAATGAGGTTGATGTTGACCGGCGCGGCGATCGCATCGCGATAGGCGCCCAGGGTGCCCGCCAGATCCGCGGGCGAGCTCAACCCCACGCCGATCGCGCCGAAGGCGCCTGCTCTCGCCACCGCGAACGCGAGCTCATGTGTTGATCCGACAAAGCCCATCCCGGCCGATGCGATCGGATGCAGAATGCCATAGGCACGAGTGAACCGGGTGCTGATCGACATTCGATCCCCTTTTCTCAAGTCATCGATGCTGGTTGTGTCGGTCGATCAGATCGACTTGGTGACCCGCAGTCCCCATTCACGTCCTCGAGCGGGCGCGGTGAGCGTGAAGCCGGCAGGATCCAGGATCGACTCGCCGTGCGTGTAGTAGAGCTCGTCGCTGAGATTCTTCACGAACGCCGCGACGTCGATGCCGCTCTTTGCTGCTGTATAAGTGAGGCTGAAGTTCCAGATCCCGTAGCCATCTTCCCCAACCGTGTTGTTCGCGTCGAAAAAGAAGCTGCTGCGATACGCCCAGTCGAGGCGAGGCGTGATGCGCGCTCGCCCGGGCAAGTCGAAATCGTATGACGCGCCGGCATTCAGGGTCCATTTGGATGTGCCGGGGAGTTTGCTCGCCAAGGTCAACCCGGTCACTCGCGCGTCGAGCCGGTCATATTCGGCATCGGTGTACCCGACGCCGAAATTCAGCCGCATGTCCCCGACCGGAGCGACCTGGCCTTCCAGTTCGAAGCCCCTGACGCTCGCGGCGGCCGCATTCTGAGTGGTCGGCGCCACCCCGACCTGCACCGTCACCTGCAAATCTCGATAGTCCGTATAATAAGCCGCGCCGTTCAGCTGCAGCGTGCGGCCAGGCGTGCTGACCTTGAAGCCGGTTTCGTAGACGGATGCGGTCTCAGGGCCGAAGGCGGGTGGCGGCAGCAGCCGGCCTGTCGGCCCGGCCGGCCCAAGCTCCAGGTTGGCCGGGAAGAGCCGCTGCGCAAAGCCGCCGCTTTTGAAGCCGCGCGAATAGGTGGCGTAAAGCAGAAGGTTGTCGCTGGGTTCGAAGGACAGGGTCACCATCGGCGTCCACTCGCTGCTGCGGGAGGTCACCCGGCCCGGCGCGACAAGCGGCTGACCCGCGAGGAAGTTCAGCACGGCCGCTTCGGGCGGAAATGGCGGGATCGGCAAGGTCACCCGCTGCTCAAGAACCCTTTGATCGGGGCTGAAACGCCGGGCCTCATCGGTATAGCGAAGGCCGGCGGTCAGGCTGAGCTCGTCCGAGAGGCGATACGTCCCTTGCGCGAAGGCTGCATAGGATGTGTTGCGCACGCGGCCGCCTGAAAGGAAGCGCACGAAGCCGAAGTCCACGATATTGGGATTGCTGCCCTTTTCGTCCAGAGCATAGGCACCGACGATGTAGTTCAGCCGGTCGTTCGCCGCGCGCCCCAGAAGCTGGAATTCCTGGCTCAGCTGACGATAATCATATCGATCCTCTGTGGACTGCACCTGCAAGGGCGAGCCGTCGCCGTCACGCGAGAACTCGCTGCTAACATCGCGATAGGCGGTGATCGATCTTATCGTCAGCGGGCCCGTTTGATGCTCGACGTCCAGCGACGCGCCCCACATATCGGCGTTCGAGTAGACCGGATAGGTTCCCTCCACCTCATAGGGGTCCGCCAGCACGAATTGCGCATTGTAGAAGGCGCGACTGCCGAGCGTCGGGGCGAGCGTCGGCGCTACCAGCGCATTGTGGATCGTCGGGAACAGCGCGTTCGCATTGATCTCGCGCGGCACCAGCGGCGCACCATTCTCGCGGGACCGCATATAGTCGGCGTTGAACCGAAGTCGGGTGTCCTCGGTCGCGTCAAACAGCAGGCCGAGCCGTGCAGCCGCTTTGTTGTCGTCGCCCAACATGACGCCGTCGTTCACGCGCTCGACATAGCCGTCCCGCCGCTCGAGCCGGGTGAAGAGCTTTGCCGCGAGGCGGTCGGACAGAGGACCGGTTGCGTTCGCCGACAGAAGCACCCACTGGTCCGATCCGTAAAGAGCGGAGACCTCTCCCCCCGGCTCGAACGAAGGCCGGCGCGTCGTGATGTTGATCGCGCCGCCGATGGTGTTCTTGCCGAACAGCGTCCCTTGCGGGCCGCGCAGGATCTCGACCCGCTCCACGTCCGCGAGGTCAAGCAGGGATCCGACGGCGCGAGATATGTAGACGCCGTCGACATAGATGCCGACGCCTGGGTCCGTGTTGAGCGTGAAGTCGGTTTGACCGATACCACGGATGAAAACGGATGCGCTCTGGCTGCTGCCGGAGAATGCGGACGAGGTGTTCACCGTCAGATTGGGCGTGAACTCGTCCAGATCCTCGACGCCGAATGCGGAGCGTGCCTCGAGCGCCGGTGCTGAGAAGGCCGTGATCGAGATGGGTGTGTCTTGAATATTCTCTTCCCGCTTGCGCGCGGTGACGACAATCTCCTCCACGCCCTCGGCTGCGGGAGCGTCCGGCTCCTGCGCCCAGGCAGGCGCCGCCAAGCTCATGCAGCCGGTGAGCAGCACGAAGGCCCGAGCAGGACCGTTCAATCTAAACGCAGGTCTCGACATAAGATTCATGATCCTCCGGGAAAGCGCGAAGGCTCGTCGCCCACTTGATCGCGCCGGTGATGGAAAAGGGTTGCAGGAAAGGCTGGCTGTCAGACCCAGTCAGCAAAGGGGGCCTTTGCGAAGAAGCAGGTCAGCGCGATTTGCGCCCCGGCCGGACGTCCCGATCAGTCGCCCAGGGCGGCCAGAATTCTCGCTTCGCTCATGTTCGGATCGGCTAGGGGATGGGCGCGGACCTGTTCACGCCAATCCCACACGATCTCCGGCTTCGGCCGCGTGAAGCGTATCCAGTCCACATCCATCAACATGTCGACGCGCGCCGTCTTGTTCACCGTGCGGTTCATCACGTTCGCGTCCTCGGGAACGGGCGGCAGATCCTCGCTCCCCGTATAGGCGATCACGCCCACCTGCATCGCGCTGCCGGGATCCATCCGATAGAAGCGATCTCGAACCTGCCATGTGCCCCCTTCGGGGCGGGCAAGCGCGAACAACGTCATGCCGACCCGCACCAGCCGCAGCTCCACCCAATCGCTCTGGAACGGACGAAGCTTGAGCGATGAGTAGCCGTTATAAGTGCCTTTGGTCTCCGTGACGGTGACGCCGCGCTCCAGCCCCACTCCGGTCGTGATGAAATGCCAATTCTCGCGATGCGGCTGCCAATTCGCGGCAGTGATGTTGTTGGGGACACGCGCGAGCAGGCCGCCCAGGGACCATGTGCCGGCGGGCACCGCTCCGCTTGAGCTCCGAACCCGCACCCGCGCGCGCATGTCGAAGTCGCCTTGGATGTCCTGGTAGAGGAACGGCGCGACCTTGTCCCGGATCCAGCCGGAATCATAAGGCTGGAGGTTGAGCGCGCCTTTCGTCGTGCGCCCTACATCGTGGCTCTTCACCATATCCGCCCAGCCATGGGTCTCGTGAAACCAGCGCCATTTCGGATCGACGCCGTCGCTATCGAATTCGTCGTTCAACGCAGAAAGGTCGGTTCGCGGCGGCTGCTTCTGTGCGTTGGCCGAAGCTGCAGCGCACACGACCGCAGCAGCGGCGAAAATCAACAGGCTCTTCACGATGTTTCTCCTGAGGGGCAATGACGGGCAGCCAGCGCCTCGACATCCTCCAGGCTCTGCATGGTCGGGGACAGGATGGCGGCGTGGAACAGGCGAGGATCGAAGCGCGGACCAAGGCAGCGGGCCTGGCTGGATCGGGCCCGCTCGATCGCATCGAGGCCGACCATGTAGGCCAGAGAGTGGCCGGGCCAGGCGAGATAGCGATCAACCTCGATGGCGATCTCTCGCTCCGACAAGGCGGTGTTGTCGCGCATGAAGGCGATGGCCCGGTCGCGCGGCCAGCCGTGCACATGGAGGCCGGGCTCGACGATCAGCCTGCTAGCGGCCCAGAGATGCTTGGCGACCATGCCGATCCGGTCCTCTCTGGTGGAATAGAGCCCCATCTCGTCGGCAAGATGCTCGGCATAGATGGCCCAGCCTTCGACCAAGCCGGAGTTGATCGCGGCGGGCGGTGCGGCCGACAAAGCGAGGTGATGGCCCGGAATGCCTTCATGAAAGGCGATGACCTCGGCCATCAGGCGCCGTTCGCCGGGGCGGGACAGGTTGATATGGTAGGTTGCGCCTGCCCCGTCGCGGGCAAGCTCATAATAGCCTGCGGGCACGGTCTCTTCGATTTGGGCCGGAATTGACCGAACCGTCAGGGACGGAACTTCCCGCACATCGAACCATCGCGGCAGCGCCGCTCGGGCGCGAGCGATGGCGGCTTCCGACACGCGCACGATCTCTTCACGCGACGCCGTTCCGCGATCGCTGCGACGATCCGCCAGATAGGCAGCTAGATGGCGATCAGGGAGGCCGGTCAACTCGGAAAGCTGCTTGCGGTAGCGGGCGAGGAGTCTTCGACCCAGCGCCTCGATGTCGGCCGGAGATAATTTCAGGGACGTCCAATAGGCTGTCGACTGCTCGAAGCAGCGGTGCCCATCCGGGTGGTCGGAGAGCCCCTTATCCGAGGCGAGGGGGAGGTAGACGTCGCGGAGGAAGGTGGCATAATCAAGGATGGCCGGACGGATTTTTCCGTCGAGCAGCGCCCGCCATTCGGGCGCCTTGAGGCTTGGCGCGAGCGGTTGCTCGAGCAGACCGTCAATCTGTTCGAGTACGCGGCGAACCACGGGCGCCGGGGCAGTCCTGCCCCCGGCAAGACCCGACCTCATCGCCTCCTTGTCCCGCGCCAGAATACCGGCAACAGCTTTCCAGCGCCCGAGCGCTTCGGCCTGCGCCTCCGGCAAAGCCTCCGCCAGCGCGGCCCATTCAATCGGCCAGCTCTGCTGCCAGCCTGTGACCTGGTTGAGGTAAATGAGATCCGTGTCGCAGCCTGCGAGCGCTGGCGCGGCCACCCCTGCTCCGCTGACCTGGGCCTGAGCAGTGGCGGGCGCGAACATCACCAGGCAGGCCGCGAGCCTCGCTCGTGCGTTGCTCACCCGCCTGCTCTTCCCGATGATATGCTGTTCGCGACCGGCGGAGCTTTCAAGCTGCTCTCGATCCAGTCAGCAAGCAAGGTGACCATCTGCGGATTGAACTTGCCGCCATACATGCGGCCGCCGCCGGCAAGATGCTTGCGCACTTCTTCCAAAGTGCCGTCGTCGGTCATCGCATGACTGGTCCGCGGCACTTCGACGAAGCGCGCAGTGCCGGGCCGATAATGGTTGACGACCCGGGCGATCAGCTCGTGGTCGGCGCGGCTCATCGCGGCGATGTCGCTCTCGCCGAAGATCGAAAGCACGTTGGCGTGGGTATTCCTCCACGCCTCGATCAGGCGAATGTTCGTCAGCTGGTGCCAGTATCGGAAGTTCCGGCCACCGATGATCTCTTTTCCGTCCCACTCCTGGAATTGGCGAAGAAGCGTCTCGTTCTCAGGGCCTTCCGCGGCAAGCGCAGCGGGCGCTTCGCCGTTGACGTAGATGCGATGAAAGAGGGTCCTCAGCTTCTCGCCGTTGCGTTCATTCTCGGCGGGGTCCGCGGCGAAGCCATGGAAGCCCTGATATTTATAGACGTCCATCAGATAGTCCGCCCAGTTGCGAACCACTGTCCCGAACATGGCGACGCCGCGAGGAGACGGCCCCTCTGCGGCGAGGAGGGGCGCCTGAATGCCGCCCATCGAATGGCCAAGCATGAAGAGGCGGTTCGGATCGACCCCGTGCTTCTCGACAAGATTGCGATAGCCGGCGCGGAACGCGTCCAGTTCGGTGTTGAAGTCGATGTCCATGCAGGCGGGGCCGCCCCGGCTGTCGCCAACCTGGGGCTTCTCGACTCGGTAGACGGATATGTTCCTCCGCAGCAGCCCTTCGATCAGGAGCCGGTACGGGCTCTCCGGGCTGCTCGCCTCCATCGTCGTGCAGGTATAGCCCTGGATCAGGAACAGCACCGGCCCCGCGGCGCCACCGGGCGGGGTGACCAGAATATCCCTGAGCTGGCCATCGCGGAACGAGACCGTTCCATAGGCGGCTGTGCCGTGTTGATAAGTTTCGCGCGGGCGCTCTGGATAACGGCCGCTGAGCCGCTTCACCTTGCCGCCGCGCACCACGTCGATCCGGGCGGGCTCGCCGCCGTGCTTTGCCCCCAAAGCGTCGAAGACGGCATCCCTCGTGCTGATGGGACGACCGTCCATCCGAAGCAGAACATCTCCTTTTTGAAATCCCAATTGCCGGGCCAGCTCAGGCGCCGCGATGTCCTCGATGAGGACTCCGGTGCCTTCCGGCACTTGCAGCGGCGCGCCCGGAACGATGCCAAGCGCAGCCTGGCGCGGAAGATCCCCCATCTCTCCGCTTCCGGTAAGAAGAGCCAAGGACAAGATCGCGACCGAATGAAAAAGCATCATATCCTCGAGGACGCCGACGGCAGAGAGCCACAGGCGAAAGGTGAACCGGACCGCATCACCTGCGTGCGGCGGTTTCCATCACATCCACAGCGGGCCTCGAAAGAGCGATCAGCAAACCGACGAACCGCGCAATCGCTCGACGGATGCGAGTGGACAGGCCCTCAGCTTTGCGGGAGGAGCACGAGGATGTTGAGCAAATCGATCGTCCTGCCGACGAACGGGGATGCGGTTGCGATCGGCTGGCCGGCGCGCATTCTTGGCGCCGCCGGTTTCTGGCTCCTCGCGATCGGCAGCGCCACCGCATACCGAATGTCAGAGACGGACTTCGTCTACCGGGCGTCCTATTTGGCCAAGGATGCCATTCTGTCGCTGGTCGGCATCACCTTCTTCCTGCTGCTCCAGGCGGGGATGCTCCGGGCGGCCCGCTACCGTTTCCCGCGGCAGGCGGCGATTGCCACGACGCTGGCGGTCATCGGCGTTCTGCCATTTGGTATTCTACTGATCGTCCTTTCAAACCTCATCAATTCGGCACCGATATGGGAGGGCTTCGCCGTCCGACGGGTGATCGCTTCCAGCTTCTTCTGGCTCGCGCCTTCGTCGGTATGGATCGCGATGAACCTGGCACTGATCAACGCGCAGATCGCCAACCAGCGGGAGCGTCGGCTGGCGCGGCTCGAGGCCCAGGAGCGGGAAGCGCAGCTTCGGGCGCTGCGCTACCAGATCAACCCGCATTTCCTCTACAACACGCTCAATTCCATTTCGGCGTTGATCCTCGACAATCGTGCCGAGGAAGCAGATGAGATGGTCGGGCGCCTCGCACTGTTCTTTCGCACCGGCCTTGCCGTCGATCCGTTGCACGACGTCTTGCTGGCTGATGAGCTCTCGCTACAGCGTCTCTATCTCGACATCGAACGGGTGCGGTTCTCGGATCGGCTCAATGTGGTGGTCGACGTGCCGGCCGAGCTCACTCAAGCACAGGTGCCAAGTCTGATCCTCCAGCCGCTGGTCGAGAATGCGCTGAAGCATGGAATGAACCCGCCGGGGTCGCAGACGCGCGTCGAGATCGCGGCGCGCCAGATCGGGGATCGGCTGGAACTCGCGGTCACGGACGACGGACCTGGAGCCTCCGGAGCATCCGGAACCGGCATAGGCCTCGAGAATATACGCCAGCGTTTGGCGGCGCGTTTCGGCGAGGCCGCCTCGCTTGCAGTCGAGAGGTCGGCGGTTCGGGGGTTCACGGTGCGCGTGCGTATGCCGCTGCGGCTGGCTTCATGAGAACGTTGAGCATTCTGATTGTCGATGACGAGCCGCTGGCGATCAGGCGCCTGGAGCTGCTGCTCGATCGAATTGACGACGTTTCGATCGTCGGCCGCGCACAAAGCGGTGAGGATGCCCTCCAGATCATCAAAAGCCATCGCCCTGACGTTGTGCTGCTCGACATTCGCATGGGTGGGCTCGATGGGCTGGGCGTGGTCGAGGCCCTCGCCGGCTCATACATGCCGCAGATCATCTTCGTCACCGCCTTCGACCATTTCGCCGCCCGCGCCTTCGACATTCGAGCGGCCGATTATGTCGTGAAGCCGGTCGCCTTCAGCCGCCTCAGCCAGGCTCTGGACCGCGCACGGGAGGCACTCAGGGCCGCAGATTCAGCTGAGCGCGCACGCGACCTGCAGAAGCTGCTGGCTGCTCTGCGTCACGAAGGCGGTGCTCCGGACACGCCGCGTTTCGAGACCCAGCTTTGGGGGGAGCGGCGAGGCGCCTTCGAACCGGTGCATGTCGTAGATATCGAGTGGATCGAGGCCGAGCGTGATTATGTGCGTCTGCATACCAAGAAGAGCACTTTTCTCCTGCGCGAGACTCTCAGCGGGATTGAGACCAGATTGGATCCCGCGGAATTCATGCGCGTCCGCCGCTCGGCGCTTGTCCGGCGATCCTCGATCGCCGCCATTCGCAAGGTCGGCTACGGCGATGTTCGCATCGAGCTTAGGAGCGGGAATGAGGTGCGGGTCGGCCGTACCTATGTCTCTCGCATTCAGGCGATGCTCCGTTCCAGTGGCCGTCACGCCCGCGCTTCGGCCTGAATGGGAGGCCTTCATTGGTCGACGATTTCGTCCATCCGTCGGCACCAGCCTCACGCTGTCGGCTGGCAGTCGAATATCCCATGACGATTGATGATATTGGGAGTGAGGATTGGTGCCGAAGAAATTCGTTGGTTTCACCTTTGCTTGTGCGTTGACGCTGCTTGGCGCTCCCGCCTCCGCGGCCGAAATCTTCTTTGCGGAGAATCTCAGTCCTCGCGCAGCCGTTTCCGGCACGCCGCTGGAGGCTCGCGCAGCATTTCTCGCGGAGCTCAGCGGCACAAGCACTGTGAGCTTCGATGATCTCACAAAAACGCCCACCAGTCTCACCTTTACCGGGTCGGCCGGAACGATCACGGGAACATTCGCCCGCGATGGCGTAAGCCTCGGCGCAGGCACCAATGCGACAGGTCGCTTTCCAACTTCCGGAGGGCGCTACCTAGCCGTTGGCAGCGACGGATCCTTCCAAATCAATTTCGATCAGGCGATCGCTGCAATCGGCTTCTACGGCACGGATATCGGCGATTTCGCAGGACAGCTCTCGATCGAGTTGCTGCGTGCTGGAAGCTTCGAAGCGATCACCGTGCCGCACACGCGCGAGGCCAACAACGGATCGCTGCTCTTCTTCGGTTTGACCGACCGGACAAACCCCTTCACCGGCGTCCGGTTCGTGAGCAACTCCGCTGGCGCGGTCGACAATTTCGGTATCGACGACATCACCATCGGCGATCCACAGCAGGTGATCAGCGCCGTTCCCGAACCAGCAACCTGGGCCACACTGATTGTCGGATTAGGTCTCGTCGGCGCCTCGATGCGCCGGCGAGCAGGCAGCCGCCGCTGCGAGGCTTGAGCAGTCGACAGCTAGGTCAATTGCGGCAGTTTCTCTGTCGCGACCCTCGGCAGTGAGTATTCACCGGCTGGTGGATCGCCAATCAAAAACTCGGAGAATGAGAATGGCTCAATCAGGGGGGCTTGGCTTGATCATTGCGGCGGCGATGTCGCCTGCCCAGGCCAGCGATAAAGAAGCGAACGCAGTCTACGAAAGGTTAACCGCGTCCTATGCCTCGCTCGACCCGGCGGGTCTTGAGAGGGTGTATGCGCCGAACGCCACCTACAGTTCGCGGAACCCAGGTCTTACGATCCATGACCGGAAGACGCTGATGAAGGGGCTCACGGGCTTCCAGCAGCAGGTGAAAGACAAGGGCGGCGCTGTCGACATCCGCTTCCGCATCGTTGAGCGTAAGCGCTTCGGAAACCTCTATGTGGACCACGGTTATGTCCGGACTGCCTACACCCTTGGGAAAGACGCCGCGCCCACGGTCACAAATGGTAAGTTCATGACGGTTTTGATGAAGCAGCCCGAGGGGCATTGGGCGATCGTCAGCGATGCCGATTCCGAGGCGCCCGCCGATGCCTACGAACGAGCGGCAGCGGTCGATGGACTGAAGTTCGATCGATGACTGCGTCACGCTGAGATGCGCCAGTGCACGTCCACCTGACGAGCCGTCCGCGGCCGCTCAGGCCCATCGACATTGAAACAGTGACAGAGGCTCATCGCATTAGCGCGTGGCCATGAACGTGGGCAATGGAAGGGAAGCTGGCGCTGAGTGTCAGCCTGAACGAACGTCCGCCTCGAGGTAATCCTCGGCGAAGTTGAGCTCCCGGAAAGGGCGCGCAGTCGCCGGTGGTCGAGGGATGCCGCTCAGGGCGTCCCAGTGATCCACTTGGCCAACGTTGCCGTCCAGGCCGTCGACACCGGCTTTTTCCACTGATACTCGGCCGGCGTCATTCTGCCCGTGCCTTCCTGCATCATGTGATTGAGCGCCGGGAAGCGCTCCATTCGAACGTGTGGATTGCCGGACAAGGCGCTTTGAAAGCCCTTCCAATCGACCTCCGTCGTCAAATAGTCTCGTGCGCCCTGGGCGATCAGGACGCGCCCACCGCGGCCCGTCAAAAGGCTGATGTCCTTCAGGCTGTCGATCTTCCTCATTGAACGCCAGAACCACATCGGCTGGTTGAGGATGACCTCATCGTCCGCCGGTTCGTCCCGTCTCAGACGCTCGACTTCGAGAAGCATTGTCGCTTGCCGTGCCCGCTCCTCGAGCGACGGGTTCTCGGATAGGGAGGCGACATACTCCATCTGCTCCTTGATCATGTCGCCCGCCTCGCGTGTGGCGCCATTGACGATGACGGCACCGGCCGCGCCGGAAAGCAAGGCGATCCTGGGCGCCATGCCGCCACCGGCGCTGTGTCCGACAATGTAGATGCGCGCGGGGTCGACCAGAGACATGCCCCTCAGCTGCCTCACCGCTGCGACCGCGTCGTCGATCCACTCCTCTTCGATTGTTGCCCGTCGCTTCTCGGCGCTGAAGAGCTTGCGGTGAGTGGTCGTGCGCTTTGCGAACCGAAGCGCCGCTACCCCCTCCCGGGCGAGACCGATCGAGGTTTCCCGCATCACCTTGTTGGGCCCGACGTCGCCGTCGATCGATCCCGGCCCGAAACCGTGCACGAGCACGGCTACTGGATAGCGCCCCTTCCCCTTCGGCGCCGTGAGGATGCCAGGCACGGCCCACTTCCCCTCGCCTATGGTTACAGGAATTTCGAGCAGCCCGTCGAGGAGACAAGCATCGCACTGTGAAGCACCTAACGGTAGTTCCTTCGCATCTTGCTGTACGGCGGCCGCAGCTGGAGGCGTTGCCAATGCGGCTGATAATAGCAGAGGCGCGAGCGTCAAAGTCACATGTGTCATAGTTCCCCCCTGCGATGCGCCGCTGCCGCGCTGGCCCCGGAGCGCCAGGAGCATCCCTGAGCCCGGCTCAACGAGCGACGCTGCAACGGCAGACGAGGCTCATTCAAAGTCGATATACCCCGAGCATGCTATACAGATGGACCACGGGGAACCTCGCAAACGGCGAGCGGTGCAATCGGTCGATGAATGCGTTTCGACAGGTGTCGCGCGTCGCGTCGAAAGCCAACAGGCACAGCTGGCTGAACGTTCGCTTGTCGGCCCCGGCCGATTGGGCCCGAGCGGCAAAGATGAGCGACATCCGAAATACACCTCCGCCACACGCAATGGCGCTTCCTTCGTGCTTACACGGCGCGCTGATCGCGCGCCTTCCGAGTGGCTTGCGCCGGTGAATAGCTTTCGAAGGAGGTGCGCCGAAGATTGGAGATTAGCGGCGCCTAGCGATCCTCATATGGCAGGTTTGTCGGCTGCTCTGTCGAAAGGACTTGGCCCTTATCCGAATGCAAGGAGGTGCGAACGTCCGCTTTCGACCCATTGCGGACATTCAATTGCCGTTACTCAATTGGCTCTGAGGGATCATATCCCCTGATGGTCGCCAGAAGCAGACGCCTCACGGTGGCGCAGTAGGGTCGTCGGGGCGCGGTGGCGTCCCTTGAAGCGACTATCCCGTACCATTCTTCCCTGCGTCCTGAGAGATAAGCTTCCCGCTCTTCGGAAGAAACCTCCACACCTTCCGCCCAGGCGTTTGAGTAATAGAGCCATGCATCACCGTAGCGGTCGAAAGCCGTGGTAAGGATGTGTCTGTAGCGTTGACGATGGGACGGCATAGCTTGGACTATGCGGATGAAAGTCCGGTTTCCACCCATTCCAGAGGCTCAGAACGGTTCTGCGACATATCCAAATTGCCAAGGTCAGGCTGCTGGTTCAGGATATCGCAGAACGATTGGAGTAGGTGATGCTGAGCCTCGTAGTTGCGATCGCGCTGGCCGGTCCGAGCGACGATGCTGTTGAGGCTGGCTGGATCTTCCCGCCTGATTACCCAGCAGCCCTCCTTTCTCAACGCGCGGAAGGCACCGTAGAGTTTCAACTGACATTTAGCGCTGAAGGCCGCGTCTCTGCATGCGACATTGTCAAGTCGAGCGGCACTCCGCTGCTTGACGCTACCGCCTGTCGCATCTCCGTGCGGCGGGCGAGAGCCAAGAGCGGAGAACCAAGGGTTCAACACCTTCGGCATACGTGGAGCTTGCCGGCTCATCGTTAAGCCCCGGCCTGCCTTGCAACGGCGGGCATGGGCAAATGTCGCTTTTCCGACCCATTGCAGACATCAGGGGACGATGCGAGACTTGGCACATGATTTCCGTTGGAGTGCTCATGAGCCTTACTTCGCCGAGTGAGCCCGGGATGCTTTTCGAGCAGATCACCCCTCAGGTCGCGGCAGAACGCATTTCGCGATGTGGTCTGGGAGAGGTCACGATCCGTTATGAGGAAGTGCTGCAATCTGAAGTGCTGACAGCGGCAGGGGCAACATCGGTTTCTGATGAACAGCTCGCTTGTGCCGATAAGGCCGCTAGCTACTACGATCTCGAACTGCCACCCGCTGTTCAGCCGCGTTACGATGCCACCAGGAATGCGCGTCTATCCGCACATTCCTTGCGAGAAGCTAAGGCTTGGCTAGCTAAGCGCGGCCTGCTTGAACGAGTCCCAAAATACCAAGCCGGGGTGACAGACGACGGAGTTTTCACCCGGGAGCTAGAAGCACTTTGCGGCGCTCGGGCCAAGGGGGCCTTTCAGTCTGAATATGGCTTCCACGCTCTCAGCCCAGACTGGGCACAGGGCAACTTGGAGCCGTTCGAGGAGGGTGCGGAGGTGCTGGGCTGCCTTATGAATGCCGCTCGCGTAGCTGGCTTTGAATTTGGTTTCATCGGGAACGAGGCGGCTGCGACCGATGATTGACTGAGGAGTCTCTGTGTCCGCTTTCCACCCATTGCCGACATCAGCGGCTTATGTCTGCTCCCGACCCTAAGCGGTCGTTCGTTGCACAGGCTCTGGATACGGCCCCACCTCAAGCTGAAACTCGCACGGCTCTATGTTGTGAAGCTCCGTCGCCTTGGGAAGGATGCCCATCAAATGCACGCGAGCGTCATCGCGACGAGCAAACAGTCCGGACGGCGGGTAGTCATTTATCCAGTACGCTTCATAGTCATGGTCGGCTCACAGAGCCTTTCCGTGACGACCTGAAACCGCCCATCGTCGCGGCGACAGAGGCGCGCCCGCCGCTGCCCTGAAGGTGAAATGAAGGTCTCTTCGGCGGTAACTTGCATGCAGAGGGCGTACATACGCCAATATCCGATTTCCACCCCTCCGGACGTTCAGCAACATAACCCGCTTTCGACCCATTGCGGACATACAGCACAGACGGCAGACCTGAGAAATGAGCAGAGTTCAGCAAACGGCCGCCGCCATTCTGCTAACCTTGAACCTTGCGCTCACCATCTTTTTGACATGGCATCAAATTACCGTTGCTCAGGCCGGCCGCAAGTATGGCATTGAGGATGATCCACCATTCATTTTCTTGCTGCTGATCGCGAGCCTCGTGATCGCCAGCGGCACTGCATTTAGATCCCGAAGGTATCGGAGTGCGATTATAGGGGGTACCGTACTCGCTCTCTTCTTGATGTTCTCATCCGCCGTTGCTTTAGGTGGAGGGGGCATGTGATCGAAGGTTCCCCTTTCGACCCATTGCGGACGTTCACTCGTCAGGGAGAGGAGCTATCCTTACCGGTGGCAGAACCTCGTTCACGAGCGGGATGGTGTCACCCTCGGCTCGTTTCCGAAGTCGGTCTCCCGCCGCCCTGAGGCGCTGCTCAGATACCTCGTCCAGACCAACCATCTCCCCTACCACGCTGCCGTCCGCGAGCTTGATCGTGCAGTCGAGCCTCTGGTCCCACTCCTGCGCCGTGCAGAACGCACCGGGAGCAATGGAGGAAATGAGCCGCTCTGCCTTCTTCTCAAGCTGCACCCACAGGCGAGTGACCTTCTTCCAATCGACATCCGGATTTGGTCCCTCCGGATCGATCCTGGATAGCTCAGCGGCGTATTCCTCAAAGGTCATCAAGGCAGAATAGGAGGGTGCATCGCGTGCGCCAATGTCTGGTTTCCACCCATTGCGGACATCGCGCGGCCGTGTCAGCTTCGCCCCATATGAAAGTGATCAGGCTCGATGCGAGCGGCTGGCGCTCGACCGAGGATTTCTATTCGGAGCTACTGCCGCAACTTGGAGCGCCAGGTTGGCACGGACGAAACCTCGATGCGCTCGAGGACAGTCTCTATGGCGGCATCAACCAGGTCGAGCCACCGTTCAAGGTTGAACTCCAGGGCGCTCAGGGTCTCTCGCCCGAGCTGCGCCAGTTCGTGTCGGACGTGACTGCCGTATTCAACGACGTGCGCAACGACACTCAGGCAGAAATCGCCTTCGAGATCATCTGAGCGAACGTCGGCTTTCCACCTAGTGCAGACATTCGCCGCTGAAGTGCGCTTCGAGATTTGTCCGCATTCCTGATGAGCTATGGGCGAACTCGACTTTGAACCGCGAGAAACTGCTGGCTAGGTCGATCGTCCGAATA